>Ga0187776_10002000_pt1 | contig 10332 bp, 10 predicted proteins | sample 0216_BV02_MP12_2_FD_132426 | JGI IMG/M metagenome (GOLD analysis project Ga0187776, IMG submission 132426) | Tropical peat soil microbial communities from peatlands in Department of Meta, Colombia - 0216_BV02_MP12_20_MG | ecosystem: Environmental > Terrestrial > Soil > Wetlands > Peat | place...
ATTACCTGCAAGGCATCACGAGCTCCCTCTTCGTCGTCGACCACGAGAATTCTCGCCCTGAACGGCCTCGTTCCACTCATCGGCTTTGCGACCACGCCTAACCCTCCACTGAGACCAAGACGGGCCACGGATGACGCGCTTCCACGACGACGGGAAGGTAGCAAGTTACCCTGGAGGTGTCAATGTGCAAGTGTCGAGCAGCGCGGGTGACCATTTTTGGATAACCGAGTCATTCGAAGAGGTTGACAAGGGTGCCAGAGTTGCGCTAGCCTAGGTGCGGAGGTTCTGGTGACGCTGGCAGCCTGCTCGTTCCATCCCAGGTGGCCCCGTTATCGGACCCATGGGAAACACGATACGCGGTACCATGTCTTCCACAGACCGCTCGCTGCCTGGCACGAGGAGGCCCATGCTGATTGTGGAAACGGGGCGTATGAGTCATAGCGAGAGACGACTCCTCTTTTCCTCTGAAGAGATCGGTCGGCAGGTGAAACGCCTTGCGCGGGAGATTTCGAGAGACTACCAGGGTGGGGACTTGGTGGTAGTGGGTATTCTCAAAGGGGTCTTTATTTTTCTCGCCGACCTCGTTCGGCAGCTCACCATCCCAGTAGAGATTGATTTCGTCCGCCTGGCGAGCTATGGTTCCGCCACGACCTCTAGCGGTACAGTGCGGCTGACCCACGACGTGGAGCTGAGGCTTGAGGGGCGTGATGTGCTGATTGTCGATGATATTGTCGATTCCGGGCTCACCCTCGTTTTCTTGCGAGAGCACCTTTTGAAACATAAGCCACGGTCGCTCCGGATCTGCGCGCTCATCGACAAAGGCGAACGGCGCGCCGCCGAGGTAAGATTGGACTACGTGGGTCTGCACCTTGACCGAGGCTTTGTGGTCGGGTACGGACTGGACTGCAGAGAATGCTTCCGGTACCTTCCCGCCATTTACGAACTGATCGTCTAGTGGGATGACATGAACGCAAGGGCCTCAGAGATGATTGTTCGGTGCCCGGAGTGTCGCACCAGCTTCAAGCTGGATGTGGAGCGCATCAAGGACGAAACGGCGACCGTGCGCTGCTCGCGGTGCCGGCACATATTCCCGGTGCGGCGCCCGGAAGCCCCACCCCAGGAGGATGCGTCACCTCGACCCGCTCGGGAGGTCATGGGGCCAGCACCTCCTCGGAAAAGGAGGAAGATGTGGCTGCCGATTCTTCTCATCTCCGGTCTGCTTACTACCGCCTCGGTCGCCCTTTGGCTCTTGTTCCCGTGGTCGCACGCCCGCCCACCTGTCCCGGAGAACACGGGCATCCACCTCTTGCATCTCGTGGAAACACACGGCTACTTCATCGACAACGCGAAAGCAGGGCAGCTCTTTGTCATCGAAGGTCGTGTGCGGAATGATTTCCCCACGCCACGTCGTTGGATCCTGCTGCGGGCTAAGCTCTACACCGCCGATGGCCAGGAGGCCAGGCAGCAGCTTTTCTATGCCGGAAACCTCCTCTCACGGGAGCAGATTCAGAGTCTCGCTCTGACCGATCAGCTTGGCCTGATTCAACAGACGCCACATGGGGCAGAGGCTGCTATCGGTTCCAGACAAGAGGTGGCGTTCATCGTCCCCTTCGGAAATCTACCCGATTTGAACAAGCTCAGTGACTATAGTGTAGAGATCGTGGCATCTCAGTCCTCCTGAGGTTGGCAGGCCGCGGATGAGATTGCCCCCCGCCCGTGAGAAGGGGCGATTTTCCCTTCCTGGGACAACTCCCCATGAAGAAGCAAAGGCGCCATCTGACCGTTGCCGTTCTCCTGCTTATGCTAATCCTCGTCCTAGGCACGGTCGGCTACATGGTTGTAGAGGGGTGGTCCCTTCTCGACAGTCTCTATATGATGGTCATCACGCTAGCCACGGTGGGCTACGGTGAGGTGCATCCTATCAGCCAGTATGGTCGGATACTCACCATGGGGGTCATTGTTTCGGGGATAGGCGTGGGCGCATACCTTATCGGCACTCTGACTCAGATGGTGGTGGAAGGACGAGTGCTCGACGTGATGGGGAGGAGGAAGTTGGAACGCCAGATCCAGAAACTCAACAACCATTACATTATCTGTGGGTATGGCCGGGTCGGCAAAGTCGTGTGTGAGGAGATCAAGAAATCGAAGCCGACGCCCCTTGTGGTCATCGAAAAGGATGGGAGTCGAACTCCCGAGATTGAGGGGGACGGCCATCTCTACCTCCTGGGTGATGCGACCGAAGAGGAATGCCTCGTGAGAGCCGGGATTCGAAGGGCCAGAGCCCTAGTAACTGCCCTCGACTCGGAAGCGGAGAATGTCTACATCACCCTCACAGCCAGGGGTCTCAATCCGAGCATTTTCGTTCTGGCCAGAGCCGGAAAGCTGGGTTCGGAGAAAAAGCTCGTGCAGGCCGGAGCGAACCGGGTCGTCTCACCCCATCAGATCGGTGGATCCCGTATGGCCCAGGCGCTCCTCCGCCCGACCGTGACCGATTTCCTCGACTTTGCTATCCACGATCAGCAAATTGAGCTGAAGTTGGAGGAACTCCCTGTACAGGCAGCCAGCAGGATCGCCGACGTGACGCTCGTGGAGTCCGGTATCAGGCAGCAACTCGATCTCATTATCGTCGCCATCAAAAAAGGCAGTGGCGAGATGCTCTTCAATCCCGCGTCCCAAACCCGCATCCAGATCGGCGATACGCTCATAGCGCTGGGCCAGAAGAAGAGCCTCGCCACCCTCGGGGAGCTTCTCGGAAACGAGACTCCTTGAAAGGCATCCCTGACCCGCGGGTTTCCCTTCTCGAAGGGCGGCATTCCCTCCAGTCACCTCTGCCGAGACAACACGGGACAGAAGTGAAGCAAAGAAGCTGTTCAACTTGGTTCAGGCGAGCGCCCTTCATCCCGGAGCATCGAGTGACCATCGAGCCTAATGGCTTCCTTGATGTGAGCGATTGTTATCCCTGTTCCCTGCACCCCTGGTTGCGGCAGGCAGGCCCTCCAGCCCCCGCACACGGCATCTTCGGCAGGGGAGGGGGAAAAACTATCATCTCGACAAATTCTCTCTGCCTTGATGGGCCAAGGCTTGCCGGCCTCAGGCGGGTAAAGGTGAGGGTGATGACCGATCAGGTCTCTGCGATTCGCCGTTGCGCAACGCCTTTGCCTCGCTCTCTTGATTGACGCAAGAAGAATCGCCCAAGATGGGAGGCAAATACTTCCGGGAGCGTCGTTCTGAGTCACGGGACTCAGCGGCACTGGGCTACGCAGTTGACCTCATGCCGTTGCGCCCGGAAGTGACAAAGACGATTGACAAATGAAGGTTGACATGTTAAGGTTCTTCGTTTTCCTTGCTAACTACCTGAAACGACATCGGTTTCTGACTGCTCTTACGCCTCCGAGAAGGGCAACATAGGGAAAATGGAAGGCCTGCCTCCTTATGCAGGACGGGGTGCCGGGATCACGAGAGGGCTTTCATGCTCGATATCCGGTTCGTCAGGGAGAAGCGCGAGTTAGTCCAGGAGATGCTGCGGCGGCGAGGCTCGGACCTTCAATTTGAGCCCATCCTCGAACTGGATGAGCGGCGCCGTAAGATGCTCCAGGAGGTGGAATCACTCAAGCATGAACGGAAGGTCGACTCAGACCGAATTGCTGAGATGAAACGGCAGGGCGAAGATGCTTCGGGCACCATCGTCCGCTTGCGCGAGGTCTCCCAACGAATCAAGGACCTGGATAACGAGCTGAGCGAGGTGGAGGCTGAGTTTGAACGAGCGCTCCTTCTGGTCCCCAATATTCCCCATGAATCTGTTCCTCTTGGGAAAAGCTCGGAGGACAACCCGGTGGTCAAGCGCTGGGGAGCGATTCCGGCTGTCGCCTTCACCCCTAAACCGCACTGGGAGGTCGGCGAGGCCCTTGGTATTCTCGACTTCGAGCGAGCCGCGAGGATGACCGGCGCTCGCTTTGCCCTCTACTGGGGCATGGGCGCCCGACTCGAGCGAGCGCTCATCACCTTCATGTTGGACCTCCACACCGAGAAACACGGGTACCAGGAAGTGCTCCCTCCTTTTATGGTGAACAGTGCTGCCATGACGGGTACCGGACAACTCCCTAAGTTCAAGGATGACCTTTTCAAGCTGGACGGATGGGACTATTACCTGATTCCGACGGCCGAGGTCCCGGTCACCAACATCCACCAGAATGAGGTTCTCGACGAAGACCAGCTGCCCCTTCGCTACACCGCGTACACTCCCTGTTTCCGCTCTGAGGCCGGGTCCTACGGCAAGGATACTCGAGGCCTCATCCGGCAGCATCAATTCAACAAGGTGGAACTCGTCAAGTTCGCCACCCCGGAAAGTTCCTACGAGGAACTGGAAACCCTTCTGTTGGATGCGGAAGAGGTTCTCCAAGAGCTGGGATTACCCTACCGGGTGGTAACCCTGTGTAGCGGGGACATGGGATTCGCGGCGGCCAAGACATACGATATCGAGGTTTGGCTGCCCGGTCTCGGGGTGTTTCGCGAAATATCCTCGTGCAGTAATTTCGAAGATTTTCAAGCTCGTCGCGCCAACATTCGGTATCGTCCCCGCGGCAAGACCAAGACCGCCTTCATTCACACCCTCAACGGCTCTGGGCTCGCTGTTGGTCGGACTCTCGTGGCGATCCTGGAAAGCTACCAGCAAGCGGATGGGAGCGTGACGGTTCCTGCGGTGCTGCGTCCGTATATGGGCGGGCTAGAGGTTATCGGCGCTCGAGGCTGAGCGTCTAGATCTTGGAAATTAAGACGAGGCGTGGGAAGGACTGAACGGCGCAGGGAAGGCGGAATATCTTGGCCGCCTCGCTCGCGCTCCCACTCCTGATTCGGTGAGAGGTGAAGATCTCATGACCAGACGTGAGCTCATCGCTGCAACTGCCGCTGCCGAGGGGGTACCCGTGAGGGAGGCGGAGTTGGTTTTGAGAACCGTGTTCGGTGCTATCGAGAAAGCGCTGATCCATGGCGATCGTGTCGAGATCCGCGGTTTTGGGAGCTTCAAGGTCAAGGGGTATCGCGGCTATCGCGGCCGAAATCCGAGGACCGGGACTCCCATCGATGTGCAAGACAAGAGGCTCCCCTTCTTCAAGGTTGGCAAAGAGCTCAAGGAGCGGGTCAACGGAAGTTGAGGCAAACAGCGCTCATGCGGAGGCCCTTGCCACGATGGTACGTGGGCGCTAACATAAGGCGAGACCACCGCCCTTTACCCAAGTGGGATTTCACACCGTTCAGTCGTCGGCCGCTCTCCTCGGAAGATCCTGTTGAGTTTTTGAGTTAGCGCCCATACCACGGCGGGATGAGGCGGCTTTCGGGGACTGAGCCGATTGCTTCCGCCAACGGCAGAAGGTCTTCTTGCAGCGGTACCACGGAGGCTTCCTGTCCCTCCCGGCAGGCCTCACAATAGTGTGGGTGGCGCCCCCTTTTGGTGGAGGGACAATCATGGGTTTGTGGAGGCGAGGAAACCGCACCCTGGGACTCTGGCTGATTTCCCTCGCTGTCCTCGTGATGGGGGCTGGGGGGGCAATCCTTCTGGTTCACTGGTTTGGCGGTGAAGACCAGGGCAGATTCCTCCGCTCCCAAGTGACCAAGCCCGTTCCCGTGCATGAGGCCGCGAGGAGACGGGTGCAACTCTACTTCGGGTCCGTCGGCGGACGTCACCTCCGGGCTGAAGAGCGACGAATCGAGGCAATTGATCCCATCGCCGCAGCCGAGGCCATGGTCGCCGGGCTCCTGCAGGGACCGGAAACCTCTGAACTCGTCTCCCCCATCCCCAAGGGCACCCGTCTGCTCCACCTGTTCATGACTGAAGATGGGACTGCTTACGTGGACTGCAGCTCCGAGCTTGCGGCCTCGCATCCCGGAGGTGTGACTTCTGAACGGCTGACCCTCTACTCCATTGTGAATACGCTCGCCATGAATCTCAAAGAGATCGAACGGGTGCAGATCCTGATCGAGGGGAAAGCCCAAGCCACTCTGGCTGGCCACATCGACATCCGCCATCCCAAGGCCGCCGATCCCCTCCTCGTCGTCCAGTGAGAGGGCTCCCCCATGACCGATCGCAAACGCCTCCAGAGAACACGGAACATCGGCATCATTGCCCACATTGACGCTGGGAAGACCACGGTGACGGAGCGAATCCTTTACTACACCGGGAAGTCCCACAAGATGGGGGAGGTTCACGATGGGGAGGCGGTGATGGACTGGATGGAGCAGGAACAGGAGCGCGGCATTACCATCACCTCAGCGGTGACCACCTGCCTATGGCGTGATCACGAACTCCACCTCATCGACACACCCGGCCACGTTGATTTCACCATTGAGGTCGAACGCTCTCTCCGGGTTCTTGATGGCGCCATCGGCGTTTTTTGCGCCGTAGGTGGAGTGGAACCCCAATCGGAAACCGTGTGGCACCAGGCAGACAAGTACCGGGTTCCCAAGATCGCCTTTGTCAACAAGATGGACCGCCTCGGGGCGGATTTTGGCGGAACGGTTCGGCAGATTCGAGACAAACTGGGCGCCCGGCCACTGGTTCTCCAACTGCCGCTGGGGACAGAGGCCGAATTTGCCGGGATCATAGACCTCGTACGGATGAAGGCGGTCTGCTGGGATGATAGCACGCTCGGCGTGGTTTACGAATTCTCCGACATCCCAGCGGGACACGAGCAGGAGGCAAGAGCAGCCCGGGAGCAACTCATCGAGACGGTGGCGGAACTCGACGATGGGCTCATGGAACGGTACCTCGCGGACCAGCCTCTCGAGCCGGAATACCTTCTCCCGGTCATTCGCGAGGCCACCCTGGAACTCAAGGCGGTGCCGGTGCTCTGCGGTAGCGCCCTGAGGAACAAGGGGATTCAGCTCCTTCTGGATGCCATCGTTGATTTTCTTCCCAGCCCCTTGGACGTGCCTCCCGTAGTTGGCTACCATCCCAAGACCGGGGATGAGGAAACCCGCCAGAGCAGCGAGACCGAGCCCTTCGCTGGTCTCGCCTTCAAGATCCAGATGGACCAGGGGCGGAAGCTCAGCTATGTGCGGGTGTATTCGGGAACGGTTGGCACCGGTTCCGACGTGCTCAATGTCAACAAGGGCGAAACGGAGAAAGTGGCCCGCATCTTCCAGATGCACGCAAACAAGCGCGAGCGATTCGCCCACGCCTCCGCCGGAGAAATTGTCGCACTGGTCGGGCTCAAGCGAACCAGTACCGGCGACACGGTGTGCGATCCCGAGCATCCCATCCTTCTCGAGCGCATGGATTTCTTCGAGCCGGTGATTTCCATTGCCATGGAGCCGCGCACCCGGACGGACGAAGAGAAAACCATCCAGGCCCTTGACAAACTTGCCGAGGAGGATCCCACCTTTCGCTATCGCCAAGACCCCGATACCGGTCAGACCATCATCTCGGGGATGGGAGAACTCCACCTGGAGATCCTGGTTGACCGCCTTCTCCGGGAGTATTCGATCCAGGTGAACGTGGGAAAGCCACAGGTAGTCTACAGGGAGACTATCTCTCAACCTGTGGAGGCCCAGGGGATCTTTGACCGAGAGATCGCGGGCGCCCAGCATTACGCTCGAGTGGAACTCCATCTCGAGCCGAGAGCCCGCGGCAAGGGGAATCTCTTCCGTGACCTGGTCCGGGACGGCTCCATCCCATCGACCTTCATAGAAGCAGTGGAGCAGGGGGTCATGGAAGGACTGGAAAGCGGTGTCGTTGCGGGCTATCCCGTAATGGACATCGAGGCGGCGGTGATCGGTGGAACGCTCCGCGAACAGGCGGCCAGCGAGCTGGCTTTCAAAGTCGCTGCCGCCACCGCTTTGCAGGAAGGCCTACGCCAAGGCCAGTCCCAGCTCCTCGAACCGATTATGGCCGTGGAAGTCATTGTGCCCGAGGAATTCACCGGTGAGGTGATCAACGATCTCAACATCCGCAAAGGGAGAATCGAAGGAATTTTCACCAAACAGGCGGTAAAGGTCCTACGTGCTACCGTGCCGCTCTCCCACATGTTCGGGTACTCGACGGCACTTCGGTCCGCGAGCCAGGGCCGGGCCACTTTCACCATGCAGTTCTCCCACTACGACAGCCTGGTAGACAAAAGGTAGAGAGCCGCTCCGGCGCCACCGATCCTTTCCAGAACAACGCCACCAGCACCCCCCCAAGGGGAGAGGAAGGGAAATCCATGGCGACAGGCGGCTCGGCCGCAGCGTGGGGAGGGAAACAGCCAGGTGTGGCGATCGTCATTGGTTGACGATACCGAATCGTACCTGCGAATCGAAGCACTAAGCCGAAGTGCTTGAAGAGGCAGTCGTTTCAGGAATGGACAATACCTTCTTTTCTCTAGATTCCAGCCTCGAGGTGTTACCCTCGATGACGCCGCCAGGCTCGACGGTCAGGGTACCATAGGATATCTTGCCCCTAACCTTCCCGGTTTTTGCGACGGTCAAGACATCATGACAGACAATCTCACCTTCGAAGAATCCTGATATAATAACATTTCCCGCGTTAATTTTTGCAGAGACTTTACTGCCAACTCCAGTTTCGAGCGAGTTACAACTTATTGTTCCCTCGAAGTCTCCACACAGAATCAGCGTAGAGGGAGTTTCCATATGCCCATTCAAGCGACAATTCTCACCAATGATGCTCATCTTGTCGTTACCATTTCCCACAGAACGTCCAAGTTTCTTTGCATTCATGCCAAGTTCCCTTTCAGAAACGTACAGGTGTGCTAGTCATGATCCTCTTCCGCTGCTCTCTTTCTGAGTTCACGAAACATCTTCTCTCGACCTACAGCAGAAATGTCAGTGAATCTCACTCCCACCCCGCATGGCGTCGCGTCAAACTCCGAGCCGTAAGGATTCGACCATGCGACTTCGATCGGCACTACCAACGGGTTGCGATTGGGTATCATGATGAAAAGTCTGCAGCGCTCATCAGGATGGATGAACTCTTTGCAGCAGATAAAGGCTCCTTTGCCACCTATGTCCCTAGTCTCTCCCACTATCGGCCCCTTGCTGGTCATAATCACGACTGGCCATCGAACCTTGACCCTGCGGGACCTACGTCTCTCAACCGATTCCGATGTACCCATGCGCGCACCAGGAAGGCCTGCACCGCTCGGTCATGACCCCGACGCAGGGTGCGCGGAGGTCGCTATGGGACGCGGGCCTCATTCAAGGGATCAGCAAACACCGTGCCAACAATGCCTGTCAAGGCGGAAGGCCCTGTCGTTGGGGCCTGAAGCCAAAATCCCTGTCCTTCACGCGAGAAAGGTTACCTTATTAATGTCCCATTGTCACCGTCTTAGGTCAAGGGTTCGGGTGAGGCATTGACAGCATTCCGGGCCAGAGCGTATGCTGCAGCCATTGCACCTTCCCTTTCGAGCGAGGCCAAAGAGATACTGGAATGAGCCTAGCATTCCCGCCGCAACCCTGAGGCGTTCTTGGTCTCCTGTTGTGCTGCATTCGCAGAGATACGCCCCAGCCGTGCCGAACTGGAGCGAGGAGATGCGGGAGCCACGACGAGCCTGCCCTCTCTTCCCGATAGTCCACGTTGGGAGAGAATGGGAGGCGTGAGAGAGAGTGGGTGAGCGACGACGCAGGCCCACGATATTCATCGGGGAAAGGAGGATCGGCGATGGCAACATTTCTCATGTTCGGCAAGTACTCAGCCGAGGCAATCAAGGGCATCACCGCGGAGCGAACGAAGAAGGGCGGCGCCGTGATCAAGAAGTACGGCGGGGAAGTCAAGGCCATGTATGCACTTCTTGGGGATTACGATCTGGTTTTTGTTGTCAATTTCCCGGGAGTGGAAAAGGCGATGCAAGCCTCTGTCGCCTTGAACAAGTTGACCGGTATCGCTTTCACCAGTGCACCTGCTGTCACAGTGGAAGAGTTCGATCGCTTGATGGCGGAACTCTAGAACCATCGTGACCAAGATGGACTCTTGCGGCAGAGTGCGGGCGCGGAGGTGTCTCCAAAGGCACCATATGAGCGGCCAGGCTCGGGGGTGCCTTGGATTTTGTGTTCTCCTTCCACTCCAAATCATGGGGGCAAGGCCGGTCGGGAGGTCTGGGGGAAAAAGCACAGGCCCGACATCTGTGCCGGGCCGGTGAAGAGTTGGGGCCTGGGCGGGCTGCTGCGACCAGGGTTGGGGGTGGTTACCCTGGCCGCCTCGAGTTATCGGTAAGAGCCTTGCTGGTTGCTTCTGAACAGTTCCAGTTCCTCCCTGATGTGAGCCTTTTCTCCGGAGGGAGTGAGGGCCATCTCCACGTCGAGCGGATTGTGGAGGTCAAAGAAGAGAGGTTCATCGAGGAGGCCGCA
>Ga0187776_10002001_pt1 | contig 10330 bp, 9 predicted proteins | sample 0216_BV02_MP12_2_FD_132426 | JGI IMG/M metagenome (GOLD analysis project Ga0187776, IMG submission 132426) | Tropical peat soil microbial communities from peatlands in Department of Meta, Colombia - 0216_BV02_MP12_20_MG | ecosystem: Environmental > Terrestrial > Soil > Wetlands > Peat | place...
GCAACTTCCGAAACCGCCGAAAAGTCCGCCGCTACCAGGATATTGCGTACTGTTATGGGGGCGGCATAGTCGAGCGTCTGCATCGGCACTCCATTCCGCGGCATGAAACCGAGGATTATCCTGTGTCCGGCCGGGGGAGTTCAATCCGCATCCAGAGGGGCGATATAGCTGACGACTGCGAAACCACTGGCTTCTTCCTGAACCATCCCGATAAACTCGACAACCCGTTCCCCGACCTTGCCTATTTCAGAGAACACAACCCCATCTTCATATTACCCGCCCCTGACTACCTGGTTCGTACACCTACGATGGACGTGCAGGCCCACAGGAAATCGGGGACCTGCCAACCTGCCTCTGGGGTTTGATTGAGGGATTGCGATGGAACCTCAGGTCCTAAAAAAGCAGCTCCACCCGCAACTCAGTCATCTCTAAAGTGAGATTATGGAGCAGCCCGCTCAGCCGCGTGTGGTGATCATTGGCGGCGGATTTGGCGGCCTCAACGCCGCGACCGCGCTTGCGAAGCTGCCGCTCGCGGTCACCCTCATCGACCGCAAGAACTACCACAACTTCCAGCCCCTGCTCTACCAGGTGGCGACCGCCGGGCTCTCACCCGGGGAGATCGCCGCTCCCATCCGCGGTGTTCTGAAGAAGCATCCCAACGTGGAAGTGCTGATGGGCGAAGTCGTGGGGTTTGACCTGGACAAGCGCCTGGTGTGGCTGCGCGACGATGGTTCAGTTCCCTACGACTACCTGGTTTTGGCCGCCGGCGCCACCCATTCTTATTTTGGCCACGATGAGTGGGAAAAGCTGGCTCCCGGGCTCAAGACTATCGAGGACGCCATCGAGATTCGCCGCCGCGTGCTGCTCGCCTTTGAGCTCGCTGAGCGCAGCGTGGCGCTGGAACATGCGCACGATCTTGAGCCCATACAATTCGTGATCGTCGGTGGCGGACCGACCGGCGTCGAACTCGCCGGAACCCTGTCGGAGGTCGCCCGCCACGCGATTGTCCGTGACTTCCGCTCAATCATGCCCCAGCAGACCAGGATCATCCTGCTGGAGGGCGGCCCGCGCGTGCTGCCCGCTTATCCCGAAGATCTTTCGCGCAGCGCCGAGGCGCAACTGCGCAAGCTGGGTGTCGATGTCCGCACGCGTTCGGTCGTCACCTCGGTCGGGCCCGGCGGCGTGACGCTCGCCGACGGCAGCCAGGTTCGCTCCACGGTCACGCTGTGGGCCGCGGGAGTAGCCGCCAGCGCTCTGGGCCGGGCGCTCGGAAGCCCGGTAGACAGGTCGGGGCATGTCCTGGTGAACCCCGATCTGAGCATCCCCGGCCATCCCGAAGTCTTCGTTATCGGTGACCTCGCGAATCTGGCAGACAAATCAGGCCAGCCCCTGCCCGGGCTTGCGCCCGTGGCCATACAGGAGGGAAGGCACGTCGCCAAGAACGTCGCTCGCGATCTCAGGCGTCAGCCGCGGCGCGACTTTGTCTATCTCGACAAGGGCACGATGGCAACGATTGGGCGAGCGGCGGCCATCGCCAGGATCGGCCGGCTTCACATCTCCGGCTTCATCGCCTGGTTCCTGTGGCTATTCGTGCACCTGATGTACCTGGTGGGATTCCGCAATCGCCTGCTGGTGCTCACCGAGTGGGCCTGGTCCTACTTTACGTACCAGCGCTCAGCGCGCCTGATCACCGGATCGGAAACTCTACCCGGGTGGAGCGATGCTCGCGAGGCGGCCTCCACGTCGCAACCGGAAGCGGCAAACACCAAAGCGAGCTGATTGCGTCGGCGTGCTGGCTACGCGGCCCTTCAGGACTTTCTACTGCTCCTCTCCCCGCCCTCGTCCCGGCTCGCCTCCGAGCCGCCCATCATCCGGTAGGTCTCCAGGATCTCGTCGAGTGAAATCACTCCTTCCAGAGTGCGGTGATCCGCACGGTGGACCACAGGAAGAATTTCATGATCGTGAACCCGCCGCAGCGCCATCTCCAGCGCATGATCTCTATACAGCACTGGACATTGCCGCAGCGGCAGCGACCCCAGATTGGCATTGCCGTCGCGCTGCGCACTTGCCTGCAGCGCAGCCCGCGGCAGGCTGCTCAGCGCTCCCTGGCCGTCCCTCACCAGCAGCAGCGCTTCGCTGCCCTCCCCCCCGTGCGCTCCAGTGCCGAGCTGACCGACTCCCCGGCTTCTCGTCTCACGAGCATTCTACTGCTCGGCGGGTTTCGACGTCTCCGGCATCAGGGCCACTTGGAATTCGATCGTGATCTCGTCCTTGACCTTCACCGTGCCGCCGGCAATGCTGATGGGCTGGATCCCGAAATCACGTTGCTTGAGCGAGGTAGTCACGAAATAGCGGCCTTTGGTTTCGATCACGTGCAGCGCCATTGGCCGCGTCTGCCCGCGCAGCATCAGCTCGCCCTTTACCAGCCACTCCTGCTTGTCGGCGCCGCTTCCCCGCGGCTCCACCGAAAGGGAGCGAAAACGGATCTCCGGGTAGTGCTCCGCATCCAACACCTCTGCCCCCGCCATTCGTTTCTGCACTTCCTCGCGCTTGCCGGCATCGAGATTCAGGTCAACCACCTTGAGCGCGCCGGCGTGGATGGTCAGCTCAACCCTCCGGGCAGCCTCGTCCACGCTGCCCGAAGCGATCGCTCCGGAAATCTCGTGATTGTCGGCAAATGCGGAGAATAGGCCCGATTTGAAAACGCGAACCGTGATGGAAGAGCGCTCGGTGTCGATGGCTCGTGGAGCAGACCACAGGGAATTAGCTGCAATCGAGAGCAGCGCTGCGAGAAGCAGGGCTCGCGGCGTGCTGCACAAGCTCATGGCTGGGCGGAATCGAGGCGGGCGAGTTCATGCGCGAAGAGAGTATTTCCCGGGAAGTCGGCCCGCAAGCCCGCCAGCAGCACGCGCGCCTGGTCAGGCTGTTTCTCGCGCAGATAGGCAATGGCGAGGAGCATGCGCGCGAAGGGCGCCAGGTAGTGTCCCTTGTCGGCCGCCAGCTGCAGCTCCGAAATTCCCTTCTGCTTGTCGCCGGAAAAACCGCCCAGCCGCAACATCCAGCGGAACGGCGCCGACAGACTTCCGATCAGGTACTGGCTGATGCCCGTCGCCACGTAGGCGTCGTAGCAGTCGGGGCATACTTTCAGCAGGCGCTGCGCCATCTCCGTGGCTTGCCTGGTGTAGGTGAGCGACGCGACGTTCTTCTTTTCGATGAGTGCGGCGTAATCCGAATTAAGCCCGGCCGTCAAGGTCGCGGCGAATAGCGCTCCCTGGTCGTTGGCGTCGCCCTTCAACCGCTTGTCCGCCAGTTGCTGCGCCCGCATGATCGAGGCATAGAACCGGTCGCGAATCACCGGATCCGGAGTGAGCTTGGTGCGCGACATCCACGTCGAATCCTTCACGAACATCTGCGCCTGCAGAATTCCCAGTCGATTCAGTTCGGAGAACAGGCAGCCGGCCGCCTCCGAAACCGGTCCCAGCGGATCTTCCGGGTGCTCACGCTGATAATCGCCAAACTGACGCTGCGCTGATTCGAATTCCAGGTTGTACATGAAGCGGAAGCCCTGGTCGAGAAGGGGGACGTAGCTGTCGAGCGCCATCGCGGGCACTCTCGCCAGCGCCAGTAGCGTCAGGCAGGAAAGAAAAAGGACTCGTTTAGCGGCCATAAACCAGGATCCAGGACTGCTTTTCGATCTTCTGGTCCCCCACCTGTTACCTCTGCGAACCCGGCCGATAGTTTGCTGACTCTATGCTATTTCAGACTTCCGCGCAACCCTCAAATACTGCGGTTTTGCACCACCGTCACGCCCCATCGGGCTGCTAGAGTAACTTGCGATGTTTGATGCCTTCCGCCGCGCCATCCGCCGTATCCCCAAGGGCAAAGTATCCACCTATGGCGCCATCGCCCGGGCCGCGGGATATCCCGGCTCGGCCCGCCAAGTGGTGTGGGCGCTCCACGCCTCCCACGGCCTGCCCTGGCACCGCGTCGTGGGCGCGGGCGGGAAGATTCTTCTCACTGGCCACTCCGCCCAGGAACAGCGCCTGCGCCTGGAAATGGAGGGCGTTGCCTTCAGCGGGGCCCGTATCCCTATGAAAATCTATGCGTTCAAATTCTCCCGGAAGGGGAAGGCAAGGGCCAAGGCAAAGACGAAGACGAAGGCAAGACCGAAGGCAAGATAGGCCGGCCTAACCGAGGGCGGCTTTAAGCTAGAACCCCAGACGACGGCGTGTGCGAACCGCGTGGTTGGCCAGCAGGTTGGCCTCGCGGTTGTGCTCCCGGGGGATGTGGGTGATATAGAACTCCAGAAAGCGGGCCAGCTTCCGGCAGGTCCAATTCAGGGTATAGAGCCGAGGACTATTGCAGGCGTACTCCCCGTTCATCTGCTTGACCACCAGCTCGGAGTCGGAGAATACCCGCAGAACTGTAGCCTTGCGTTCCAAGGCGTGCTGCAGAACCTCGAGCAGCGCCACATATTCGGCCACGTTGTTGTCCTGGTGGCCGATCCACTTGGCGATGCGCAGCCGCTCACCACCGGGATGCTCGACAACAATCCCGATGCCGGAGGGACCCGGGCTCCCATGCGAACCGCCGTCGATGTACGCCGTTAAATCTGACATCGGCTCGTTCTTGACACAATGCCGGAAGCGCGCTTCCGGGTCAAGAGATTCCTCTGTTGATAACCAGGTTTCCACAATGCTGTGCAAATCATTGTGGATAATCGGGAAAATATGCTTTCCCCTTTTCGGCAAACCCGTATTTTTCTGTTGATTGCACAGTATGAGCGGCACCCAAAAACAATCGTCATTTGCACCATCCTTGGGTATTGACATCGTGTCGCGATGAATTAGGATTCGGCGCGTCGACGGTCGAAAGGGTCAGCTTCAATAAACAGTCGCTGGTCCGAAGTAGACTGGGTGATCCGGCCCGGGGGAGCAATCCACTGGGCGCCCAAACCCGAAAAAACCGACGGCCCTGCGAGGGGACCGTTGGGGTTGGGGACTGCGAAAGCAGTGGTTACGTCAAGGGCTGTGACGGTACATGTCTCCACGCTGTTGGCTCTCTCGCAGGAGCGGGCGGCTAGAGCATAACCAATGTCACAGCCTTTCTAATTTTTCCTACCCCTTTTTCCTCTCTCCCAAGTTGCCTTACTGGTCAAAACTGACCGAGCGCACCCAGGCACTGTCCGGCTTCGGGCGCAAGGCAGAACCTTGAGGCTGACCTCCGACAAACCCCTACTCGTAGCGCAGAGCCTGGATCGGATCCAGCCTTGCCGCTCGCGCCGCCGGATACACCCCCGCCACCAGGCTCACGAGGATAGCAAACCCGATCGCACCGGCCACCAGCCACCACGGCACCGACCAGAAGGCCTCTCCGCTCAGATCGCGGCTGCGCAGATAAGCGTTGGTTCCCGCGTTGATCACGCGCCCAATCCCCCAGCCGAACGCCACGCCCAGCACGCCGCCGATCAGTCCCATCGCGCCGGCTTCGGCGAAGAACAATCGCCGCACATCCGCCTGGCTGGCGCCCACCGCCTTCATCACCCCGATCTCATGCCGCCTCTCCAGGATCGCCATCACCAGCGTGTTGACGATCCCCAGCGATGCCACCGCCAGCGCCAGGCTGCCGAAGATGCCCAGAAACAGATCCACTACGGTGAAGAAACGCCGCAAGCTGCGGCTCACGTCCAGCATGGAGAAGGCAGAAAAGCCCATCTTCTTCACCGCGTCTTCGACTGCCTGCACCTGCGCCGGTTTGGCGACTCTGGCGGTCAAGGCCAGGAAGGTCATGCCGCTTGAGGTGGTGCGCGCGATCTCGCGCAGGTCCGATCCCAGCATGATGTTCATACTCTCCGCCAGCTCCGTGGGAAGGAACACCCGCGCCCGGCTGGCGCCACGCAGCGCCGGCTCCGGCTCTCCTTCCATCACCCCCACGATCTTCAAGCGGCGCTGCTTCCGCACTACGGAAAAGCCGGACGAGAACAACTGCTCGGCCGCATTGCTCGACGCTCCGTTGGCCGACGCGGCCGCGTCGCTACCCGTCATGCGCTGTGCATAGTTCAGCAGCAGCTCTTTCCCGATCAGCGAGGGCGTGTCCTTGCTGAGCAGCCTGGCGAAATCGGCGTGCACGATCACCTCCTCCGACTTCGGTCCGGAGAAGAACTTTCCCTTCAGCGTGTCGAACACCTCGCGCTCGCTGGACGACTGGGGCAGCGCCGCCACCGAGACAAAGTGTGATTGCTCGCCATACTTGATCTCCGCCACAAAGCGGATCTCGGGGTAGACCTCGAGCACGCCGGGCAACTGCGCGATCTCGCTCTGCGCTTTCGCATCGAGCGGCCTCACCTCCTTGACCTGCGCCTCCGGCCGCGGGCCCAGGCTGTTGAACTGATCCCACTCCCTGGAGGTGATCACCACCGTATCGAACAGCCCGGAGCGGCTCAGCCGCTTGGTCGCCAGCTGTTGCAATCCGATCCCCAGCGACAACATCGCCACCAGCGATGCCACACCCACCGAGACTCCCAGCGTGGTCAGCGAATTTCGCAACAGCGAATCGCGCAGGTGCTGGGCGGCAAACCCCAGCAGATCCGAGGTGCGCAGGACTGGTTTGCCATTCGCCATATTGGGTGGACTCTCAGTCTATACCGGGCATTAACGAGGCGTTCGTGGGCTTGCCGAAACCGGCTTCTGTCGCGCCCGGCAAAGTCGCCCGCAACCTCACATGCCGCCCCATCTCGCGTAACCTTCTATCCCTTATGTCAGTTACACAATGAGGAAGCGGCACGGCTAACCAGCACGCAAGGCGGGAGTCTAAATTCCAGACTGTGAATGTTTGGTTAAACCGGATGACGGCGTCCGGCTGGCACGCTAACCTTCTTTGCTGGTTAGTCTCAGCGACAGTTTGACGTTGTTTCACCGGTGCCTTGCCGGGAATGTCTTTGCCCTTTTTCGGGAACCGCGGCTCAGGGGCGCTCGTAGATACAATGGGAGAGCCCGCCCGGTAGTTCTGGAGTCACGATGACCCTGACCCAGTTCGTCGCCAAGAACACGTTTCGGAATCGGCGCCGCAGCATTCTCACCATCATCAGCATCGGCGTTTCTCTGCTCCTGCTTACCCTGATGATGACCATCTGGCGCGCCTTTTACATTGATAGTGGGCCGCCGGAATCGGCTCTGCGCCTGATCACGCGCCACCGGGTTTCGCTCACCTTTGCTCTGCCCATGGCCTACCGCGAGAAGATCCGCGCCATCCCCGGCGTCGTCAACGTCGCTCCTGAGAACTGGTTTGGCGGCAGGTGGAAGGACGATAAGCCCGAAAACTTCTTCCCGCAGTTCGGTACCGATCCGGAAGAGATCACCAAGGTGTACACCGAGTGGAAAATCCCCCCTGATCAGTTTCAGGCCTGGATTCACGATCGGACCGGCGCGCTGGTCGGGCGCACGCTGGTGAATAAGCATGGATGGAAACTTGGTGACCGCGTCATACTGCAGGGAACAATTTTTCCAACCAACCTGGAACTTACCATCCGCGCCATCTATGACACCGACGACCCCAATGCCGCGAGTGTCATGTATTTCAATCAGAAGTATGTCTATGAATCGGTCAAATACATGAAAGACCAGGTGGGAGTCTTCGCCATTCGCGTGGATTCTCCGGAGGCCGTGTCCAGGGTGGCCCGCGCCGTCGACGATACGTTCCGCAACTCGCCTCAGCCTACCAAGACGGAAACCGAGAAGGCATTCGGCCTCAGCTTTATCGCCATGCTGGGAAATGTGAAGGCATTCATTCTCGGTATTTCACTGGCAGTGGTATTCGCGATTCTGCTGGTTTCGGCCAATACTATGGCGATGTCCATTCGCGAGCGGGTTCGCGAGGTGGCCGTGCTCAAGACACTGGGCTTCACGCGCGGCGGCATCCTGGCGTTGTTTGTGGGTGAAGCGATGTCTTTGGCGCTGGTAGGAGGTATTTTGGGAGCGCTGCTCGCCACATTTTTGGTGACGGCAATTGCCGAGAGCGGACAGTTTTTCGGTCCCGGTCTTCGGGTAACATTTCCCACCATGCTGGTAGCCCTGGTGGTCGCTGCATTTGTGGGCTTCGCCAGCGCGTTTCTGCCTTCTTATCGCGCGTCTTCGCTGAACATTGCGGAGGGACTGCGGCACCTGGGATAGGATCACTGAGGGTCAGAGGAACGGGAGCAAAGTTGCATGGCGATTCCGATTTCCTACAACGTCCGTAATCTGCGTTTGCGACTGGGCGCAACGGTAATGACTGCTCTCGGCATTGCACTGACAGTCGCGATCGCGATCTTCATCATGGCCCTGCTGAGCGGACTCCAGCAGGCGTTCATGACCACCGGCAATCCCCTCAACGTGATGGCCATGCGCAAGGGCTCCGATTCCGAGCTCTCCAGCATCATCAGCCGCGAACAATTTGGCGTCATCAAGGCGCTCCCGGGATTGGCCAAGAACTCGCAGGGCGATCCGCTGGCTTCCGGCGAAATGATGGTCGCCATCGTGCTCCCCCGCTCCGACGGCACCGGCGAGACCAACGTCAGCGTTCGCGGCATGAGTCCCGTGGGCTTCGAGTTGCGCCCTGAAATCAAGCTGCTCGAGGGCCGATGGTTCGCGGCCGGGCAGCGAGAGGTCGTGGTCAGCCGGTCCATCAGTAAACGCTTCGCCAATGCCGGCATGGGCAACACGCTGCAGTTCGGCAAAGGATCGTGGACGGTGGTCGGCATCTTCGACGGCGCCGGCACCGCGCACGACTCCGAGATCTGGGCCGACGTCAACCAGATGGTCACCGATTTCGACCGCCCCGTCTTCTCTTCCGTGGTCATGCAGGCCAGCGACGCGGTCGCAGCCGACGCCCTCAGCAATCGCCTGAGCGACGATCAGCGCCTCAAGCTCGACGGCATGTCCGAGAACAGCTACTTTGCCAAGCAGACCAAGAGCGGGGCCGCCATCAAGTTCGTCGGCACGCTGGTTGCCATCATTATGGCCATCGGCTCGTGCTTTGCCGCCATGAACACCATGTACGCGGCGGTGGCTTATCGCGGGCGCGAGATTGCCACCCTGCGCGTGCTCGGCTTCTCCCGGCCCAGCATTCTCACCTCCTTTGTTCTCGAAGCGCTTTTGATTTCGCTGGTTGGCGGCCTGGTCGCCGTGATTCTCATGCTTCCCTTCAACGGCTTGACCACCGGCACATCGAATCAGGTCACCTTCAGCGAGGTGATCTTCCAAATGAGGATGACGCCGGCCGTGATCGCCATCGCCATGATGTTCGCCGCCATTATGGGGGTGCTCGGCGGAGTGGCCCCCGCCTGGCATGCCGCGCGGCAGAACATTCTGGCCGCTCTGCGCGGCTAGCGGCCTCCCTATGGAAGCCTGTTAGCTAAGTACAGCCTTATAAAGAAATGGAGAGGAAAATCGGGCCGGTTGAATGACAGAATAGGGACCTGAAACCTGATGTCCACCAAGCTTGATGAACTCAAATCGCTGCGCATCGACGACTCCCACCGCACCGGGGCGAGCGAGCCGAAATGGTCCAGGCGCTGGATCCTGACCGGCATCAGCATCCTGGTGCTTCTGGGGATCGTGGCCACCGTGTACCGCCTGACCGCCTCGAGCGCGCCGGAGGTCGAAGTCACGCGCGCGGTGGCGGAGAGCAGCGCCGTCCCCGGCGTGATCTTGAACGCATCCGGCTACATCGTTGCCCATCACAAGATCAACGTGAACTCCAAGGTCACCGGCCGCGTCGCCTGGGTAGGGGTGGAGAAGGGCGACAAGGTCAAGGAGGGGCAGGTGGTTGTCCGTCTCGAAGACCAGGAGTTTCGCGCCCAGGCGGAGCAGGCGCGCGGTAACCTGGAGTACGCCAAGGCGCGCCTGGCGGAAATGGAGGCCGGCTCCCGCCCGGAAGAGATCGCGCGCGCTCAGCACGACTACGATCAGGCCAAGGCCATGCTGATCGACGACAAGGCCAATCTCGACCGCATCCGCCCGCTGGTTGCTGAGGGCGTTCTCTCCCGCCAGGCCCTGGACGACGCCATCGCCCGCTATGAGGCTTCCGTGCAGCGCGTGAATTCCCTGCAGCGCACCTACGACCTGGCCAAACTCGGCCCCCGCGTCGAGCAGATCAACCAGGCACGCGCCCAGGTGATCCAGGCCCAGGGTCAACTGGCCTACGCGCAGTCCCAACTCGACGCCACCCAGATCCGCGCTCCCGTCAGCGGCACCATCCTGGAGCGCACCGCCGAAAAGGGCGAGTTGATCACCGCGCAGTTCGCCAGCACGGCCGAAGGCGGCCCGCAGGGATCGGTGGTCGCCCTGGCCGA
>Ga0187776_10002002_pt1 | contig 10330 bp, 7 predicted proteins | sample 0216_BV02_MP12_2_FD_132426 | JGI IMG/M metagenome (GOLD analysis project Ga0187776, IMG submission 132426) | Tropical peat soil microbial communities from peatlands in Department of Meta, Colombia - 0216_BV02_MP12_20_MG | ecosystem: Environmental > Terrestrial > Soil > Wetlands > Peat | place...
GCGATCGGCAGGGTCATGCCGACGATGCCGCCCTTGGAGGCGGAGTAGGCGGCCTGACCGATCTGGCCGTCGAACGCCGCGACCGAGGCCGTGTTGATCACGACGCCGCGCTCCCCTTCGGGGCCGGGTGTGTTCTTCGCCATGAGCGCGGCGGTGAGTCGGATGCAGTTGAAGGTTCCGATGAGGTTCACCTGGATGACGCGTGTGAACTCTTCGAGCTTCGCCGGGCCCGACTTGCCGAAGGTCTTCATGGCCGTGCCGATCCCGGCGCAATTGACAAGGACGTTGACGCCCCCGAGCCGATCGGCGGTGGTCTGGAGGGCCGCGCCGACCTCGTCGGCGCTGGTCACGTCGGCGGGGGTGAAGATGGCGCGCTGGCCCATGGCTTTCGCGGCGTCGGCACCGGGCGACGCAGGACGGTCGAGCAACGCAACAGTGGCGCCGGCGGCGAGGAGACGTTCGGCGGTGGCGCGTCCGAGCCCCGAGGCACCTCCGGTCACGACGGCTTTGACGGTGCGAAGTTCCATTTGGCTCCTCCTGGGCTCGCATTCTAGCCGATCGCATCCGCGGCACTGATCCCCCACCATCTAGTGGGGCCATTCGCGTCGCTCCCCCACATCTTCGTCTTGTCTGACACTCGTCACGTGATTAGCATTTCGACATGGGCGATAGCCTGACGCCGATTCGAGGGGAGATCACCGAGATCGTCGGAGCGCTCTCGTCCGGTCGTACCAGTCATCTGCTGGCGTGCCTGGGCGACGTCATGGGTCGGGGCGAGACGGCGGCGCTCGTCGACACCGAAGAAATCTTCGACCCCCGATCGGCGGCGGCGACCGGGATCGACCTGCGCCGGCTCCTGTGGGTCCGGTGCGGGAGCAATCGCGAGGTGGCGCTTCGCGCGGCCGACATGCTCGTTCGCTGCCCCGGATTCGCGCTGGTCGCGCTGGATCTGGGCGAGCGGGTACCACGCCTGCCGACCACCATGGCGTTTCGGCTGAAGTTCGCAGTACGGCGCACCGACGTGGCGCTGCTGATTGTGGGCCGCCGACGGCTCACCGGCGCGAGCGCGGCGCTGGCGATGGAGACGTTCCGGGAGGGGATCGAATGGGCCGGGCCCGGGCCCGCTCCCACGCGGCTCGCGCGCGTGCGCACGACGACGCGCGTGCTCCGGGCTCGCCGCGGCGTGCCCGAACGGCAGCCGCCGAGCTGGTGGAGCGCGTGAGCCGCTTCGCCTGCGTCATGGTCGAATACTTCTCCGCGGCGGCCGTCGAGCGCTGCGACCCGGCGCTCCGCGAGCGCCCGCTGGCCATCCTCAAGCCCAGGGTCGATCGCCCGCCCGTCGAGCGCGAAGGCGCTCCGGCGGTCGAGCGAGCCGGTGGTCCGTCGGCCAAGATCATGACCACGGTCGAGGCGAATGCCATGGCGCGCGAGCACGGTGTGCGCCCCGGCATGACCGAGACGGAAGCGCGAGCGCGCTGCCCGGCGCTGGTCACGCGGCCGTGGGTCGAGGAGCACGTCGCGGCGGCGCGGCATGCGCTGCTGGAGGCCGCGCTTGCCGTTTCACCGCGAATCGAGGACGGCGGCGCGGGCCTCGCGTATATCGATACGGTCGGTCTCGAGCGGCTGATCGGCGATCCGGCGACGATCGGACGACGACTGGTGCATCAGGTCCGGGCGATCGGGCTCATCCCGCGAATCGGCCTCGCCGCGAGCCGCACCGCCGCGCAGATCGCCGCCGCGACGGGATCGGGATCCGTGACCGTGATCCCGCCCGGACACGAGCGCGCGATGCTCGCGAAGGTGTCCATCGCCACCCTCGATCTCGCTCCGGATCTGGCGGCGACGCTCGGCCGATGGGGAGTCCGGACTCTCGGCGAGCTGGCCGCGCTGCCGCGCGAGGGACTGACCGCGCGTCTGGGGCCGCCGGGCCTTCACGCTCACGATCTGGCGCTCGGTCTCGACCGCGATCCGTTTCGTCCGTGGACGCCGCCCCTGTTCTGGGAAGAAGCGCAGGGGCTCGAGTGGGAGATCGACTCGCTGGGCGTGCTCGCGGGGGTCCTCGAAACCGTGCTGGAGCGGCTGTGTCGGCGCCTCGCGGCCGCATCGCTCGTCGCCGATTCGCTCGAGATCCGGTTGAGCCTCGCCTCGGGTGGTCATCATGCCCGAGCCGTCGCGCTGGCGTACCCGATGAGCGAGGTCAAGTCGATGACCACCCTGGCCGTCCTCGATCTCGAGGCGCATCCGCCACCCGCCGCGGTGACGCGAGTCACGATCAGCGCCCATCCCATCCGGACCCAGGCAGGGCAGGGAGGGCTCTGGCAGCCGCCCGCGCCTGCGCCTCGCGATCTCATCACGGTGCTCGCCCGCCTCGCGGCGCTCGTCGGCGCTGACAAGCTGGGATCGCCCGTGCTCGTCGACTCGCACCGCTCCGATGCATTCACGATGCTCGCGTTCTCACCACCGAGCGATACCGCCACGGGTGATCGCCGACGTGACGGCGTTTCGCTCGATTCCGGTCGGCGGCTGGCGCTGCGAAGGCTGCGACCGCCCCGGGGGGTGCAGGTCGAGATCGCCGGCGAGCGCCCGGTCCGCATGGACACGCGGCCCGTCATGGCCTCGGCCGGTCCGTGGCGGGGATCGGGCGACTGGTGGGATCTCCAGGCGTGGGCCCGCGACGAGTGGGACGTCGTGCTGGCCGACGGCGCGCTCTGCCGGCTCTTTCGCGATCGACTCGCCGGCCGCTGGTATCTCGACGGCTTCTACGACTGATCCGTGTTCATCGAGCTGCACGCCCAGTCCGCGTTCTCGTTTCTCGAAGGGGCCGAGCACTCCGAGGCGTTCGCCGCCGAGGCCGCGCGCCTGGACATGCCAGCGATCGCCCTGGTCGATCGCGACGGCGTGTACGGCGCGGCCAGGCTGGCGCGAGCTGCCGCGAAGGCGGGCGTGAAGCCCATCGTCGGCAGCGAGATCACCCTGGCCGATGGCTCGCGCCTGCCGCTGCTCGTGGAAGATCGCGAGGGGTACCAGAACCTGTGCCGCCTGATCACGCGGATGAAGCTGGGGGCGCCGAAAGGATCGTCGGCCCTCGCCCTGGACGATCTCGAGCCGAGTACGACGGGGCTGGTGTGTCTCACCGGCGGCGCGCGCGGCCCACTCGCGCTGAGACTCGCCGCCGGCGACGATGCCGGCGCCCGCCGGATGCTCGACAGGCTGGTCGCGATGTTCGGGCGTTCCGGCTGCTATGTCGAAGTGCAACGCCAGTATTCACGCGAGCAGGAAGCAATGCTCCAGCGGCTGGTCGCGCTCGCGCGCTCGGCCCGGGTGCCGCTGATCGCGTCCAACCAGCCGCTCTTCGCCCGCCCGGAAGGGCGCCCGCTCGCCGACGTCTTCACGTGTATCCGCGAGAAAACCGATCTCGACCACGCCGGCCGCCGGCTCCTGGCGAACGGCGAGCGTTCGCTCAAGAGCGCCGGGGCGATGACCGAGCTGTTTCGGGATCTGCCCGACGCTCTCGATAACACCGGCGAGCTGGCCATGCGGCTCGCGTTCACCTTGAAGGATCTCGGGTATCGGTTCCCGGAGTTTCCGCTGCCTCCCGGCCAGACTCCGCTCGGCTACCTGCGCGAGCTGACCGAGCGCGGTGTCCGCACACGCTACGGCGAGGGCTCGCTCGCTGCGCGCGCACGGCGGCAGGTCGCGCACGAGCTCGAGCTCATCGGCCGGCTCGACCTCGCGGGGTATTTCCTGATCGTCTGGGACATCGTCGAGCACTGCCGCGCTCACGACATCTTGGTGCAGGGCCGTGGCTCGGCGGCCAACAGCGCGGTCTGCTATGCGCTGGGGATCACGGCGGTGGATCCGGTCGGCATGGAGCTTTTGTTCGAACGGTTCCTCAGCGAGGCGCGCGGCGAGTGGCCGGATATCGATCTGGATCTCCCGAGCGGCGAGCGGCGCGAGGCGGTGATCCAGCACGTCTACCGCCGCTACGGACGGCTCGGCGCCGGGATGACCGCCAACGTGATCACGTACCGCGGTCGGAGCGCGGCGCGCGAGGTGGGGCAGGCGCTCGGGCTTCCGGCCGACATGCGCGATCGGCTGGCGAAGCTCGTCGCCAACTGGGGCTATCAGGATCCCGAGGAGCTCCTGACCAAGCATCTGCCCGAGGCCGGGTGCGATCCGACCTCGCCGCGCATCCGCCGCTTCGCCACGCTCTGGACGCGGATCCAGGACCTGCCGCGCCACCTCGGCCAGCACTCGGGCGGGATGGTGATCGCGGCGGGCCGGCTCGACGACGTCGTGCCCCTCGAGCCCGCGACGATGCCGGGCCGTGTCGTCGTGCAGTGGGACAAGGACGACTGCGCCGGGCTCGGCATTGTCAAGGTCGATCTCCTGGGGCTCGGGATGATGTCGGTCCTCCAGGACTCGCTGGCGCTCGTGCGAGAAACCGGCGGCTCGGTCGATCTGGCGGCGCTGCCCCCCGACGATCCCGCGGTGTACCGGAGCCTGCAGGAGGCCGATACGATCGGGGTGTTCCAGGTCGAGAGCCGCGCGCAGATGGCGACGTTGCCGCGTGTGCGGCCCGAGCGCTTCTATGACCTCGTGGTACAGGTGGCGATCATCCGCCCCGGCCCGATCGTCGGCGACATGGTGCACCCCTACATCCGGCGCCGGCGCGGCCGCGAGCCCGTGACCTATCCGCACCCGAGCCTCGAGCCCATTCTCAGGCGCACGCTCGGCGTGCCGCTCTTCCAGGAGCAGCTCCTGAAGATGGCGATGGTGACCGCCGGTTTCACGGCGACGGAGGCCGAGGAGCTCCGTCGCGCGTTCGGCTTCAAGCGGAGTGAGCGGCTCATGGCCGAGGTCGAGACGAAGCTGCGCGCGGGCATGGCGCACCAGGGCATCCACGGCGCCGCCGCCGAGGAGATCGTCCACGCGATCACCGCGTTCGCGCTGTATGGCTTCCCGGAAAGCCACGCCAGTAGCTTCGCGCTCCTGGCCTACGCGAGCGCGTATCTGCGCGTTCACCATCCCGCGGCGTTCTATGCGGCGCTCCTCAACAACCAGCCGATGGGGTTCTACCATCCGGCGACCATCGTGAAGGACGCGCAGCGCCACGGGCTGCGCATCCTGCCGATCGACGTCACGCGCTCGCAGTGGCTCTGCACGATCGAGCCGATCGAGGGCGGGCCGGAGATGCGGATGGGGCTGAGGTACGTCCGGGGGCTGCGCGAACGGGCAGGCCGGACGATCGTCGCGGCGCGCGAGGCGCGAGCGTTCGGCTCCGTTCACGATCTGGCCCGCCGTGCTCAGCTGGCCCGCGCCGAGCTCGAGACCCTCGCGGCCATCGGGGCGCTGGCCGCGATCGGGGGCACGCGGCGGACGAATCTCTGGGCGGCGGCGGCCCCGCATCCGGGGCCGCTGTTCGACGATCTCCCGCGCGAGCCGAGCCCGCTCAGCGAGATGACCGACGTCGAGCGGCTCGCCGCCGACTACGGCGGCACCGGCGTGACGCTGGGGCGCCACCCGATGACCTTGCGCCGCGCGGCGCTCCGGGCCCGGGGAGTGCTGAGCGCGCGCGAGCTCGCGACGGTGGAGGACGGTGCCCGGGTCCAGGTGGCGGGGAGCGTCATCGTCCGCCAGCGTCCGGGCACCGCGAAGGGTTTCGTCTTCCTGTCGCTCGAGGACGAGACCGGGATCGCGAACGTGATCGTGACCCCGCCGATCTTCGCGCGGCATCGCCTGGTGCTGGTGTCCGAGCCCTACCTCCTGGTCGACGGGATCGCGCAGCGGCAAGACGGGGTCATCTCGGTGCGCGCGCGGCAAGCGCGCGGGCTCCCGTCGCTCGGCCACCACGTCCCGTCTCACGACTTCGGGTAAGATTGCGGCCCGGAGGCATCCATGTTCGATCTCAAGGGCAAGGTCGCGATCGTCACCGGCGGCAACGGCGGAATCGGCTTCGGCATGGCCCAGGGGCTGGCCGGGGCGGGGGCCCGCGTGGTCGTGGCCGCGCGTAATCAGACCAAGTCCGACGCAGCCGTGCGCGCGCTCGAGAAGCTCGGCGGCCAGCCGCTCTCGATCGCGGTCGACGTGGCCGACGAGGCGTCGGTCAACGCGCTGATCAAGTCCACGCTCGACCGGTGCGGCCGCCTCGACGTCCTCGTGAACAACGCAGGCACCAATGTCCGCAAGCAGCCCCAGGACTATACGCTTGCCGAGTGGCATCACGTGCTCGACACCAATCTGACGAGCGCGTTCCTGTGCTCGCGCGCGGCCTACGCGCCCATGAAGGCCGTCGGCGGCGGCAAGATCATCAACATCGGCTCCATGATGTCCATCTTCGGCGTCTCGTTCTCGCCGGCGTATGGCCCGAGCAAGGGGGGCCTGGTCCAGCTGACCAAATCGCTCGCGACCGCCTGGGCCAAGGACAACATCCAGGTCAACGCGGTGCTCCCGGGATGGATCGATACCGAGCTGACTCGCGGCGCCCGGCGGCAGGTGGCCGAGCTCCACGACAACGTGCTCCGGCGCACGCCGGCCGGACGCTGGGGGACTCTCGAGGACATGGCCGGCGTGGCGGTGTTCCTGGCCAGCGCCGCGTCGGACTTCGTGACCGGCACCGCCATCCCCGTGGACGGCGGCTACTCGATTCTCGGCTGAGACCCGGGCTCGGCGGGTCGCGCGGCCGGATCTGAAGTCACCGCTGGCTTGGTTTCGTCGCTCTGCCTCAGTTGTGAGAATCGGCGGATTCTCGGCTGCGAGAACGACGCCGTCGAGCTGATTCGGCTCGAATTTCTTTGCGACGCTCGCGCGTGGCCTGTTAGGCTCCCAGCATGAGCATTCAACGTACACTCGCCGCGTTCCTCGTCCTCGCCCTCACGGCCGGATGCGCCACCACCGCGTCCCGGCCCGCTCGAAGCGAGTTCGAAGACATTCCGGTGCCGAAGGGGCTGACGTATCAGCCCAGCAAGTCCACGGTCATCGAGTCGCCCTCGGTGAAGGCCGCGCGGCTCGTCTATCGCGGCCGCCTCGAGGTCGACAGCCTCAGCGTCGCGATGCGGACCACGCTGGAGGCGAACGGCTGGCGTCACGTCAGCAGTACCTCCACCGCGGACCACGGCATCACCCAGGTCTACGAGAAGTCGGGGAGCTCGCTCGAGGTGCATCTGATCGATGGCTGGTGGTACACGTTCGTCGAGCTGACGGCCAGCCGCGCCCAGCAGCAGGCCACGAAGTAGCCGCGACGCTCCGGGTCGGGGGAGCGACTCTTCCGACCCGGAGCGTCGGCTAGGGCGTGCGCCAGGCCCCGCCGTCGCGCGCGATGAACGGCTCGGCCTCCGGCGGCCCCCAGCCGCCCGCCTCGTAGAGGTACGGCGGGGGCGCTCCGTCGCCGGCCCACGCATCCAGCACGGGCTCCAGCAGCGCCCAGGCCTGCTCCACCCAGTCCGCCCGCGCGAAGAGCGTCGAATCGCCGTGGATCGCGTCGAGCAGGAGGCGCTCGTACGCCTCGGGCGGCTCGGCGCCGAAGACCTCCCCGTAGCGAAAGTCGAGCTCGACCGGTAGCATCTTGAGCTCCGGTCCGGGCATCTTCGCAGCCACTGTCAGCGCGACACCCTCGTCCGGCTGGATGCGGACCACGAGCTCGTTGCGCGTGAGGCCACCGTCGGGATTGCGGCGAAAAATCATGTGCGGCGTGCGGTGAAAGCGGATCACGATCTCGCTGACTCGCTTCGCCAGGTGCTTGCCGGTCCGGAGATAGAAGGGCACGCCCGCCCACCGCCAGTTGTCCACCTGGAGCCGAAGGGCGGCATACGTCTCGGTCTTCGAGTCGGGCGCGACGCCCTTCTCCTGCCGGTATCCTGGCACCGGCTTGCTGCCGACGAATCCCGGGCCGTACTGACCGCGCAGCGCGACCTCGTCCACCTTGCGCGGGTCGATCGGTCGGATGGCGCGCATGACCTTGCTCTTCTCGTCGTGAACGGGCCCGGGATCGAAGGTGACGGGCGGCTCGAGCGCGATCAGGCACAGGAGCTGGAGCAGGTGGTTCTGCATCATGTCGCGCAGCGCGCCGGCCTCTTCGTAGTAGGCGCCGCGCGTCTCGACCCCGATGGTCTCGGCGACCGTGATCTGCACCTCGGCCACGTGGCTCCGATTCCACAGCGGCTCGAAGATCCCGTTGGCGAATCGTAGGACGAGCAGATTCTGGACGGTCTCTTTGCCGAGGTAGTGGTCGATACGGTAGATCTGCTCCTCGAGGAAGACCTGCCCCAGCCGACTGTTCAACCCGCGCGCGCTCGCGTAGTCGTGCCCGAAGGGTTTTTCGACGATGACGCGGGTCCAGCCCCCCTGCGGCGGCGCCAGACCCGAGGCGCCCAGGTTCTCCACGATCGTGTCGTAGAGACTGGGCGGTGTCGCGAGATAGAAGAGCCGGTTCGTCGGCCCGGGGCGCGTCTTCTCGATGTCGTGCAGCGCGCGCGTCAGGGAGCCGTACAGCGCGGGGTCGGCCGGGTCTCCGCTCACGTACGACAGCGAGGAGGCGAAACGATCCCAGACGTTGGCCGACGGCGGTTTGATGCGCGCGAACTCGTGCACGGCGCTGCCCATCCGGCGACGAAATTCGTCGTCCGTCACCTCGCTGCGCGCGCTCCCGATGATCGCGAACGGCTCCGGCAGGGTACGCCCCGCGTAGAGGCTCCAGAGGGCAGGCACGAGCTTGCGCCGCGTCAGGTCGCCGGAGGCCCCGAAGATGACGAGCGTGAAGGGCTCGTCGGACATCGCGGGCATGGCTAGCGAGCTCCGCCGATCGGATGCAGCGCCGCGGCGGCCCGGTCCGCCAGCCAGATCAGCTCGCCGTCCGTCGGGCGAATCAAGCCGGCGGGGACCAAGGCCTGGTCCGAGAGCACGGCCTTGACGATCTTGGCTTTCTCGGCGCCGGCCACCAGGAAGATCACGCGCGCGGCGGCATTGAGCACCGGAAAGGTGAGCGTGAGCCGCTGCGGGATCTGCGCCGCGGCGACGTGTACGGCCGCCACCGTGCGGAACACCTCGCGCAGCACCGGAGAGCCGGGGAACAGCGACGCGGTGTGCCCGTCGACCCCCAGGCCCAGGAGCACGAGGTCGAAGCGCGGCAGCTCACCGCGACGGGTCCCGAACGCGGCGGCGAGCGCGGCGGCGTAGGCGGCCGCGGCGCCCTCGGCGTCGGGGTCCTCGCCCCGCATCCGGAGGACCTGCTTCGGCGGAATCGGCACGCGCGACAGCAGGGTTTCGCTCGCCATGCGGTAGTTCGACTCGGGGTGATCGGGCGGCACCACGCGCTCGTCGCCGAAGAACGCCCAGGTTCGATCCCACCGGACACGCGCGCTGAACTCGGGCCGCGCCAGGAGCTCGTAGGTCTTACGCGGCGTCTCGCCTCCCGCGAGACAGAGCATGAATCGACCACGTTCTCTGACGGCTTCGGTCGCCGCGTCGATGATGAGGTTGGCGGCGCTTTCGGCGAGCGTTGCGGGATCCGCGCACACGGTCAGGGTCGCGTCGGAGGCCATGATCAGATCATACCCTCTCGTCCAGCCTGCGCTGGCGTTCGAGCGCTTCTTTGTATCGAACATGGTGTGCCTGATCGGGCGCGAACGTCTCCCCGGCCGCCTGGCGGGCCGAGGAGAGGTCGGGAAGTACCCCGAGTGCCTCGAGGGCGAGCAGCGCGGCGCCCCGGCTTGTCGCCTCGGGCTCGATGGTCCACGTGATGGGACGTCCGAGCGCGTCGGCGATCATCTGCGTCCAGGCCCGAGACTGTCCGAGCGCCGCCCCCGAGGCGACGACGTCGTGACGGGGAGTGGCGCAGGGCGCCAGCAGCTCGTACACCGCCGCCAGCCGAAGCGCGACGGACTCCAGCGCGGCCCGAACGATCTCGATCGCGCTCGTACCCAGACGGAGCCCATTGATTGCTCCCCGTCGCCCGTCGCGCCAACCGGGTGCTCGCTCGCCGGCCAGATGCGGGAGGATGGTGAGGCCGTGTCCGTCCGGGGGCAGCGCGGCCAGGGCCGCCTCGATCTCCTCGTCGCTCCCGAGCTGCAGCACGCGACGGCACCACGCATAGATGTTACCGCCTTCGGATGTCGCGCCTCCCACGATCGCATGCTTCCGGTCGACGCGATAGCGCCAGAGCCCCCGCGCCGGGGGCCGCTGATCCCGAGTCACGACCCTGAGCGCCGCCGAGGTGCCCACATTCAGGGCAATTCGTGTCGGATCGACGCAGTTGGACCCGACATTGCTGGCGGCGCCGTCTCCCACGGCGGGGAACCACGCCGCGGTTCGGAGCGCCGGCCATCGACCGGCC
>Ga0187776_10002003_pt1 | contig 10329 bp, 6 predicted proteins | sample 0216_BV02_MP12_2_FD_132426 | JGI IMG/M metagenome (GOLD analysis project Ga0187776, IMG submission 132426) | Tropical peat soil microbial communities from peatlands in Department of Meta, Colombia - 0216_BV02_MP12_20_MG | ecosystem: Environmental > Terrestrial > Soil > Wetlands > Peat | place...
CGACGAGGGCTGGGCGCCGCCGCCGCCGTATCGCCTCGTGGACAACGAGCAGACGTGGCTCGCCTTCACGGACGTCGTGTTCATCGACCCCGTGACGACGGGATTCTCGAGGCCGGCCGAAGGCGAGAAGCCGGAGCAGTTCCACGGCCTCGAAGAGGACCTGCAGTCGGTCGGCGACTTCATCCGGCTCTGGACGACGCGCAACGGCCGCTGGGCGTCGCCGAAATTCCTGGCGGGCGAGAGCTACGGCACGACGCGCGCGTCGGGTCTCGCCGGTCTGCTCGCCGACGACGGCATCGCGCTCAATGGCGTCGTGCTGTTGTCGTCGGTGCTGAACTTCGGCTACTCGTCGCAGGTGCGCGGCAACGACATCGGCTTCATCAACTTCATTCCGACGTACACCGCGACGGCGTGGTTCCACAAGAAGCTCCCCGCCGATCTGCAGAAGCAGTCGATCGAGGAAGTCACCGCGGCGGCCGAGAAGTGGTCGGTGAGCGAGTACGCCGCGGCCTTGATGAAGGGGAACAAGCTCACGCCGTCCGAGCGCCAGGCGACGATCGATCAGATGGCGCGGCTCACGGGTCTGTCGAAGGAAGTCATCGACCAGAACGACCTGCGCGTCGCGCTTGGCACGTTCGACACGGAGCTGATGCGCGATCAGCGCGAGACGGTCGGACGCCTCGACGGCCGGTTCACCGGTTTCGCGCCGTTGGGCGGCGGGCGGGGCGGCGGCGCAGGGGTCGGCGATCCGAGCGACATCAGCATTCGCAACACGTTCACGCCGGTGCTCACCGACTACACGCGCCGTGAGCTGAACTACCGCAACGAGGACACGTACTACATCCTCGGCGGCGGCATCGGCCGCTGGAACTACCCGCAGAACTCGTACGCGACGGTCGTTCCGAATCTGGAGCGCGCGTTCGCGAAGAACGCGTACATGAAGCTCTATGTGGCCGAGGGCTACTACGACGCAGCGACGCCGTATTGGGCCGTCGAGTACACGCTGTCGCATCTGTCGATCGACCCGAAGGTGGCGAAGAACAACATCACCGTCGGGAAGTTCACCGCGGGGCACATGATGTACATCGACGAGCCGTCGATGAAGAAGCTCCGCGGCGATCTCGAGAAGTTCTACAACAACGCGGTCAAGGAGCAGGTCGTACCGTAAGCACCGGGGCGATCACCCGCGGCGCCGGCGCGAACAACGGGCCCCACTGCGGAACTTTCCACGGATTGTTCCGCAGTTCCTCGGGCTCGGTCCCCGGCATGAAGTACTCGGTGTACCGCATGTCGTACGGCGTCGATGCCGTCGCGAGTTGTCCCGTGGCGCGGTCGATTTCGGCGTACACGAGGCCGTCCGGCGGTGGCCCCCAGCCGCTCGTCGAGCGGCCTTGGTAGTATTTGCCGATCATGTCGCCCCAGATCGGCGCCGCGAGCAATCCGCCGACCGCGCCTTTGGCGATCGTCTTCGGCTGATCGAAGCCGAGCCACACGCCCGCGACGACGTCCGGCGTCATTCCCACGAACCACACGTCGCGGTTGTCGTTCGTCGTGCCGGTCTTGCCGGCGACGGGAACGTTGTCGGGCACGGCGCTTCGCGCCGCGGTTCCACTCCCCCGGTCGGCCACGTCGCGCATCATGTCCCGAACGATGAACGCGACGCGCGGGTCGAGCACCTGCTGCGGCGTCGACGCCGGGCGCGCGTAGACGGCGCGGTTCGCCGCGTCGTTGATGCGCGTGATGAAGCGCGGCTGGACGACCGCGCCGTTGTCGGCGAAGGCGGTATACGCGGTGACCATGTCGATCGGGTGCACGGACGACGCGCCGATCGCGCTCGCCGGCACCGGATCGATCTTGGTGGTGATGCCGAGCCGCTGCGCGAGCGCCGAGACGGAATCCATTCCCACGCGCATCCCGAGCTGGATCGCGACCATGTTGCGAGAATGGACCAGCCCTTCGCGCATCGTCATCGCAACGTTCGTCGGCACGCCCTCTTTCCAGGTGTTCAGGCCCCAGAACTTTCCGTCGATCTCCTGCGGCTTGTACTCCTCGCCCGTCACGAGCGGAATGTCGAGCGCCGTATCGGGAACGACCGTGTTGGCCGAGATGCTGTCCTCGATCGCCTTCGCGTAGACGATCGGCTTCATCGACGAGCCGGGCTGCCGGAGCGCAGCGGTCGCCCGGTCGAACGGCGCTCGTTGATAGTTGCGCCCGCCGACGAGCGCGCGGACGTCGCCCGTGCGCGGGTCCATCGCGACGGCCATCGCCTGCAGATAGTCGGTCTGACTGCCCTTCGCGAGCGCCTGCGTGAGATGCTTGTAGCCCTTCTGCGCCTCGATCCTGTTCGTGCCGTCGACGACGGCATCGACCGCCGCGCGTTGAAGCGCCGGGTCGAGCGTCGTGTAGATCTTGTAGCCGCCGTTGGCCACCGGAATGCCCGTGCGTTCGGCTTGACGGCGCACTTCGTCGACGAAATAGCCGGCCGCCGCGGACATGCCGCTGTTCGGCGCCGTCACGATGGGCTCGAGTTTCGTCTTGTCGGCGAGCGCCTGCGTGATGTACTGCTGGTCCGCCATCATCTGGAGGATCAGGTTGCGCCGATCCTTCGCGCGCTGTGGATGCGCGATCGGGTCATAGTACGGTTGCGATTTGGGAAGACCGGCGAGCGTCGCGGCTTCGGCGAGCGTGAGTCGCGACGCCGGATGCCCGAAGTAGTGGCGTGAGCCCGCCTCGACGCCGTACCACCCTCGGCCGAGGTTGATCTGGTTGAGGTAGGCCTGGAGGATCGTGTCCTTCGGGTAGTGGCGCTCCATCTCTCGCGCGGCCGCTTGTTCGTGCAGCTTCCGGGAGATGCCCGCCGCGCCGCTCACCTCACGCCGATCGATGATGTCGGGGTGCATGTAGCCGACGAGCTGCTGCGTGATCGTGCTCCCGCCGCCTCGATTCTCGTTGAGGATCTTGCCCTTGATCACGCCGAAGACCGCGCGCACGTCCACGCCGTCGTGCTCGTAGAATCGCTGGTCTTCGACCGAGATGAAGGCCTTGGGCACGTACCACGGAAGGGACTTGAGCGGCACGTTGGTGCGCATCTCGCGGCCGATCTCGCCGATGAGCGACGAGTCGCGCGCGTAGACGAGCGTGGATTGCGCGAGCGGGATGATCTGCCACGCCTCGCCGGTCTTGGGCGTGGTGTCCTGGGCGCGCGCCGGCGCCCCGAGCGACGCGGCGAGGATCGTGTAGACGACGACGCGGGCGCGCGAGGCGACCGTCGCGGAGAAACGAGTCAGCATCATGTAGCGGTTGTAGCTATTCAAACTGCGGCAAGTCGTTGTACCCCGCTGAGCCGGAATCTCGCCCACCTCGTTCTCGGCGCGCTACCTTTCGTGCATGCCCCCGCTCGTCCACCTCGCCGTGGCGCAAATCAAGCCGCGGAAAGGCGATTACCGCGGCAACCTCGAGCGGCTGAAAGCGGTCTTCGCCCAAGTCGACCAACTCAGGCCCCGGCCGAACGTGCTCTGTTTGGCGGAGAGCGCGCTCACCGGATACTTCCTCGAAGGCGGCGTGCGAGACACCGCCGTCACCGCCGGCACGCTCGCCGTGGATCTCGACGCCGTCTACCGCGGCGCCGTCACATCGCCGCAGCCGCTCGACGTGACGCTCGGGTTTTACGAAGTATGGAACAACAAGCTCTACAACAGTGCGATCTACGTCACACTCGGAATCGGCGAACCGAAGATCCGGCACGTCCACCGCAAGGTGTTCCTGCCGACGTACGGCCTGTTCGACGAAGAGCGCTTCGTGGAGCGCGGGCGCGAGGTGCGAGCGTTCGACACCCCATGGGGGCGCGCCGCGCTGCTCGTGTGCGAGGACGCCTGGCATAGCCTGACCGCGACCATCGCGGCCCTCGATGGGGCGCAGATCATCTTCGTGTGCGCGGCCGCCCCGGCCCGCGGCGCGCAGCCCAAGGGCGACTCGATCCCGGGCCCGGCGAGCGTGAGCCGCTGGGACCGCTTGATCCGCGACATCGCGGATGAACACGGCGTGTTCGTGTCATTGTCGTGCCTGGTGGGCAGCGAAGGGGGCAAGGTCTTCCCCGGTGGGTCCATGGTCGCCGGGCCCACTGGCGACGTTCGCGCCCGAGCGCCGCTCTGGGATGAATCGATGCTCTCGGTCGGCATGGATCTGACGGATTGTACGCGCGCGCGCACCGACATGCCCCTCATCGCCGACCTGGAAACGATGGTGCCGCACCTCAAGCGGAACATCGATGACATCCTGGCCGGCGCCCCCGCGACGCTCGAGTTCGATGCGTCGAGCGGACGCGGGGGAGCATCCGCGCGAGACGACTCCTTCGCCGGAGGCCCGAGCAACGCCGCTGCGGGCGAGCTTCCCGTGGTCCGCGTCGCGGCCACGAGTCACGAGCCTCCAGCGCCGGTCGCGATCGACGGCGCGCTCACCGAGCAGTGGCTCGTCCATTTCATCCGCGATGAGATGCAGCGGAGACGCTTCGAGCGCGCCGTCGTCGGCGTTTCGGGCGGCGTCGACTCGGCGGTGACCGCGTATCTCGCCGCGCGAGCGCTCGGACCGAAGAACGTGATCGCCGTACGCATGCCGTATCGCTCATCGAGCCGCGAGAGCCTCGAGCATGCGCAGCTCGTGATCGACGCGCTCGGCGCCGAGTCGCGCACCATCGACATCACGCCCGCCGTCGACGGCTACCTGTGTCACGAGTCCGATGCGGACGCCGGACGCCGGGGCAACGTCATGGCGCGCATGCGCATGATCACGCTGTTCGATCTCGCCGCCAAGCACCACGCGATCCCGCTCGGCACCGGAAACAAGACGGAGCGCCTGTTCGGCTACTTCACGTGGCACGCCGACGACTCACCGCCGATCAATCCTCTGGGCGATCTGTTCAAGACGCAGGTATGGGCGCTGGCGCGACACCTCGGGGTGCCCGCGGTGATCGTCGACAAGCCGCCGACGGCGGATCTGATCGTCGGGCAGACGGATGAAAGCGACTTCGGCATTAGCTACAAGCAAGCCGACGAGATCTTGAACTGGCTCGTGGCCGGATTTCAGCCGGACGAGTTGGTCGCGCGCGGGTTCGACGCGAAGGACGTCGAGATCGTGCGGCGACGCGTCGCGAGCACGCACTGGAAGCGGCGACTGCCGACGGTGGCGATGCTCAGCCCGACGGCGATCGGCGAGTCGTACCTGCGCCCGGTCGACTACTAGCTACGCCGCGAAGGCCAGACTCACCGCGCGCTTCGCACACCGTTTGAGCGCCCGGTGCACCGCGCGCGCATGCGCGATGAAATTGAGCCCCGCCCACGGGTGGCGCGAGAAGAATTCCGTGGGAAGCAGATCCCCCTTCAGTCGATTGCAGCGCGCGCACGCCAGCACGACGTTGCCCGCGACGTGTGCGCCGCCATGCGCGAGCGGGTGCACGTGATCGAGCGTCGCAAGATCGAAGTCGAGGGGCGAGGCGCAGTAGACACAGCGCCGGTCGCAGTCGCGCATCGCGGCGCGCTTGATGGCCCTCTTCTGCGGGCCTGAGGGGGCGTTCTTTCGCGGACGGGATCCGCAGACCTGGCGCGGCAGTCGTGGCAGGGATACGTGATCGACCTGCCCGCCTCCACGCCGTGCGGAGCTACTCGTCGCCGCGTGGCTCCTTCGATTCAGAGAACGATTCAGGAAGAACCTCTCCATGCGCGCCTTCTCGCGGTCGCCACCCGTCGGCCTGGGACGTGTGCCCACGAACGTGGCTACGCTCGGCGCGCTCCGATCCCGATCTCATAGGGCCTGACTCCTCGAATACCGGAATCGCAACAGTGCGTTCCGCCGCGGCCTTGATCGGGTCGCGCAACGCCGCGATGATGCGGGCCGCGTAGGCATCGAGGATCGTTCTGTCAGGCATGGCCGACCCGCCGAACGGCAACGGAATCTCGAATCCGTCGCCCTGGCGGCGGGGAATGAGGTGCACGTGGTAGTGTGGTTCGTCCTGGCCGGCTTCGATGCCGCTGTTGACCACGATGTTCAGGGCATCCGTGCCCGCCACGCGGCGGACCGCATCTCCGAGGTCCATGGTGATTTTGAACAGGTGCAGAGCGAGGTCACGCGGCACATCCGCCACCGATTCGTAGTGCTCGCGCGGCACCACCAGGACGTGCCCGTTGTTCACGGGCTGCACGTCCATGAAGGCGATCGCCTGCGAATCTTCGTGGCAGATCGACACTTCGGCCGCGCCATGGATCATGTCACAGAACGTACAATGCGCGATTCGGCGCTTGATCATCGCTGTCTCGAGATGTGCCTGGTCGTCATAGCGCAGATCGAATGCCAGCGCCCGTGTCAACGTCCGACGCGCACAAGGCCGCTCTCCTAAAGCCACGCCCGAGCTTATCTTCCGGGCATGGCCACGACGACCAAAGCCGAGCGCAAAGCCGCCGGATTGACGCGCGAGCAGCTGGTTGCTGCCTACCGCACCATGCTCCTGTCGCGCCGGCTCGACGACAGAGAGTTACAGCTCAAGCGCCAGAACAAGATCTTCTTTCAGATCTCGAGCGCCGGACACGAGGCGGTGATGACCGCCGCCGGTCTCGTGCTCAGGCCGTCATACGACTGGTTCTACCTCTACTACCGCGACCGGGCGCTCTGCCTTCAGCTCGGCATGACACCGGAAGAGATGCTTCTCTCGGCCGTCGGCGCCGCGAACGATCCGAACTCCGGCGGCCGACAGATGCCCAGTCACTGGGGCCATAAGAAACTCAACATCGTGTCGACGTCGTCGCCGACGGGAACGCAGTTCCTGCAAGCCGTCGGCTCGGCGGAAGCGGTGCTGCGCGCGAGCCAGCTCGGCATGAAGGACGGCTTCGAGCCCGACGAGGTCGTCCTCTGCACGACGGGCGACGGCACCACGAGCGAAGGCGAGTTCTGGGAGTCGCTCAACGGCGCGTGCAATCTCAAGCTGCCGATCGTGTATCTGGTCGAGGACAACGGCTATGCGATCTCGGTTCCCGTCGAGGTCAACACGGCGGGTGGCAGCATCTCCAAGCTCGTCGCGTCGTTCCCGGGGTTACACGTCGAAGAGGTCGACGGCTGCGACTTGATCGCCAGCCATGCGGCGCTGCAGCGCGCGGTCGACTATGCGCGGCAACGCAAAGGTCCGGCCCTCATCCACGCGCACGTCATTCGTCCGTACTCGCACTCGCAGTCGGACGACGAAGTGATGTACCGGCCACCCGAGGAGCGCGACGCCGACGCGGCGCGCGATCCGGTCACGACCTTCCCCGCGTGGCTGGTGAAGCAGGGCCACGCCACCGAGGGGGAACTCGACACGATCCGCGACGAAGTCGACGCCGCCGTGCTCGCGGCGACCGACGCGGCGCTGGCGGCCGAGCAGCCCGGCCCCGAAACGGTCGAGCGCTTCGTCTACTCGCCCGACGTCGATCCGACGAGCGAGCAGTTCGACACGGAGGACGACCCGCAGTTCTCGGGCAACGAGACGACGATGGTCGATCTCCTCAACGCCTGCATGCGCGACGAGATGCGGCGCGATGAGAAGATTCTCATCTTCGGCGAGGACGTCGCCGACGTCTCGCGCGAGAAGTACATGGGCAAGGTCAAGGGCAAGGGCGGCGTGTTCAAGGTGACGTGGGGACTCCAGAAGGAGTTCGGCGGCTCGCGCGTCTACAACTCGCCCCTCGCCGAAGCGACGATCGTCGGCCGCGGCATCGGGCTCGCCGTGCGCGGGTTCAAGCCGGTCGTCGAGGTGCAGTTCTTCGACTACATCTGGCCGGCCTTCATGCAGCTGCGCGACGAGCTGGCCACGATGCGCTGGCGCTCGAACGGTGACTTCTCCGCGCCGGTCGTCGTGCGGACGACGTACGGCGGCTACATCCGCGGCGCCGTGTATCACTCGCAAACGGGGGCGTCGCTCTTCACGCACACGCCGGGACTGCGCGTGGTGTGCCCAGCGACGGCGCTCGACGCGAACGGCCTCTTGCGCACGGCGATCCGCTGCGACGACCCGGTGCTCTTCCTCGAGCACAAGCATCTCTATCGCCAGACGTACAACAAGGCCGCGTATCCCGGCGCCAACTTCATGATTCCCTTCGGCAAGGCCAAGGTCGTGCGCGAGGGAACCGACGTGACCATCGTGACCTACGGCGCCACCGTGCAACGCGCGTTTGCCGCGGCCAACCAGCTCGCCGAGAACGGACCGTCCGTCGAGGTCATCGACCTGCGCACGCTGTCACCGTGGGATCAGGACGCCGTGTACGAGTCGGTGAAGAAGACGAACCGCGTGATCGTGCTCTATGAGGATTCACTCTCCTGGGGCTACGGCGCCGAAATCGCCGCGCGGATCGCCGACGACTGTTTCGCGTGGCTCGACGCGCCGGTCAAGCGTGTCGCGTCGACGGACACCTTCGTCGGCTACGCGCCGCGCCTCGAGGACGCGATCCTGCCGCAGGTCGACGACGTGAAGCGCGCCTGCGAGGAGATCGTCCGCTTCTAGCCGCTCTAGTTCCCGCCCGGCAGCGGCGACGCGCCGCGCGTGTAGTCGGCCGGCACGACGAACATGCTGTCCGCGATCGGACCCGCCTTGATGTTCGACATCTCGGCGGTCATGTCGATGCCCATCGTGCCCGCCGCCCCCATGTCAGAGGTCGTCGTCGCCTTCGTTCGCAGCGCGGTCCCGGAGAGATGAGACATCAACGACGCGGATTTCTCGCCAAGCTCCTTGAACGGTCCCGACGGCGACATCGACGACATCGAATTGAAACTCTGTCCGCCGCCGCCGATCTGCCCGGTGCGCTGTAACGGACTCGAGCTGAGACCCGGGACCGTCGCCATCCAGTAGTCCGTCGTGGCCTGGCTCTTCATCTGCTGGCTGACGGACATTCCCTCGATCGTCAGCGTGTAGTCGACCGTCGTCCGCAAGTGGCGGGTCGGATAGCCGGCGACCGTATCCGTGCCCGCAATCGTGTCGAGCGTCATCGAGACGCCACTGACGCTGACGCTCATCCCCATCGCCTGCATCTGGTCGAACGCCTTCGACGCGATGTCCGCCGGAAGAACGACGAACTCTTTCTTGCTCGGATGGACGACCGTCATTCCGGCCGTGTCGAACAGGATGTAGTCGCCTTTCTCCGCGAGCGGCGGCAGCGCGCCGTCGACAATGTCGACTCGCAGTCGTGCGCCGACGGTAACGCCGTGGCCGGAGTACGACGGCACCATTCCGCCGAGCATCCCGGCCATCCCTCCGGTCGCCGTCATGGCGGTCTTCATGTCGAACGAGACACCCCGCGATTGTCCGCCGCCGGCCTGCGCGACGAGCCAGGTCGGGACGATCATGATCGTGACGATGACGGCTGCGGCGACGCCGGGCGACGAGCGAAGGACTCGATGAACCATGAGAGACTCAGGCGGTCAGTTCGACGAATATACGGTGCGTCCGCCAACGACCGTCATCACGACGCGCGCGTCACGGATCGACTCGGGCGGGATGCGCGTGATGTCACGATCGATCATCACGAAATCGGCCAACGCCCCGCTCGCCAGCCTGCCCCTCTCCAGTTCGTCGAACGATGCGTACGCGGCGTCAGCCGTGTACGCGCGCAGCGCCTCCTCGACCGTGATGCGTTGCTCAGGGTGCCAACCCCCGGGGTGGGCATCGTCGAGTGTGCGCCGCGTCACCGCGGCGTACATCCCCTCGAGCGGCGTCGCCGGCGCGACGAACCAATCGCTCCCGAACGCCAGCCGCGCGCGCGCGTCGAGCAGCGACCTGAACGCGAAGGCCCACTTCGCGCGCTCCGGGCCGATCACGCGCTCGGCCCATCGCCCGTCGTCGATCGCGTGATATGGCTGCATGCTGGCGATGACGCCGTGCTCGGCGAAGCGCGGAATGTCTTCGGGCGTGACGTGTTGCGCGTGTTCGATCCGGAATCGACGGTCACGCGGCCCGTTCTCGCGCGCGACGCGCTCGAAGATGTCGAGTTGCGTGCGGATCGCGCGATCGCCGATCGCATGCACGATCATGTGCAGGCCGGCCTTGTCGGCGGCGGACGACCATCGATACAAGTCGTCGGGCGTGTTGACGAAGAGGCCGCGATCACCGGGCGCGTCGGCAAAGGGCGCGAGCATCGCCGCCGTGTGCGAGCCGAGTGAGCCGTCGACGAATCCCTTGAGCGCACCGACCTTGAGCCACGCGTCGCCCGCGCCGCGCGCCGCGATCGTGTCGCGCAATCGTTCCCACGTGGAGATCGGCACCGCGGCGTAGATGCGCGCCGAGAGATGGTCGCTCGAGCGCGCGCGTTCGAAGAC
>Ga0187776_10002004_pt1 | contig 10328 bp, 8 predicted proteins | sample 0216_BV02_MP12_2_FD_132426 | JGI IMG/M metagenome (GOLD analysis project Ga0187776, IMG submission 132426) | Tropical peat soil microbial communities from peatlands in Department of Meta, Colombia - 0216_BV02_MP12_20_MG | ecosystem: Environmental > Terrestrial > Soil > Wetlands > Peat | place...
ATATTTTCTAGATACTTACATATTGGAAGAATCACAGTGCATTCTTTGAAACATTTTTCTGCAATTCTATTTCTAAGCCACAGAACAGTACGCATAAGAGGATCTTTGTATAATGTTTTTTTTGCCCATTTCTGCTCTGACCAATAATGTCCTCTTAACAGAACAAAAAGAGGAATTTTTGATCTAACTGCGTCTAATGCAAAATGAGATTGTCTATCTGTAAAAATTACATCAGGTTTGAATTCTTCTATTAACTTCCAAAATAACTTGTTAGAGGTAAACCAATCTTTGGTATTCTTACTGGGAAATCCTTTGCTATAATCTACATCGTTTACTAGTTTGCATTCTGCACCAAGCTTTACAAGAGCGTCTTCAAATTCTTTCAAGTGAAATAATTTTCCTTTACTGCCAGCTGCAATGAGTATTTTCAATTGGAATTTCTGTCAACGCTATGTATTACTTGTATTAAGATGTGTCTGAATCTTATCCAATGGCATTAAAAATTTTCATTAAATGTCTAATCAAGCATTTATACAATTCCATTAATGAAAAATCTTGGCATCTAGAGGTACTATACAATTCCATACAAAATATCAATTTTTGATTATCCATTAATTGATATATGTGTCATGCCCATTAGAAAATGTGAAAAGAAATTTACCATTTCGTGGCTGGTTCTATTTCCGTCAAGGCTGGTCTCTTTACTTTGCGTTTATTATGGCTTCAGTCAACACCTTAACGACCACATATTATCTAGCGATCGAAAAGGCACCTTCTCTTAAGGAATTATTTCCCACCTTTACATATTATGTTATAATCGTAATAGCTATCGGTATTCCACTATTAACAGTGATAGGATATATTCACACTAAGAGAAGTAGAGCCTACAAAGCTGAGGCAGATATTGGCTTTGAATCCAACCCACATATGAAAAGAATGCTTCTTAATACAGAAGAAATTTTACGACAGCATCTAAAGATTAGTGAAATGCTTGTTAAATTATCAAAAGATGAAAGATTGTCTGACAAGGATCTTGAGGAAATAACCCACATGCACAAAGAATTGAGCGAATATACTGCAAAGAGAACCATCGATAACTCTGGAAAATCCCAAGTATAAATCGAATTTCAAATTGAATTAGTCCCATAGACGATATTATTTTAATATCAGTCTAAGATCCACTCCTTTCACATTTGTAGTAATTATCTTTGGATAATGTGGAAAACATCGAGTTGCCAGTGACGGAATAGATTTTTTCATTATCTTGTTAAAGCCACCCTCGACCAAAGTTGGTGGTCTAAAATAATCACAACGCTCAATTTTGTATCCAGTTTTTTTGGCAAGATCCGTTAATGCTTTCTTTGAAAAATGAAATGTATGGGGTTGCGTTAGTAGAGAATCTTTTAAGACTTTATCATTTTCACAATTAGGAACTTCAATGAAGATGATCCCATCTTCATTAAGATACTTTTTTAATTTGACAAGTAATTCATCTGGTCTCAGTAAATGTTCAATCACATGAGATATCCAAATTATATCAAATTTGCCATCTATGTCGATTTCCTCTATGAGGCCTGAGACGCACTTGCCAGATCTTAGTTTTTGATTAATCAATTCAACATTTTTCTTGTCTGGTTCAATACCTGTCACTGAAAATCCATTTTCTTCAAACCAAAACAATGTCTGACCTTGACCTGATCCAATCTCTAACAATTTTTTCTTATTCTTAATGGAAGGTTTACAGTATGAAAACTGTGAGATCCACTGTCTCCACTTACCCTGGGAATTAATGTCTGAATAATTTGATTTGACAGCTTCTTCTGTTGAAATATCCTTTTTGTTCCAGTATGAACTTTCATAAAAATCATGAATATTTCTTGAAACATTTTCCTCTGAATCTCCTGAGATATATAAATTACAATTATTACAAAAGAAAATAGGTACATGCAAGTATGAATCTTTCATGTATAATACAAGATGAGAATTAGAACACAATATGCAATTCATTGTTAGTTAATTCTTTTTCCTTACATGATGATATCAATTTATCTCACAAATCGTAAGAGAAAACAGTCAGACATCAGCATCTGAATTATATTCTATATTGTATGTGTAATGTCTATACTATAAGCAAAATCAAATGAGCTCTTCCATGAGATCAACTAATGAATCAACGGCTTTATCGTTGTTTAATTGTTCTAGCGCATATTTTCGTCCAGCATCTGCTATTTTTTCCCATTTTGGATTATCGGAGTCATTTAAAAATTCTTGAAATTTATCCTTGTAATTTTTTTCATTGATAAAAATAGCTGTTTCATTATCTTTGAAACCAAAAATATCTGCATGATTTTTTCTAGTTACTTCCATAAATGTGAGACAGCCAGAAGCAGGATTTTCCAAGTATTTTATTACAGGATAGAGCGAATGTGCAGCGATAGATCCTGCATATCTTGATAATAATTCTGGATATTTATCACCAACATATTGATGCTCAAGTGTAGGAGTATAGTCTACGTATGGGAGACGCGTACACATTGTTCTGAGATTATAGTGCTTGTGTAAACTAAGCTCCCCTCTCCATCTCATCGTTCTTTCTATCATTCTATTGTAAAACTTTCTATTTTCTGCAGCTCCTGTACATAGGATCCTATTCTTTATTCTCTTGGAAAATGGAGTTAAATTTTGGTAAACTGCAGGCTCTAACCCATAAATGATTACCTTGTACTTGAAATCTCTAGGATAATATTTGTGGAAAAAAGGTTCCTGTATGTAACCAAAATAGTAATTTATCTTGTATTTTTCATGATATGCTATTTTACCCTTGAGATGAGCATCATGTGGATCATTTACTCTACAAACAACAGGGATATCCAATTCCTTTATTCCACCCAATTCATCAGGAGTTCCATACGAAGAATTATCCGATAACAAAATAACATCAAACTTTCCTTTCAAGGCAGAAACATCAAAGCTGGTTCCTGCAGGAAAATAAGTTACATCTATTCTCTTGTTTCTTTTCAACGATTCCATAAAGAAATGGTAGTATGCTTTTGCAAAAAATTTTTCAGATAAGAATTCGCAAGACTCTTTGTAAACAAAGGCTACGCGAATTTTCTGTTCCATAATCTTTTCTAGTCACGAATTTTGACTATTTTATCCTATGTATTGAGTTTCTCAAAGGAACTTGCCTTGGCATGATGTGTGTACATTTGATAATTTTTTAACATGAAAACAATGGATCAGCTAACACACACTTTTTATTAACCCCAATGAGTGCAAAAATATCCTTGAAAAAAAATTTAGTCAAGTATCTGGTATGTCCTATTTGTAGAAACGATCTGAGCCTAAAAATTGGAAAGAAAAACCATGATGAGGTTCTTAATGGTTCATTGAGCTGTTCACGGAGGCATAGATTTGAGATTAGCGATGGAGTCCCGCGATTTGTAGTTGATAAATCAAAAATATTTGTAAAGACAGAATATGCTTTTTCATTAAAGTGGAAAAAATTTAGCAAGGCGTTTCTGCACAAGAATTGGTATAATCGCGATAAGAAATGGTTTTTGAATAGGTATGGCTGGAAAAGAATTTCCACACTTAATAAATTCCTCGAAGACAAAGGGAATATACTCGATGCAGGCACAGGAATAGGAAATAGCGCTGAACTCCTTTCATATCATAAAAATAATCTAGTTTTTGCCATTGACGCAAGTGAAAGCGTCAACTTTGCTTACAAAAAATTTGGAAATCTACCAAACGTTCATTTTTTACAAGCTGATCTTAGGCAATTACCATTTAAAGAGAAGTTTTTCAATTACATCAATTCTGACCAGGTACTACATCATACAACAAACACTGAGACCTCATTTAAATACCTCACAAAGTTTCTCAAAAAAGGCGGTTACATATCATTTTATGTATATAAGAAGAAGGGACCAATTCGTGAATTTTCTGATGACTTTATACGATCAAAAACAGTTGAAATGTCCCCAAACGACTGTCTTGAGGTTTGTAAGGAAATAACACTTTTAGGGAAAAGCTTGTCTGAAATAAAAAAGAAGATTAGGATTCAGCGAGATATGCCACTATTGAACATAAAAGCAGGTACCTATGATGTTCAGCGATTCATACATTGGAATTTTATGAAATGTTATTGGTCTGAGGATAGAGATTTCCAACGAAGTTTGGGGAATAATTTTGATTGGTATTATCCAAAACTCGCATTTAGACATAGTTCTGACGAAGTAAAGAAATGGTGTAAAGATGTAAAAATAAAGATAACAAATTTTCAAGAAATTTACAGCGGAATTAGCATTTTGGGAAAGAAATAAGATTTCAAAATAACATTATTTATTTTTATTAAACAAATCGTAATCAATCTTGTATATTTTTACATGATATTTGTAACCATGGTCATAAGAATCAAAAACTTTTGTTAGGTATGAGTACTTTCCTTCGTTATTGAATACATCATTTAGAAATTGTGGTCTACTCTTTTGCCCGTCTACAACCAAATGTGTTAAACCATTTTTCTCTGAGGAATAAATGTATGTTGAGAGAGAATCAAAGCCATCAGTTGGTATGACCGCTGTTTTGAAATTGATAGATGATTTTAGCACAGGCCATTTTTGAGGAATCTGGACAGGCACAATATAGCTGTCCTCAGGGTAGTAATTGTTTACACCACCTGCAATGCTAACAACCTCACGTGCTATCCCAAATGCATTACCTTGATGATCATAATCGAATTTCTTGTACTCTAGAAAGGCAGAAGAAACAAGTAAGATAGCGCCAACAACTAGAAGCAGGGCAATATTTTGATGTCTTGTTTTTCCAAGAGCCTTTTTTATAGTCAAGGCTGATACCACGGAAAAAAGAGGGAAAAGGGGATACATGTAACGCGTATCTTGATTGTTTAATGCAAATGCGTAGAAGACTGGAAATAACATCAAAATAATAAATACAATGATTGTCATCTTGTCAATTCCTTGCTCTTTAATAAAAAAATAAAGACCAATTGGAAGAAGAACAATGAAAATTGGTACAAGCGACCAGCCACCAAGTTTTATCACATTTATAACTGCATTTTTTATGAGTCCAATTGTTCCTGCATGATGTGAAGTTGTTGCAATTTGACTGGTGCCCTGAGAAATATAACTACTCAAAACATCACTGCCGTGACTACCAATATTTTGAAGCATTGTAGGTAAAAATATTAAACTAAAAATGGCTCCAGCAAGGATCACCTTTAAAATAATTTTATCTTCCTTTCTATTACGTACGTAAAGCATTACAATCATAGGTAAAAATACAAAAAATCCCTCAGTTCTTACATTACACGATAATCCAATTAATGCAAAAGATATGTACATTAATTTTCTTTTTGAACTAAAATACAACGCAAATGCAGTTGAAACAAGAAGCATGTAGAGAGGCTCAGTTATGCCCAGAAGTGAATTCTGAATAATTCGCGGATCAAATGCAAATATTGCGGTTGCGGCAATCGCATATGGTTTTTCGATAAATCTTTTACATAAAAAATAGACTGGTATTATTGTTAATACAGAAAGGCCTATCGTGATACCGCGTTGTAATGCCATATAATCAAGAAAATTATCAGATCTAACGATGGTAAAGAAAAATGAAAGAAAGATAGGCCATACATCATGGGTTCCTATGCTGGTTAGATGTCCTAAAATACTGAAATCACTTGCATCAAAAAAATAACTGAGGCCATCCAGAGTCAGAGGAATATTAAAAGGAAAAAGTAAAATTCTCATTATTACAGAAATGACCAAAATGATAGAAACAGAAATAACACCTTTATCAAAAAAAGAATGATTTTTGCTTTCCACGGAAGGAGAGTTTGACATTACTACTTCATCGATTGTTTTATTTTGTATAATATCAAATTTGTCTTTTAAAGTGATTTTATACGATAGTGGTCGTCTTAAAACAACTGTTTGTTCCTATGTTACATCGATAAGACATTAATACTAAATTTCAAACAGCTTCATAATTGAATAGAAAAATTATACTTTCAGTGATAGTTGCTTTTATAATTTCATTTTCATTTCTTTTTGTTTTTCTATATTCATTTCCTGATTCTGTCCAATTTAGAGAGCGCAAATTTTATTCGCAGAATTTTGATCCGAATGCAACTAAGATTTTTCTACTTGGTTCGAGTCATGTAGGCGAATTAAATGCTACTTTCATTAATCTATATTTGTCGTCGCATTACCAGAATTATATTGTATACAATCTTGCTTACTATGCAGACACACCAAGCGAGAGATTAAAGACTCTGAAAGACATAATTTTATTAAAACCAAAGATGGTTGTCTACGGAATCTCTTATAGGGATATTTCATCATCTACTAACAATAAAATTCTGCCTGATCCGCGTGATTTATTTTCACAAACAATTTTAGGCTCTAATGTAGAGGACAACTTTAACATACCTAATCCAAAAATTACAACTGAAACCATGATCCATTATTTATCAAAACGTCATGATTTTACTCATCCGCTTGATGCTGTTTATATGAATTATACGCCTTTCTTTCCATATCTTCCTAGCGATGGAAAAATTGCAACCTATGATGAATTAAAAAGCGAATCTGAAACATCTGATGCACCAGGAGTATACATTGACCCCAGCTTTAAAAGTCAAGATATATTGGCTCTAAACGAAATTGTTAAGGAGTTACATAAGAATAACATAAAGATAGTAATCTTTACAACACCCCATTCCAAGATTTACATAGATGGATTGCCACCGCATCAACAAGAATTATTCAAATCATTACTTGAAGAATTAAAAAATTCTGGGGTGCCAGTATACGATCTGACTGACAGATATGAAAATTCGTTAATATTTAAGGACATAAATCATGTGGCATACAATTCAAACTCTTCCATCTATAGCCAAGACATATTAAAAATAATTCTAACTGAGACTGAATCATAATGCTTTTCAATACAATAGATTTTGTAATTTTTTTTATAGTTGTATTATCCACAATTACAATAATAAAATATAGAAAATTCCAACATCTCTTTATTTTATTTGCTAGCTACTTCTTTTTTTATTATACTAGCAATTATCTAATCACCTTACTGATTTTTACTACGCTTTGGGATTTTTACTTTGGAAAATTAATTTACAACGCAAATACTATAAAACGAAAGAAAGTTATTCTTGTACTAAGTCTAGCTGGAAATTTAGGATTACTGGGATTTTTTAAATATGCTGATTTTGCTATAACTCAATTCAATATATTGGGAAGATATTTTGACTTGGGAACAAATATCCCTTTGTTAAATCTGGCGTTGCCTATTGGAATTTCCTTTTACACTTTTCATTCTATAACTTATACCGTAAGCATATTTCGTGGTCAGATTTCTCCAGCAAAATCATTTACAGAATATGCCATATTTGTTGCCTTTTTTCCACAACTAGTTGCAGGTCCTATTCTTAGAGCAAAGGACTTTCTTCCACAATTGAGGGAAAAGATTGAAGGTTTAGAAACAGGATCTAAACTTCGTCAGATTTTAATTCAGAAGTCTAATCTCAAGTATGGCATTACACTAATGGCATTAGGTTTTTTCAAAAAGATGTTTTTTGCAGATAATGTTTCTGTTCTTGTCAACGATATATTCCAGAACCCAATAGGTGAGAGTTCTTTCACAATAATTCTTGGAGCTATTGCTTTTGGGATTCAAATATATTGTGATTTTTCAGGCTATAGTGACATCGCTATTGGCGCTGCTGCCATTATGGGATTTAAAATTCCGATAAATTTTAACAAACCATATTTTGCAACTTCTCCTTCAGATTTTTGGCGAAGATGGCACATCTCGCTCTCATCATGGCTACGAGATTACTTGTATATTCCACTAGGCGGAAATCGTAAATCAGAATATCGCACCTATCTGAATTTGTTCATAGTCATGTTCTTGGGAGGCTTGTGGCATGGTGCCTCATGGAACTTTGTCATATGGGGGATTTTACATGGAGTATATCTTGCAATTCATAAAATGATCACAAATAAATTTCCAGCTTTTGTGGCTCATCCGTTTTTCAAAAACAAGATTGGAATCTTTGTTTCTATATTATTAACACAATATCTAGTATTTTTTGCATGGATCGCATTTAGAGTAAGAGAAACAAATGCAATGTTGTATTCTATGAAAAAATACGTCTTGTTAGATTTTCAAACTCACGAAGTTATTAAAATTATAATAGCACACAAATTAGAAGTAGGATTAATAATACTATTTGTGATTTTGCATTTAATATCATATAAACAAAAAAACTTACCTGAGAGAATTGCTAACTTTGGATTAGTAAAGTGGACTGTCTTCCTTGTTTTGATAATGCTCTCAATCCTTTTCTTCTATGATCTACATCCTGAAGATTTCATATATTTCAAATTTTAGCACCGACGGGTCTAGCAGTTTTATAACTTTGATAATCTGTTCAAACTTGCAAAAAAGACTGTTTGGATTGATTCTGCCAAAACTAGAGCGATTGCCACTCCTGTAATACCATATAATTTGCCAAGTATTATGATTGCAATAACTTGGACAACAACAAATAATACCGAACCTGCCAATACCATTCTACTTTTTTCAATCGATAAAAATTTTGATATGAAGGTAAGATTGATTGTATTAGGAATGACTGCTACACTCACAATTTGAAGTATAGTAACTGCATGAGTAAATTTTGGGAAAATTATAGGTAGAACCAATGGACTTAGCGTAATCCCAGCTATTGCAAGCAAAATTGATGATATTATTGCCCATTTTTTTAGATTTTTTGTAGATGTACCACTAGCTTCCTGAGGTAGAAAATATTTGTAAAATATGTTAGGTATGATATACATGGCAGTTAGAAATTGAATTGCTAACTGATAGTTGCCAAGAATAAGAAAGCCCAATAGAGGTGCAATGATGATTTTGTCTACTGATGAGAGAAATGAATTCGATATATCCAAAAAATAGTTATCAATTACGAAAGCAGATCTTTCTTTAATTATGGCAAAATCAATTTTCTGTTCCTTAAAGCCTTTGTATAATCTAGAAGCATAAGGTAGTAAGGAAAGACCAATACCTAAAATTATTCCATTGATGCCTATAAGATAGTATAATCCAACGGCAAGAATTATCATTAGAATTTTTTGTGTGATGATGTACTTGGTATAATCTTTGTAAGATTTGCTTCCTAATAATCCGTATACTGAAAGAGCATAAATCACATAGCCAATTGTAATTATGCTTAAACCTGGGTTATGAAATATAGCAAAAAGAACAATTGAAGAAAACGCAACTGCTGATAAGGAAATTAAATAGATAGTAGAATGTATTTTTACATTTTTTGCAGTGTATACGTATAAAGTATTACTTGCTCCAACTAAGGAGAGGGAAGAAACTATTCCAGCGACGGCAAGAAAGTAACTTATCTGGCCATAATGATCCGCTCCGACTAGTGCTGCAATGTAAAACCAAAAAATTGCGGCTATGCCATTACCACAAATATCGGCGATTCCTATGGTTGCTATCCCACGAGACTCGAAAAGCCTTTTTTTTATTTTATTCCAAATGTTGTCCATGATGAAAGTTCTTTGTTAAAGTGATATTAATTACAGTTTAACTACGACGCTCTCTTACAACATTAACCAACGAGTAAAGCATTATCGATGTCATTGTAAGCATTGTTCCTACAAGTATGGCACCAATTCCAATCAAAGCGGCATTTGTGAGAATCTGTCTTGACTCAGTAAAAACTTGGATTGTCCAAACCGTGAAAAATAACCCAATTCCAAGAAATATTATGCCTGGAATTCCGTAAAATTTGAGTGGGTGTTCAATGGAGATGAACTTCATCGTACTAAGAATTACTGATACTCCGTGAGATACCGGATGATGGGTAGACGTATCGCCCTCATACAAAATTGTGATTGGGACTTCCTTTATTCTAAATCCTATCTTACTTGATTTGATGAGAATCTCGGTTGAAACGCCCATTCCATGTTCAGATGGTGTTATATCTTTAAGCACTTTCTTACTATATGCTCTAAAACCGCTTTGAGAATCAGTAATTTTTGATTCCATGGCTGTATTAGCTACTGATGTTATTGTTTTTATTCCAGCTTTTCTAAATCGAGGAACCTCCTTGTTATCATTTAGAAATCGTGACCCAATTACAATATCTGCTTCATTTTTAATAATTGGTTCAATTACAGGTTGTATATCCTCAATCCTGTGTTGTCCATCTGCATCAAAAGTTACTAGTATATCGGAATCCATCTCTCTTGCTTTTTGAA
>Ga0187776_10002006_pt1 | contig 10326 bp, 11 predicted proteins | sample 0216_BV02_MP12_2_FD_132426 | JGI IMG/M metagenome (GOLD analysis project Ga0187776, IMG submission 132426) | Tropical peat soil microbial communities from peatlands in Department of Meta, Colombia - 0216_BV02_MP12_20_MG | ecosystem: Environmental > Terrestrial > Soil > Wetlands > Peat | place...
AAGAAAATCTGGCCATCCGTGATCGAAATCACATTGGTCGGAACGAACGCCGTCACGTCGCCGGCCTGCGTTTCAATTATCGGCAGCGCGGTGAGTGAACCGGTCTTGCCCTTCACCTTGCCCTTGGTGCTGCGCTCGATGTATTCCTCGTTCACTCGGGCAGCACGCTCCAACAGGCGCGAATGCAGATAGAACACGTCTCCGGGATATGCTTCGCGTCCCGGCGGACGGCGCAGCAGTAGCGAAATCTGGCGATACGCCCAGGCCTGCTTGGTCAAGTCGTCATAAATAATTAAAGCATCCTGGCCGTTATCGCGGAAATACTCGCCCATGCTGCAGCCGGAATAGGGGGCGATATACTGCATCGCTGCCGACTCCGATGCAGAAGCAGCGACTACGATGGTATAGGCCATGGCTCCAAACTGTTCGAGCTTTCGCACCACATTGGCAATGCTGGAAGCCTTTTGTCCTATCGCGACATAAATGCAAATGAGGTCCTTGCCCTTCTGGTTGATAATGGTGTCCACCGCCACTGCAGTTTTGCCTGTCTGGCGATCGCCGATGATGAGTTCGCGCTGGCCGCGGCCGATCGGCACCATGGAGTCAATCGCTTTCAAGCCGGTCTGCACCGGCTGCGATACCGATTTGCGCCACACCACGCCTGGCGCGATTTTCTCAATGGGCGCAGTCTGCTTGGCTTGAACCGGGCCTTTGCCGTCGATCGCTTGGCCGAGCGAATTCACAACTCGCCCGATCAGCGTCTCACCGATCGGAACTTCCAGGATGCGGCCAGTGCACTTTACGGTGTCGCCCTCGCTGATGTGCTCATACTCGCCCAGTACCACCGCACCTACTGAATCGCGTTCCAGATTGAGCGCGAGGCCGAAAGTGTTTTTCGGAAATTCCAGCATCTCGCCCTGCATCACGTCGGAAAGGCCGTGTACGCGGCAGATGCCATCGGTTACCGAGATCACGGTACCCTGGGTGCGCGATTCCGCGGACACCGCGAGACTCTCAATCCTGTTTTTTATCAGTTCACTGATTTCCGAGGGGTTAATTTGCATTTCTGCTCCTAAACTAGATCCGGTTGCGGATTCACATCGTCAATGCGGCGCGCATTGCGTCCAGTTTGCCACGCAAAGTGGCATCGAGTACGTGGTCGCCGACTGTGATTTTAACGCCGCCTATCAGCTCGGGTTCAACGCCAAGCTTCGTAACAATATTGCGCTGGTACCTGCTTTTGAGACGCTTCACCAGTTCGTTTTCCTGTTCTTTGGTGAGCGGAAACGCTGACTCAATATTAACTTCGAGGACGCCTTCCTGTTCCACTTTGAGCGCTTCAAATAATTCCCGGATTTCCGACAACAAGCCAAGACGGTCATTGACCGCAAGCAACTGCACGAAATTCCTGCCTGCGCCGTCGAGTTTTTCTCCGCAAATGCCTAGCAACACGCTTGCGACTTGCTCGGCGTTGACATTCGGATCGCTGACATAAGCAGCAACACGGGCGTCTTTGACCACCAGTTCCAAGAGCGCCAACATTGCCGCCCATTGGGACAGGGTACGGGTTTCTTTGGCCAGATTGAATACGGCCTCAGCGTAGGGTCTTGCAATGGTGACCTTCTCCGCCATGCTATTCCTTAAAGTTCATTCTGAATGGTTTTCAGCAGCTCGGCATGTACCTTGGCGTCCACTTCGCGGCGCAGGATCTTCTCCGCGCCAGCCACCGCCAAAGCCGATACCTGGCTACGGAGCGCTTCCTTCGCGCGGCTCACTTCCTGCGTGATTTCCGCTTTGGCGCCCGAGATGATGCGGTCGCCCTCACCCTTAGCAGCCTGCTTGGCCTCTTCAATGATTTGCAGGCCGCGTTTCTCCGCCTGAGCAATGATATCGGAGACCTGGTGCTTGCCTTCGCGCAGAATTTCCACCGAACGCTTGGTTGCCAATTCCAGCTCTTGCTTGCCGCGTTCCCCTGCAGCGAGGCCATCGGCAATACGCTTGCTGCGCTCTGCCATCATGCGGGTCAAAGGACCCCAAAGAAAACGATGAATGAACCAAACCAAAACCGCAAAGGTCATCATCTGACCGAGAAGTGTGGCTGTCACGTTCACGTCTAAACTCCTATTTTCGTCTGCGCAACGCCTGTTGCCGGAACTACAATCAGACTAGCCCCCGGCCGCCTTCGCCGCATTCAGCGCAGCGCCGAGAAACGGATTAGCAAAAGTAAAATACATAGCGAAAGCCAGCACAATAAACGGGAATGATTCCATCAGCCCCGCAGTAATGAACATATTTATGCGAAGCACCGGAAGCATCTCCGGCTGTCGCGCGATACCTTCCATGTATTTTGCGCAGATGAGGCCCCAACCTAACGCCGAGCCCAACCCAGCGGCAGCTAGAATAATGCCTACTCCTACCGCTGTATAGGCGTAAATCATACCGACCAGATTAATCATGCCTGCTTCCATGCTCTTTCTCCCCAAAAATTACTGAAAAAATTTCCTATCCACTTAGTGTTCATCGTCCATGCTTTGATGCGCCAACGCCAAATACATGATGGTCAATATCATGAAGATAAAAGCCTGGAGGGTGATGATCAAAATATGGAAAATCGCCCAAAGCGAGCCGGGAGCCCAGATTATCCACCAAGGAAGGAGCGCGATCAGCAGAAACACCAGTTCGCCTGCGAACATGTTGCCGAAAAGACGCAAACCCAAGCTCAAGGGCTTGGCAAGTTCTTCGATGGCGCTCATCACGAAGTTGATCGGAATCGCCCATTTTCCAAAAGGATGAAACAAGAAACCTTTGAAATAACCCCAGGCGCCTTTGGTTTTAATGTTGTAATACACAACGAGCGCAAACACGGAAAGCGACATTCCCAGCGTAGTGTAGGGATCGGCGGTTGGTACAACCCTCAGATAATGAAGTCCCAGGTATTGGGCAGCCTTGGGCAACAGATCCACTGGGAGAAGGTCCATGGCGTTCATCAGAAATATCCAAAGAAACACGGTTAGCGCAAGAGGGCCGATCAGGGGATTTTGTCCTGGAAAAGCTGATTTAATTTGAGCGTCGACGAATTCCAAAATGGCTTCCAAAACGTTCTGCGCTCCACGCGGATTCTCGAGACTCAGCTTGCGTCCGACGCGCCAGCTCAGAATCACCAGAAAACCGCCGAGCAGCCAGCCGAACACCAGCGTGTCGACGTTAAACGTCCAGAACCCATGTCCGATCTGTAAGTTGGTCAAATGATGCTGAATGTACTCAACCGGATTGGGTTTACCCGCTTCGCTCATTTTTTTACCAGTATCATCTCAGCGGATGCCGTGCAATTCCCAGATTAATAGCGAAACCCAGTTGAGCGAGAGCAAACGCGACAATTAAAGGAATGGGAGCAAGTTTGAGCCAGCCTATTCCGAGGGCCAACAGCGCCAGCGTCACAATAAACCTCGGCAGCATGCCGGCGTACAACGCCAAGTGACTGGTGGTGTCACCTTGCCGGATGATTTCCGGGGTGCGCGAAACCCGTCGTCCTAAAAGCCAAGTACTCATCAAAGCGACCCCTCCGCCGTAACTTGCCGCCGCCGCTTCTGCGCTTCCTAGCAACGCAAACGCAATCCCTGCAGTCATCACGGTCAACGCGATCTGGCTAAGCAATACCCTGCGGATACTCTGACTCAGAATTTCTGCGGCATGACTCATTTGATTTTTTACGGCAGACCCAGAGAATTATGGGGTTATGCGGACAGCTGCTGCACTGCGCAATTTTGCAAGTTTAACTGCTGCGGCTTCACGTGGTCAAGCGTGGAAATAACCTTGAGGCGGTCATGCGTTGCCCGTTGAGAGACAAGCGTATTTGCGGGCTATTTGCTTTCCTTCTCGATTTCTCGATCGTTTTCTTCAGCCTTTCTTGCAAGTTCTCCTTCTACGCTTGCAGCCTTGTTCAGTGTTTGCCCCGCTTGCCGCAGCTGCTCACCAGGGAGTTTTTGCGGATCCTTGACATTCTGGCGGGAAAGATTTTCTGTTTTCGAGGCGGCATCTTTTTGCTCACCTTGGCCACAGCTTAACACCAGCATGCTGCCAAATACTGCGCAAAAACACCGTCGGAAATTCGCAGCTCGCATTCTGCTATTGGTGCATTTGTACAAGTATCAGTGCTTACGCAATTTGCCAATAAGGCCGTCCAGCTGGTCGAGGCTAGAATAACTAATAATCAATTTGCCTGTACCGCGCTTGCCCGGGTTGATGCGCACCGTGGCGCCTAATTTCTCCGAAAGTTCTTCTTGCAGTCTGACGAGGTCCCGGTCCAGTTTTCCGGCTTTTTTATGGGCCGGTTTTTCGTGCTCCTTGGCAAGCCTTTCGGTTTGCCGCACCGAAAGCCCTTTCTGCGCCACCAAGTTCGCCAGCTGGATCTGCCTTGCGGTGCTCATGCCCAGGAGCGCGCGCGCATGCCCCATGTCAATCTTGCCTTCCAACAAGAGTTGTTGCACCGGCGCGGCAAGGTTAATCAAGCGCAGCAAGTTGGTCACAGCGGCGCGTGAGCGGCCTACGGCTTCCGCAGCACTCTGGTGAGTCATTTTGAATTCACTTATCAGCAACTGGATGCCATTAGCTTCTTCTAGCGGGTTCAGGTCTTCGCGCTGAATGTTTTCAATTAGCGCCATCGCCAACGCCGATTCATTAGGCACCTGTCTGACCAGCGCTGGCACGTGGGTCAGTCCTGCCATCTGCGCAGCGCGCCAGCGGCGCTCGCCAGCGATCATTTCGTAACGGCCCTTCGCCAGCGGCCGCACCAGTATCGGCTGCATTACCCCCTGCGCTTTTATGGACTCGGCGAGTTCCGCCAGTGATTCTGCGTCCATGCGCGTCCGCGGCTGGTATTTGCCGGTCTGGATTTGCCCGATGGCCAGCGTTACAAACTGCTCGATTGCACCTTGCTCCTCGTTATCCCTAGCGAGGAGCGCGTCCAGACCGCGTCCCAGTCCCTTAATTTTCACCCTTGTTTCCCCTGTCACGCCGCAGCAGACTGCACTTCAGCGCGGTTCAAGATTTCACCGGCCAACTCCAAATAGGCCTGCGCACCTTTGGAGGTTCTATCGTAGCGGATTGCGGGAACTCCGTGGCTCGGCGCTTCGGCGAGGCGAATGTTGCGCGGAATAATGGTATCGTAAACCTTGTCGCCAAAATGCTGCTTCAACTGGTCTGAAACCTGCTGCGCTAAGATATTTCGCGCATCAAACATGGTACGCAGCAAACCTTCGATTTGCAGCACGGGATTGAGGTTGGCGCGCACCTTCTTGATCGTCGAGACCAAATCGCTCAGACCCTCCAGCGCGTAATACTCGCACTGCATGGGAATCATCACCGCGTGCGCGGCGCACAGGGCGTTTAACGTGAGCAGGTTAAGCGCCGGGGGGCAATCAATAAAAATGAAGTCGTAATTGTCCTGAATATCACGCAGCGCCTGTTTCAGCCGCGCTTCACGGTTTGGCAATTCCACCAGTTCAACTTCCGCGCCGGCAAGCTCGCGATTTGCGGGAATCAAATCAAAGCCGCCACTCTCGGAGACCCGCCGTACTTCGCCAATAGCAGCGCTTCCCAACAGTACCTGATATATCGTGCGCTGCAGTTCGCGCTTGTCTATGCCGCAGCCCATGGTGGCATTACCCTGCGGATCCATGTCGATCAGCAGCACTTTGCGGCCGGTCGACGCAAGGCTGGCAGCGAGATTCACGCTGGTCGTGGTTTTGCCGACCCCGCCTTTCTGATTTGTCACTGCAAGAATCTTAACCATGAGTGCAAGATCTACGCTTTGACCATTACCAGGTGACGCTGCGCCTTGTGCCCCGGGATTTTGAGCGGTATTACTCGCTCCAAGTGGTATCCGTCCGGCAATTGCGCGATTTCTTCGTGCGGGTAAATTCCCTTCATCGCTGCAAACCTACCGCCTTCATTTAACAAATGCTTCGATAAAGCCACGAACTCGGGCAAATCGGAGAACGCGCGGGAAATAATCAGCTCGAATTTTTGTTCCGGAGTCCAGGCTTCTACACGCTCGCAGCACACCGTAACATTGGGAAGTTTCAATTCTATCGCGACTTGTTTCAAAAATGCGGCTTTCTTGTGGCTGCTATCCAGCAGGGTCACGCGCCAATCATCTCTCGCGATCGCCATCGGTATCCCCGGCAGCCCCGCCCCGCTTCCTACGTCAAGGATGTGGCGCGCTTGGATGTGAGGCACCACCGCCAAAGAGTCAAGCAGGTGATGGCTAATCATCTTTTGCGGCTCGCGCAGCGCAGTAAGGTTATAAACCTTATTCCATTTCTGCAATAATGCCAGATATTCGAGCAGGCTCCGCAGCTGTTGGCGCGAAATTTTGAGCCTCAAGGCGGTTATGCCTTGTTGCAGCTCGCTCGCTAGGCTCATGCGGTCTTTTTATGCTTGGCGGGAAATCCGCGCTTCAAGTGAACCAGCAATAGCGAGATCGCGGCAGGCGTCACGCCGGATATACGCATCGCCTGACCCAATGTTTCCGGTTTGTGCTGATTGAGCTTCTGCTGAACCTCAACCGAGAGCCCGCGAACACTTTGGTAGTCCAGATCCAGAGGCAAGCGCGTCGCTTCATAATTCTTGCGGCGCGCGACTTCCTCCCGCTGGCGCTCGATATAGCCCTGGTACTTGGTCTGGATTTCCACCTGCTCCGCGATTTTTTCGTCATCAACTGCCGGCCCCGCGCCGGGAATGCTCATGAGGGAGGCGTAAGTTACCTGGGGTCGGCGCAATAATTCCGCCAGTGAATATTCACGTTCGATGGTACTTCCCAAGAGACGTTCACCTTCGCTTTGCGGGATTACCTTGGGATTGATCCAGGTAGTTTTCAGCCGCTCCAGTTCGCGGGCTATCGCTTCGCGCCTTTTCTCGAAATGCTCCCAGCGCCCGTCGTCCACGACACCGAGTCGTCTGCCGATTTCGGTGAGCCGGATATCCGCGTTATCCTCCCGCAATTGCAGGCGGTACTCGGCCCGGCTGGTAAACATTCGGTAAGGCTCGCTCACACCGCGCGTGATCAGATCATCCACCAGTACGCCGAGGTAGGCTTCGTTGCGGCGCGGGCACCAGGGCTCTTTGTCTTGCACAGTCAGCCCTGCATTGATTCCAGCGAGCAGCCCTTGCGCTGCTGCTTCTTCGTACCCGGTGGTACCGTTGATCTGCCCGGCAAAAAACAGGTTTTGGATAGATTTAGTCTCCAATGAGCTTTTGAGTCCGCGCGGGTCAATATAATCATATTCAATGGCGTAACCGGGGCGTGTGAGGTGCGCGTTTTCCAGACCCTTGATCGAGCGCACCAAGGCAACTTGCACGTCGAAAGGCAGGCTGGTGGAAATGCCGTTTGGATAAATCTCGTTCGCGATTAAGCCTTCGGGCTCCAGGAAGATCTGATGTGATTGTTTTCCCGAAAAGCGGTGAATCTTATCCTCGATCGAGGGGCAATAACGTGGCCCTATGCCTTCGATGACTCCGGTGAACATCGGCGAGCGATCCAGTCCGCCGCGGATGATTTCATGTGTGCGCGGATTGGTATGCGTAATCCAGCAGGGTAATTGCCGAGGGTGCATCTGCGGCCTACCGATGAATGAAAAGACCGGGACAGGCCGGTCGCCGAGCTGCACCTCCATTACCGAGTAATCTATGGTGCGACCGTCAATGCGCGGCGGAGTGCCTGTTTTGAGCCTGCCCACCGGAAGTTTGAGCTCGCGCAGTTTCGCTGCGAGGCTTACGGCCGGCGGATCGCCCGCGCGTCCCCCCTGATAATTGGACAAACCGACATGGATTAACCCGGACAGAAAAGTGCCGGTAGTCAGCACTACGGCGCGGGCTGCGAAACGCATGCCAAGCTGCGTCACCACTCCCGCGACCCGACCGCCTTCCAAAGTCAAATCATCTACTGCTTGCTGGAACAGCCACAGGTTTGGCTGGTTTTCCAGCCGGCGCCGAATGGCTTGCTTATAAAGCACGCGGTCAGCCTGGGCGCGCGTGGCGCGCACTGCCGGCCCTTTGCTGGAATTGAGGATTCTGAACTGGATTCCCGCTTCATCGGCAGAAAGTGCCATCGCGCCACCCAGGGCGTCGATTTCTTTGACCAGATGCCCTTTGCCGATACCTCCTATCGATGGATTGCAGGACATCTGTCCCAGCGTCTCGATACTGTGAGTCAACAAAAGGGTTTTTTGCCCCATACGCGCGCTAGCTAACGCGGCTTCTGTGCCGGCGTGGCCGCCGCCTACTACAATAACGTCAAATCGTGTTGGAAAGTTCATACATTGGCTGTTTCTAGAGAGGCGTCATGATACGCCAAATCAGCTTACTTGACAGCCAGTCCGGAATACTCGGCAACTGATCTCAGCGCCGCTACACTCTATTTCAGGAAGGTATCGTAACCGAATTTGAGAATCAGCGCGCTCACTACCAGCAGAAAGATTTTCCGCACAAACGCGGTGCCGTGGCGAAGGGCAAGCCGCGTCCCAAGTAGGGAGCCAGTCATATTAAAAGCAGCCATCGACAGTCCCAACTGCCAAATTATGTTACCGCTCGGGATAAAATAGAGAAGTGCGGCGAAGTTAGTGGCCGCATTCACCACCTTGGCCGCCGCGGAGGCGCGTAGAAAATCAAATCCGAAATAGCGCACAAACAGAAATACCAGAAAACTGCCTGTGCCCGGACCGAAAAATCCATCGTAAAAACCAATAGCCGCGCCCAGACCAACAGAGAGAAATCTCTCTTTGCCACCTGCGTATAAAGGTGTATGGATGGAACCCAAATTCTTCTTGACGAAGGTATACGCTGCAACACCGATAAGGAGCGGCACCAACAGCATCCGCATGAGGTCGGCGGGAATTAAGCCGACGGTCAGGGCGCCCAAGTAAGAAAAAATAAATGCGGTGATTGCGGCTGGAAGGGCGGCATTCCAGCGGACGCTCACCGAACGTGAATAGCGCAGCGCGGCGATACCGGTACCAAAAATTGCGGAAAGCTTGTTGGTGCCGAATACCGTAGCAGGCACTGCGGTTGGCATCGCGCTGAAAAGCGCCGGGATTTGCACCAAACCGCCGCCCCCAACTACAGCATCAAGCAGACCGGCGACAAGGGCTGCGGCGCAGAGAAAAACGTAGTCCAACTAAATCAAAATGAGGACCGCAAATGCTCGCGCCGCTCTATTAACTCCCTCGGCAGTCGATCCTTGAGTTTGTCGAAGAACTCGCTGTGCGAAGCAAGTTCCTGTTTCCAGGTTTCCCCATCGAGCGACATAAGCGTGTGGAACGTGTCTGCGGAAATTCCTTCTAGACCCTTCCATTCCAGATCATTGTAGCCGGGCATCCAGCCCAGCGGACTTTCGGCGGCGTGAGCTCGCCCAAGACAGCGCTCCACAATCCACTTCAGGACTCGCATGTTCTCGGCAAAACCAGGCCAGATAAATTTGCCGTCCGGCCCTTTGCGAAACCAGTTCACGCCGAAAATTTTCGGCCGCTGGGCGATCGTGCGTCCCATTTTCAGCCAATGGTTGAAATAATCAGCCATGTTGTAGCCGCAAAACGGCAGCATGGCGAACGGGTCGCGTCTGACTACACCTAGCTTCGCGGTCGCGGCTGCTGTCGTTTCCGAGCCCATGGTGGCAGCAAGATAAACACCTTCATCCCAGGTACGCGCCTCATAAACCAATGGCACCGCGCTACTTCTGCGTCCGCCGAAAATGAAAGCGCTGATCGGCACACCGTGCGGATCGTCCCATGCTGGATCGAGCGAAGGGCATTGGGTCGAAGATACGGTAAAACGCGAATTGGGATGCGCGGCCGGACGGCCGCAATCCGGCGTCCATTCCTTGCCTTGCCAATCAGTCAGCTTCGCCGGCGGAGTCTCGGTCATGCCTTCCCACCACACATCGCCATCGGGAGTGAGAGCAACATTGGTGAAAAGGCAGTTTTTTTTCAGCATCCTCACCGCATTGGGGTTGGTGTGCTCGGAAGTACCGGGGGCGACACCGAAATAACCGGCTTCCGGGTTGATCGCATACAAACGTCCATCATTGTGCGGTTTGATCCAGGCAATGTCATCACCGATAGTCGTGACTTTCCAGCCTTTAAAAGTCTCCGGCGGAATCATCATGGAAAAATTGGTCTTGCCGCAGGCGCTGGGAAAAGCGGCGGCCACATAAAGTTTTTCCCCTTGCGGCGGCTTCACGCCGAGAATCAACATGTGCTCAGCTAGCCAACCTTGGTCGCGTCCCATGATCGAGGCGATGCGGAGTGCGAAGCATTTCTTGCCGAGCAACGC
>Ga0187776_10002007_pt1 | contig 10325 bp, 9 predicted proteins | sample 0216_BV02_MP12_2_FD_132426 | JGI IMG/M metagenome (GOLD analysis project Ga0187776, IMG submission 132426) | Tropical peat soil microbial communities from peatlands in Department of Meta, Colombia - 0216_BV02_MP12_20_MG | ecosystem: Environmental > Terrestrial > Soil > Wetlands > Peat | place...
CGATGTGGACTTCTTTCGACTGACCGCCGGAGAACGATTTGATGTTCAGGAGCGTGCTGGCGGCGGTATCGATGAGGAACTGCATGTCCTTGCCGGCGATGTGGACTTTGACCACTGGAAGCCGATCGCAGCGCTCGATGGGGATCTCGTCCTTTGTGACGGGGTTTTGTGCGGCGAGCGCGCGGGGAAAGCAAATACCGGCGAGAAAAAGGAGAATAGCGACGACAAACCTGCGCGAATGCGGGAACGTCACGGCGCACCCCCGGCATCAACGGTCTCGACTGTATCGAGGCATCGGATGCAGAGGACGCGCGGCGCGGTGCAGAAATTTCAGAGTGAATTTCCGGGGATCGGTTCGCGTTCGCAAAATGGGGCAAACAACTATAAAATGCGTGAATACGTCCCCATGAAGCGAATCGCAATCTTAGGTTCGACCGGGTCGATCGGGCGGCAGTGCCTTGCCGTTGTGGACGCGCTGCCCGGGCGCTTCGAAGTAGTGGCGCTCGCGGCAGGATCGAATGTCGGACTGGCCGCCGAGCAGGTGGCGCGGCATCGGCCGAAAGTGGTGTCGATTGCCACCGAGGCAGGCGCCCGCGAACTTTGCGGGCGACTGGAGCAGCAGCGGGGAAACCACAAGAATGCCGCACTGCCGGAGATCTTATTCGGCCCGGAAGGAATCGAGCGCGTAGCCACACACCCCGACGCCGAGACCGTGGTTTCCGCTGCAGTCGGCGTGGTTGGGTTGCCCGCCACTTATAAGGCCATCGAGGCAGGGAAGCGCATCGCACTTGCAAACAAAGAAGTGCTTGTGGCTGCCGGAGAGGTGGTGATGGCCGCGGTGAAGCGCCGCGATGTAGCGCTGCTGCCGGTAGATAGCGAGCACAACGCGATTCACCAGTGCCTGCGCGGAGGTCAGGAGCGCGAAGTGAAGCGCCTGGTGCTCACGGCGTCAGGTGGCCCGTTCCGGAAGACTCCGGTTTCAAAATTGGCGAAAGTGACTCCGAAGCAGGCGCTGGCGCATCCAAATTGGAAGATGGGGCAGCGGATCACGATTGACTCCGCGACACTCATGAACAAGGGATTTGAAGTAATCGAAGCGCACTGGCTGTTCGGGACTGAGCTGGATCGGATTCAAGTGGTGATTCACCCGCAGTCCACGATTCACTCGATGGTCGAATTTGTGGATGGTTCCATCCTGGCACAGCTTGGGCCGACCGACATGCGCATGCCCATCCAATATGCGCTAACCTATCCCGAGCGGGTGGCGTCGAACGGCTTTGCGCTCGATTGGACGACGCTGCGGAAGCTCGATTTTGAGGAAGTACCGGCTCGGAAATTTCCGTGCCTGGCGCTGGCCAAGGAGGCGCTGCGGCAGGGCGGCCCGCTGCCGTGCGCTTTGAACGCTGCCGACGAGGTTGCGGTGGCCGCATTCCTTGAGCGTAAGCTTCCGTTCCCAGGAATCGCGCGCGTAATTGAACGAGTGCTCGAGCATATGCCACGGACGGCGATGCACTCCATTGATGATGTGCTGGTTGCGGACTCGGAGGCGCGGCGGTTGGCGCATGAGGAAGCGGCGCGCCGCTCGTAGGCCTACTACGATGCGGCGATTTGGAATTTATTTTATCGAGGGGTCTTGTAAAATAAACTTGAGGCAATTATGGCTAGTGTGCAAAGCGGGCTGATCGCACTTTTTTCCGTCACCGTTGTTCTGGGAATCATGATTTTCGTCCACGAGTGGGGGCATTTCATCGCCGCCAAACTCGCGGGCGTGCGCGTCGAAATCTTCTCGCTCGGGTTCGGCACGCGGTTATTCGGCGTAAAGCGGGGCGACACCGACTATCGCATCAGCGCGCTGCCGTTTGGCGGCTATGTGCGCATGGCGGGTGATAACCCCGTCGAGGAGCGCACCGGCGCCCCGGACGAATTTTTATCCAAGCCGCGTTGGGTGCGAGTAATGATTGCCGTCGCCGGGCCGGTGATGAATATCCTTCTGGCCCTGGTGATCTTCTTCGGCATCTTCTGGTTTGTGGGCGTGCCGGTTCCGAAGTATCTCCAACAGGCTCCAGTCGTAGCGGCCGTCCCACAGTACAAGACAGTGGTTTCCGGCATTCAGCCGGGCGACCGCATCGTGAGCGTGAACGGCGCGAAGACCGCAACATGGGAAGATGTTGTTTCGAAATTGAAGGACGGGAAGCCTGGCGCATTGATCACGCTCAGAGTGTCTCGGAGCGGTGCGGAAATCGCCGTCACAGCAAAAGCTCCGGAGAAGGTCGGCGAGGAAATTTCTGAAATTGTCGGCTACGCGGCGATCCCCGCCGTCGTGGATGAAGTCGGCATCGGGACAGCCGCGGACAGAGCGGGCCTGAAGCGGGGAGACAAATTCATTGCCATCGACTCGACGGCGGTAAAGACCTGGCCGCAACTCGTAGATATGGTCCGGCACTCCGACGGGCGGGTGCTTCAGTTCGTGGTGGAGCGCGATGGCAAGGAACAGACGTTCGCAATCACGCCGGTGAAGGGGATGGACCCCGCAAGCGGCCAGCAGGTCTGGCAAATCGGAATCTCGCCGCGGCTGGATGACGATTACCATCGCCAGGGAGTCGCTGAGTCCGCTAAGGACGCCGTCGCGGCCACAATTTCCGGCATGAAGCAAATCACCGACGTTCTCGGCGGCCTGTTCACCGGGAAAGTCTCCGTGCGCCAGTTGCAGGGCGTGATCGGCATCGCGCGGGAATCCGGGCGAGCGGCAAAAGACGGCGCGATGCCGCTGACTATGCTGATGGCGGTGATCAGCCTCAACCTGGGTTTGCTGAATTTGCTGCCGATTCCGATTCTCGATGGCGGCCACGTGCTGCTGCTCGCCGTCGAGGGAATCCTGCGCCGGGATTTGAGCATCGCGGTGAAAGAACGCTTCGTCCAGGTCGGGCTGGTCTTCTTGCTGGGAATCTTCGCGTTCGTGATGTACAGCGACATCCTGAAATTGGTGCAAAGCCATTAGCAGGGTCGAGCCTAAACTCGAATTTCGCCTTAGAAGGGCGTTGGCTGAAGCGGATGTCCTTCTTGCTATAATGCGGGTTGAGAGCTAAGAAATGGCCGCCACACCTGCCCATCGCGTCTCGACCGGCGAACGTATCAACGTTCACGAGCCTCCGGGGCATCTCCAACGAGAATTAAGCAACCGCGGGATCCGGTTGACGCGCCAGAGGCGTGTGCTGCTGCAGGTGATGGAGACCGCGCGGCGGCATCTTGACGCGGGAGAAATCCTCGAACGCGCGCAGAAGCTTGATTCCAATATCACGCGCGTTACCGTGTATCGCACGATTGATTTGTTGAAGCGCCATGGGCTGATCGACGAATTGGATTTGCTGCACCTGCGTGGCGACCGGCATTTTTACGAGAGCCATGGGCCGCGCGATCACATCCATGTGGCCTGCCTGCGCTGCGGGAAAGTGCGCGAAGTGGAAAGCCAGCTCTATGAAGAGCTGAAGAAGCAGATCTCCGTGGATTGCGGGATTGAGATCAGCGTCTCGCGCACGGAAATCGGCGGCGTATGTGCGGATTGCCGAAAGTGATTTGACGCGTTTCCAGGTGGGGAGTTGCTCACCCGTCGAGTTCCTACCCTCTTTTGCTTGCGGGTCCAACCGAACGAAAATATTCCTGCGCGCGTTCGATGTCGGTGAGCACTTGCGTGCGCAGATCGGCGGGTGAAGGAAATTTCTGCTCGTCACGCAAGCGCGTGCGGAAGCGGACCTCCATGCGGCCGCTAGTCAAGTTCTCCGCGAACCCGAGCAGGTGGGACTCGACAGTTAGGCGCGAGCTGTCGAAGGTAGGCCGCACGCCGATGTTCGTCGCTGAGCGGTAGAGTTTCCCGCCCACTTCTGTCTCTGTGGCATACACACCGTTCCTCGGCAAGCACTCCTGTTCAGTTGCGAGGTTCAGCGTGGGCACGACCAGCTTGCGGCCTTGACCCGTGCCTGGTTGAATTTTACCTGCGAGCCCAAAGGGGCGGCCGAGCAGCCTCGCGGCCTCCTCGACGCGGCCGTCGCGCAGCGCCTGGCGAATCGCGGAACTGGACACAACCACTCCGTCCGCAACGACCGGCGGCACGATTTGCAGCTCGAAGTCCCACTGTTTTCCGAGTGCTTCGAGCAGTTTCACATCGCCTGCCTGACGATGCCCGAAGCGAAAATTTCCGCCAACCATGACGGCGCGGGCCCGCAGCGTTTCCACCAGATACGTCCGGGCAAACTCTTCTGCGGTCACCTTAGCCAGCTCAGCGTCGAATCGCAGAACGAGCGCGGCGTCCAATTGAGCGGCCTCGAAGGCAGCCAGACGCTGCGGGAGAGTGGCAAGGAGTTCAGGAGCCTCATCGGGACGAAGGACGCGCGCCGGGTGCGGGTAAAACGTGAGCACGGTCGCCATGAGGCTCGTCGCGCGAGCCTGCTCGAATATACCGCGCAAGATTTTCTGGTGGCCGAGATGGACGCCATCAAAATTGCCGATGGTCACAACGGTGCGTTTGCCCGCGTCGCCGAACCGCTCGGCCCATTCCGCGGCCGAATTCAAAATGGCCTGTGGCATCAGTATTCGACCTCGAAGGTGAGCCCATCGTAGGCGAGGCGGACGTTTTCTGGGAGCCGGGCATTCGTCTGGGCATGGCTCAAATCGTGGCAGATATGCGTAAACCAAGCGTGCTTAGGCTTTAACTCCTCGACGAGCTTGAGTGACTGGTCCACGGTCGAATGCATCGGATGCGGCACATAGCGCAGTGCGTCAAGAACGAAGTGGTCGAGGCCGCGGAGAAGGGCGCGGGAACTTTCCGGGACCGCGCTGAAATCGGTGAGATACGCGGTATTCCCGAAGCGGAAGCCGAGGACGTCGGTAGGTCCATGTTTTGCAGCGATAGGAATGATATCCAGGCCGAATAGATTTAGAGGACCATGAATGGAGCAGAGATCCACGCCCGGGACCGAGCTTTCGGTCGGTGTGGGGTCGAAGATGTACGCAAAGGTTCGCCGAAGTATTTCAAGAGTGTGGGCAGACGCGTAGATCGGGACGCGAGCTTTCTGCTTCAAGTTGTAGGGACGGATGTCGTCGAGACCCAGGATATGATCCGCATGGCCATGAGTGTAGAGGACGGCGTCAAGGCGATCAATGTGGTTGCGCATGGCCTGGTGGCGGAAATCCGGCGTCGTATCGATGACCACATTTCGCCCGGCATAGGAAAGCAGTACGGAAGGTCGAGTTCGTTTGTCGAGGGGATCCTGCGACTCACAGACGGCACAATGGCACCCGAGCGTGGGCACGCCCATCGAAGTGCCCGATCCCAGAACTGTCAATTGCAGTGAGGCCATGAAATTCGGCGGAGGATTCCTGTGATTATTCTGTCGCGGGCGGAGAGCACTCTTCTCTGAATACTAACCCTTCTTGCCCGCCTTCTTGGCCATCGCTTCTGCAGCGGCTTTCGAGACTTCCATGAAAGTGAGCTTCAGGCTGCCGAGGACTTCGATGAGCAAATCGTCGTCGGCTTTAGAGAGGTTTCCGCGTGTTTTCTCGCGCAGCGCGTCGAGCATGTCAATCACCTCGCGGGCACCTTCCAAATCAACGAATGCCTGGCCGGTGCGCGGATCGGCCATGCCGCCCAGCATCGCGGCCGCGTTGCGAGTTAGAAAATCCACGAGTAACTGGAAACTGCGCGAAGATGAAGCGGATTCAGCCTGCCCTTCGGGCGAGGTCGCGGACTCCGGTTGGGGCTCGCCCCAAATTTGGCCGGCTCCCTGAGGCCCTGGTTTAGCAGATGGCGTGGTCGCTGTGCCTTTCGATGGCGCGGAAGGCTTGTGGGCCGCGATCTCTTCCTCGCGCCGCTCCTGTTCGACCACGTCCTTGCGCAGCTCGCCCTCGTCCGTGAAGAGTCGGCGGTCAATGACCTTGAAGGTCTCTTCTTGCTTCGGATCGGCCACGTGGGAAATCCTTCCAGAGCAACAGCGTAACAACAAAGTCTAGCATCGCCATCGACGGGCCACAAGGCGTGTGGGCTGCCGGGCAAGCGGCTGAGAAACAGGAGGGGTGAAATCTTCTCCATCCCGCAGCTTGTCACCTTGGGCGGCGGCGTGTAGATTGGCGTATTACTCGGGAGCCGATAAAAATTCCATTGCCGCGCCGCAAGAAGTCTTCGAAAGCACTGGCCAAGGCTCGCGCGAAACCAAAACGCGCTGGCGGGCCATCTATCCCAGTGAGCCGACGGGACCGGGAGGCGGGGAGGCGGTTCGAGAAACTTGTCGCCTTGCAAGCGCGCTTGCGAGGGCCTGGTGGGTGCCCATGGGACCGCGAGCAGACGCATGAATCGCTGCGCAAGTTCCTGCTCGAGGAAGCCTATGAAGTCCTGGACGCAATGGAGTCCGGCGACGCACGGGAATTCTCAGCGGAGCTCGGGGATCTGCTGCTGCAGGTGGTCTTTCATTCCATCCTCGCCGAAGGGGCGGGCCGATTCACTATCTCCGACGTGATTGAGTCCGTTCACGAAAAGATGGTGCGCAGGCATCCCCATGTCTTTGGCAAAGTGCGGGCGGCGACGTCAAAAGACGTGCTGAGGAACTGGGAGCAACTCAAAGCTGTTGAGCGCTCTGAGAAGGGAGCCTCTGCGGTGGGCTCGGCGGGCGGCACCGAATCCATCTTGGCGGGCGTGCCTCGCTCGCTCCCGGCGGTGCTTGAGGCGGACCAACTGACCCGCCGCGCCTCACACATCGGATTCGATTGGGAAAATGTCGAAGGAATCGTTGAGAAGCTCGACGAAGAGAAAAAGGAACTGCTGGACACCATTGCGACAGGTGGAGAAAGGGGAACCTCTTCGGCACGAATCGAGGAGGAAGCGGGCGACTTGTTGTTTGCCGCCGTCAACATTGCGCGATTCCTGGGAGTGAACCCGGAGATTGCGTTGAAGAAGGCGACGCGCAAATTCAAGCAACGCTTCAACTGGATGGAAGCAGAGGCGGCACGGGAGCGACGGCGGCTGGCTGATTTGCCGCGGGCACGCATGGAAGAGTTGTGGAACGAATCAAAGATAAAAGTAATGGTTGAGTTAAATTCGGTGAAAAAGTAGTGCCCGGTGACATCGAGATTCGGCATTGCCAGTCACTGGACGAGTATGAGGAATGTGTCCGCCTTGAGCAGCTTACGTGGGGCGAGGACATCACCGTTCCGGCGGCCATCTTTGTGGTGGCTCACCACTCAGGAGGGCAAGTGCTCGGGGCGTTTGAAGGCGAGCGAATGATTGGGTTCACGCTCGCGCTTGCAGGTTTGCGCGGAGACCGGCATTTCCTCCATTCCCATATGACCACCGTGCTGCCCGAATACCAGAATCGCGGAGTCGGCAGGCGGCTGAAGCTTTTTCAGCGACAAGATGCCTTGAAACGGGGGATTGGGTTGGTCGAATGGACGTTCGATCCGCTGGAGTTGAAGAATGCGCACTTCAACCTGCTTCGGTTGGGAGCGGTGGCGAGGCGCTACATTCCGGACTGCTACGGACTGACAGCGAGCCCACTCCATGCCGGGCTTCCCACGGACCGCCTAGTCGCCGAATGGTGGCTGGATTCGGAGCGGGTGCGCGGAATTCTGGCGGACAATCCGCTGCCGGCGAAAGGCCCGATTGAGCGTGTGGGGGTACCTTCGAACATTGCGGAGACGAAATTCAAGGACCGCGCGGCAGCCGGGCACATCCAATCCACCGTCCGCCAACAATTCATAACCCTGTTCGATCAGGGCTACGTTGCCACCGGGATCGAGAAGCATGGCGAAGACATAGAGTACACGCTTGAGCCAATGGCGTCCGTGGCCGGTTTGCGGCTGGAAGATTTCCACGAGGACAGACAAGACACCTGATGCGACTCCGCAAACTGACACTTCGCGAGATTCACTTGCCGCTCGTGGAACCTTTTCAGACCAGTTTCGAGACCACTACAAAGCGCCGCATATTTTTGCTCGAGGCTGACGTCGGTGGCATCTCCGGCTGGGGCGAATCCACAGCCGGCGAGTCTCCATATTATTGCTACGAAACCGTAGAGACGGCCTGGCTCATCGTGCGCGATTATTTATGGCCGCTGCTGAAAGGCCGGGAATTTTCATCCGCCGGCGAGATCTTCGACTTGTTTTGGCGCGTCCGCGGACACAACATGGCCAAGGCCGGGGTGGAAGCTGCCCTTTGGGATGCCGAAGCGAAGCAGAAGAAGATACCGCTCGCGAAGTTGCTGGGTGGTGTGCGTGATGAGATTGCCTGCGGCGTCTCGATCGGGATCCAGCCGACTTTTCCCGACCTCATTGCAAAAGTGGAGAGGGAACTTGCCGCGGGGTATCAGCGCATCAAGATCAAAATCAAGCCCGGCTGGGACACCGAACCCGTGCGGGCGCTTCGCGAGCATTTCCCGCGGCTTCGGCTCATGGTGGACGCAAATTCCGCCTACACCCTCGCGAATGCAACGCATTTGAAGCAGCTCGACGCATTTTATCTCATCATGATCGAGCAGCCGCTCGGCTGGGACGACATTTATTCCCACGCGCAGCTTCAGCGACAGCTCGAGACGCCGATCTGCCTCGATGAGTGCATTCACGACGTGGAGCACGCGCAGGCAGCAATTGAAACGGGTGCCTGCCGCATCATCAATATCAAGCTCGGGCGCGTTGGGGGCCACACCGCGGCGCGGCGGATTCACGACCTATGCCTGTCGAAGGGTATCCCCGTATGGTGCGGCGGGATGCTCGAATCCGGAATTGGTCGCGCACACAATATTGCCATGTCCACGCTTGAAAATTTTTCGTTGCCCGGCGACGTGTCGGCGAGCCGGCGCTACTGGGACGCAGATATTATTCAACCCGAAGTTGAAGTTTCGAGCCAGGGAACGATTCGCGTACCAACCACTCCTGGCATCGGCTACACGCCGTGCCTTGACCGAATCGAATCGCTCACTCACCGCCGCGAGGTCCTCGAGTAAATCTTGAATACCACCGCCAGCCCGACTTCGGTCGATACATCAGCACGGCCCGCTCCATTCATCCTGTTGATTTCCTTCATCGGGATGTTGACCATGTGGTCGTTCAACTATGTAGCCGGGAAAACTGCGCTGCGCACCATGAGCGGACTTACGCTCGGGGCATTTCGAATTCAACTGGCCGCACTGACGATCCTGCCGTTCTACTTTTCAAGGCGTGGGCGACCTACCTTGCGGCTTCGCGACATCTGGATCCTGTCGTATCTCGGATTTTTTCTTTGCTTCAACCAACTCCTCTTTACGATTGGACTCAGTCACACCACTTCCGGACACTCTGCCATGATTCTGGCGCTCGGGCCGATCATCATTCTGCTCGTGGCCCATGCCATGAAACTCGAATCGCTGACGGCTACGAAGCTCCTGGGCATGACGATTGCGTTTGGAGGCGTCGCGATTCTGGCCGTGGAGCAGGGATTGAACCTGCATCATTCAGCCACGCTGTGGGGAGACCTTCTGACACTGACGGGGACAACCTCCTTTTCGATTTACGTCGTGCTGGGGAAAAAGGTGGCGCGGCAGTACGACACCCTCACCATGAACACCGTGAATCTTGCGGCGGCGGCAATCTTGCTGTTGCCAGTCACGATTCATCAGGCAGTGCATCTTGATTGGCGACACGTGGGCTGGCCGGCCTGGGCCGGATTGTGCTACATGGCGGGGATTAGTTCGGTCGCAGCCTACACTCTGTTCTATTGGGTGCTACGCTTCATGGACGCCTCGCGCGTGGCGGCGATCAATTATCTCCAGCCGATAGGCGCGATCATCGTCGCTGGCGCATTCCTGCATGAAGTTCCCACACGCCACCTACTGATTGGCGGCGGACTGATCCTCCTCGGAGTCTATCTCGCCGAACGAGGCGGCGCCTGAGACTAAATCCCGGCGTGCACCATTTTCACAAAGGGCGGGTCTTTGGGCGCAACTCGAAGCAGTCGGTAAAACAATCCTTGGGAAGATTGGAAAAGGCGTTAAAAGCTGCGGGCTTCAGCGGCGAATTCCAGGCTCGCATTGAGGCGCTGGTCCAAAATCGCGGCTGCATATCTCGAACAGGCAGTCAGTTCGCGCACGGCCCAATTGGAGAGGGAGGGTGCATTCGCACCAAAAAGCTCTTGAACGACCTGCAGCGCGCGGTAATAGAGACCAACCTCTCTGAGCCACAAATTGCGCTCTTGGAGGCTGGGACAGAGCTGTTCGGAGGTTTTTACAAGGAAGTCGAAATCGTCGGCTCCCACTGCCGTTGTGGCAATTCCCGTCGCACCCTGGAATGAGCTAGAAAGTGGCTGCGAC
>Ga0187776_10002008_pt1 | contig 10320 bp, 8 predicted proteins | sample 0216_BV02_MP12_2_FD_132426 | JGI IMG/M metagenome (GOLD analysis project Ga0187776, IMG submission 132426) | Tropical peat soil microbial communities from peatlands in Department of Meta, Colombia - 0216_BV02_MP12_20_MG | ecosystem: Environmental > Terrestrial > Soil > Wetlands > Peat | place...
GATCGCGTGCGCCAGGAACTGACCAAACACGAAGTCGTTCCGGAAGAGTGGGGCGGCAGCGAGATTTTCGTCAACGTCTCGGCCAAGACCGGCGAGGGCATCGACAAGCTGCTCGAGTCCGTGCTGTTGCAGGCGGAAGTGCTGGAACTGACGGCGCCGAAGACCGGACCCGCCTCGGGCCTCGTGGTCGAGGCGCGTCTCGACAAGGGTCGCGGTCCGGTCGCCACGGTGCTGGTGCAGCGCGGTACGCTGCACAAGGGCGACGTGATTCTCGCCGGCCGCGAGTTCGGACGCGTGCGCGCCATGCTGGACGAAAAGGGCCGGCCGGTGAAAGAGGCCGGGCCGTCGATCCCGGTGGAAGTCCAGGGCCTTTCCGGCGTGCCGAGCGCCGGCGAGGAAGTCATGGTGGTGGAATCGGAACGCAAGGCGCGTGAAATCGCGCTTTATCGCCAGGGCAAGTTCAAGGACGTGCAGCTGGCGCGCCAGCAGGCGGCCAAGCTTTCGAACGTGTTCGAGCAGCTCAAGGAAAGCGAAGAGGCGAAGACGCTCAACCTCATCATCAAGGCCGACGTGCAGGGTTCGATCGAGGCGCTCACCGTGGCGCTCGAAAAACTCTCCACGCCGGAGGTCAGGGTCAAGGTGGTCCACGGCATGGTGGGCGGCATCACCGAGTCGGACGTGAACTTGGCGGTGGCGTCGAACGCCGTGATTATCGGCTTTAACGTTCGCGCCGACAGCTCCGCGCGCAAGCTGATCGAGCACCAGGGCGTCGACGTTCATTACTACAACGTCATTTACGACGCCGTGGACGAGGTCAAGGCCGCCATGACCGGCATGCTCAAGCCCCAGTTCAAGGAGCAGTTGCTGGGACTGGCCGAGGTGCGCGACGTGTTCCGCTCTCCCAAGATGGGCGCGGTCGCCGGCTGTTACGTGGTGGAGGGCGTGGTGCGGCGCAACCGCCCGATCCGCGTGCTGCGCGACAACGTCGTCATTTTCGAGGGCGAGCTTGAATCGCTGCGCCGCTTCAAGGACGACGTCGGTGAAGTCAAGGCCGGTCTCGAGTGCGGCATCGCGGTGAAGAATTACAACGACGTGAAGGTGGGCGACCAGATCGAGGTGTTCGAGAAGGTCGAAGTTGCCCGGACGTTGTAAGCTTCGGGTTCCGAGTTCCCGGTTTCGGGTTCAGAACCTGAAACCGGCATCTTCAATCTTGTAACTCGTTATGCAAAAAGACTCCAACCGGCCGCGCCGTGTCGCGGAACTCATCAGGCGCGAACTGGCGATGCTGATCCCGCGCGAGCTCGACGATCCGCACGCGCATCAGATCACGATCACCGGCGCCGAAGTCTCGCACGACCTGGCCTCGGCGCGCGTGTATTTCTCGCTGCTCGCGGGTTCGTCGGAAGCCAAGCAGGTGGCCAAGGCGCTCAATCACGCCGCCGGTTTTTTGCGACATGCCCTCAGGGGCCGCGTCGATCTCAAGCGCGGCGTGCCGGAACTGCGGTTCGTGTTCGACGAGTCGCTCGAGCGCGGCGCGCGCATCGACAGCCTGATTGAGCAGGCAATCACCGAAGACAAGACCCACAAGGACTGATGATGCGTGGCCGGCGTGACTGCTTTCCGGTCAGCGGCGTCCTGTTGCTCGACAAGGACGTGGGCCTGACGTCGAACCAGGCGCTGCAGACAGTCAAGCGGCTGCTCAACGCCTGCAAGGCCGGGCACACCGGCAGCCTCGATCCCATCGCCACCGGATTATTGCCGCTCTGTTTCGGCGAGGCCACCAAGCTCACGCAGTTCCTGATCAACGCGGACAAGCGTTACTGGACGGTGTTTCGGCTGGGCGTCAGCACCTCCACCTACGACAGCGAAGGCGAGGTCACCGCGACTCGCTCCGTGACGGCGACGCGCCGCGACATCGAGCGCGAGCTTCAGGGTTTTCGCGGCGAGATCCAGCAGGTGCCGCCGATGTATTCGGCGATCAAGCACGAGGGCGAGGCGCTTTACAAGCTGGCGCGCGCGGGCGTGGAAATCGAACGCGAGCCGCGCCAAGTCACGATGTACGAGATCAGGATTCTCGATTTTCAGGACAGTCTGCTGACGCTGGAAATCGCCTGCTCCAAGGGCACCTATATCCGCAGCCTGGCGCACGACCTGGGCGAACGTCTGGGTTGCGGCGCGCACGTGGCGCAATTGCGGCGGCTGGCCGTGGGGGAGGCTCGCGTGGACCGGGCCGTCACGTTCGAACGGTTGGAGGCCCTCAAAACGCCCCAGGAGCGTATAGCGCTGCTGCAACCGGTCGACAGCGTGTTGAGTTCGGTGCCGGACGTGCACCTGACCCCGCTCGCGGCCCATTATCTGAAGCAGGGACAGACGGTGTCGGCACGACACGACCGTGCCGCCGGCTGGGTGCGGCTGTACGATGGCGAGAGCCGGTTTCTCGGCATGGGAGAGGTGCTGGACGACGGGCGGGTGGCGCCGCGGCGGTTGCTGGCCGCCCTCGGCGGGAATCCCTGAGAAGCGCGAGGTTATCGATGGTCGGTCCGGGGTTCGGGCCGATATTGGCGGTTGAGGTAGGGTCCCCCCGCAGGTAGAATACGCGCCCTCCAAGGCGCATCTGACCGTAAACTGAGGAAACATTAATGGCTGTCACACGCGAGACCAAAACCAAGGTCATGCAGGAATACCAGACTCACCAGGGAGACACCGGTTCGCCCGAGGTCCAGGTAGCCCTGCTGTCCAAACAGATCGACGAGTTGTCCTCACACTTCCAGACGCATCCCAAGGATCACCATTCGCGCATCGGACTGCTCAAGATGGTGAACAAGCGTCGTCAGTTGCTGGAATATCTCAAGAATACCGACGGCGATCGTTATCGCACGCTCATCGAGCGTCTCGGTCTGCGCAAATAAAGCATCTTCAGAGGATTACGTCTTGGCCAAAATCACCAAATCGTTTCAATACGGTAACCGTACCGTCACCCTGGAAACCGGCGAGATCGCGCGCCAGGCGACCGGCGCCTGCGTCGCCAGCATGGGCGAAACCATCGTGCTCGCGACCGTGGTGGCGATGAAGGATGCCATGGCGGGGAAGGATTTCTTCCCGCTGACGGTGGACTACCAGGAGCGAACCTACGCCGCCGGCCGCATCCCGGGCGGGTTCTTCAAACGCGAAGGCCGCCCCTCGGAAAAAGAAATTCTCACCTCCCGCCTCATCGACCGCCCCGTCCGCCCGCTGTTCCCCGAAGGATTCACCAATGAAGTTCAGGTCATCGTGACCGTAATCTCGGTGGACCCGGAGGTCGATCCGGACATCGTTTCCATGATCGGCGCTTCCGCCGCGCTCAAGCTTTCGGGTGTGCCGTTCAACGGGCCGATCGGCGCCGCGCGCGTCGGCTACAAGAACGGCCAGTATCTGTTGAACCCTGGCATGCAGGAGCTGAAAGACTCGCAGCTCGACCTCGTCGTCGCCGGCACCGAGAAAGCGGTGTTGATGGTGGAATCGGAAGCCAAGGAGTTGTCGGAGGACGCGATGCTCGGCGCCGTCATGTTCGGCCACGAGCAGATGCAGACCGCGATCAAGGCCATCAACGAACTGGTGAGGGAAGCCGGCGTGCAACGCTGGGCCTGGCAGCCGCCGGCTGAAGACACGGCATTCAAGAGCGCGATCCAGAGCGAGTTCGGCGGACCGATCACCGAGGCATACCGTATCAAAGAAAAAGTCGCGCGCCAGGACCGCATGGCCGAAATCCGCGAGATGGCGGTCGGGAAGCACGCCGCCGAAGGCGCACCCGAGGGCACGAAAGAGAAGGTCCTAAAGATCATCGGCGACATCGAATACCGCACCGTGCGCGACCAGATCCTTTCCGGCGAGCCGCGCATCGACGGGCGCAACACCCGCACCGTGCGTCCGATCGCCGTGCGCACCGGCGTGCTGCCGCGCACGCACGGCTCGGCGCTGTTCACTCGCGGCGAGACCCAGGCCCTCGTCCTGACCACGCTCGGCACCGGTCGCGACGCGCAGATCATCGACGCGCTCGAGGGCGAGCGCAAAGAGCCGTTCATGCTGCATTACAACTTCCCGCCGTACTCGGTCGGCGAAGTCGGCCGAGTCGGCAGCCCCAAGCGCCGCGAAGTCGGCCACGGGCGCCTGGCCAAGCGCGCGATCATCGCAGTGCTGCCGGACATGGAAACCTATCCGTACGTGCTGCGCGTGGTGTCCGAGATCACCGAATCCAACGGCTCGAGCTCGATGGCCAGCGTCTGCGGCGCCTCGCTTTCATTGATGGACGCCGGTGTTCCGATCAAGGCGCCGGTCGCGGGCGTGGCCATGGGCCTGATCAAGGAAGAGAAGCGCTTCGCGGTGCTCACCGACATCATCGGCGACGAGGACCACCTCGGCGACATGGATTTCAAGGTCGCCGGCACCACCAACGGCGTGACCGCGCTGCAGATGGACATCAAGATCGAGGGCATCAACAAGGAGATCATGGACGTGGCGCTGAAGCAGGCCAAAGAAGGCCGCCTGCACATCCTCGGCATCATGAACCAGGCGATCTCCGCGCCGCGCGCAGAGCTTTCCGAGTACGCGCCGCGCATCATCGCCATCAAGATCAATCCGGAGCGTATCCGCGACGTCATCGGCAAGGGCGGCGCCACCATTCGCGCGCTCACCGAGGAAACCGGCTGCACCATCGACATCGAGGACGACGGCACGGTCAAGATCGCCTCGGCCGACAACAACGCGGCGCAGGAAGCCGTGCGTCGCGTCAAGCAACTTACCGCCGACGTCGAGGTCGGCATGATCTACGAAGGCAAGGTCGCCAAGCTCATGGACTTCGGCGCGTTCGTGACCATCCTGCCCGGCAAGGACGGGCTGGTGCATATCTCGCAGATCTCGCACGAGCGCGTGGAGCGCGTCGGCGACAAACTGCGCGAGGGCGAGGTCGTCAAGGTCAAGGTGCTGGAAGTGGACAAGCAGGGCCGCATCCGCCTGTCCATGAAGGCGGTGCAGGAGACCGAGCGGGTCTAGGTCCGCCGACAGCGGCAGCAAAACAAAAAGGGGCTTCGGCCCCTTTTTTATTTTCAGCGCCATCTCGAAATCGGAGAGTGCGTCCGGCGCACCATTCCAATGCAGCCCGGGTGCAGGCCCGGAGGACCGGAACCCGGGGATCATCGGCACCGGGTTATCGAAGTCAGAATGAGCGTAGTTTGTGCGTGATGCACCGGCTGGCCAAGCTGCAGATGTCTATTTGTGGTTGGGACTCTGGACGCGACGTGGGTTTGGACAGCGAAATGGAATCTTTGCTGGTGCGCCTGGCGCATCAGCTTCTTGACGAAAAACAGTATGGCTTCGTGGAGAATATCTCCAACTTCTTACATGCCGTGAACTCCGGACAATGGGTCAGACTACCGAACGATGAAAAACACTTTCGGGTTCAGAAGATATCCGGCATGCTTGGCTCGAAAGATGGTCTTGCATCGCACGCCTCTTGGTCTGAATCAGAATTACTCAGGCAACCTATGAAACTCCTCTATCAATACGAAAGAGGCCTGAAAAGACTGACCGAATCCTAAAAACCAGCGTGGTAGGTTGGGGTGAATGAAATGAACCCCAACGAAATTCGAAAAACGCTGACCTGCAATTCGCGTAGGGCGAGATAGCCAAGCGTATTGTGCCGGACGCAGCGGTTCACTCGGGGTTCGCATCGCTCACCCCAACCTACATTCTGCATGCTTACGCCGCCGATCGCGCTTGGGCGAGCAGTGCCTTGATCTCCGGAATGCACGATCCGCAGTTGGTGCCGGCCTTGAGGAATTCGCCGACTGCCTCGGCGGTGACGAGCCGGTTCTGGCGAATGGCATCGATAATTGCGTTTTTGCCCACGCCGAAACAGGCGCACACGACTCCGCCGTTGGCGGCGGCCTTCTGCGACGGCAGCGCGCCGGCCAGCAGGTGCGTGCGCTCAGGGTCGCTCAGGCTGTCCTTGGCGAACAGCGATGCGAGCCAGTCGCGCGCCGGAAGATCGGTGTCGGGAGCGACGAAAAGGCAGCTTTCCAGGCGGTTGCCGAGAATACGCGCGCCGCGGTAGTGGCCGCCGCCGGCGTCGAGGTAGTCGATCCATTCCGGTTTGCGGCCGTCATCGACCGGTGTGCACAGCAGGGCGCGAGCCCATTTAGACCAGTCTTCGGGCGCGGCTTCGCCCGCGAGCTCATAACGCTGGTAGTGCCCGCCGTTCACGCGCACGCCATACGATATTTCGGGCAGCGCGAGCCGTCGTCGCGACAGAAGGAACGCGTGCCACGCGGGTGCGTAGGGCGCTATCTTCAACGGCGTGTGCTTCAGCTCCGGCTGGCCGGACACCGGATCGGTCACGGGGTTGACCAGGGTGTCGGCACGCGCCTGGATGGCGAACTGGTCGCTCCAGTGCATCGGTGCGAACACGTTCCCCGGTTTTTGCGCGTCGCTGAAGTGCGCCCGCGCCAGCATCGTGCCCCAGCGAGTGGTGAGCTTAACCAGCGCGCCGTCGCGGATGCCGATCGGCTGCGCGTCCCGCGGGTGAATCTCGGCGTACGGCTCCGGCGCGTGCGCCGACAACCGCGGCGACAGTCCGGTGCGGGTCATGGTGTGCCACTGGTCGCGCACGCGCCCGGTGTTCAGGACCAATGGATATTCGCTGTTGACGGGATTTGCCGGCGCGCGCGGCGCTACCGCGACGAAATGCGCCTTGCGATCCGCGGTGAAAAAGCGGCCGTCGGTGAATACGCGCTCCGTGCCTTGCGGATGCTCATGCGTGACGGGCCATTGAATCGGCGCCAGAACGTCGTATTGCGCGCGACTCAGTGTGCCCAGCGCGCCGAGGTCGAAGTCGCGGCTGCCGTTGTTTTCGAATCCAGACAGCGCCGCGTGTTCGCGGAATACGTCCGCCGCCGATTTGAAATTGAACGCCGAGGTGTGCCCCAGGCGTTTCGCGACTTCGTTGACGATCCACCAGTCCGGCCGCGCTTCACCGGGCGCGACCATGAATGGTCGCTGGCGCGAGATGCGGCGTTCGGAATTGGTGACGGTGCCGTCTTTCTCGCCCCAGGCTTGCGCCGGCAGCAAAACATGGGCATAGGCGGTGGTGTCCGTGCGGCGCGTGCAATCCGACACCACCACGAACTCGCAGCGCGCAAGTGCCCGCCGCGCCTGGTCGGCGTCGGGCAGGCTCACGACCGGATTGGTCGCCATGATCCAGAGCGCCCGGATGCGTTTCTTTTCCACGGCGCGGAACAGCTCGACCGCCTTCAAGCCGGGCTTGGTCGCCATGCATGCGGCATTCCAGAAACGCCGCACCCGGTCGACGTTGTCGCCTTCGAAATCCATGTGCGCCGCGAGCTGGTTGGCCAACCCGCCAACCTCGCGTCCGCCCATCGCGTTCGGCTGGCCGGTGATCGAGAACGGTCCCATGCCGGGGCGACCGATGCGGCCGGTGAGCAGGTGGCAGTTGATGATGGCGTTGACCTTGTCGGTGCCGCTCGAGGATTGATTGATTCCTTGCGAATACGCGGTCACGGATTTCTCATTGCGCGAGAACCAGCGATAAAACTGCGTCACGTCGTTTTCGGCCACGCCGCAGTCCGCGGCGACGGCACCCGGCGTCGGGGCGCTGGCGCGCGCCGCCGCCAGCGTCGTCCACAGGCCGTGGGTGTAGGCGTTGACGAAAAGCAAGTTGGTATCTCCTTGATCGTGCAGATAAACCAGAAGGCCGTTGAACAGCAGCGCATCGGATCCCGATTTGACCGGCAGATGCAGATCGGCGATCTCGCACGTGGCGGTGCGGCGCGGGTCGATGACGACCACTTTCATGTCCGGATTGTTCGCCTTGGCCTGACGCAGGCGCTGGTACAGCACCGGATGACACCAGGCGGCGTTCGAACCGACCAGCACCACGAGCGTCGCCAGCTCCAGGTCGCGGTAATTGCCGGGCACGGTATCCGAGCCGAAGGCGCGCTGATGACCGGCCACGCTCGAGGCCATGCACAGGCGCGAGTTGGTATCGATGTTGGCCGAACCGAGGAAGCCCTTCATCAATTTATTCGCAACGTAATAGTCTTCCGTGAGCAACTGGCCGGAGACATAAAATGCAATGCTCTCCGGGCCATACTGGCGCGATACGTCGGCGAAGCCGCGCGCCACGGCGTCCAGCGCGGTGTTCCAGTCGCCCCGTTTCCCGCGGATTTCCGGATGCAGCAAGCGTTCTTCGGCATGGCCCAGCGTTTCCGCCAGCGCCGTGCCCTTGGAACACAGTCGGCCGAAATTGGCCGGATGGTCTGGATCGCCGCGCACTTCCACAGCGCCTTCGGGGTCGACGGACGCGAGCACGCCGCAGCCGACGCCGCAGTAGGGACAGGCAGTTCGAACAACGCGGTTCATGGCTTCGATCGCATGAGATGTGCTGCGTATTCAGCAATCCGTGTGCCAGGGTTAAAGTGGTGCAAAAACAGCGGGATAAGCCGGTGATCCGAGTCTTCAGGCACCAAGCCTGAGCGTGGCGAAGCGCAATCGCACCAGTCTTGTGCGCCGCGGTCCAAAGAATTACAAATAGCTGTCGGGAGACGACTTCAGGATGATGAAACCCATGAAAGTCAGACGGGTGGTGGCGATCGCAGCCGGGGCATGGCTGGCGGCCGGCGCGACTTTCCTCGCCTGCCAAACGGAGGTGCACGCCATGTCACTGACTCTCGTATCTTCGGCGTTCCGCCATAACGGCGATGTTCCGAAGCATTTCACTTGCGACGGCGACGACAGCTCGCCGCCACTGTCGTGGTCCGGCGTGCCTGCCGGCGCGAAAAGCCTGGTTCTGATCGTGGACGATCCGGACGCGCCCGACCCGAAGGCGCCGAAAATGACCTGGGTGCACTGGGTGCTCTATAACATCCCGCCGACGGCTACGGGCTTGGCGGAAGCGGTGGCATCTCAAGATCTTCCGCAGGGCACGCTCGAAGGCGTCAACGATTGGAAGGGTACCGGCTTCGGCGGCCCTTGTCCGCCGGTCGGACGGCATCGTTACTTCCACAAGCTTTATGCGCTCGATACCCTGCTGCCGGATCTGCACCGCCCGACCAAGGCCAAGCTCGAGAGCGCCATGCGCGGGCACGTTGTGGCGCAAACGGAACTGGTCGGAACCTACCAACGCAGTCGTTGAGGAGCGCCGCCAGCTTTACAGGACATCGGACGTCCGTTAGCCTGAGCGGCACTTGTCATGCCCGGCCCCAGCGAAAATAACAACAATGGGATGTCCCTGAGCTTCCTTCCGCGCCGTTTCTATCTGTTGTGCTGCATGTTGGGACTGCTCGCGCTCGGTGCCTGCGGCACCACCCGCCAGCCAACGGGGGACGATCCTGCACCGCAGGACAATGCGGCGAGCGCGGACAACAATGCCCACGATCCGCTGGAAGGATTCAACCGGGCGATGTACACGTTCAACGACAAGCTCGACAAATATCTCCTCAAGCCGTTGGCCAAGGGCTACCGCTACATAACGCCTGCGCCCGTGCGCCGGAGTATTTCCAATTTCTTCAGCAATCTGCACGACCCGCCGATCATGCTGAACAATCTGTTGCAGGGCAAACCGAAGCAGGCGACGTCGGATTTCACCCGTTTCCTGGTGAACAGCACTTTCGGGGTTTTCGGTCTGTTCGATGTGGCCACGATGTGGGATTTGCCGAAACACGACGAGGATTTCGGGCAAACCCTGGCGGTGTGGGGCGTGGGCGCCGGGCCGTACCTGGTGTTGCCGTTCTTCGGGCCGAGCGACATGCGCGATGCGCCGGCGCTTGTCGCGGACTGGGAGCTCTATCCGCTGACGCACATGCAGGATCGCGGTACGCGCAACGCGATACTCGTGGTGGAGGTGGTGGACAAGCGCGCCCAGCTGCTCGATGCCAGCGAAATCCTCGAGCAGGCCGCGGGGCCGGATCCGTATGTCTTCATGCGCGAGGCGTACCGCCAGCACCGCCTCAATCTGATCTACGATGGAAATCCGCCGCAGGCGGCACCGCCGCCGGGCCTGTTCGAAGAGGAAGAGCCTGCGCCGAAGGCACCGGCCAAACCGGCGACGCCGAAGGACGACGCGCCTCAGTCCAGATAGTCGTAAGCGAAAACCGTCAGAAACTCGGGCGGGAGTTCGGTACTGACCAGTTTGTCGAACAGGCCGGCGGCCACCTCGTATTTCCCGGCGGCGAACGCCGTCTCCCCCAGCGACTGGCGAATGCGCTGGAGTTCCTGCGGGATCATCGCCCGCACCATGGCAAGCGTGAGCTTGCGGCCGTCGGCGAGCAC
>Ga0187776_10002010_pt1 | contig 10317 bp, 9 predicted proteins | sample 0216_BV02_MP12_2_FD_132426 | JGI IMG/M metagenome (GOLD analysis project Ga0187776, IMG submission 132426) | Tropical peat soil microbial communities from peatlands in Department of Meta, Colombia - 0216_BV02_MP12_20_MG | ecosystem: Environmental > Terrestrial > Soil > Wetlands > Peat | place...
ATACCTGAAGTTCTCGAACAAGGTAATCACCTATAGTATTTGCGTCTTCCACATTTTACCTCTCTACTCATCCTTTTTAGATTGTTAACTTTACGGAGGTTCAATTCAGATTCGAGTCACAATACCAAAACTAAATGTATGTCATCGCAAATGATCAGTATTTTAAGAAATGTGATGGTTGGAAAGTAATTTTTCCTTCGTAAAAGGAGAGAATTACATTGTTATTTACCCAAAGTAAGACCTTTTTTTCCTATATCAGTTCTGCAATATTTGCTAGGCCAATTAATTTTCTCTATTCGAGCATATGCATTTGATACTGCATCTTCCAGATTATCACCTGTTGCGGTAACTCCAAGCACTCTTCCGCCGTTTGTCAGTATCTTATCGTTAACGCGTTTTGTTCCAGCATGAAACACGTATGAATCCTTGTCTTCAATTTCTAACCCGTTGATCACTTCATTTTTTGGATAAGAATCAGGATAGCCTTTTGATGCCAAGACAACGCATACCGCACTTTGTTCCTTCCACGAAATTTTGGGAAGAGTTGTAAGAGTGCCGTCAATGCTTGCCTGAATATAGTCATACAAGTCGGATTCCATTCGCATCATTATTGGTTGACATTCTGGATCACCCATTCTTGCATTAAACTCCAAGACATATGGAGTGTTATCTTGTAGCATTATTCCTGCATATAGAAATCCTTTGAAAATATTTCCTTCTTGTTTCATGGATTTGATTGTCTTCTCAATGATATTTTTTTGGATCTCATCTGCCAGATTATCGTTGATGACAGGAGTAGGAGAATAAGCGCCCATTCCTCCAGTGTTTGGACCCTTGTCATCATCATAAATTCTCTTATGATCTTGGCTTGTCGCCATAGGGTATGCCACATTTCCGTCAGAGATTGCAATGTATGATGCTTCAATTCCGTCTATTCTCTCCTCTAAAATTATTCTAGAGCCAGCCGTGCCAAAGCTTTTGTCAACAAGAATTTTTTCTATGGCACCTATGGCATCAGCCGAATCATTACATACAATTACACCTTTTCCTGCAGCAAGGCCATCTGCCTTTACTACAAGTGGGTAATCGACTGATTTTGCATAATCTTTTGCTTGTTTAGGATCATCAAATATATCAAAGCGTGCGGTTGGAATTCCGTTTCTTTTCATGAAATTTTTTGCCCATACCTTACTTGACTCTAATTGAGCAGCATTTTTCGTAGGACCAAATATTCTAAGACCATTTTTTGTAAATTCATCTACAATTCCAGCAGCAAGCGGTATCTCTGGACCTACAACCGTCAAGCAGTCATTCTCTGATGCAAATTTTGCAAGACTAGGAATATTATCAACGTGAATGTCAACATTAATTTCAGTTCCACCGTTCCCTGGTGCAAAGAATATTTCGTCAACTTTTGGACTCTGAGCTAATTTCCAGCCAAGTGCGTGTTCTCTCCCACCAGAACCCACAACAAGAACATTGGTCAATAATTTTTCTTTATCCGACTCGTATAAAAGCTAAGAACTCTAATTTGTGGCATTCCTACCTTCTCAGAAATGTTGATTAACGATAAGCAGTCTGGATTCAATATGAGTACAATCGATTCTCAAAGATCAGTTTTCCTTTTTACCCATGGCAGGAGAGATTTGGAGCAAGTTGCAATCAATGCTCTGGTAACAAAGGGATTTTCAAAAGAAAAGATAATTTCTGCAAGGCCAGATGCTGTTGGAACTGTTGGAGACTACATGGCCATGCTGTGGATGCCCCCAAATCCAGATCACATCAAGGTTCAGAAGATAACTAAGATAGAACCAGTAAAGCCTGAGGGAATGATTGGATTATGGAAGGGTGTCTCAAAAGAAGACTTGTTTACCATCCCCATGAAGGGTTAGGTAATTTGTTGATAAACTTATTTTTATGATTAGGTAACGTCTTTGCAGAATCTATTTTGTCAGTACGACGTGTTTCAAACATTGAAATTCCCAGTTTGTTAAGATTTTTGTAATCGGTTACTAAAAGTGATAATCAAATTATAATCACATCATAGACCAATTGCTTATCTTGTGAAGCACCATAGAAAAAAGAATTTAATGAAAAACAAATTTTAGAGTCTTGGAATTGTTCTACTCTTAACAGCAAAAATCACAATGCTCAGTATGGCAATTGCAAGAACGGCTGATGCCACTGGACCAAATTCTGGCACTGCGGCATTTTGAGACATGGTATTTGACATATTTGACATTGATGCTGGTGTTTGTACATCTACAACGTTTGAAAAGTCTAGAACTACGCCTCTAGCACCTGTCCATGTTGATGGATCTGCAGTGGGCAAGCCAACTCCCTTGAGTGTCACCTCGATAAAAACTGGATTGTTAGAGAAAAGAGAATAGGTAGTTAGATCATCTGTTCCACCGGGTGCATACCCATTTGGTTGTGACAATACTGTCTTGTTGTCTTGTGAAATAGTAATCCCATAATGCTGATTCTGTACAAAGCTGTTATTGATGTCCTTGAATCCTATTCCGACTGCCAACGGTTGACCAGCTAATGGATGACCTGTCCTTACCACTACTTGGGTGCCATCAGAAGCTTGCTGCACATATGAAATCTTTCCTGCTATGACCTCGCCTACTGATTGGCTTGTTGCTGTAAATGTACCATTAGTTGCTGTTGTCACATTTCCAATCTGGGCTTGGGCAGAGCTCGCACGCATCTGGGCAAGTTCACCTGGGGAACAAACATGATCCCCACAAATGTCAACACATGGATTAGATGAAGTACAATGAAATGTTCTCGTAGACTGTGCTGAGGCTGTCATACTTGTAATTTCTGGCGCTACACATAAGATAACAACTAGAGCCAATAAGCCTAATACTTGGTATTGTTTTTGCGCCATTATCACACATAATGGGTTTAACTATAAAAAGACATTACACAAATTTCTTGTTTGAGAATATTTCTGGGTTTACTATTTTAACTAGAATTACGGAATAAGAATATGGTAGCAAAACACATCTCGGTTACTTATGATGGCTCAAGTTGCCGACAATGTATTTGATACTGCACTTAAGTTGGCATTAAAAGACAAAGATGATTTAGTAGAAAGAAAGATATTAGATGGAGAAAAATAAATTCAGTGCGCAGTTTTCTGTTTTTGATTTCTTTTTTGGCAGTAATGTCAATTGGTCTTTCTAGTAGCTATGCATACAGTCCACCGGATGCACAGGTAGTTTCAATTACAGTCTCTACAGATAAACAAGAATATTTCACAGGTGACAATATCGTCATTTCAGGCATGGTAAGATCACCCGTAGCAAATGCTCCACTTACATTGCAAATATTTGATAGCCAGATGAACCTAGTGCGTATTGAGCAGGTAGATTTGTCTAAAGATGGCACATATACAATTCCAGTTAAAGTTGGAGGGAATTTATGGAAAAACTTTGGGACATACAAGGTAAGGGTTCAATATGGTTTCAACCGCGTAGTTGCCCAAACAAATTTTGACTTGGTGGACATGGTAAAGCCATCAAAACAGACCTTCCATGTAGATGTAGAAGGCCATGGATATGACATTCCATATTCAATTGTAGGAGGGACAGTAAATGACATGATAGTAGATTTCCCATCTTTTGCCCTGACTTTATCAATCAATGCTACAAAAAATGGAGCAATATCTCTAGACATACCACGGGATTTTATGGATGCCAAGAAGATGGACGGCTCTGATGAGGAATTCATTGTTTTGATAAGTGGTTCGGAGATTACTCCTTCCGAAGTACAAGACAGCACTCTTTCAAGAAATGTTACCATAAACTTCCTCAAGGAAGACTCTCAGATAGAACTGATAGGGACCCAGATAATTCCAGAATTTCCAGTGTCAATGCCAATTTTATTGATAGGTATTGTCTCATCGCTTGTCTTTTACAGACTAAAAATTAGGTAAAACAACACATTTGCCCAAAATTCTTTGGTATAAATCAACTTGGCTCGATGAGATGATAACTGACAGTATTTACTTGTACTATGATTAGTTAACGATAAACAAGAAATTATTTGGATGGATAACCCATTCTTCCGCTTCCATGCATACTGGTGGAATTTTGAACATGTCCAGCCATACCACTCATTACATTTTCGCCATGCTGTCCGGTACTTGTTTTGCCTTGGGATGTACGTTGTGATGCATACATTGCACTTATCCATTGATTATACTCAGAGGTGGTACAATAATGACCACCACAGATTGCGGTTGAGTCAAATCTACTAGTTACATGCGTCCTAGCATATGGATTAGAATATGCACTAGCTTGCAAAGAAGGAATTATCATCATTGACAGAGCAATAGTAAAGATCCCAGTGAAAATCAAAGACTTGTTCATTGGCAGAATTAGATCACGGCATCATATAAAGCGATCAGTATTTATCACTCATGAAAACTCAGCGTATGCTTTTATGTTTATACGTTATACAAATTGCATGGCAACGGAAGTTCAAAAGTCTCCGACGGGGCTTAGAATCATCCAATTTATCATGGGAGGAATTGCTATTGCTTTATCTGGGTTTGTTCTTGCCAATCCAATAACTACTGCTTGGTTCTTTCTTATATTTCTCGGTATATCATTAATTGTTGTTGGCATTGCCAACATAATTGGCGGAATCGCAAACAGAGCAGCCCCAAAAAGTACAAGAGCGATTAACATAGGCATCGGTATTGTTGCGATCATTGGAGGATTCTTTACCCTTGTGCATCCTGTTGCTGCCTTGCTTTCCTTGATTTGGTTTATCTCCATATTTGTTTTCATATATGGAGCAGGCCTTATTGCAACAGGAATCGCTCATCGAAACATGGGAAAAGGAGCAAGGATTACAAGAGTGATAATTGGAGCAATTGTTCTGATACTCTCGGGACTGCTATTAGAGTATCCTGGATTGACATTATCCTTGGCTATCATTTTCTTGTCAATTAACCTATTAATACAAGGAATAGAGAACATCATCTCTGGTGCGATAGGTCATAGAATAGGCAAGGCGGTTTAGGATTTTCACAATCCGCAATATAGTTGTCAAAAATTAAACCCGGTTTTTTAATAGCATGTATAATTTTGGCGGGGGCGTTCATATTTCCAGCTAATGCATTGGCATCATACACACTACCTGCTGTCAATGCAATCACGATAGCAAGCATGATTGGAGTTGACGTGGGTCACTGCACATATCGTTTTCCATGTGGAACGCATGTATGCGGGGATCACATCTGCAAAGCTGGCGAATTGGGAAATACGAAAGGACAATACGTAGCACCAACAACAGTGACTCTGTCCTCAAGAAATTTTATGCAGGATAATCCGATACTAACATTGCAAGTTATTCCAATATTTCCACAAGACGGAGCAGTATTGACAAATTTTCCAGCCTCAATACAGATTCAAGTAACTCGTGGTGGTCAGCCAGTACAAGGAGCCACTGTACAATTTTGGTTTGGCGAACATAATGCGGGTTTAAGCGTAACCGACTCGTCTGGTTTTGCACATCTCACATTGTTAAATCAAAATACGTTAGATCCTGGCTATTACAGTTGGCATGCAACAGCTATCAAAACAGGGTTTAAGGGTGGATCAACCTCAAGTAGAACCTTTGTTATTTCTTCTGGCAACAGTATGGGGTTACCTTCAGGCGGTACCGTTTCGACAGACCAGAAAGAATACTCTATCAATCCAGGAAATAATTTGAGCATTAAAATTTCTGGAAATGTTAATGGATATTATATTGGAGATGCAATAATTCTTAAAATAATATCACCTAATGGCAAAGTCACTCAATTAGTAGCCCGCGGAACATACCTTGGCGCATTTCAGACAGTTTATACACTTGCAGATAATTCTGAGACAGGATTCTACACGGTGACTGCTTTTTACAAGTATTCCGTATTTTCTACAAGTACATTCAATGTTGTAAAACCCAGCTCGTAATTGGATATTAGACAGTAAAACTATAGGAGATAATTTCTCCAGTTGAATACATCTTAAAGATCAAACTCTAGAGTTTTCGGTGAACCAACTTTCGTCTTGAGCCGACCAGAGCGAATTGCAGCTTTGAAGGTTTTAAAATCCCGTTCTACCTGGTCGGCATATGCAAATGCGTATTGCACCAAGGCATTATCAAAACTGTCTTTGGATCCTAGGTAGCCAGCAATCATCTCTGCCTCCCCGATTTTCGCATGAGCACGCGCCAGCCCCCAACCACACATTGTCGCATAAGCAGTGAGAAACGCAGGCGTGAATGTTTCAATATCAGGATTAATTTTCATATCACGAAGCTGTCGAACATAGAAATCACGTCCATATGGATTGCGATACCAGCCTAGAAATATGTCACTTGCCGCTTGCATGACATGTTGCCCGTGTACAATACGGAAACCTTGATGTTCATAACGACTTTTCCCACTCGAGGGCTCCAGCACGGATCTTCTTGCTTCCTTGATTTGAAGAAATAATGGGTCATTTTCATCAGCAATAAACAGAGCTACAAAACAACGCAGCCCAACGCTACCAACTCCAACAACTTTTACAGCAACGTCTTCAAAGTGAAAACGGTCCAACAAATGTCGTCGATCAGTCTGTAACGATTTCCTGTATTCCTCAAGACTTTTCTGGACAAGATTATTCAAGTCTGGGCCCTTAATATAATGGTAGATAAGTGGCGGTTCATCCTTAATCTTCCTATATCCGTGAACAACATCAGTGAGTTTTGGAAATATACCTTCGGAGGTTTTAGAGTAGGCACGTGGTTGGACTTTCTTCAAACGATCAATAGTCTCCTGATCTTTTCTAAAAAATTCTAGAAGAGTTTTCAACGTGATTTGTGTGTACCATCTCTTAAGTACAGTCTGTTCAGCAAACTCCGACATACGTTCCCTATAGGAGGCAGTAGCTGCTCTAACCACATTTTCTGCCACATTTTTGGAAAAATTCAGTTCCCTTGCGGCAAGTACTAGACTGACTACAAGCCGTTTGATGTCCCACTCCCAAGGACCGGGAAATGTCTCGTCAAAGTCATTGATGTCAAAAACCATATTCCGTTCTGGCGATGCGAAACCCCCAAAGTTCATCAAATGGCAATCGCCGCATAATTGAACTGTGATTCCTGACACTGGAGAATTCTCCAGATCCCGCGCTTGAATGATTGCAGAACCACGAAAGAATTTGAAAGCTGACTCTGACATCCTTTGATATCTAATGGCAACAAGGCCAGGAATTCGGTCAATATTAGAATCCTCCAGTAGTTTTATCGGATCCGCTGACTGCGAACGAGGTTCATATTTGGCATGCATACTGCGTGAACATTTTTCTCGAAGGGTTTTTCCTTGTTGGAATTTTTCTTCCTTTGTGAGATTTTTATATCTCATTTTTGATAGATCTCCTTTCGTTTGCGAGTGATTTTATTTTTGAATGTTTTACAAAAATATCAAAAATTTCCACTAGCATATTCGAGCATCATCTAATTATTAAGATTATAATCTCAATTTCTAAAGTCATAATCAACGATGTTAAGTTATCATCCATTAAAAAAATCAATGGCATATTGAACTGGCATATCTTAATAGACGCATTAAATTTATCAGAGATGATGGAAGCCAATACATCAAACCCAACTGTGTGGAGAATACCACTCAATTGTTAGGGCATTCTAGCACAAACATTTTTGGGATTATTGTCACTGCTGCAATAATCAGTATTTACTTTTGCCCAGACAGTCATGCAGAAACACAAACTTTGGTATTAGTACAGGCAGTCAATGCGGATCCTTATTATTTTTCAGAAGGCGAATTAGGTCTTGACATACTAGAATATTTTCAACAGCCGATCACTCCATATCTTACTCCACAAACACCTCCCAATTCAACCAATGCGGAAATTATGCAATTATATCAGAAAACATCTGCAAATGCTACTACAAGTGTTATTGTTAGCGATGACAACCGAGCAAAATCCTATGTCGTTCATTTCTTTGGAACACAATCCCAAGAACATGCATATGTAACATTTTCATTGTTTCAACCGCTTGTGGTAAAAAATCCAATTACACCAAGTGGAATGCAGACCTATCGTGTTGGATTCATGCTTACATCACTACCAGGCAAAGACAAGAAATGGTTCTATGATTCAGTCATAAGTAGTTACATCAATCCAAGTAACGTACCGCAGCCAATCGATGTAAATGTAGATACTTCTACAGGTGATGGTACAGTACTGCAGACCTACCAGTATTACCATTGTACTGTAATAGAATATGTTCCATACTTGAATGAAAATTTGGGATTATTAACATTCACAAAACAATTCAAGGCAGAGTTTCGAGAACGAACAGTATTTAGTTGCGATGGATTCCATGTTGATTTCAAGTTACATAAACAGACATCGCCTTCAGTATTATCAGTCCCAAGTTCTAACAATTACATTCCCAGTAAAAATGATACACTACAAAAATACATAGTTACTTTTTCTAGCAGCAATTTTGGAAAAGGAATCACCTACTACACATTTGGAAAATTCACACCAGTAGATAGGAATGACATTCCATTTCCAGGGCTGGAGGACGTGGTGGCTTTGCCAGCAAACATGATTGGAGGTAACCCCAAATTCACACTAGAGTCGCTTCCAAGCCAAGACAAGACAGAGTATTACAATTTCCTTTACCGGTATATCAATCCCGGAAGAAGTGCAAATGCTGAACCCACAGATGTAAAGGTAGATTTAGTCAGCGGAGATGGCAACGTATTACAAACTTGGAAGTACCACCAGTGTAATCCTACTGCTTATACCACATATCGACAGGAGATCAGTTTTATTTGGAAATTTAGACAGACATTTGGTCCTGAGATACGAGATAAGGCACTTTTTTCGTGCTCTGGGCTTGCTGTTGATTTTGTACCTCACGGTGCATCCACCTATCCTGCTGTGACTATGAGATCATACGTACCACCTGATGACAAGCGTGCTCAGGTATTTACAGTCCAACTTTCTGGCGGTATACTTGGCGCATCAAAGATAGAGAACACATATCTAAAATTCCAACCACTGGTTGTAAATAATCCACTTACACCTCCAGGCCTTGATTCTGTTACTCTGGGATTTTATTTAGAATCCCTGCCAAGTAAGAGCCAAGAGCCACTCTACAGATTGGTTGGCAAGTATGTCAATCCAGGTACGGCGCCAGAACTGTTTGACGCATCAATAAACCTGGTTAGCGGAGATGGCAGCATATTACAAACTTGGAAGTATGCAAAGTGCAATGTTGTTGCCTACAAGCCATTTGTTAACGAAAATTTGTTGATACGTGCGTTTACTGAAAAGTTCCAGTCAGAGATTAGGGACAGGACGCTTTTTCAATGCAATGGAATCTCCATAGGAGGTCAGCAGCTGGTTAAAAATCAAAGTAATGCATCAATACAACCAATTAATTTCGTACCAAATGACAACGACAGAGCACAAAAATTTCGAGTCACCTTTTCTAATGGAGACATGCAAAATCCACAATCATATCATACATTTGCCATGTTTGAGCCTGAATTTACATCCGTTGGAAGGACACTGGCTTTTCAGATAAAATCATCAGGTTTTACGCTAACAGACCTGCCAAGCATAGACAAGGTCCAACTCTACCAATTCATGAGTAGATACATCAATCCTGGTATAACCCCCCAACTCTTTGATGTATCAATTGATGTGGTCACAGGAGATGGAACCATACTACAAACTTGGAAATATAGCAATTGCAATTTTTCACAGTACAAAACGTATCTGATGAATAATCTCCTACTTTATACCATGAACGGGAGACCTGGCATTAGCGAGATTAGAGAAAATTCAGAGATTACGTGCGGAGGATTTGCGCTGCAATTTGGAGGCCATGCAGATTTGGATCAAAGTGTTCCAAGCTATGACGAAAGGGCAATAGCATACGTAGTTACAGGATATGGCGGCCAGATGACGGCACCCCACACTAGTGGCCTCGTACAACAGTTTGATACTCTTGGAACTGATATTCACGGATCTCCACAATTCCAAACGCAGTTACTATCAAGTAAGTACAACCCTAATGTTTACTCACTCGTAGGCCAATACATCAATCCAGGTACAAAGCCACAACTCTTTGACATCACTACAAATTTCATGACAGGAAATGGTACGATTTTGTACTCGACGATGTACAAGAAATGCTATGCGTCTGATTACGCAATATTTCTTGATGACAGCATGATAAATCTAAAATACACTTTCTCAATGAAACCCGAAATAAGAGACCAAGCTATTC
>Ga0187776_10002011_pt1 | contig 10317 bp, 7 predicted proteins | sample 0216_BV02_MP12_2_FD_132426 | JGI IMG/M metagenome (GOLD analysis project Ga0187776, IMG submission 132426) | Tropical peat soil microbial communities from peatlands in Department of Meta, Colombia - 0216_BV02_MP12_20_MG | ecosystem: Environmental > Terrestrial > Soil > Wetlands > Peat | place...
CCGGAGCTGCTCGGGCTCGTTCAGCACGTCGCGGCCTACGAGCGGCTCGCGAGGGAGGCGGCGGTCAGCGGCGACCGCGAGCTCGTCTACAAGGCGCTGCTGGCGCACCCGCTCGTCGGCCAGGCCCCGCACGCCGAGGAGCTGACGGAGAGGCTGCTGGCCGCGGACCGCGAGCACCTGCCGCAGTTCGAGGCACCCGAGGCGGTCGGATGAGCGCGCCGCTCGTGCTGGCCGTCGACGGCGGGAACTGGAAGACCGACCTCGCGCTCGTGCGCGCGGACGGCGAGGTGCTCGCGCTCGTCCGGGGCCCGCAGAGCTCGCCGCACCACCTCGGAGTCGACGGCTCGCTCGGCGTCCTGGGCGACCTGCTCGGCGAGGCGGTGGCCGAGGCAGGCCTCCCGAACGGGGACGGGCCGGTCGCCGACGTCGGCAGGCTGCTGCTCGCCGGCGTCGACTTTCCGTCCGAGGTCCAGGAGATGGAGCGGGCGGCGGGCGAGCGGCGGTTCGCGACCAGGCTCTCGGTCGGCAACGACACCTTCGCGGTATTGCGCGCAGGCACCGAGCGCGGCTGGGGCGTCGGCGTCGTCTGCGGCGCCGGAATCAACTGCGTCGGCGTCGCGCCAGACGGGCGGCAGGCCCGTTTTCCCTCACTCGGATGGATCACCGGCGACTGGGGAGGCGGCTACGACGTCGGCGTTGCAGCGGTATTCGCCGCTGCGCGGAGCGAAGACGGCCGGGGCGAGAAGACGTCGCTCGAGCAGGCGGTTCCGGCGCATTTCGGAGCTGAGTCGCCGTTCGCGCTCGCCGAGCAGGTCCACGCGGGCCGCCTACACGAGCGCCGGGTCGTCGAGCTCGCGCCAGTGGTCTTCGCCGAGGCCGAGCACGACGCGGTCGCGGCCGAGATCGTCGAGCGGCTGGCGCAGGAGGTCGTGACGATGGTCCGTGTCACCCTCGAGCGCCTCGACCTCGCCGGCGCGACCGTCGAGGTCGTCCTCGGCGGCGGGCTGCTGCAGTCCGGCTTCGGCCGGCTGATCGATGCAATCGAGGCTGGCGTCCGCCGGATCGCGCCCGCCGCGACGGTGGGCGTGACGAGCTCGCCGCCGATCGTCGGCGCGGCGCTGCTCGGCCTCGACGAAATGGGGGTCAACCCCGATGCGCAACGCCGCGTGCGGGAGGAGCTTGCAGACGCATTCAAGGCAATCGAGACAACGGGAAGGAGAGGGCGATGAAGCGATTGACGATTCTCGCGCTGGTGGTGGCCGTCGCGACAGGCGCCGCTGCCTGCGGGGGCAGCAAGTCGAGCAAGTCGGGTGGAGGCACCTCCGTCACGATCTCGAACGAGCAGGGGACGACCTGGACGTGCGGGTTCAACCCGTTCAACGCGAGCGTGAGCTTCCTCTCGTTCGGCACCGAGTACGAGGAGCTCACCTACGTCGACGGCCTGAAGAGCGGCGCGACGACACCGTGGCTCGCGACGAGCTACGCCTGGAGCAACAACAACAAGACGCTGACGTTCACGATCCGGAAGGGCATCAAGTGGAGCGATGGGAAGCCATTCAGCGCTGCTGACGTCGTCTACACCTTCCAGCTGCTGAAGAAGAACCCCGCGCTCGACCTGAACGCGAACTGGTCGGTGCTGAAGAGCGTCACGCAGAACGGCGACCAGGTCGTCTTCAACTTCAAGACCGGGGCGGTGCCGAACTTCTACTACATCGCCAGTCAGACGCCGATCGTCGCCGAGCACATCTGGTCCTCGATCGCGAATCCGACGACCTACAAGGACACGCACCCGATCGGAACGGGCCCGTTCACGATGAGCTCGTGCTCGCCGCAGGTGATCAAGTACAAGAAGAACCCGGGCTACTGGCAGGCCGGCAAGCCGTCGATCGACACGGTCTACTACCCGGCCTTCACCTCGAACGAGCCGGCGAACCAGCAGCTCGCGAGCGGCAAGGCCCAGTGGGGCAGCCAGTTCATCCCGAACATCAACACCTACTACCTGAAGAAGAGCCCCGACAACCACTACTGGTTCCCGCCGGTGGTCAACGTCGCGGTCTACATCAACCAGACCGACCCGATCCTGAAGAACCTCGCGGTGCGGCAGGCGATGGCATACGCGATCGACCGCAACAAGGTCTCCCAGATCGGCGAGTACGGCTACGAGCCTCCCTCGAACCAGACGGGAATCGTGACGCCCACCTTCAGCGACTGGCTCGACCAGAGCCTGGCGAAGAAGGTCGACTACAACCCGCAGAAGGCCGAGCAGATCCTCCAGCAGGCCGGGTACACGAAGAAGAACGGGCTCTACTACACGCCTGACGGCAAGCCGCTCTCGTTCACGATGATCAACATCGGCGGCTACTCCGACTGGGTAGCGTCGGCGCAGCTCGTCCAGGACGAGCTGAAGGCGGTCGGCATCAAGGTCACGTCCGAGAACCTCTCGAGCCAGACCTACGACACCGACGTCTACAACGGGCACTACCAGCTCGCGTACGACGGGAACCAGACGGCCGGCCCGACGCCGTACTACGAGCTGCGCTCGTTCCTCTACTCGAAGGGCTCGGCGCCGATCGGCAAGACGGCCGGCGTCGACTGGGAGCGGTACTCCAATCCCCAGACGGACAAGCTGATCGAGCAGTACGCCGCGACCTCGGACCCGGCGACGCAGCACTCGATCGTGCGGCAGCTCGAGGCCGTGATGGTGAACGAGATCCCGGTGATCCCGGTCACCGAGGGCGTCGACTGGTACCAGTACAACACCAAGGACCTGACGGGCTGGGTGACGAAGGGCGACCCGTTCGCCCGCCCGGCGGCGTACGTCAACCCGGACTGGGGTGTCATGCTTCTTCATCTCAAGCCGAAGGGGTAGCGCGACGACAGCGACATGGGCATGAGGCGCGGGAAATGAGGTTCGTCTTCCGCAGGCTGGGGTTCTTCGTCGTCACGCTCTGGGCGGCGGTCACCCTCAACTTCCTGATCCCGCGCCTCATGCCCGGAAACGCCGCCATCGCGATGATGGCCCGGTACAAGGGGCGGCTGAACCCGCAGGCGCTGCACGCGCTCGAGATCGCCTTCGGCGTCAACGCCCACCAGAGCTTCTTCCACGCGTACCTCACCTATCTCGGCAACATCGCCCGCGGCCATTTCGGGACTTCGCTGACGTTCTTCCCCGACACGGTGGCGCACCAGGTGCTGCAGGCGCTGCCGTGGACGCTCGCGCTCGTCGGCGTGACGACGGTCATGGCCTTCGTCCTGGGCACGTTCATCGGGCTCGTCTCGGCGTGGCGGCGCGGGACCGCCCTCGACGGCGCGCTGCCGCCGCTGTTCGTCATCACCTCGGCGTTCCCGTACTTCTGGCTCGCGCTGCTCGCGATCTGGCTCTTCTCGATCAAGCTCGGGTGGTTCCCCCCGAGCGGCGGCTACGACGTCACCACGACCGTCGGCTGGAACTGGACGTTCGTGTCGGACGCGCTCAACCACTCCGTCCTGCCGGCCGCCACCATCCTCGTGACCGCGATCGGCGGCTGGATCCTGACCATGCGCAACAACACGATCACGGTGCTGACCGAGGACTACGTGCGCATGGCGCGGGCGAAGGGCCTCAAGCCGTGGCGGATCATGTGGACGTACGCGGGGCGGAACGCGATCCTGCCGAACCTGGTCGGCTTTGCCATGTCGCTCGGCTTCGTCGTCGGCGGGGCGATCCTCGTCGAGTTCGTCTTCAACTACCCCGGCGTCGGCTGGATGTTCCTGCAGTCGGTCGAGAACCAGGACTACGCCCTGATGCAGGCGCTCTTCCTGCTGATCACGGTCGCGGTGCTGCTGGCGATCCTGGCCGCCGACGTGGCGACCGCATTCCTCGACCCGCGCACGCGGGAGCGCGGATGAGCCTGCCGTCGGTCGCGGACTCGGTTCAGCCTGCGGGCGCGACCGTTGGCTCCGGGCCGCCCGAAGAGGCGACGCGGCGTACCGCCGGCGGCGACGTGTTCCGCGCCGTGGCGCACAACCGCAAGGCGCTCGCCGGCGTCGGGCTGCTGCTCGGCTTCGTCGTGCTGGCCCTGATTCCCGGCCAGATCGCCCCCGACGACCCGCGCGCGAAGATCTACACCCCTGGGCTCGGGCCGTCGTGGCACCACCTGTTCGGGACGACCGCCTACGGCGAGGACGTCTTCTCGCAGCTCGTCTGGGGCACGCGCCAGTCGCTCCTGATCGCCGTCCTCGTCGGCGGCCTGGCAACGGTGATCGGGGTCGTCGTCGGCGTCTCGGCCGGCTACCTCGGCGGCACGACCGACGGGATCCTCTCGCTGATCACCGACGTCATCCTCGTGATCCCCATCTTTCCGCTGATCATCGTGATCGCGGCCTACGAGCGGAACTCCGGCTTCTTCACGCTGGTGATCGTGCTCGGCCTGCTCGGCTGGTCGTACGGCGCGAGGCAGCTGCGCTCGCAGACCCTCTCCCTGCGGACGCGCGACTTCCTCGAGGCGGCCCGCGTGCGGGGCGAGCGCAAGTCGTACGTGATCGTGAAGGAGATCCTGCCGACGATGACCTCGCTGATCGTGGCGAGTTTCCTCGGCGCCGCGGTCTATGCCGTCCTGTTCGCCGCCGGCCTGCAGTTCATCGGCCTCGGCGACCCGAACAGCCAGAGCTGGGGGACGATGCTGTACTGGGCCGAGAACAACGAGGCGCTCGGGGCGGGGATGACCTACTGGGCGATCATGCCCGGCGTCTTCGTCGCGCTCCTCGGCGCGGCCTTCGCACTGCTCAACTACGCCTTCGACGAGATCTCGAGCCCGGCGCTGCGGCTGCGCAAGCTGGAGACGACCGGCGTCGACGCGGAGCAGGAGACCGCCGTGCCGATCCGGCCGCCCGACGAGAAGAACATCCTGGAGGTACGCGACCTCTCGGTCGCCTACGCCTCCGACCACGGCCCGGTCGTGGCGGTCGACCGCGTCTCCTTCGAGCTCGGCCGCGGCGAGTTCCTCGGCATCGTCGGCGAGTCGGCCTGCGGCAAGTCGACCCTCGTCTACGCGATCGCCCGGCTGCTCGGCGCGCCGCTCGCGGGGGAGATCACCGGCGGGCAGGTTTTCTTCAAGGGCCGCGACATGGTCACGCTCGCGGACAAGGAGCTGCGGCACATCCGCTGGCGCGACTACTCGGTCGTGATGCAGAGCGCCATGAACGCGCTCAACCCGGTGCTTACGGTGGCGGACCAGATGCGCGACGCGTGCGAGGCCCACTCGACGATGAGCAAGCGCGAGATCGAGCAGCGCTCGAAGGAGGTGCTGCGGCTCGTCTCGATCGACCCGGTGCACCTGCACAGCTATCCGCACCAGCTCTCCGGCGGGATGCGGCAGCGGGCGATGATCGCCATGGCACTGCTGTTCACGCCCGAGCTGATCGTCATGGACGAGCCGACCTCGGCCCTCGACGTCGTCGGCCAGCGTTCGCTGATGGTGCAGATCAAGGAGCTGCAGGAGCGGCTCGGCTTCGCGGTCATCTTCGTCACGCACGACATGTCGCTCGTGCGCCACTTCTCCGACCGCCTGCTCGTGATGTATGCGGCGCAGGTGGCCGAGCTGGGGCTGACGCGACAGGTGTTCGCCAAGCCGCTGCACCCGTACACGACCGGCCTGCTCGAGGCGTTCCCGTCGATTCACGGGCCGAAGGAGCACCTGCTCGGCATCCCGGGCCAGCCGCCCGACCTGCTGCGACTGCCGCCCGGCTGCCGCTTCGCGCCGCGCTGCCCCCACGTGGCCGACCGCTGCCGGGTCGAGCGGCCGGCGCTCTACCGGGTGAACGGCGAGCTCGTGCGCTGCTTCCTCCACGAGCAGGCCGAGGAGCCGGTGGCCGTGTCGACCGAGGGCGTGGCGTGAGCGAGCCGCTGCTGCGCGCCGAGGGCCTGACGCGGCACTTCCGCGTCGGGAAGCTGCTCTCGAGCCAGAAGCTCCACGCCGTCGACGATGTCTTGTTCGAGCTCGGCCGGGGCGAGATCGTGGCGCTCGTCGGCGAGAGCGGCAGCGGCAAGAGCACGATCGCGAGGCTGATCGCGCGCGTCTACAGGCCGACCGCCGGGGAGATCTTCTTCGAGGGCCGGCCGGTGAGCGCCCTGCGGACGCGCCGCCAGCGCCTCGCGTATGCGAGCGACGTTGCGATGGTCTTCCAGGACCCGTACAGCTCGATCAACCCGGCCTACCGCGTGACGCACCCGATCCGGCGCGGCGTCGTCCTCCACCGCCGCGACGTGCCGCGGTCGAAGCGGCAGGAAGAAGTCGTCGAGTCGCTCGCCTCCGTGGGCCTGCTCCCGGCGGCGCAGGTGGCGGCGAAGTTCCCGCACGAGCTCAGCGGCGGGCAGCGCCAGCGCGTCGGGTTCGCCTCGGCACTCGTCGTCAAGCCGAAGCTGATCGTGGCGGACGAGCCGGTCTCGATGCTCGACGTCTCGATCCGGATCGGCGTGCTCAACCTGATGAGCGAGCTGCGCGAGCGCGAAGGGGTCTCGTTCCTCTACATCACGCACGACGTCGCCAGCGCACGCTACGTCGCCGACCGTGTGCTCGTGCTCTACGCGGGACATCTGGTCGAGGAAGGGCCGACCGAGGACGTGATCCAGCGCCCGAAGCACCCCTACACGCAGCTGCTTCTCTCGGCGGTGCCGGACCCGCGCGCGCCGCTCGGCGTCTCGGACGCGGCCGACGTGGGCGAGCCGCCGAAGGTGATCGACCCGAAAGAGGGTTGCCGCTTCCGTGCGCGCTGCCCGCTCGCGATCGACAGGTGCGAGACCGAGACGCCGCGCCTGCGACCGGTCGGGCGCGGGCGCCTCGCCGCCTGCCACGTCGCCCAGGCCGACTGATGGGCCTGCCGGAGCGCACCTTCCTCGCCGAGATCCACGAGCAGCCGGCCGCGCTCCGCTCGCTGCTCGGTCACCTCGACGGCTTCCTCGCCGCGGGTCGTGCCTGCGCGGAACGGGCGCCGGCGGTGGTGCGCCTGGTCGGCCACGGCTCCTCGGACGCGGCCGCGTCCTACGGCGTCTACGCCTTTGGGCTGCTGCCGGGCTGGACGGCGCTCCGCGACTCGATCTCGCTCAGCGTCTACTACGGCGCCGAGCTCGACTTCTCCCGCTCGGTCGTCGTCGCGCTCTCGCAGTCGGGCCGGACGCCGGATGTGGTGTCGTACGTCGAGCGGGCCCGCGAGCGCGGCGCGCTGACGATCGCGCTCACGAACGACCCCGGCTCTGCGCTCGCGTCGTGCGCCGAGCTGACGCTGCCGCTGGAGGCGGGGGAGGAGCGCTCGATCGCAGCCTCGAAGACTTTCCTCAACCAGCTCGCGGCGCTCGCCCTCCTGTCCGGCGCGGCCGCGGGGCGCGGCGAGGAGATCGCGGACGGCCTCCGGCTGACGGCCGAGCTGCTCGCGGTGGAGATCCCCAGGCTCGCGGCAGCGGTCGGGCCGCTCGCCACCGCCTTTGCCTACGTCGGCCGGATGTATGTGATCGGCCGCGGCATCGAGTTCGGGACCGCGCGCGAGATCGCGCTCAAGCTGACCGAGACCTGCCGCGTCGCCGCCGAGCCCCTGACCTCGACCGGCATCCAGCACGGCCCGGTCGCCGCGCTCGACTCGATGTTCCCGGTCTGGACGATCGCCTCGCCCGACGAGACGCTTCCGGCGCTGATCGAGGCGGCGGCGCGGGTGCGGGCCGCCGGGGCGACGATCGTCGCCAGCGGCAGCGCGGCCGCGCAGGTGGAGGGCGCCGCCTGGACGCTGCCCGTCGCCGAAGCGCCGCTGCCGGTGCTCTCGCCGTTGCTCTCGGTCGTGCCGGGCCAGCTCTTCGCCGCCGCGCTCGCCGAGGCGAAGGGGCTCGACCCCGACCGGCCGGAGCGGCTGACGAAGGTCACGCTCGCGCGGTAGATGCAGGTAGCGCTCACCTTCGACACCGAGTTTCCGGGCCGCCCAACTGCCGCCGGGGTCGAGGACCGGCTGCTCGGCGCGCTTGCCCACCGCGGCGTGACCGCGACGTTCTTCCTCCAGGGCCGCTGGGTGCGCGCGAACCCCGAGCAGGCGCGCCGAATCGCCGCAGCGGGCCACCGGCTCGGCAACCACTCGAACTTCCACGCTCCGCTGAACGGCCTCGACGACGGGATGCTGCGCTACGACATCCGCCGCGCGGAGGAGACGATCCGCGAGACGACCGGCGTCGACCCGAGGCCCTGGTTCCGTTGCCCGTTCGGCGCGGGGATGGACGACGAGCGGGTCCTCGCGGCGATCGGCGAGCTCGGCTACCGGCACGTCGGCTGGGACGTCGACCCCGAGGACTGGAACGAGGAGCACGACGCCGCCGAGGTCGAGCGGCTCGTGCTCGAAGGGGTCCGCGCGCGGGACGCCGACACGATCGTGCTCCTGCACGGCTGGCCCGAGGCGACGGCGGAGGCGCTGCCGCGCATCATCTCCGCGCTCGTTGCGGACGGCGTCCAGCTCGTCTCCGTGGACGCGCTCGAGACGCGTCTGACCGCCTGACTAGACTCGGCTTCCCGTGGCTCGAGCCGGCTTCGTCCATCTGCACGTCCACTCCGAGTACTCGATCCTCGACGGCGCCTGCCGCATCCCGGGGCTTGCGGCGCGCGCGGCCGAGCTGGAGATGCCGGCGGTCGCGCTCACCGACCACGGGAGCCTCGCCGGCGCGGTCGAGCTCTACAGGGAGACGGGCAAGCAGGGCGTCAAGCCGCTGATTGGCTGCGAGGTCTACGTCGCCGAGGACCGCCACGCGCAGAAGAAGGGGTACGCGCACCTGACGCTCCTCGCCGAGGACAACGAGGGCTACGGGAACCTGATCAAGCTTTCCTCGGCCGGCTACCTCGAGGGCTACTACTACAAGCCGCGGGTCGACTGGGAGCTGCTCGAGCGGTACTCCAAGGGCCTGGTCGCGCTCTCGGGCTGCCTCTCGGGCCGCGTCTGCAAGGCGCTCGAGGAGAACCGCCCCGGCGATGCGCGCGCCGACCTCGACCGGCTCGCCCAGGTCTTCGGCCGCGACTCGACGTACGTCGAGATCCAGAACGCGGGCCTCGACGTCCAGGCTCGCATCAACCCGCCGCTGGCCAAGCTCGCCGCGGAGGCCGGCCTGCCGCTCGTCGCGACCGGCGACGTCCACTACCTGCGGCACGAGGACGCGAGGGCGCACGAGGCGCTCCTCTGCATCCAGTCGGGCGACTCGCTCAAGAACCCGAACCACTGGAAGTTCGACACCGACCAGTTCTTCTTCAAGTCGCCCGAGGAGATGGCCGCCGACTTCCCGGGCCACGAGGAGGCGCTCGCGCGCACGCTCGAGGTGGCCGAGCGCTGCAACGTCACGCTCGAGCTCGGCAACATCCTGCTGCCGCGCTTCCCGGTCCCGGACGGCGTGGACGCATTCGAATACCTGGTCGAGCTCTGCGAGAAAGGCCTGCAAAAGCGCTACGAACGCGTGACGCCCGAGCTCCAGGAGCGCCTCCGCTTCGAGCTGAAGACGATCAAGGAGATGGGGTTCGCGGACTACTTCCTGATCGTCTGGGACTTCATCGCCTTCGCGAAGCGCAACGGCGTCTCGGTCGGCCCCGGCCGCGGCTCGGCGGCCGGCTCGCTCGCCGCCTACTGCCTCGAGATCACCGACGTCGACCCGATGCGCTACGGGTTGCTCTTCGAGCGGTTCCTCAACCCGGGCCGCAAGTCGATGCCGGACATGGACATCGACTTCGCCGTCGCCGGCCGGGACCGCGTCATCAACTACGTCGCCGAGAAGTACGGGCGCGACCGCGTGGCGCAGATCATCACCTTCGGGACGATGATGGCCCGCGCCGCGGTCCGCGACGCCGGCCGCGTGCTCGAGGTCCCGTACGGCACCGTCGACAAGGTCGCGAAGCTGATCCCGGAAGGGCCGAAGGTCTACCTCGACGACTGCCTGAAGCCGGGCGCGGAGCTGAAGCAGGCCTACGACGCCGACCCGTTGGTGCGCGAGATCGTCGACCTGGCGAAGCCGCTCGAAGGGCTCGTGCGCCAGGACTCGATCCACGCCGCGGGGGTCGTGATCTCGGACCGTCCCCTGACCGACGTCGTCCCGCTGCAGCAGAAGGGCGCCGACCAGGAGGTCGTGACCCAGTTCGGGATGTGGGACGTCGAGGCGCTCGGCCTGCTGAAGATGGACTTCCTCGGCCTGCGCAACCTGGACGTGATCGACAAGGCCGTCGAGCTCGTCGGCAATGGCCTCGACATCGCGAAGATCCCGCTGGACGACGCGCGGACCTTCGAGATGCTGGCGCAGGCGGACGCCGTCGGCGTCTTCCAGTTCGAGTC
>Ga0187776_10002012_pt1 | contig 10316 bp, 10 predicted proteins | sample 0216_BV02_MP12_2_FD_132426 | JGI IMG/M metagenome (GOLD analysis project Ga0187776, IMG submission 132426) | Tropical peat soil microbial communities from peatlands in Department of Meta, Colombia - 0216_BV02_MP12_20_MG | ecosystem: Environmental > Terrestrial > Soil > Wetlands > Peat | place...
ACGTCGGCGGACACCAGTGCCGTCTCGAGCTCCTCCAACGCCTCGTCGGTGAGCGCCTTGCGGCCAACCAGCGCCGAGAGTGGACGGGCGAAACGCTGGCGCGTGGCCTCGAGCCCCGCACGCAGCCGCTCGCCCCAGGAGCGCTGTTCGGCGCCGCTCCGCTTGAACAGATCGAACATGGAGAGCCTTGCAGGTGGACGCTATAATTCTACCGTTGCGCGTCCCGAGCTTCCCGCGCCCGATGTCGGCCAATGCGCTTCGCATCATCGGCGGTCGCTGGCGCGGCCGCCGCCTGAACTTCCCGCCCATCCCCGAGCTGCGACCGACGCCGGACCGGGTCCGCGAAACGCTGTTCAACTGGCTGGGCCAGGACTTGACCGGCCGCAGGACCCTCGACGCCTTCGCCGGCAGCGGCGCCCTCTCGTTCGAGGCTCTCTCGCGTGGAGCGTCGCTCGCCGTGGCGGTCGACCACGATCCTGCCCTCGTGCGCGCGCTGCAGGCGAGTGCGGCGAAGCTGGGCACCGGCGCGCTGGAAGCGCATTGCGACGACGCCTTGTCGTTCCTCATGCGCGACCGCCGGCGCTACGACGTCGTGTTCCTGGATCCGCCCTTCCGGGTCGACGACTGGTTGCGCCTGCTGCCGGCTGCCGCTGCGCGGCTCGAAGAGGACGGAATGCTCTACGTGGAGGCGGGTGCACCCATCGAAGTCCCGGCGGAGCTTCGCCTCTGGCGCCGCGACAAGGCAGGACGCGTGCATTATCATCTGCTGCGCCGCGCAACGTGACCGCCATCGTGCTCAAGGTCGTCTACCCCGGAACGTTCGATCCCTTCACCAAGGGTCACGAGGACCTCGTGCGCCGGGCGTCGCGCCTGTTCGACTCGATCGTCGTCGGCGTGGCGGACAGCGCGCGGAAAGGCCCGCTGTTCACCGCAGCCGAGCGGGTCGCGATGGCGCGCGAAGTGCTCGCCGACTATCCCAACGTGCGGGTCATGGGGTTCTCCGGGCTGCTCATGGATTTCGTGCATTCGGTCGGCGCGACGGTGATCGTTCGAGGACTGCGCGCGGTATCCGACTTCGAATACGAGTTCCAGATGGCGGGCATGAACCGCAACCTCTACCCGGAGGTCGAAACGCTGTTCCTGACTCCGGCCGAGCAATATCTTTTCATGTCGGCGACGATCGTGCGGGAGATCGCGAGCCTTGGCGGCGACGTCACGAGCTTCGTGAGCCCGGTGGTCGCTGCCCGGCTCGCCGCGAAATTCGGCGCACGGTCCGGTGTCCGTCGAGGCCGGGCAGGCCCCTGAACCATGGCGCTCATCATCACCGACGAATGCATCAACTGCGACGTCTGCGAGCCCGAGTGCCCCAACAGCGCCATCGCGCAGGGCGTCGAAATCTACGTCATCGATCCGGCGAGGTGCACCGAGTGCGTGGGGCACTTCGACAAGCCGCAGTGCGTAGAGGTCTGTCCGGTCGACTGCATTCACGTCGACCCGGCCCACACCGAGACGGCTTCGGAGCTGCGCGCGAAGTACAAGGGCCTGATGGCCAGGCAGAAGGGCACGGAGCCCTCGGAAACCTAGGGATCCGGTCGCGCAATCTTCGCCTAGGCGTTCGCGGCGAGCGGCACCGGATCCGGCTGATCGATCACCGCGTCGATCGCCGCGATCTCGCGCGCGAGCGCGTCGATCTGCGCCCGGATCGCGCTCTCGGCCTGTTCCAGCTCGGCGAGACGCTCTTCGAGCTCCTCGCTCGCCCGGTGGATGCGCTTGACGCTTTCGAGGCGCCGCCGCAGCTGCAGATGATGCTCGCGGACCTGCGTCTCGAGCGGCGCCATCAGCGCCTTGAGCCAGCTCTCGAGGTCGCGATTGGCGATGTCGTAGACGTGCTTCACCCGGATCGCGATCGTCTCGAAGAAGCGCTTCATCAGCGCGAACTTCGCCTTGCTCACCATGTTCCACAGCGTGTTGAGGTGGGCGTTGTAGGCACGCTCGAGCCGGTCGACCTCCTTCTGGTACTTGAGCATCGAGAACGCGGGCGGCGTGAACGGCTCCAGGCCGTGCTCCTTGGCGAAGCGCCCGTACATGCCCGACATCATGTCGTGGATCTCCTGCGTCTTCACGCCGGCCCGCTCGAGGCTCGCGCGAATCGCCTCGAAGAAATCGCCCATCGCCCCGCGTACGCCCTTGGTGAACGGGCTGTCCGCGATGCTCCGGCGGGTTTGCCCCGCCGTGTCGCGCAGAGTCTCCAGCCCGATCGCCGCGTAGAGCTCCGTGGTCTGCTGGGCGAAAACCGTGCGCAGCGCGGTGTAGCGCTGCATCCCGCGCTCGAAGGAATCCTTCTCCTGCCGGATGCGGTCCATCATGTGCTCGACCACGTCCTGGTTCTTGCCGCGCAGTCCGCGCAGCTCCGCGAGCTGCTCCCGGATGCCGGCCATCCGCGATTCGAGGATGGGACGCACCGACGCGGCCAGCGCGCGGACTTCGCTGCGCGTGGCCGAGCCGACGATGTCCCGCTTGGCCGGAATGAGCTCCTTGGTGAGCGCCTGCTCGAGCTGCGGAATGCGGCTCTTCGCGAGCAGCGCGTCGTCGCCGTTGACCTTGGCAAGCAGGGCCTTCTGCGCCGATACCGCGAACACCTGGACCGGTGGGATGCCCAGCAGCTGCGCCGAGCTTCGCATCTGGCGCGCGATCTCCGCGTCGATCTCCTCGGGGCTCTTCAGCTCGTCCCAAAGCCCGTCGATCTTGTTGAGCACGACGAGCCGGCCTTCCCGCGTCGCGGGATCCGCGCCGACCAGGTGGTTCTGCCAGACCTCGATATCGGTGCGCGTCACGCCGGCGTCCGCGGCGAGAATGAACAGGACCGCATGGGCGTTCGGCAGCAGGTTGAGCGTCAGCTCGGGCTCCGTGCCGATGGCGTTGAGGCCCGGCGTGTCGAGGATCACCAGCCCCTGCTGCAGCAGCGGATGAGGAAAATTGATGACCGCGTGGCGCCAGCACGGGATGTCGACCGCCGCTTCGTCGGCGGGCGTGAGCGGAGCAAGCACGTCGCGCTCTTCCTCGTACAGGCCGTACTTTCGCGCGAGCGCGATCGGCACGCGCTTGGTCTGCGAGACCTGCGACAGAGCTTGGCTCATCTTCTCCGCGGACGACAGATCGAGCGGAAGCGTGACCCATTCGTCGGCGTAATTCTTGAACTCGGCGACCGAGGCATCGCGCGCCCGTGTCTCGATGGGCAGCAGCCGGATCGACGGCGGTCGGGTCGGCTCGTAGAGCAGCTCCGTCGGGCACATGGTGGTGCGCCCCGCCGATGAGGGCAGGAGCCGCTGGCCGAAGTCGGCGAAGAAGATCGCGTTGATGAGCTCCGACTTGCCGCGGGAGAACTCGGCGACGAACGCGATCACCAGCTTGTCCTGGTGCAGCCGCTCGAGGAGCTGCTGGATCTTGAGATCGACCTGTGCGTCGGCGAGCTCCTGCTGCGACAACCACTCGTGAAGCCCGGAAATCCCGGCTGCAAGGCGCCGCCGCCAGTCGCTGTAGGCTTCGAAGCGCGCGGCCAGTTCTCTCCCGTGAGCCATGCCGGCAACCCCCTGTCCCATCCCCGGCGGGGAATGTAACACAGAGCGAAGCACGAATCGCGCCAAAACAAGGCGCTAGCGCTGGCAGCGGATGCAGTAGTACGTCGCCCGGCCGCCGAGCCTGCGCATGCGGATCAGGGAGCCGCAGATCCGGCACGGCTCGCCCTTTCGCCCGTAGACGTAGTAGTCGAGCTGAAAGTAGCCCGGCTCGCCTCGGCTGTCGACGTAGTCCCGGAGCGTGCTCCCGCCCTTGGCAATCGCCTCGGTGAGCGTATCGCGGACGGCGGCGGCGAGCCTGCCCAGGCGGTCGCGTCCCGTGCGGCGGGCGGCCCGTTCCGGTCGGATCCCGGCCCGGAACAGCGACTCGTTCGCATAGATGTTCCCCACGCCGACCACGACGTGGCTATCCATCAGGACGAGCTTGATCGCCGCGCGGCGTCCGCGCGTCGCACGGTACAGATAGTCGCCGTCGAACTCGCGGGCGAAAGGCTCCACGCCGAGTCGCACCAGCAGCCGGTGCTCGGCGGCAGCGCCGTCCGACCACAGCATCGCTCCGAACCGCCGGGGATCGCGATAGCGCAGCACGATGCCGTTCGCAAATTCGAGATCGACATGGTCGTGCGTTTCCTTGGGGGGCGCGTCGGTGAAGATCCTCAGGCTGCCGGTCATGCCCAGGTGGACCAGAAGCGTGTCGGGGCCGATCCGGAACAGCAGGTACTTGCTTCGGCGGTCCACCCGATCGACCTGGCGGCCGACGAGCCTTCGCGCGAGATCGCGCGGAACCGGCCAGCGCAAGCGGCGGTCGTAGATCCGCACCGCGGTCACTTTCTGCCGTTCCACGTGCGGAGCCACGCCGCGCCGTGTCGTTTCCACTTCGGGAAGCTCGGGCATGCAGATTCTTGCGGCGGTGCAACGGATTGTGGCATCGCCGACTATACCCTAAGATGCCAGGTTTGCCGGGCTGCGGTCAGAGGCCCTGCCAGAAAGCGAATCAAAGCATGCCCGTTTCCGGCCTCATCGCCCCGTTCGTTGCCGCGCTTCTCTTCGCCGCCTCCGCTGTCGCCAACCCGACCCGTCTCGCGCAGTCCGACACCGATGCGGGGTCCGCGACGCCATCGCCGCCCTCGACGCCCGCTCCGACGCTCAGCGCCGATACCATGTATCGAATTCTGGTCGGCGAGATCGCGCTGCAGCGAGGCGAGCCGGCCCTGGCCGCGCGGGCCTACTACGAGGCGGCCCGGGATGCCGAGGATGCCTCGCTGGCGCAACGCGCGACCGAGATCGCGCTCTTCGCGCGGCAACGCAACCTGGCGGCGGACGCCGCGGCGCTGTGGCAGAAGCTCGATCCGAGCTCCGAGCGGGCGCGGCAGATGGTCATCATGCTTGGCCAATCGGGCGGCACCGGCGACCTCAAGAGCGACCTCGAGCGCGTGCTGGCCGACGCCGCCGCCAACGGCAAGACGCTGGGCGAGGCGTTCATGCAGCTCAATCGCGCTCTGTCAGGCCAGACCGACAAGACCGCCGTCTACAAGCTCGTCTCCGAGCTGGCCAAGCCTTATCCCGGCGTGGCAGAGGCGCATTTCGCCGTCGCGCTGGCCGGCTACAACACCGGCCTGACCGACCTCGCGATCACCGCCGACGCGACCCGGGAGATCGATCGGGCGCTCGAGCTCAAACCGGGGTGGGACCGCGCCGCCCTCGTCAAGGCCGACATCCTGGCCAAGAGCTCGCCGGACAACGCGATCAAGTATCTCGTCGGGTTCATCGGGGAGGCGCCCGCGTCACGCGCGGTGGCGGGGGCCCTGGCGCAGCTCTATGTCGAGCAGAAGCGGTATGCGGACGCTCGCGCGGTGTTCCAGCACCTGCTCGACGCCGAGCCCGCGGACCGCGAACTGCAGTATGCCGTCGCGGCCATCTCCGTTCAGATGAAGGACTATGCGACGGCGGAGCGGCTTTTCACCGAGCTCAAGAACGCCGGTTTCGGGGAGCCCGGCGTCGTGGCGTTCTACCTCGGGGAGATCGCCGAGGAGACGCGGCGCTACAACGACGCTATCGCGCATTACCGCGAAGTCACCGAGGGTGAACGGGCCTGGGCGGCAAAGCTGCGCATCGCCGCGGTGATGGGCAAGCAGGGGAAGATCGACGAGGCGCGCCGCTTCCTGGCCGGGCTGGAGCCCGACGGCCGGGAGGAGCAGGTGCAGGCGAAGCAGGCCGAGGCGCAGCTGCTGCAGGATGCGCACGATTATCAGGGCGCCTACAACGTGCTCTCCGCCGAGCTCGCCACCGATCCGGATTCCGTCGAGCTTCTCTACGACGTGGCGATGGCCGCGGAAAAGCTCGACCGACTCGACGAAGTCGAATCCCGCCTGAAGCGACTGATCGAGCTCAAGCCCGACAACGCGCAGGCGTTGAACGCGCTCGGCTATACGCTGGTCGACCGCACGTCGCGGGCCGCCGAGGGCTTGAAGTTGATCGAGAAGGCGCACGAGCTTTCTCCAGAGGATCCCTTCATCCTCGACAGCATGGGCTGGGCGCATTTCCGACTCGGCAATCTGGACGAGTCCGAGAAGTATCTGCGGCGTGCCCTGGCGGAACGCCCCGATCCAGAGATCGCCGCGCACCTGGGAGAAGTGCTGTGGGCCAAGGGCGAGCGAGGACGCGCGCGCGAGATCTGGCAGTCGCAGCTCAAGGAAACGCCGGATAACCCGGTGCTCCTCAAGACCGTTCGCCGCTTCACCCCCTGAAAGCGGCGCCGGCCGATGCGGCGCATCGCCTGCCGAGAGCCGCACCCGGCATTTGCCGCGCTCTCCGTCGCCCTCGCTGCGGCGCTTCTCGCGGCGTGCGTGCCCGCGACCGTGCGGCGGCCGAATGCCGTGTTGCCGTCCGCGCTCGAAACGTTCACGGTTTCGGGGCGGATGAGCGTGCGCCACGGGGCCGAGGGCGTCACGGCCAATTTCGAATGGCGGCACCACGGCGGCGAAGACGACCTCGAGCTCGTCTCGCCGCTCGGCCAGACGATCGCTGTTCTCACTGCGGACGATGCGGGCGCGCGATTGCAGACGTCCGATGGACGCGTCCACAGGGCGGAGAGCTGGACCAAGCTCACCGCGGAGGGTCTCGGCTGGCCGCTCCCGGTCGACGGGCTCACGTACTGGATACAGGGCCTGCCGCGGCCCGACGCGCCCTACAGAACGGAACCGGACGAAGCGGGCCGGCCGGGTGTGCTTCGCCAGGACGGCTGGACGATCCTCTATCCGTCATACATGCCGGTCGGTAACGCGCTCCTACCCGCGCGGATCATCGCCACCTACCCCGACGTCGAGCTGCGGCTCGCGATCGATCGCTGGCAATGAGCGGTCAGTCCCTCAAGCTTCCGGCGCCGGCGAAGATCAACCTGTTTCTCCACGTGACCGGCCGCAGGCCCGACGGCTATCACACGCTCGAGAGTCTGCTGGTGCCGATCGGCTGCTGCGATTGGGTCACGCTGAGCGTCCGGCCCGACGCCGAGGTCGTGCGCAGCCGAGGCAACGAGGAAGTCTCTGCCCAGGACGATCTCGCGGTGCGTGCCGCACGGCTGCTGCAGCGTCGGTGCGACGTGGCCCGGGGTGTAGACATCGAGCTGGACAAGCGCATCCCTGCGGGCGCCGGCCTCGGCGGCGGCAGCTCCGACGCGGCGACCGTGCTGCTCGGCTTGAACCGTCTATGGGATCTGAGACTGAGCCGGGGCGCCCTCATGGGCCTTGCGCTCGAGCTCGGCGCCGATGTGCCCTTCTTCATCTTCGGCGCTCCGGCCGTCGCACGCGGCATCGGCGACGCGTTGGAGAGCTACAGCGTCCCGCCGATCTGGTTCGTCGTGCTGACCGCGCGCACGCAGGTGTCCACCGCGCTCGTCTTCGCCGCGCCTGAATTGACACGTCACAGCCCGTCCGCGAAAATACGAGCGTTCTCCGAGGGATACGGCGGCAACGATCTGCAAGCCGTCGCGGTCTCGCGGTTCCCGGAAATATCGGCGAACCTCGCCGCGCTTTCGCGCGAGGCGCGCCAAGGCATTCGAGTGGCGATGTCGGGGTCCGGCGGTAGCGTGTTCGCCGCGTTCGCGGACGAAGGTTCCGCCGTGCAGGCTCTGTCGCGTGTCGCGCGGAAGAGCGGCGCCGCGGGATTCGTGGCCCGCGCGCTCGATCGGCATCCGCTGCAGCATTTCGCCGCGCCCTGAAGGCGCGTGCGCGGTTCCCTTGGGGAGTCGCCAAGTGGTAAGGCACCGGATTTTGATTCCGGCATTCGTAGGTTCGATCCCTACCTCCCCAGCCCGTTACAGCCGCCGCTGGGTCGCGCTGCATCGATCCGGCGGCGGCTCCCTCCCGGTCCAACCGGACTCCCGCGATGGCGTTTGAGCGGATGCGCGTTTTCACCGGCAGCGCGAACCCCAAGCTCGCCGAAGCGGTCGTCAGGCACCTGAACATCAGCCTCGGACGCTGCATCGTCGGCCGCTTCTCCGACGGAGAGGTCATGGTGGAGCTGCTCGAGAACGTGCGCGGTCGCGACGCGTTCATCCTGCAGTCGACGTGCGCGCCGACCAACGACAACCTGATGGAGATCCTTGTGATGGTCGATGCGCTCAAGCGCGCGTCGGCCGGGCGCATCACCGCGGCGATCCCCTACTTCGGCTACGCGCGCCAGGACCGTCGGCCGCGCTCGGCGCGCGTGCCGATCACGGCCAAGGTCGTCGCCGACATGCTGATCTCGGTGGGCGTCAACCGCGTCATGACCATGGATCTGCACGCCGACCAGATCCAGGGCTTCTTCAACATTCCGGTCGACAACATCTACGCCACGCCCGTGCTGCTGGGCGACCTTTGGAAGCAGAACTACGAGAACCTGCTCGTCGTGTCGCCCGACGTGGGCGGCGTGGTGCGCGCCCGCGCGATCGCCAAGCGCCTCGATTCCGACCTCGCGATCATCGACAAGCGCCGTCCCAAGGCGAATGTCGCCGAGGTCGTGAACATCATCGGCGACGTGGACGGGCGCACCTGCGTGATCATGGACGACATCGTCGACACGGCGAATACGCTGGTGAAGGCGGCTTCGGCGCTGAAGGAAAACGGCGCCCGCAGGGTTCTCGCCTATTGCACGCACCCGGTGCTCTCCGGCGGCGCCGTGGAGAGGATCGCCGAGTCGGAGCTCGACGAGATCGTCGTGACCGACACCATCCCGCTCTCCGGGGAAGCGAAGAGCTGCTCGCGTATCAGGGTACTTTCCTGCGCGCAGCTCCTGGCCGAGACGATGACGCGGATCTCCAACGAGGAGTCCGTGAGCTCGCTCTTCACCGATTAGCCCCGCCCGGGCGCGCGGCCGCGAGCTCCGGCGCGCTTGCGGACGCATTCGCTTTTCGCATATAATTCAAAGCTTTCGACGGCGCGGGGCTCGGCTTTCAGCCGCCTTTCGAGCGCCGATTGTCGCCACCGCGGACGACTGCCGTGCACACCGGCTTGAGGCCGCAGACAAAGGAGTCACCGGCATGGCCAACGAATTCACCGCCTTTCAGCGCGCCACCGAAGGCCGCGGCGCGAGCCGGAGGCTGCGCCGCTCGGGGCGCGCTCCGGGCGTCGTCTACGGCGGCGCCACTGCGCCGCAGCCGATCGAGCTCGACCACAACGCCCTTACGCACGCGCTCAAGAACGAGGCGTTCCACTCCTCGATCCTGACGATGAAGCTCGACGGTCAGACACAACAGGTGCTGCTGCGCGACGTGCAGATGCACCCGTTCCGGCGCGAGATCCTGCACGTCGACTTTCAGCGCGTGGACCCGAACCGCCGAATCCGCATGAAAGTGCCGCTGCACTTCATCAACGGCGAGAACGCCCCGGCGGTGAAGCTTTCGGGGGCGATCATCAGCCACGTGATCAACGAGCTCGACGTCTCCTGCCTGCCCAAGGACCTGCCGAGCTTCATCGAGGTCGATCTTTCGGAGCTCACGCTCAACCAGTCGATTCACGTGAGCGACCTCAAGCTGCCGGCGGGCGTGGCCGCCGCGGTTCACGCCGGCATGGATCCGGTCGTGGCCACCGCGGTCATCCCGAAGATGGTGGTCGAAGAGGTCGCGGAAGTCCCGGCCGAAGCGGCGGTCGGCGAAGCGGCGCCGGCCGAAGGCGAGGCCGCCGCGGCGCCTGCGGCAGGGGCGGAGAAGCCCGGCGAGAAGGGCGCGGAGAAGGCGCCGGAAAAAGGAGCCGAGAAGGGCTCGGAGCGCGGCGGCAGGAAGGAAGAGAAGAAGTAGCCGCGCATCGCTCGAGCGAAGCCCGCCTCTCGTCTTCGGCGGGCTTTTTTGTTCGGGCGGCGGAATCGACGCGCCTTCGCCATGGCACTCCCCTTGCGCCTGTTGATCGGCCTCGGCAATCCGGGTCGGCGCTATGCCGCGGCCCGCCACAACGCGGGCGCGTGGTTTGTCGACCGGCTCGCCCGTGCGCTTCGGCTGGAACTGCGCTCCGAAGGGCGGTTCCACAGCCTCCTCGCGCGCGGGCGAGCGCCCGACGGCAAGGATTTCCGGCTCGCGCTGCCGCAGACCTACATGAACGAAAGCGGCCATGCCGTCGCTGCGCTCGCGCGCTACTACCGCGTCTTGCCGGCGGAAATCCTGGTCGCACACGACGAGCTCGATTTGAAGCCCGGGAGCGTCAAGCTCAAGCTCGGCGGCGGCAGCGCCGGACACAACGGCCTCAAGGACGTGGTCGCGCAGCTTGGAAG
>Ga0187776_10002013_pt1 | contig 10316 bp, 8 predicted proteins | sample 0216_BV02_MP12_2_FD_132426 | JGI IMG/M metagenome (GOLD analysis project Ga0187776, IMG submission 132426) | Tropical peat soil microbial communities from peatlands in Department of Meta, Colombia - 0216_BV02_MP12_20_MG | ecosystem: Environmental > Terrestrial > Soil > Wetlands > Peat | place...
GGACCGAGGTGGTCGAGCTTGAGCAGCACATAGTCCTTGTGCGGGCCGCAGCCGCGGCCCTCCTTGATCTCCTGGTCCATCGATCGGGAGACGACGTCGCGCGAGGCAAGGTCCTTCAGGTTGGGCGCGTAGCGCTCCATGAAGCGCTCGCCGTCCTTGTTCACCAGGTAGCCGCCCTCGCCGCGCACGCCCTCGGTGATGAGGATGCCCGCGCCCGCCACCCCGGTCGGGTGGAACTGCCAGAACTCCATGTCCTCGAGCGCGATGCCGGCGCGCGCGGCCATGCCCAGGCCGTCGCCCGTGTTGATGAACGCGTTGGTCGAAGAATGGAAGATGCGCCCCGCACCGCCCGTGGCGAAGAGGGTCGCCCGCGCGTGGAAGAGCGCGGTCTCGCCGCTCTCCATCTCGAGGGCGGTGACCCCGAGCACGCGCCCCTCGGCGTCGCGCACCAGGTCGAGCGCCATCCACTCGACGAAGAAATGGGTCTTCGCGAGCACGTTGCGCTGGTAGAGGGTGTGCAGCATGGCGTGCCCGGTGCGGTCGGCCGCGCACGAGCTTCTCTGCACGGGCTTCTCGCCGAAGTTCGCCGAGTGGCCCCCGAAGGGCCGCTGGTAGATGGTGCCGTTCTCGTTGCGGTCGAAGGGCATCCCGAAGTGCTCGAGCTCGAAGACGACCTCGGGGGCCATGCGGCACATGAACTCGATCGCGTCCTGGTCGCCCAGGTAGTCCGAGCCCTTGATCGTGTCGTACATGTGCCAGATCCAGTGGTCCTCGCCCATGTTGCCGAGCGCCGCCCCGATGCCGCCCTGGGCGGCCACCGTGTGCGAGCGCGTCGGGAAGACCTTGGAGAGCACCGCCACGCGCAACCCCGCGTGCGCGAGCTCGAGGGCCGCGCGCAGGCCCGAGCCGCCCGCGCCCACGATCACCGCGTCGAACCGCCGCACGGGAATCGCCATGTCATCGCCCCCAGAGGATCGAGGCCGACCAGATGAGGTAGAACACCAGCACGACCGCCGCCCCCGCCTGGGCCGCGACGCGCGCGCCGTACGGGTGCACGTAGTCGATGAGGATGTCGCGCACGCCCACCCACGCGTGCCAGAGCAGCGCCGCGAGGAAGAGCATGGTGGCGAGGCGAAAGAAGCCGCCCGAGAAGAGCGCCTTCCAGTCCGCGTAGGTCGCCGGGGGGGCCGCGAGCACGAAGGCGAGCGCGATCACCGTGTAGAGCGCCATCACCACCGCCGTGAAGCGCTGCACGAGCCACCCGCCGACGCCGTAGTGCGCGCCGACCGGCTCCTTCCCGTAGGCGCGGCTCACCACAGCCTCCAGGCGACCAGGGCGACGGCGAGCGCCTCGGCGGCGAAGACCGCGAGCGCCGAGGCGCGGGCCGGCCCCTTGCCCATGCCGAGGTGCATGTCGAGCACGAGGTAGCGCAGCCCCGCGAAGAAGTGGTGCGCGTAGGCCCAGGCCGCGCCGATCGCGACGAGCTTCGCGAGCGGGTGCGCGAGCAGGGCGTGCCAGCGCCCGTAGCCCTGCTCCGAGCCGAGCGTCGACTGCAGGATCCAGAGGGCGAGCGGCAGCAGCGGGAAGAAGAGCAGCGCGCCGGTGATGCGGTGGACGATCGACAGGACCGCCGGAGGCCAGTGGTTGGCCAGGTTGAACTCGTAGTACTTCGGCCGCGCCCTCGGTGCTGCGCTCATCTCTTTGTTATTCCTTCGTCGGCGGTCATGGATTCTAGATCGGATGGACGGGGCCGCACAAACTCAGCTGAGCTCGTTGAAATACGAGAAGCCGTCGGTGCGGCACAGGCCCCGGCGCCACTCGACGGGCTTGTCCCCGTAGGTGCAGGCCACCCGGTCGACGCACAGCAGCGGCGTGCCCGGGGGCACCTTCAGGTGCGCCGCGGCCACGGAATCGGCGGCAACCGCGCGCACCCGCTCGCGGGCCCGGATCATGCGCACACCGAACACCGCCTCGTAGAAGCTGTAGACCGAACCGCCGAACTCCTCGAGCTCCGCGAGCGTCATCCCGGGGAACTGCCGCGCGTCGAGCACGATCTCGTCGAGGATCATGGGCCGCCCCGCGAACGACATCACGCGCTTGAACGCGAGCACCGGCGCGCCCGGCTCGAGCCCCAGGGCCGCTGCGCTCTCGCCGTGGGCCTTGCCGCGCTCGAGGCCGAAGAAGAGGTTCTGCGGCTGCGGCTTCTCGCCCGAGTCGGGCATCACGCGCAGGAACCGGTACTGGTACGAAGGCTCCGCGTGGGAGGCGACGAAGGTGCCCTTGCCCTGGCGGCGCACGACGATGTGCTCGGCGGCGAGCTCGTCGATCGCCTTGCGCACCGTTCCCTGGCTCACGTGGTAGCGCGCGGCGAGCTCGTGCTCCGAGGGGATCGCCTCGCCGGGCCGCCATTCGCCCGACACGAGGCTCTGCGTGAGCAGCAGCTTGATCTGCTCGTAGAGCGGGCGGAACGCCGGCCGGGCCCTCGGGGAGCCCGGAGAGTCCCCCGGTGCGCGAACCTCTCTCCTGGTCACGACCATCAAGCTATCATAGCTTTTTTCTGCTGTCTTGTATAAGATACATCTTTCGCCGGGCGGCAGATCAGGTAAACATCCGGAGATTCAAGGGCTTGCCTCGATGAACGTGTATTACCGCCCCCGGCGATCGATGCTCTTCGTGCCCGGCTGCGAGACGCGCTACCTGCACAAGGCGCGCACCCTGCGCGTCGACTCGGTGATCCTCGACCTGGGCGACCCGATCCTGGTCGACAAGAAGGTCGAGTCCCGCCGCAACGTCTGCGACGCGGTGCTCGCCGGCGGCTACGGGCGCCGCGAGGTCGTGGTCCGCGTGAACGACCTGGATTCGCCCTGGGGCCGCGACGACGTGAAGGCCGTGGCCACCATCGGCGCCGACGCGATGCTCTTCCCCAACGTCGAGTCCCGCGACGACGTGGCCGAGGCGATCGCGCTCCTCGACGAGGCGGGCGGCGCTCACCTGCCCGTGATGGTGATGATCGAGAGCCCGCTCGGCGTGCTGCGCGCCGAGGAGATCGCGGCCGCCTCCGACCGCATCGCCTGCCTGATCGTGGCCACCTCGGACCTCCTGAACCAGCTCCACGGGCGGCGCACGCCCGACCGCGTCGCGCTGGTTCACAGCCTCGCGCACGTGCTGCTCGCGGGGCGCGCGCACGACCGCTCGGTCGTGGACGGGATCTCGACCGACCTCAAGGACATGCAGGCCTTCGAGTACGGGTGCCGCCTCGCGCGCGACCTCGGCTTCGACGGCAAGAGCCTCGTGCACCCGTTCCAGCTGCCCTACTGCAACGACGCCTTCACGCCCAAGCCCGCGGACCTCGCCGCGGCGAACGAGGTGATCGAGGCGCTCGAGCGCGCCCACCGCGAGGGCCGCGGCACGGTCGTGGTGAACGGGCGCCTCGTCGAGGGACACCACGTGAAGGCGGCGCGGCGGCTGCTCGCGATGGCCGACATGATCGCCAAGCTGGAGGCGGGCCAGTGAGCCGGGACACCCCGCCAAAGCGCCTAGAATGGGGGCCCCCGACGAACGGGCGGCCGAGGGTCGGGCGGGAAACCGGGACGGGAGCGACATGACGGCAGGCGAGAAATTCAGGCGGGCCCTGGCGGAGGAGAAGCCCCTCCAGCTCCCCGGGGCGATCAACGCGTACCACGCGATCCTCGCGAAAGCGAGCGGCTACCGCGCGATCTACCTTTCGGGCGGGGGCGTGGCCGCGGGGTCGCTGGGCGTGCCCGACCTCGGCATCTCCAACCTCGACGACGTGCTCACCGACGTGCGGCGCATCACGGATGCTTGCGACCTGCCGCTGCTCGTCGATGCCGACACGGGATTCGGCGCGAGCGCCTTCAACGTCGCGCGCACCGTGAAGTCGCTCGTCAAGTTCGGCGCGGCGGCGATGCACATCGAGGACCAGGTGGGGGCCAAGCGCTGCGGCCACCGGCCCGGCAAGGAGCTCGTTTCCAGCGCCGAGATGGTCGACCGCGTCAAGGCCGCGGTGGACGCGCGCACCGATCCGTCGTTCTTCATCATGGCGCGCACCGACGCCCTCGCCTCGGAGGGCCTGGAGCGGGCGATCGAGCGGGCGCGCGCCTGCGTCGAGGCGGGCGCCGACGGCATCTTCCCCGAGGCGGTCACGGAGCTCGGCATGTACCGCCGCTTCAAGGAGGCGGTGAAGGTGCCGGTGCTCGCCAACATCACGGAGTTCGGAAAGACACCGCTCTTCACCCTCGAGGAGCTGCGAAGCGTGGGCGCGGACATCGCGCTCTATCCCCTTTCGGCCTTCCGCGCCATGAACGCGGCCGCCCTCGAGGTCTACGGGAGGCTGCGCAAGGACGGCACGCAGAAGGCGTGCCTCGCGTCGATGCAGACTCGCGACGACCTCTACCGCTACCTCGGCTACCACGCCTACGAGGAGAAGCTGGACGCCCTGTTCGAGAAGACCCCGTGAAGGAAGGATCCATGTCCCAGGCAACCGTCGCGCCCGCCGTCGGGCCGAAACCGAAGAAATCCGTGGCGCTCTCGGGCGTCACGGCCGGCAACACCGCCCTGTGCACCGTCGGCCGCACCGGCAACGACCTGCACTACCGCGGCTACGACATCCTCGACATCGCCGAGCATTGCGAGTTCGAGGAGATCGCCCACCTGCTCGTGCACGGGAAGCTGCCCAATGCCGCCGAGCTCATGGCCTACAAGCAGAAGCTGCAGGGCCTGCGCGGCATCCCGGCGGCCGTGCAGTCGATCCTCGAGGCGATCCCCGCGAGCACGCACCCGATGGACGTGATGCGCACCGCCTGCTCGGCGCTCGGCAGCGTCCTGCCCGAGGCCGACGACCACAAGCTCGGGCCCTCGCGCGACATCGCCGACCGGCTCATGGCCTCGTTCGGCTCGATGCTCCTCTACTGGCACCACTACTCGCACTCGGGGCGCCGCATCGACGTGGAGACGGACGACGACTCCATCGGCGGACACTTCCTCCACCTGCTGCACGGCCACAAGCCCTCGTCGCTGTGGGCGCGCTCGATGCACACCTCCCTCATCCTCTACGCGGAGCACGAGTTCAACGCGTCCACCTTCACCGCGCGGGTGGTGGCCGGCACGGGCTCCGACATGCACTCGGCCATCACCGCCGCGATCGGCGCGCTCAAGGGGCCGAAGCACGGCGGCGCGAACGAGTTCGCCTTCGACACCATCGGCCGCTACGACACGCCCGACGAGGCGGAAGCCGACATCGTGAAGCGCCTCGCGGAGAAGCAGGTGATCATCGGCTTCGGCCACCCCGTCTACACCGTGTCCGACCCGCGCAACCAGATCATCAAGGAAGTCGCGCGCGCCCTCTCGAAGGACGCCAAGAACATGAAGCTCTTCGACATCTCGGCGCGCGTCGAGGAGGTGATGTGGCGCGAGAAGAAGATGTTCCCCAACCTCGACTGGTACAGCGCGACGTCCTACCACATGATGGGCGTGCCCACCGCGATGTTCACGCCGCTGTTCGTGATCTCGCGCACCTCCGGCTGGTCCGCGCACGTGATCGAGCAGCGCATCGACGGCAAGATCATCCGCCCGTCGGCCAACTACACCGGCCCCGAGAACCTCGCCTTCGTCCCGCTCGCGAAGCGCCCCTGAGACGAGAGAACAAGTGTCGTCACACGTCAGCAACGTCCGCCCCGATTTCGACCGGGCCATCGTCGACATCGTCGACTACGCCCGCGACTACCGGATCGCCTCGCGCGAGGCCTACGAGACCGCGCGCTACTGCCTCATGGACACGCTCGGATGCGGCTTCGAGGCCCTGTCCTATCCCGCGTGCACCAAGCTCCTCGGCCCGATCGTGCCCGGCACGGTGGTCCCGAACGGGGCGAAGGTGCCCGGCACCTCCTTCCAGCTCGATCCGGTCCAGGCGGCCTTCGACCTGGGCTCGATGGTCCGCTGGCTCGACTTCAACGACACCTGGCTCGCGGCCGAGTGGGGCCACCCCTCCGACAACCTGGGCGGCATCCTCATGGCCGCCGACTGGGTGGCGCGCAACGCCGTCGCCTCCGGCAAGCCCGCGCCGACGATGCGCGACGTGCTTACCGCGATGATCAAGGCCCACGAGATCCAGGGCTGCCTCGCGCTCGAGAACAGCTTCAACCGCGTGGGCCTCGACCACGTGGTCCTCGTGAAGGTGGCCTCGACCGCGGTGGTGTCGGCGCTCCTCGGCCTCTCCCGCGAGGAGACGCTCAACGCCGTTTCGAACGCCTGGGTGGACGGGCAATCGCTGCGCACCTACCGGCACGCGCCCAACACGGGCTCGCGCAAGAGCTGGGCGGCCGGGGACGCGACCTCGCGCGCGGTTCGCCTCGCCCTCATCGCGCGCACCGGGGAGATGGGCTACCCTTCGGCCCTCACCGCGAAGACCTGGGGCTTCTACGACGTGCTCTTCAAGGGCAAGCCCTTCAGGTTCCAGCGGCCCTACGGCAGCTACGTGATGGAGAACGTGCTCTTCAAGATCTCCTTCCCCGCCGAGTTCCACTCGCAGACCGCGGTCGAGGCCGCGATGGCGATCCACGGCGAGCTCGCGCGCCTCGGGCGCAGCCCCGGGGACATCCGGCGCATCACGATCCGCACCCACGAGGCCTGCATCCGCATCATCGACAAGAAGGGGCCGCTCGCGAATCCCGCCGACCGCGACCATTGCATCCAGTACATGGTGGCGGTGCCGATCCTCTTCGGGCGCCTCACCGCCGCGGACTACGAGGACGAGGTCGCGAAGGACCCGCGCATCGACGCCCTGCGGGACAAGATCGCCTGCGTGGAGGACAAGGGCTTCACGAAGGACTATCACGATCCCGACAAGCGCTCCATCGCCAACGCCCTCACCGTGGAGCTCGCCGGCGGGAAGAGGCTCAAGGAGGTCGTGGTCGAGTACCCGATCGGGCACAAGCGCCGCCGCAAGGAGGGCATGCCGGTCCTGGTCGAGAAGTTCCGCACCAACCTCGCCCGCCGCTTCCCGGAGAAGCAGCGCGCGCGCATCCTCGACCTGTGCCTCGACGCGAAACGCCTGGACGCCACGGCGGTCCAAGAGTTCGTGGACCTCATGGTGATCTAGGCCCCGAAGGAGGTCGTGTGCGCATCCTCGCCCTCGCCGCCGCCCTCGCCCTCGCGGGCTGCGCGACCACTTACGAGCTCACGCTCATGCCGCCGGACCGCGGCGTCACCTACACCGGCGTCGCCCACGACAACGGGGGCGGCGAGGGCCCGATCTCGATCAAGATCGGGGACCGGGCCTATTCCGGCACGTGGGTGCAGGCCACGCCGTCGCGTTCGAGCGCGTACGTGAGCGGCGGCTGGGGCTGGGGAGGCTGGTACCACGGCGGCATGGGCGCCGTGTACAGCGTCGACAACCCGCAGGGCGGCCAGGCGAAGGCCCTGCTCACCGCGCCCGACGGCTCGGGGCTACGCTGCGACCTGCGCATCAACTACGGCTACGGCGACGGCCTGTGCCGCGACGATTCGGGCCGCCCCTACGACGTGCAGATCCGCTCCGTACCCAGCTCCTGAGGCGCGCCCGCCGCCGCCCGCGGCGAGGCGCGGACGCATCCGCGACCGAACAACCCGACGAAGAAGGGAAGGCCACCATGCCCCACAACTCGTTCGACACCCTGAAGAGCTTCCAGAGCGCCCCGGGAAAGTCGGCGCAGCTCTACTCGCTTCCCGCCCTTGCGAAGACCTTCCCGCGGGTGAAGCGCCTTCCCGTGTCCCTGCGCATCGTGCTGGAGAGCGTGCTGCGCAACGTGGACGGCAGGAAGATCACCGAGGAGCACGTGAAGCAGCTCGCCAGCTGGTCTCCGACGGGCGCGCGCACCGACGAGATCCCGTTCGTCCTCGCGCGCATCCTGCTGCAGGACTTCACCGGCGTGCCCGCGCTCGTGGACCTCGCCGCGATGCGCAACGTCGCCGCGCGCACGGGCAAGGACCCGAAGGTGGTGGAGCCCCTCGTGCCCGTGGACCTCGTGATCGACCACTCGGTGCAGATCGACAACTACGGCGCGCCCAACGTGCTCGACCTCAACATGAAGATCGAGTTCGCCCGCAACAAGGAGCGCTACCAGTTCCTCAAGTGGGGCACGACCGCGTTCGACACCTTCAAGGTGATCCCGCCGGGCGTGGGCATCTGCCACCAGGTGAACCTCGAGTACCTCGCGCGCGGCGTGTTCGAGAAGGACGGCATCCACTACCCCGACACGGTCGTCGGCACCGACAGCCACACGACGATGGTGAACGGCATCGGCGTGGTCGCTTGGGGCGTGGGCGGCATCGAGGCGGAAGCCGGGATGCTGGGGCAGCCCGTGTACTTCCTCACGCCCGACGTGGTCGGCGTGAACCTCACCGGGAAGCTGCGCGAGGGGGTGACGGCGACCGATCTCGTGCTCACCGTGACCGAGATGCTGAGGAAGGCGAAGGTCGTCGGCAAGTTCGTCGAGTTCTTCGGCGAGGGCGCCGCCTCGCTCGCGGTGCCGGACCGCGCCACCCTCGGCAACATGGCCCCCGAGTACGGCGCGACCATGGGCTTCTTCCCCGTGGACGAGAAGACCGTCGACTACTACCGCAGCACGGGGCGCTCGCCGGAGCAGGTCGCCGCCATCGAGGCGTACTTCAAGGCGCAGGAGATGTTCGGCATCCCGCGCAAGGGCGAGATCGACTATTCGCAGGTCCTCGAGCTCGACCTCGCGAGCGTGCGCACCTCGCTCGCCGGGCCGAAGCGGCCCCAGGACCGCATCGAGCTCGGCCGCATGAAGGGCCGCTTCACGGAGCTCTTCTCCGCGCCCGTGCTCTCCGGCGGCTTCGCGCAGAAGCCCGAGAGCCTCGCGAAGCGCGCGAAGACGAAGGACGGCGCCGAGGTCGGCAACGGCGACGTGCTGATCGCCGCGATCACGTCGTGCACCAACACCTCGAACCCGAGCGTGCTGCTCGCCGCGGGGCTCCTCGCGAAGAAGGCGGTCGAGAAGGGGCTCGCGGTCCCGAAGCACATCAAGACCTCCCTCGCGCCGGGCTCGCGCGTCGTCACCGAGTACCTCCGGGCCGCGGGGCTCCTGCCCTACCTCGAGAAGCTCGGCTTCTACGTCTCCGCCTACGGCTGCACCACCTGCATCGGCAACGCGGGGCCGCTCGATCCGGCGATCGAGCAGGCGATCGTGGACAACGACCTCGTGTGCGCCGCGGTGCTCTCCGGCAACCGCAACTTCGAGGCGCGCATCCACCCGAACCTGCGCGCGAACTTCCTCGCCTCGCCGCCGCTGGTCGTGGCGTACGCCATCGCGGCCTCCGTCCTCAAGGACCTCGAGAAGGAGCCGCTCGGCCAGGGCCGGGACGGCCCCGTGTTCCTCAGGGACATCTGGCCCGCCTCCGGGGAGATCCAGGCGCTCATGAAGTACGCGGTCGATCCGAAGGTCTTCGGGCGCATGTACGGCAGCATCGGGAAGAACGATCCGATGTGGGAGGGCGTCGCGACCTCCGGCGGCAACGTCTACAACTGGCCGAAGTCGACCTACATCGCCGAGCCGCCGTTCTTCCAGGGATTCACCATGAGCGCGGGCCAAGCCCACGACGTGAAGGGCGCGCGCGCGCTCGGCGTCTTCGGCGATTCCGTCACCACGGACCACATCTCGCCGGCCGGCTCGATCAAGGACACCTCGCCCGCGGGCAAGTACCTCATCGCCCACGACGTGGCGAAGCCCGACTTCAACAGCTACGGCGCGCGGCGCGGCAACCACGAGGTGATGATGCGCGGCACCTTCGCCAACGTGCGCATCAAGAACCTCATGATCCCCCCGAAGGCCGACGGGACCCGCGTCGAGGGCGGGTTCACGCTGCACCAGCCCTCGGGCGAGCAGATGGCGATCTACGACGCGGCCATGAGGTACGTCTCGGCCGGCACGCCCACGGTCGTGTTCGGCGGCGAGGAATACGGCACCGGCTCCTCGCGCGACTGGGCGGCCAAGGGCACGCAGCTCCTCGGCGTGAAGGCGGTGATCGTGCGCAGCTTCGAGCGCATCCATCGCTCGAACCTCGTGGGCATGGGCGTGCTGCCGCTGCAGTTCAAGGGCGCCGATTCCGTCGAGAGCCTGGGCATCAAGGGCGACGAAACCTTCGACCTGACGGGCCTCGAGCACGGCATCCGCCCCCAGATGGACGTGACGCTCACGATCCGGCGCAAGGACGGCTCGACGAAGGAGACGAAGGTTCTGCTGCGCATCGACACGCCGATCGAGGTCGACTACTACCTGCACGGCGGCATCCTCCCCTAC
>Ga0187776_10002014_pt1 | contig 10315 bp, 12 predicted proteins | sample 0216_BV02_MP12_2_FD_132426 | JGI IMG/M metagenome (GOLD analysis project Ga0187776, IMG submission 132426) | Tropical peat soil microbial communities from peatlands in Department of Meta, Colombia - 0216_BV02_MP12_20_MG | ecosystem: Environmental > Terrestrial > Soil > Wetlands > Peat | place...
CAGCGATCGCCAAGATCATGTTTGGCGCAATGGTGGTCGCGCTGACCAATCGGTAACTCAGTTTCGGTCTGGCGGCTGACACGACGGCCAACGTGTGTGACGCGATTTCCTCGATTCCCTGCCAATGGGGGCCGAACGCATTAATCAAGTCCGCGTCTGGCGTACCGCCTTTTCGTAGAAGGCTGTCGCGATCGCAAACGGATCATCCTTGGACGTCTGTGCACTACTCATAACTGGCACCATGAAACTGAATAGGCTGACCGAACCGAGAATCAACGCTCAGACCTTGAAAGTTGCCATAGATTCCCTCACCGACGATAAGCCCGCCCGCGCCTGATAATGCGGTAGATTGGCCGAACGCAAGGTCAACGTCGCGAGACCGGCGCGAGGACGTTGTCGCGCAGATCCCGGATAGTGCGTGCGAAGACGCTGGTGTCGTTGGTGCCCGCGCACACGACGAGGGCGCCTTCGATGCGCACGACCAGATCTTCGGCGCGGAGCCGAGCGACCGCGCGCGGCAGTCCGGACTCAACGCCGAGCGCTTCGACGGCATCGATCCATCGTTTGAAGGCGCGGTCGAGAGGCCGCCGGAAGCGCCGGGCGTCGACGCTGGCGCACAAGCGCTCGAGCAGGCACGCCTTCTTGCCCCCTTCGTAGAAGTGATCAATCGTGTCGAGCATCCGATCGAGCTTCTGCCCGGGCGATCCGCTCGATCGCATGGGTTCGAAGAGCGCCCGCTCGAGCTCGTCCTCGAGATGTGCCAGCACCTGGATTGCGATCTCCTCTTTGCCCTTCGGAAAATAGTGGTACAGGCTCGACCGTCCAAGCCCCGTCGATTCGGAAATGTCTGACAGCGATGCGCCGTCGAATCCCTTCTCGCGAAAAAGATCCATCAGGCGGCCGAGCATGACGGGCCTGGTCAGGAGAGGCGCGGGCATTGGTTCACGACCTTATCATTTCTGCGACGTCAACGGGTTGAACGGTGAGGCATCGAGCAACTCCCAGCCCTCGGTCGATGGCAGATCGAATTCAACCCACTCTCGCACTGCGAAATCCCAGTATCGGCCGGTGCCGCCGGTTGGGTGCCGTGGATTCTCGACCTCGAAGCGGAGCCGAGCGGAGCCCGAAAACGAGGCGATTCGGCCGCGCTCGAAATCGAGCACCGCCAGACTCGCTCGAGGATCGATCTCGAAGTTTCCGAGCGTCATGAACATGCTGTTCCCGGGGTAGTCGGGAACGCGCAGCGTCGTCTCGTCCATGACCCGGATGAAACCTGGCGCGCCGCCCCGGTGTGAAACATCCACGCCTCGAGCTGGATGCACGCTTCCGACGAAGGCCGTATCGGTGCGTTCGACGAGCGCGCGACGCTCCTCATCCACCGTGCGTCCCCATCCGCTCGGTCTTCGGCTCGGTAGTGACGTGGAGACGCCGTGCGGACGGCGCCGCTGGATGTACTTGGGGCAGTTGGGAACGCTTTCTCGGACGAGGACGGCGATCTCCTCCGGCGAAATTCGCTCGATCGTCCCGTTGATTCGAAGGCGACGCCGGGTTGCGAACTCGATGGCGAGGAGGCCGAGCTCGCGATCGACGGCCAGGCGACCGAGCACGGGATCGTTGGCAGACGCCTCCATCAACGATGTCAGGATCCTCACCTGCTGACCGTCCGTGCTTCGCACGAAGCCAGGCTCTCCGCCCCAAACCGACGTCCACAACCCCCCGTCCTCTCCGGCGGCACAGACAGCCAGCAGCCGCTGCTGTGCCAGAAACGGCAGGGCGCCAGGCAGGATGCGGGACGAGATGCCTGCGCCGTGTCGGCGAGCGATGTCACGCTCGCCGGCGCGCTCCTGGACGGCGATCTCGCCGGTATGAAATGGCTCGCTCGACATACGAGTGTCTCCGAATCGCTTCTCGCATCCTTCTCGGCGTTCAGAACGTCAGGATCGCGTAGCCGTCCGCCGCGTATTTCGCGAGGCTCGGAAGCCCGGGTGTCCCCGGGACGGCGTTGGTGGTGATCAAAGAGAAGCCGTTCTGTTCGGCTTCGTCGCGGGCGCCGAAGATCACGGCGCATCCAGCCGACACGCCGGCGACCTTGTCTTCGACGGCCCTGTAAAGCGCGTGCGCCGGATGATCGCCCTGGGTCAGGAGTCCGGTCCATCGCGTGCCGGTCCCCTGAAAGAGCAGTTGGACCTCCTGGTGCCGCTGTTTGAAGTCGAAGGTGGCGGCCAGCGCGTTGAAGAGGCGGCCGAGGGCTTCCTCGCCTCCCCGTGGATCCGAAAGGACGACGATGGCGGTTTTCGTTGAGGACATTGGCAACTCCTGCGCGGCCGAATAAAAGGACGATGTCGGCCGGCCGTATACCGAACGGTCGGTACAATACCCCACATGCACGACCGACGTCAAGTCGACCCCTTGAGCCGGCCGACACGACGCGATGAGATTACAAAGCCGGGCCTCGTGTTGGAACCCGGTCTTTCGGCCGCAGCCGGGCAGGGTGCGCGCCGGGCGCCCATCAACTCACGTTTCCGCGGCGTGCAAGTCGGCGCCATCACCTACAGCTTTCGCGCGATCGCCGACCGACTGCCATCGTCCGCGCGATGGCGCAGATCGGCCTGGGGGGAAGTGGAGTTAATGTCGAACCACGCCGAAGCACCGGCGGGTGCGCGCCAGACGTACGCTGCGTGCGCGAACCGTCACCGAGGATCACCGCGCGGCTGATCCGAGAGCCTGCCCATCGGTCGCCAACGTCGTCTCGAGTGTGAAATCGACTGATGGAATGCTCGGGTACCCGGCGGGCGCCCACTGTCGGCGACCTCCATGCGATAGGGAGTTCCCGCCTCCACCGGCACGCGCAGTTGCGCTGGCGCATTACAGCACGTCATGTCGATTTGCGCGCCGACAGCACTCTTGAAAAACACCGAAAGTGGAGCGTCGGCGGTCCAGCGGAGCGTGATCGCAAGCGTGCCGCTCGATGAGGCCACGATCTGGAACGCGCTGCACAGCCCACCCCAGCCGCCATCAACCATGGTGAATATGCTGCTTCCCGACGGCGACTTCCACATGCGCCCGACAACGTGCCGAGGAACGCCAAGGCGATTGCGAAACGATTAGGTTCCAGCGCCTCGCTCATAAGCGCCTCCGCGGCCGATCGCGATCGTAGGCGCCGGGCGTTCGGTGAGTGCTGGTAAAACGCTGGGAAAATGCTGGGAAAACGCTGGGAAACGCTGGGATGTCGAATCGTGGCCCGCCTGTTCGACTACTGATCGAGCAATCACACACAACTGGAGGCCACAATGACCACCGCAGTCGCGACGAAGACGATCCAAACATATCGTCTGTACATCAAGGCGACGCCGCAGGCGATCTGGGATGCCCTGACCAGACCGGAATGGACGGTGAAGTACGGCTACGCTCCGCTCGTCGAGTACGACCTGAAGCCCGGCGGCGTCTATGCCGCACATCCCAACGACGGGATGAAGGCCTTGGGCGTCACGGGCGTCATCGTGGATGGCGAAGTGATCGAAGCGAATTCGCCCCGCCGGCTCGTGCAGACGTGGCGGATGCTGATGGAGCCTTCGCTCGCGGCCGAAGGCTTCACGCGTCTGACGCACGAGATCGAGTCGGCCAGAGGCGGCGTCACGCGTCTGACGTTGACGCACGATCTCACCGGCGCTCCGCGCATCGCGTCGCTCGTCGCCGGCGAGCACGAATCAAACGGTGCGGGCGGCGGCTGGAACGAAGTGCTCAGCGGACTGAAGACGCTGCTCGAGACCGGCGCCCAGCTGCCATTCCAGAGCGGACCGAGTCGCTAACGGCGGTCCCCTGACATCCGAGCGCCGGAACGTGACGCGGCGGCTATTGCGGCGAAACAGGCGCGAGCGCTTGGCCCGACCACTCCGAGTAGACGATGAACCGAAACGGATTCATCTGCGAGTTGATCTGGCGGAGCGTGGTGAGCGCGCGCGCGCGGCTGCTCAGAAGCGCGGCGCTGTTCGGGTAACGGACGAGACCCAGCTCGGCGATGCGAAACGCAAGCGCCGGGTCGCCATGCTGCTCCAGCCGATCAGCGGCCTGTCTGAATGAGTCCTCGCTCCTGGCGCCGAGTTCGTCAAGCGCGAGCGCCCATTCGGCGCGCGTGAAGTTCTCCACGCCTTCGCCGTTCGCTTGCCAGTACCCGGCGTGCTCGGTGTAGAGCCGCTGGACGAATGTATCGCGCGCGATGAGATAGGGCAGTACGGCCTTGGGGGTGTCGCGCAGTGAGGCCGGGATGAAGTTGTCGTGCAAGAGCTCGGCGAGCGGGCGCGCCGCGTGCGCGGCGTCGAGGCTCCGGCCGTAGAGCGCTCGAAGGGCAGCCTGCAGCCCTGGCATGGCGTCGATCGTGAACAGTGCCGTCAGCGGCGGGTGTCCGTGGACCAGGCGGCGCGGGTGGAGCTCGAGCACTTGTGCAATCGCACCGAGATAGCCCTCGGCGGATCCTTCCGCAACGAACGGCGCACCGGCGTACGGCATGAACGCGTCACCCACGAAGAGGATATCGTGCCGGAGATCGCGGATATAGAGCGCATCGTCAGTCTCGCCGCTCTTGCCCGGAATCAGGGCGAGCTCAAGGCCAGCGACGCGCAGCGTTTCGGGCGCAGAGATCAGGCGATCGGGCTTGACGTCGAGCGGGTTGTCTTCGGTGCCGAAGAAGTCACGAAAAGGCGGGTGGTATTGCCGGCTGCGCGCGAGTTCCGCGGGGAAGTTGGCTTCGGCAATCACGATGCTACCGGGCTCGCGCACGGCGGCGAGGCCGCCCACATGGTCCCAATGGCCATGGGTCAGAATCACGTACTTGATCGGCGCTTGACTGACGGTTCGAAGCGCGGCCATGGCTTCGCGCGCGCTCGATTCGGTCGTGCCCGCATCGATCGCCACGATCGCGTCGCTCCCGACGATGAACGCCAGGTTGCCAAAATCGTAGCCTTCCGCTACGTACACGCCCTCCGCCTCACGCACCAGGCGTTTCTCGCTGAAACGGAACCCGCGCGTTGGGTCGACCGAGAGGCCGCCGAGCACGAGCGGACTGTCCTCGCCCTCGAGCGTGCTGAAGCCGGAGCGCGCGAGCATCTCGCGTGAGCGCGCGGCGTCGCCCAGCGTGCGATAGGCCACCGCAAGCGCGCGGTAAATGGCGCGATTCAGGTCCACCGGAAACTCCGCGCGACGGGACAGGCAGGCCTCGAGGTCGTCGACCGCGACGCGCGTCTTGCCGAACCGCTCTGGCAGCTCGGCGAACACCGAGCCCCGCGCGTACCGGCCGAGCAAGGGGTCGGCGGCAGCCGCGCGATCGAGCTTCCCGATCGCGTCTTCGACCCAGGCCGCGCGCTTCAGCAGCGGGACCTGCGAGGCGACGCGTGCCTGCAGGACGGCCTGGAGGCCAAGAAAGAACACCTGTCGATCCGGCTGCTCGCGCGCCAGCCGGCCAAAGAAGTCATAGCCCTGCCACTCGCGATGGGCGGCGAGCAACTGCTGCAAGGTCGATAGCACGACGACGGTCTCGGCGTTCGGGTAGGCGGCGACGTCGAGGAGCGCGTCGAGCGGACGGAGCTGCGCGGCAGGTTCCTTTGCGGACGTCGTCGCGCACGCGCTGAACGCGAGCGAGGTCAGTAAGAGCGCGAGCGCCCGCTGGCCAATTGGCAGTCGTTTGCGACCGCGCGAATTTTCTGGCCGAATGCTCATGGCTACCTCCATTATGTGTATATGCACCTATATGGCGACACGTCAGCCTCCGGGGCGTGACAAGCGGCACTCAGTCTCCCTGCGCGGCCGCGATCACGGTGCGCAAAATACGGCGCAGGTGCTCGGCATCCTCTTTGGCGAGCGCGCGGAGAATCCGCGCCTGCGCGCCCTTCCAATCCGGAAGGGCGCGCGCCAGGAGTTGTTTACCGCGCGTCGTGAGCGTGTACGATCGCACGCGTTTGTCTGGCGCCCCTGATTCTGCGACCAGGCCTCGACGAATCAGCGGCGCAAGATTGCGCGTCAGCGTTGTCCGGTCCATGACCAGCGCTTTGGCCAGCCGCGACAATGGCACCGACGGCGCCCGCGCCAGCGCGACGAGCACGCTGAACTGGGTGGAGCGGATCCCGTCCGCGGAGAACGCCGCATCGTAGCGCTGTGTCAGCGTGCGCGCCGCCTGCCGAAGCGCCATCGACAGACAGGATTGTTGAACCTCCGCCGTGGCCTGCCTCAGCTGCTCGTCGTCCACAAAGTAAGTGTATATACACCTATTTGACGCTGTCAAGCGTGCGCATGCACTGTCACGGAGTTCGTCGAATTTCCTTGATGCCCTGATTGAGCCGCCGGCGCAGAAGCGTGCGCAGCGTGACGCCGTCCGCGTAGCCGACACGCGCCGCCACTTCGTCGACGCTGGCATTGGTGGTTTTCAGAAAATGCACGGCGCGCTCCACCCGCAGACTCTGGAAGTAGGACAGCGGCGACCTCCCGAGCACGCTCTGCATGCGGCGGGCGAGCGTCCGCTTGCTGGTTCCAGCAGCCCGTGCCGCCTCGTCGAGGGAAAATCCGCGTGCGAGGCGTGAACGCGCCCACCGCTCGAAGCGCTGCACGATTGGATCGGCGTGGACGAGGTGGTCGGTCAGCGCGTAGGCGGATTGCGAGGGCCGCGAATCGACGATGAGGTATTTCGCTGCCAGCGACGCAAGCTGCGGACTCCTCCGCCTCACCAGCCAGAGCGCCAGATCCATGTGGCTCAGGGCCGCGCCGGCCGTCACGAGGCGGCCCGATCGCACGATCATCTGCGATTCCTCGAGCAGCACGTCCGGGTACCGTTTGCGGAACAGCGGCGCCAGCCACCACGTGGTCGTGGCGTGCTGGTGATCGAGCAGGCCCGATTCGGCCATCACGAACGTGCCGATGCAAGCGGCGCTCATCATGGCGCCGCGCGCGGCCCAGTGACGCAGCACGGCAGCCGCGTCGCGAATCTCGGATCGTGCCAACGCAGCCTCGAGGGGGCCCGGCATCTTGAATCCGATGGCGGGAACGACGACACAGTCGGGGACACGTCCATCGATGGCATGAACGGGAACGCGGAGGCCATGCGAAGTGTTCACCGTCTTTCGCAGTCCGACCGTCGTCACTTCGAAACGCGGCACCGTCAGCCCGGCCATCCCTATCAGCTCGTTTGCCGTCTGAAAGGCATCGAGCACAGCCGACAGCCCCAGGTCGAACACGTCGTCGAGCGCAAGCACATTCACCCGCATGGCAATAACGATATCAAATATGGCAGTCCTGCCTCTACCGCTGAAGGCGCAACGGGTCTAAGCTCCAGGGTTGAGCCGCCCCTTCGGCTCAAAGGAGATGTCGTATGCTGACGCGAAGTCTGTTTGTCCGTCTCGAGGCGAAGCCAGGTAAAGAGAACGAAGTCGCCGCGTTCCTGAAGCAGGGGCTCGAGCTCGCGAATCAGGAGACCACGACGCCGATCTGGTTTGCGCTGCGTCTCGGGCCGTCCACGTTCGCGATTTTCGACGCCTTCCGCGATGAACAGGGCCGCCAGAACCACCTGAACGGCCCAATCGCCCAGGCGCTGATGGCGCAGGCGCCGAACCTGCTGGCCTCGCCGCCGGTGATCGAGCGAATGGACGTGCTCGGCGCCAAGCTTCCTGCGTGACTGCACCGACCGTCATACCGGCATTTATGCTGTTGCGAAGCCGCCGCCGGACGTACCGTTCCCGTGTGGGTGGCCGGTGGCAGCTTCGTCCCCCTAAACCGGGACGCCGCACTCACCGCGGACGGCTACGATTGCGTTGGGTCGAGCGGATCCGAACGAGGAGAACGAGCATGAGCGCCGCCGAGTTGACGCCCGTCGAGCCGACGCCAGACGAGGTGCAGTACCTGGAAGATCGTATCTACGAGTTCAACTCGGCCGTCACCGGCATCGGCGACGGCGAGTGGCTCGCGTTCCTCGTTCGCGACGAGTCCGGTCGTATCGTTGCCGGTCTCTGCGGGAACACCTGGGGCCGTGCCTGCGAAGTTCGCCAGTTCTGGGTCGAGGAGTCGCAGCGCCGGCGGGGAATCGGCACGAAGCTGCTTCGCGCAGCGGAGCAGGAAGCGCGGCGGCGCGGATGCGCGCAGATCGTGCTGATGACGTTCTCGTTCCAGGCGCCGGCGTTCTACGAGAGGAACGGGTTCGAGGTCGTCGCAACGCTCGAGAACCATCCGTGGGGGCACAGGAATTTCCTGATGCGCAAGCGGCTCGAAGTGTGACGATTGGCCCGAGAGGCGACACCGGCCGTCCGGCCGTAAGTGGCCTCGCGCGCCGAAAAACTCCGCGCCGGCGGTGAATTTTACCCACCATGGTTTCGATGTCAGAGGTCGCACGAGGCGGAGAAGAGTGTGACTGCATTGCGGACCTGGCGATTCAGTGCAGCTCATTGATTCGGTATAGGGATTGCCAAAGCAGCCCTCCGTTGACGTGATCGCGAGTAATCCATTGTTGTAGTAGTAGCGCAATCCCGGAGGAGGACTTATGGCTCTTGAGGTCTTCGCACATCTGACCGTTCGACCGGGACAGCTGGAGGGGTTCAAAAAGCAAGCAGCTGAGTGCATCCGGCTGACGAAAGAGAAGGACACCCGAACACTGCGCTACGACTGGTTTCTCACGGCCGATGGCACCGAATGCGAGGTCCATGAGGCGTACACCGCCCCGGAAGGGCTAATCGAGCACAACAGCCACATCCTCGAAGCTCGTAACAAGCTGTTCAAGGACTACGCTGACAATCACTTCATGACCTTGTACGGAGAAGCATCCCAGCCGCTGCTCGATTTGTTCAAGGCGCACGGAGTCGGGTTCAAGTGGTTTTACTTCGTTCAGGGGCTGGAGCCATCTGCCGCGAGCCCGTCTCGGATTCCCGTGGCAGTCGGCGAGACCAAGCAGCCTGCATGAGCCGTGCGGCGGGGAGGCGCGTCAGCGACGGGCCCCTTTAGCGTGTTTCGCGCCGGAAGGCGCAGCTGCTGCGAGCAGGTCGAGCTCGAGCGCCGCGTCGGCCGTTTCGGCTGAGGCGTTCGTTCATGAGGGCCGGCGGACTTCGCCAGATTCGCGCACTCCAGCCCGGCATCGCCGGCCACTCGATAGGGTGTCGCGGATTTCCAGCGCCCGCGAGGAGGAGCCATGAGCAGACGACTGACACAGGCCACCGTCGTTTTCGTCGTCATCTTCGCCGGCGCTCAACTCGTGCGTCCCGACCGTGCGAACCCGCCGACTGACCCAAGCCGGACCATTCAGGCGCACACGGGAGCGAGCGGACTGGCCGCCGTCCTTGATCGCTCGTGCCGCGACTGTCACACGAATCTGACCGTGTGGCCCTGGTACACCCAAATCGCGCCGGTGTCCTGGCTGATGGCATACGGTGTCGCGAAAGGGCGAAACGCGGTCAACTTCTCGGAGTGGGCCGCGTATTCGCCGGAGGAGCAGCGGATCCGGCTGGAAGTGTCGTGCGCGGACGTGAAGAACGGCAAGATGCCGGGGCTCTACACGTGGCTGCGTCCGGAGACGCGGCTTTCGGCCCGGGACGTCGAGACGATCTGCGTGGCGGCGCAGCAGGCCGATGCGCAGGCGGGGAAGTGACGCAATTCGAGGACGTTCCTCTTAGTGGAGGCAGGCCATGAACACCACTACCCTCGACACGAAGGTGCACGACTTTCTGGCCCAGAAACGTATCGCGGTGGCGGGAGTGTCGCGCAACCACACCCACCACCCGGTCGGCAATCTGATCTATGAGCGGTTGAAGAAGACCGGGCATGAGGTGTTCGCTGTCAACCCGCACATGCAGACCTTCGACGGCGACCGCTGCTATCCCAACCTGCAATCCATCCCGGGTGGGGTCGACGGAGTGGTAATCATCACACGACCTGACACCGCCGAGCGGATCGTGCGCGACTGCAACGATGCAGGAGTGCGCCGCGTGTGGATGCATCAATCACTGGCCAAGGGATCGAGTGTCTCGCCGGTGGCCGTGGAGTACTGCCGTCAACACGAGATCAGCGTGATCGCTGGCGCCTGCCCGATGATGTACGGCGAGGGCGTCGACTTCGGACACACGTGCATGCGGTGGTTCATGAAACTCACTGGAGGGCTACCCACATGACGCGCCGCCAGATTGCCTGGATTCTCATCCTCATCGTCGACGTGGCCTACATCGCGTGGGGCGCGGGGGCCGCAGCATCGCCGGGTCATCTACTTGGTCCCGGCGGCAAGGCGATCCTGCCGGCGGGGTACGAGGGTTACTCCGGCGGATCCTGGTCGGAACTCGAGGGCGTTTCGCCGCTG
>Ga0187776_10002016_pt1 | contig 10312 bp, 9 predicted proteins | sample 0216_BV02_MP12_2_FD_132426 | JGI IMG/M metagenome (GOLD analysis project Ga0187776, IMG submission 132426) | Tropical peat soil microbial communities from peatlands in Department of Meta, Colombia - 0216_BV02_MP12_20_MG | ecosystem: Environmental > Terrestrial > Soil > Wetlands > Peat | place...
CCGAGCCGCAGCAAGGCCAGCGCGCAGTGGAAGGCACCGCCGGCGGCGAACGGCCTCCCCGGCCGCTGTATCCGGAATCAAATCGTTCCTAGCGGATCGCGGGATGCGGACTGACGGGCGAGCACGGTCCTTCGGGAGCCGAGGGCGATGCGTTTGGCTCGCTCATCCCTGCTTCCTTGCGCTACACTGTTGGCCCTTTCATGAGCCGAATCGCCGCAATCATCCCGGCCGCCGGCCTGGGCACGCGCATGGGCGCGGAGACGCCGAAGCAGTTTCTGGAACTCGACGGCGTGCCGCTGTTCATCTTCACGCTGCGGCGGCTGGCCGCCTGTTCCGCGATCACCGAATTTTTTATTTCGACGCGTGCCGAGGACATCGTCTTCGTGCAGGATCGCGTCGCCAAATGTGGCCTGGGCCGGCCGGCACGAGTGATCCACGGCGGCGACACTCGCCAGCAATCGGTCTCCAATGCGCTGGGGCAGGTGGACCCGACCACCGAGGTCGTCCTGGTGCACGATGCGGTCCGTCCCTTTGTAACGCCGGAGCAAGTGAGCCGAGTAATTTCCGAAGCGCGCGCTCGCGGCGCGGCGATCCTCGGCATTCCGGCGATTGATACGGTGAAGGAAGTGAAACGAGCGAGCTTGCCCGAAGATGTGGCGCTGATTACCGCCACGATTCCGCGCGAGCGCATCGTCCTGGCACAGACTCCGCAAGCATTCACTTATCCGCTTCTGCGCGACGCCTTTCGCAAGGCGCAGCAGGACGACGTGACCGCGTCGGATGAAGCCGCGCTCGTCGAGCGCTTCGAGCACGACGTCTATGTGGTGCTGGGCTCGGAGCGCAACCTGAAGATCACGCGGCCCGCCGATATGGAGCTTGCGCGCTTCTACCTCGCGCAGGAGCGCGCCGGCAAATGACACGCTGCGGAATCGGATACGACTTGCACCGGCTGGCAGCAGGGCGAAAGCTGATCCTCGGCGGGATCGACGTCCCCTTCGACAAGGGGCCTGTGGGCCACTCGGACGGCGATGTGCTGAGCCATGCCCTCTGCGATGCTCTGCTCGGAGCGGCGGGACTCGGCGACATTGGCACGCACTTCCCCGACACGGACCCGAAATGGAAGGGCGTGTCGAGCTTGCTCTTCCTCGAGCACACGCGCAAGTTGCTCGACGAGCGCAGACTGCGCATCGGCCATCTCGATGCGGTAGTGGTCTGTGAACGCCCGAAGCTCGGTCCGCATTTTGCGGCGATGCGAGCGGCTCTCGCGAAATCGCTGGGAATCTCCCCTGACCAAATCAACTTGAAAGCCAAGACGAACGAGGGCACCGGCGAAATCGGCCGGGGCGAAGCCATCGCGGCCCACGCGATCGCCGCGCTGGAAGCGTAAAGAGCCCGCGACGATGAATTGGCTGACGGGTTTTCACGCGGTGGAAGAAGCGCTGGCAGCGGGACGCGCCCTCGACCGGATCGTCGTCGCGCGCGGGCGGCACGGCGAGCGAGTGGAAGCGGTTGTGCGGCTCGCGAAATCCCGCGGCGTCCCGGTTCGATTTGAAGACCGCCAGCAGGTGGATCGCCTTGCAGGGACGCGCGAGCATCAAGGCATCGCCGCGCTCGCCGCTGCCAAGCCGGCTACGGAACTGGAGGATCTCCTCCAGAGGAAGACCGGGCACAATCTGCTGGTTCTTCTCGACGGAATCGAAGACCCGCACAATCTCGGCGCGATTGTGCGCACGGCCCTCGCGGCGGGTGCCACGGGAGTCGTAATCCCGGAGCGGCGCGCGGCCGGACTGACGGATACGGTCGAGAGGGCCTCGGCCGGCGCCCTGGCGCATCTGCCCGTGGCGCGTGTGAAAAATCTGGTCCGCGCTATGGAGCGGATGAAGGACGCGGGCTACTGGCTGGTGGGCCTGGATGAACGCGCGGAGAAAAACTATACGGATGTCGACTACCGAGGCGCAACCGGAATCGTGCTCGGCAGGGAAGGCGAGGGATTGCACGAGCTGACGCGCATGCGCTGCGATTTCCTTGTGTCAATTCCCACCGAGGGGCCGGTGCGGTCGCTAAACGTCTCGGTCGCTGCCGGTATTGTGCTGTTTGAAGCGGTCAGACAGCGGAAGAATCTGAAATCGGAAAAATGAAAATCGAAAATGAGAGCGGTGTCGTCGCCTGTCTGCCAGACTCAAACCGGCCGGCCCACTTTCTGCTTTCCAATTTCCATTTTGTCCCGGCTACTTGTCGTATTTCAGGAGTGAAAAAACGTCTAAGCCCGGGAGTTTCGAGCGGCCGTTGAGGAAATTCAGCTCGACCGCAAATGCTGCGCCAGCCACTTCACCGCCAAGTTTTCGGACGAGTTCGACGGCGGCGCTGGCGGTCCCTCCGGTGGCGAGAAGATCGTCGCAAATCAAAACGCGCTGCCCCGGTTTGATGGCGTCCTCGTGAATTTCAAGCTGATCGCTGCCGTATTCGAGCTGGTAGGTGACCGAAGCCGTCTTCCACGGCAGCTTTTTCGGCTTGCGTACCGGAACGAATCCGGAGCCCAACCGGTACGCGAGCGCCGGGGCAAAGATGAAGCCCCGCGCTTCGATTCCGGCGACGACCTCCACTTTTCTGCCGTTGTAATGCTCGCAAAGCTTGTCCACGAGCGTATGAAACCCGTGCGGGTCGCGCAGCAGAGTGGTCAGGTCGTAAAAGAGGATGCCCGGCTTGGGATGATCGGGAATCTCTCGAATCAACTTTTTCAGGTTGTCCATCTTCTCCTCAGTCACCAAGAATCAAATTCCACGGAGAATCCGCGGGAAAATTTCGGAACCACCGCTGCCTCATCTTCGGCCACATTCGAAACCGCTGCGGCGCGAGGACCGCGTTCGAGTTCGGCGCGCAGGTGCTTAAGCGCCGCCTCTGTCCCGATGGCATAGACCTCGACTCGCCCGTCGCGCAAATTTTTCACGTAGCCGGCGACGCCCAATCGTTCGGCGGTGCGCTGTACGAAGTAGCGATAACCTACGCCTTGCACCATTCCGCTGACGTAAAAGTGTTTCGCTGCGTGGTGATCGTGCACGGGCGGCGCGGCCACTGGGCCACAAACAAATTATTCTAGCAGACCCGCCGAGGACAAAGCACTCGAACGGTGCATGCAATTTGAAGGCGTGTAGGCCCCCGGCCGTGCCGGTGGCCGCATCTACCAAATCATGGGAGAATGGCCGCTTATGTCCGCTGCGCCGGACTTGCCACCACCGGGCCACCGTAACATCAGACCTTTACATGCGCTACACCTCACGGGCGTTTTGACGCTCGTCATTCTCTTGACAGCCCTGAGAATAGCGCCCGAGGCTACGGCCGGCCATCGGGAAGCCGACTCAGCCGAGAAAAAAGCGGCCCGTGGAATTGAGATTGTCAATCATGGCGGTTATCCCGAGCTCCGCGTGGACGGGGCGCCCTTCTTCATTCACTCCGCATCATTCTCCTATTATCGGATTCCGCGCGACCAGTGGCAGCCGTTGCTGAGGATCTATCGCTCCGAAGGCATCAATACAATTGATCTCTACATTCCCTGGAACTGGCATGAGCCGAAGGAGGGGGAATTCGATTTTGACGGCCATTCGAACCCGCGTCGCGATTTGCATGCCGTGCTCAAACTCATCGCGGAAGAGGGATTCAAACTCATCGCGCGCCCAGGGCCGGAAATTTTGAACGAGTGGCGGCACGGAGGTTACCCCGGCTGGCTCCTCGACCGCCCCGAGTACCAGATGAATCCTGTGGATTGGATCGAGGGAGGCTATCCGCCCCTCGACGGATTGAACGCGCGCGACGCGGAGGCCGCCGCGCAAGGTTGGTTCCAGAATGCAACGCACATGTCGCACGCGCGCGAGTGGCTCACAACCGTCGCCCAAGTACTTGCTCCCTACAGCGCAAATCCAGTTTCACTTCCCGCCGCTGATCAGTCCTCCTCTGCGCCACAAATCAGCAGCGGTTCGCTGCTTTTCGTGCAACTCGGCGACGATTTTGCAATCGGCCGCACAAACCACGTTGGACCTGATTTTTGGCGCTATGTCGAGGCACTGCGCAGCGCCGTCGAGGCAGGTGGGGTAGATGTACCCGTGTTTATCAATCCCACTGACATGCGCATTTCGGCGTCAGGCTCAGCTCAGTCGCATCCCATCGGCGTGATGGGCCAATGGTATCTACGGGAAACTGAGGCAGCCGGATCGGCAAGTCGTTACCTGTCAGATTCGGATGCAGACGAGATCCAATTTTTCACCGAAGAGCTGAAAACGCAGCCACAGTTTCCGCCCGTCATGATCGAGTATCAGGCAGGCTGGTATGCGCCGGCCGATGACGACCATCCTGTGGACAATCCGCCTGAAAATACGCTGCTCAGCTCGCGGCTACTGATCGCAAACGGCATCCACGGCCTGAACTACACCCCATTGCAGGACACGTACAGCCCGGCAGGCTATTCCGTCGCTTGGGCCAATCATTCCTACCGCTGGAACGCAGGCCTGGGCCCGGACGGCGATTCCCAGCCGCGCATTTTAGGGGTCTCTCGCAACGTCTCGATGTTGCGTCGCTGGGGACCGCAACTGGCGGCGTCGCACAAACGCGCCGATTTCGGAATCGTTTATCCGGTGGGTGCCTACTCGCAAGAAAACCTTGCTCGCGCGGACATTCTGCAGATTTCTGGAACTGTGATGCGAATCGAGAGGCTCGCTACGTTGTCGTCTCTTTCCACCGAGCTGCTTGATCCCGAGTATCAACCGGTTGAACAACTGCTGCGGGATGCGCTTATTTTTCTGCCCGTACTCGATCCGGATCGGCCCCAGTTTCAGCTCTCGGCTCGCGCCCAGCGCACGCTTCTTGATTACGTGCGGCGTGGCGGGACTCTTGTAGTGTTCCCCGCTCGCCCGATGGGAACAGTGCTCGAAGAACTGTGGAATTCGGCGCCGACAGCCGAGCCGCTGACTGCGGAGAAAGGGATCCGCGAGCAATGGAAGTTTGGTGAAGGAGAAGTGATCGAATCCACGAAGGACTTTTTCTCCTGGGTTCCCCTAGACCGTTCATTTGCAGAAATCCGCGCACAGCGAGAATTGGATTGGGCCAGAGGCGTGCTTCACGAATTCGTCGCTGCGGCAAACGTGCATCCTGCCGTGATCCTTTCGGGAAGACACATAAAAGCGGGCGATTTGCTGGCCTCCGAGATTGTCACGAATGAAGGCACCGGCCTTCTGGGTGAGCGAACCGGCGGCCAAGGATTTCTGAGCCTGATAAATCTGGCTCAAGACGCCGCGGAGACATATATCGAGATTCTCTCTCCAGCTTCCTCAGCCCGGGGAAAGCGTGCCGACTACACTGCAGTTCGCGTCGCGGTTCCTGCCCACGAATCGTTGCTCTTGCCGCTCAAAGCGCCGATCTGCTTCGCAGATCCGGCTAATTCCGGTTGCGGCGACGCGGTGGAAACGGCGAGCGCGGAATTCCTCGATGCCCGGCGGGAGGGTAAACTGCTCGAATTGGAATTCTATGCGCCTGCGCGTGCCGACGTCCGTCTCCGGCTCGAACGCCGGCCCCTGCATGTCATGATCGACGACAACTCTCTCGACACTACCTGGGTGCCGGAGGCGAAGGAGTTGCGCGTGCCTCTGATGCGCGGCGCCGCTCCGAGCTATCTCCGCACCCTGAAGATCGAACTCCCCTACAAGCCCAATGTTCCGGAGGCGGAAAAAATCGGAAAAGCTCCGCTCACTGAATTTGACTTTTCTGTTTGGAATTCGTTGCGATTTCCCGTCAGCCAGGGTGCGTTCCTGCGCACCTATCCGCCCGTGTTACCGTTCGATCCCAATCGTCCGACCAGCATCATGTTCACGATTGTCAATCACAGTCCGAATGCCAGCCGCGATCTCATGGCCACCGTCGACGGCCCGCTCCGTGGCAGTGAAACATACCGCATTCCCCCCGGAAGCGCGGAAGTGGAATGGATCAAACTGAAACCTGCTGGAAAGGACGGGGCGATTCTTTCCCCGGGTCGGGATGGATTTCTGCACGCCACGATTCATATTCGGTCGAAGGATGAACAGCGTGAAGTGCCCGTGCTCTTTCTTCCAGTGCCGCATGAGGGCGTCGTCCATTACCGCTACGATTTTGACCGCGATGGCGCGGATGAATGGGTGCTGGAAAACTCCGGCTTGCGGTTGATCGTTTCCCCAGAATCGGGCGGTCAAGTGGCCGCGCTCGTGGAAAAATCTTCCGGCGAGAACCTTTCGACCAGCGTCGGTTTGCTGCGCGATGTTTTTTCTTACACGGAAAATTCCGAGGGAATTAGCGCGCAGAGGGCACGCGGCCGATATGGCTTGTCCAATCGCCCGTATGCCACTCAATGGCAATCCGAGCAAACCAATCCAGCGCTGAAACTGCAGTACGATGCGCCGGATATTTTCCCCGGCGGCGCGCATATTGAAAAGACGATTCAATTTGAAAGCTCCGGCGTGATTCGGGCGGACTATCTGGTCCGCTTGAATGCGCCAAAAAGTAGAGAGGAAATTGCGCGGGCACTGCCGCCCCAGTCATTTGCCGTGTTGAATTCGTTCCCCGCGGTCGCGCAGGCTGACCATGCCACTCTGTTTTGTTGGCGCCCTGCTGGCAACGACAAGGAGAATCCGCATTGCGAGGATTTTTCGCCGGGAGGAAAAACGCTCGTGGTCCCTGCGGAAGCGAGGCGCGTCGAGGTCCACACGGCCGGTCACCCTGCGACGGCGCTGGAGTGGGATTGCGCGAGTGCCTGCCCCCAGTTGAGGATCGAGCCGAAAAATTTCTCGGCGCTCTTGCGGCTGCAATTTCCTGCACTCAACGCAGGAGGAGATGCCGCGCAATACACGTTGCGTATTCGGGTCCTTGGCGCACACTAGGCATGAGCGCACCCGGGGACGAAATGATGGTTCGTTCATCGGGAGGATTCGTTTTTGACAAAACACAACATGTGCCCGGTGCATCTAAACCAGTGTGAATAAAACTGCAATGCGGCTCATCAACTCAATTGCGCTTCTTCTCGTTTCCATGCTCGCCTGGTCAGTGTCTGCCCAGACGCAGGACGACGGGGGCCCTATGGCTCCTCCGCCCAAGTTCGAAGTGAAGCGCATCTCTGCCGAACCTCATCCCGGGCCGCCGCCAATTCCGGAAACCGAGATCATCCGCCGATTCTCGGCGAACGAAATCGTCATGAAACGGCAATACGATGCTTACAGTTTCAAGGAGGACATCCGCGTAGAGGAATTGACCGACCCCGGCGGAAAATTTTCAGTCACTGGCGAGGTGTACAGCCGGCCGAACGGCGAACGCTACTTGCGCGTCACGACGCCGGCGGAATCGAATTTGAAGATCACCAACTTCACGCTTGAGGACGTGAAAGTCATCGCCACACTCCCTCTCTTCGTCCTCACTCCCGACCAGATCGGGTACTACGATTTCAAGTATGCCGGCCAGGACAAGCTCGACCAGATCAATACCTACGTGTTTCAGGTGAAGCCGAAGGAGTTGAGCCGCACGCGCCGATTGTTTGACGGCGTGATCTGGGTGGACGACCAGGATTTCGTCATCGTCAAGAGCTTCGGCAAATTCGTGAGTGAATTCGCCGGCAACGGAACGCGGCTTCCTTTCACCATGTTTGAAACTTTCCGCGAGAATTTTCAGGACAAGTACTGGCTTCCCACCTACACGCGTTCCGATGATTACAGCCAGGACGAGCAGAAGAACGAAATCCACCTTCGCCTCGTCATTCGCGACACGGATTTCAAGCTGACGCCTTCCCCCAATGCGGCCGCTGCTCCCGCGCCAGCGGATGCGCCACCCGTCAAGCCTGGTCCGACCGGGAACAAACCCACGTCAAACTATTAGCTCAGGATTTGCAGGAGATCGGGCAGGTCGCCAATCGAGCGCAGGATTGTGTCGGGTCGAGCAGCCCGGATGCGGTCGGCCGTCGGAAAGGGGCCAAAAACTCCGATGGCGCGCACGCCGGCGCGCCGAGCCATTTCGACGTCTTCAGCAGTGTCGCCGACGTATACGGATTCTTCCGGCTCTGCGCGGAGCCGCTCGAGCGCAAGCTGCAAAGGAGCGGGATGCGGTTTTTTCCTGGAGACATCCTCGTTGCAAACGCAGGCTGAAAAATAGTGAGCAAGCCGAAAGCTACGAAGCTGTCTTCGCACTCGCCGGCGATTGCCGCTGGTCACGATGCCGAGATCGAAATCGCTCTGGAGCATTTTGACGATGCGCCGGGCCCCGGGCAGCAGATCCGGGGTCTCGCGCGCATAGGCCATGGTCCAGAGACGATCTGCTTCGTCCCATTTCGCCCGCGGGATGCGCGCAGCGCGATACACACGGTACCAGTTCGGCGAATAGTGCCGTGCCAGCTCCTCCGGCCCCCAGTTCACGCCGAGGGCGCGAAACATGGTCAGGTAGGCGCGGGTATCGGAGGCGTACGAATTGAGCAGGGTGCCGTCCCAGTCGAAGAGAACGGCCCGCGCAGAAAATTTCCCGCGTTTCATGGCAGGGGAATCGTATCAGAGAATGGCGATTCAGCGGTCGCGATAGCGCATCGGCAGAACGTCGTCGCGGCGAAGCGCGAAATCGTCGAAGCTGGCTGCATAGCCGCGCCAGCCGGGCATGTCCGAATCTTCCGCCCGGACGATGTGCGCCGCTGTGCACATTTGCACGCTGCCCATGCCCAGCGGCCGCTCGACCAGGGCCACTTCCAGCTCGATGGATGTTCCCGGTTCCATATCGCGGGGAGCGAGGAAATAGACTCCGCTGGAGCTGATGTTGCGGGTGACGAGTGGGACCGGAATCGGTTCGACGGACCCGCCGATGCGCGTCAGACGCAGCGGCAAGGAGAGATTAGCGCGGGGGCTGCGCCTCCGCTCGTGCGCCACGCCGACAGCGTGAGTGGGAACGCGCGCAAAGCGCCGCGGTCCCGGCTTTCCTGTGTGAGATCTTATTGATTCAGTGTGGCTTTCGAACTCGCGCAGCGGCGATGCTACCGCCTGCTGCTCCTTAAAGTCCCGAGCAGCCCCCATATCCCCTTCCCCCAAGACCTGCCCAGAATTGACCCCAGTGGTTGCCCCAATATGCGCGCGCCAAAGCCTTGCGTCAACGGGGGGTGGTGTCAAGTTGCCGTATCATATACCCCCAGGCGTCCAAAGAGCGATTTTCGGCCCTACGGCATCGAATAATGGAGTTGGCGTGCCCTATTTGGCCAGATTTTGAGCGCCAGAAACGGATAGTCTGACCGGCAGCCTTCCGCTACTTTATCCGCGGAGGCTGAGGCAATGGGAATACTATCAATGGCAACAACCGAATATCAGAGAGCGCCGCACCGTCCCGCATTGCCGGCTGACGCGCAGTGGGAAGCGGTGCTGTCCCGCGACCGCGATGCCGACGGAATGTTCGTTTACGGTGTCCGCTCGACCGGGATCTATTGCAGGCCATCGTGCCCGTCGCGCAAGCCGCGCCGCTCGCAGGTGATCTTCTTTCCCCTGCCTGAGGCCGCAGAGCAGCAAGGGTTTCGTGCCTGCCGGCGCTGTAAACCAGGCCATGAAAATCCGCGGGACGCACGTGCAGAAGCTGTCGCGCGTGTCTGCCGGGAAATCGAAAAGCGGGTTCACGATGATGGCAGCGGCTCCGGAGAAGCTCCCGTCACCCTCGCGGCTCTCAGCAAGCCGCTGGGCATGAGTCCACACCAGCTTGAAAGAGCCTTTCGCAGCCTGATGGGCATCACGCCCCGGCAATACGCCGATGCGCAACGCATGCGCCGGCTGAAATCACGCTTGAAGAAAGGAGACGACGTGACGACCGCACTGTATGACGCAGGATTTGGATCCAGCAGCAGATTGTACGAGCGCGCCCCTTCGCAATTGGGCATGACCCCCGCCACCTATCGCCGCGGCGGCGAAGGAATGCAGATTCGTTACACGATTGCGAGTTCGCCGCTCGGCCGCCTGCTCGTGGGCGCAACTGAGCGAGGGATCAGCGCCGTGTACCTCGGTGAATCCGACGCTCGCCTGGAATCGGAAATCCACAAAGAATATCCCCGCGCCGAAATCCGCCGCGACCGCAACGGCATGGAAGGTTGGGTCGGAAAAATTCTGGCGCATTTGCGTGGCCGCGAGCCGCACCTGGATTTGCCGACAGATGTCCAGACGACTGCTTTTCAACGGCGCGTGTATGAAGAGTTGCGACGCATTCCCTACGGGACCACCCGGACTTACAGCGAAGTTGCGCGCGCCATCGGGCGTCCAAAAGCGATTCGAGCCGTGGCCCGCGCCTGCGCCAC
>Ga0187776_10002017_pt1 | contig 10311 bp, 11 predicted proteins | sample 0216_BV02_MP12_2_FD_132426 | JGI IMG/M metagenome (GOLD analysis project Ga0187776, IMG submission 132426) | Tropical peat soil microbial communities from peatlands in Department of Meta, Colombia - 0216_BV02_MP12_20_MG | ecosystem: Environmental > Terrestrial > Soil > Wetlands > Peat | place...
AGCTCGGTGCGGTAGACCTTGTGATGCTTCATTGCGGCGCCTCCGGTGGAATCATGGATTCGGCGTGGACGAAATCGCGCTCAAGCAGTGTACCCAAGCGGCTCCGGATTGGCGAGGGGCTGCTACAATGCGAGCGGCTCACATGGCCTGGGACGAGCGAATGAAGGACTTCCACGCCCGACGCGCGAAGGCGCGCGGCATGGGCGGTCCCGAGCGGCTCGCCCGGCGGCGCGCCGCCGGAGCGCTCAACGCGCGCGAGCGCGTGGACCGGCTGCTCGACCCCGGCTCGTTCCTGGAGATCGGCACCTTCAACACCTCCGACGTTCCCGGCATGGAGGCGGAGACGCCCGCCGACTCCAAGGTCGGGGGCTTCGGCCGGATCGACGGCCGGCCGGTCGTGGTGTGCTCCAACGACTTCACGGTGCTGGCCGCCACCTCGAGCCGCGTCGCCTCGCACAAGGAAGCCGAGCTCAAGCGCCTGGCCGCCCGACGCGGCCTGCCGATCGTCTACCTGGCCGAGGCGGGCGGCGCGCGCATGCCCGACATCATGGGCTCGGCGGGCATCGCCTCGTTCGGCAACTCGACCTACTACGGCACCCGTCGCCGGCGCGTGCCGATGGTGACCACGGTCCTCGGGCAGGCCTACGGGCTGCCGACCTGGAACGCGTGCCTCTCCGACGTGGTGGTGATGCTCGAGGGCGCCTCGATGGCGGTGTCCGGGCCGCGCGTGCTCGAGCTGGCTACCGGCGAGAAGATCTCGCCCGAGGAGCTCGGCGGCGCCAAGGTCCACGCGGAGGAGACGGGCTTTGCCGATCTGGTCGGCAAGACCGAGGACGAGTGCCTGGCCCTCGTCAAGCGTGTGCTCTCGTACCTGCCCTCGCACAACCGTCTGGCGCCGCCGGCGGCGGAGGTACCCGCGGGGTCGGGAGCGGAGATGGCCACGATCGCCGACCTTCTGCCGGAGGCCCGCAACCGCGCCTACGACATGACCCGGGTGCTCTGCCGGCTCGCCGACGGCGGAGAGATCTTCCAGCTCAAGGAGCGCTTCGGTCGGAGCGTCGTCACCGCGCTCGCCCGGATGGGTGGCCACGTGGTGGGGTTCGTCGCCAACCAGCCCATCCAGAAGGGCGGCGCCTGCGACGCCGACGGCTGCGACAAGGCGATCTCGTTCCTGGTGCTGTGCGACTCGTTCAACATCCCGCTGGTGTTCCTGCACGATATCCCGGGCTTCTTCATCGGCCGCGACGCCGAGCGCAAGCGGGTGGCGGGCAAGATCATCACCTGGATGGACGCCCTGGGCGCGATCACGGTGCCCCGCGTATCCATCATCGTGCGCAAGACCTACGGCCAGGCCTACTTCAACATGGGAGGCGGCGGCTACGCGGACCTGCTGGTGGCGTGGCCCACCGCGGAGATGTCGTTCATGGATCCGGCGACCGGGGTCAACGTCGTCCACGGCGCGGAGCTGGCCGCCCTGCCCGCCGAGGCGCGGGCCACCCGTCGCCAGGAACTGCTCGCGCAGTGGGAGCTCGACACCCGGCCCTACGGCGCCGCGGCCCGCCACCTCGTCCACGACGTCATCGATCCGACGGAGACCCGCGACGTGGTGATCCGCTTCCTGGCCCAGTCGCGCAGCCGCACCGCGATCGGCCGGCATCGGCTCGCCGGCTGGCCGACCACCTTCTAGGCGTCACCCAGTGTCGCTGGCCTGGGCGGCGGGCGCGCTGGTCATCGCGGGTGCCTGCTTCGTCCAGGGCCTGGCCGGCTTCGGCATCGGGCTGGTGTCGCTCGCCTTCCTGCCCTATCTGATGTCGCCGGCCGCGGCGGTGGTCCTGATGACCGTGTACGCGGCCGTGTTCACGATCGCGATCTTCGTCCCGCTCCGGCGCGACTTCACGCTCGACGGCATGACCGAGCTCTTCGTCGGCACCGTGCTGGCCGCACCGCTCGGGGTCTGGGTGCTCGCCGCGCTCCCCGCCGACCTGCTGAAGCGCCTGATCGGGCTGGTGCTGCTGACGATCGTCGCGCTCGAGTGGCTCGGGCTCTATCCACGGCGGCTCGAGGGACGCGGCTGGGGCTTCGGAGCCGGCGTGGCCGCCGGTCTGATCGGCGGCGCCGTAGGGACGCCGGGCCCGCCCGTCATCCTCTACGCGGCCGCGCAGTCGTGGAGCGCACGCACCATGAAGGCGAACATCCAGGCCTTCCTGATCGTCAACCAGACGGTGATCCTGATCGGCTACTGGTGGGTCGGCCTGCTCGAGCGCGAGGCCTGGCACCTCACGACGCTCTACGCGGCGCCCGCGGTGCTGGGGCTCGCCGCGGGCATGGCGCTCTTCTCACGGCTCGACCGCGAGCGCTTCCGGCGTGTCGTCTTCGCGGTCCTGTTCGTGTCGGGCCTGGTGCTGCTGATCGGGGGCTAGCCGCGGCCTCGGCGCGTCACTCCAGGTCCAGCACGTGGGTGCGGTCGCGCGCCCCGGGGGCGGGCTGGAACCCGAGGCGCTCGTAGAGACGCGCCGCCGTCACGCTGTCGGTGCGCAGGTGCAGACGTCCGAAGTGGCCGCGCGCGGCCTCGATGACGTCGTTGACGAGCTGCTCGCCGACCCCGGCCCGACGGTGCGGCACCAGCACGTAGAGGTGTCTCACGCGTCCGACCTGCGGATCGTCGGCGTAGGGATCCAGGCTCAGGCCGCAGACCCCGATCACATCATCGCCCGCCCGCGCCACGAACAGCACCTCGCCGGAGCGGTCGAAGCGATTCGTCCCCTGCTGCCACTCCTCGAGGAGACGTCGCAAGAAGCGAAAGCCCTGGCGCTCGCTCTCGACGACCAGCGCGCCGAGGCGATCGGCCGGCTCGCCGCTCAACCGCTCGATGACCGCCCGCATCACTCGGCCATCCGGACGGTCGGTCAGTCCAGGCCCCAGGCGCGGACGCTCTGTGGCACCACGCGGAACATCACCCGGTTCGGGGGCATCACGCGGGCCCCCCAGTACTGCTCGAGGTGCGGATGGTACTTGTCGAGGAGCCGGGTCGCGAGCGCCCGCCGCTCGGCGGTGTCGCCCAGGAACTCGGCGCGCCCGCGGACCGCGACGCCCTTGATGTCGGCGCCGCGAGCGCCGCTCTCGGCCACGATGTGCAGCCGGGGATCGCGCCGGAGATTGCGGACCTTCTGGAGATCGTCGACGCTGATCAGGGTGAGCGCGGTCGGGTCGTGCAGGAACCACATCGCGGTGATCAGCGGCGAGCCGTCCGGGTTGATGGTGCCGAGCACCACGATGTCCTTGGAGGCGAGATAGCGCTGGATGCGCGGATCGTCGAAGGTCATCTCACTGGGCGATCCAGACCTTCATGAAGGTGTTGTTGTCGTAGGAGGTGATGCCCGGCTTGTAGTTGCGAAGCTTCCTGTCCTTGAAGAACCAGCCCTCCACCCAGCCGATCGCGATCGAGGCGTGGTCGCCGCGGGCCAGGAGGTAGCGCTGGAGGTCCCAGTAGGCCTGCTTGCGCTTGTCGCGGTTGGTCTCCTTGAGCGCGCGCTCGGCCAGCTCGTCGACCTTGGGATCCGAGTACTGGCCGTAGTTGCTGCCCGACTCGGTGGTGTAGGCGATGTGGAAGACCCCGGACGGCTCGTTGATGTCCATCGCGCGGTCCTGGCTCGCGATGATCGTGAAGTCTCCCTTGCCGAAGGCCGCGTATCCGGCCGCGCTCTCGTGGGTCTTCATGGTGCCGCGGATCCCGATCTTGCGCAGCTGGGCGATGACGAGCTGACCGCGGTCGACGTAGTTGCCGACCTGTCGCACCGCCACCTCCACGTCGAGGCCGTTCGGGTAGTGCTTCTCGACGAGCTTCTTGGCCTCTGCGACGTCGGCGTCCTTGGGCTGCCGGCACCCCGGCGTCTTGGCCACCTCCTCGAGGGGGAGCGCGAAATCGCCGACCAGCTTGGGGTCGAGGATCGCGCACGGGACGCCCGCCCCCTCCAGCGCCTTGGCCACGAGCTCCTGCCGGTCCAGCGCGAGGTTCACCGCGCGACGCATGTCCGGGTTGTCGAAGGGAGGCTTCCTGGCGTTCAGGTAGACGAAGAAGACGGTGTTGATCGGCCACTGATAGATGTCGACGTCGGTGCGCGCGCGCGCCAGCTCGTCGGCCTGGGTCTTGCGCATGGGCGGCCAGGTGTCCCACAGCATGACCTTCGAGGCCTTGGCCGCCGCAAGCTGGGTGGGCCCTCCGACCAGGATGTACTGCTTGACCCCGTCGAGATAGGGCAGACCCGGGATGAAGTAGTTCGGGTTCCGCTCCCACTCGATCACGCTGCCGCGCTCGTATTTCTTGAACTTGAAGGGCCCGGTGCCGACCTGCGCCTCGGGCGCGTTGAGGTCGCCGTACTTGGCCAGGATGTGCTTCGCGGCCACCCGGCACCACGCCGACGCGAGCGCGGGCACGAACGGGGCCGCCGCGAATCTGAGCTTGAACTCGACGGTGTTCGCGTCGACCGCCTCCACGCTGGCCACTATCGGCTTGAGCGCGGCGCCGCACTTGGGACTCTTGAAGTCCGGGTTCAGGATCCGGTCGAACGACGCCTTGACGTCGGCGGAGCTGAACGGCTGGCCGTCGTGCCACTTCACGCCCTTCCGGAGATGGAACGTGTAGGTCTTGCCATCCGGCGAGACGGTCCACCGCTCGGCGAGGTCCCCCACGATCTTGCTCGGATCGTCGGGCTCGTACTGGAGCAGCCCGCTGTAGATGCCGGCGGTCGCCTGCTGCACCACCAGCGGGGACTCGGCGTGCACGTCGAGGCGCCCGGGGTCGCCGTAGTCGAACCAGTTGAGGATCCCGCCGGGCCGGGGCTTCTCCTGCGCCACCGCCGGCGGGGCCGTCGCGGCGAGCGCGACCACCAGCGCGGTGGTGAGGGCCGCGAGCCGAGGAAGTCTCGAGAGGCGTGTCGTCATCTATCGCTCCTTTGCGGTCCGCGAGCTAGCCGAGGCCGCCGCGGAGGCGCGGATCCGTCACGTCGCGGATCGAGTCACCCAGTAGATTGAGGCCGAACACGGCCAGGCTGATCGCCAATCCGGGGAAGAATACCATCCACGGCGCGGTTTCCAGCGCCTGGATGCCCGCCGCCAGCATCCCGCCCCACGAGGGCTCGTCGGGCGGCGCGCCGGCCCCGATGAAGCTCAGCGACGCCTCGACCACGATGGCGTACGAGATGTTGGTGGTGACCAGCACGATGTAGCTGGCCAGGCAGTTCGGGATCACGTGTCGGAACACGACCCGCGTCCGCGAGGCGCCGGCGGCCTCGGCGGCCTCGATGAAGGGAGTGGCGGCCACCCCGAGCGCGACCGCGCGGATGGTCCGGGCCGCGGTGGGAGTGAGCAGGATCACGAGCGCCAGGATCACATTGTTGACCGACTGGCCCAGGGCGGCCATGAGCGACAGCGCGAGGATGATCGGCGGCAGCGCCATCAGGCAGTCGACCACCCGCTGGCTGCCGGTGTCGGCGGCTCCCCCCACGTACGCGGTCACCGCGCCCCACAGCGCGCCGAGCGTGATGCCGAACAGCACCGAGACCACGCCCACGTAGAGCGAGAGCCGCGCGCCCCAGATCACGCGGCTCAGCACGTCGCGCCCGACCTGGTCGGTGCCCATCGGGAACTCCCGGCTCGGCGCCACGTACGTCGCGAAGCCGGTCTCCTTGGGGCCGTGGGGCGCGAGCGCGGGCGCGAGCAGGGCGACCACCACCAGGATCAGCACCACCAGCCCGCCCACGGCTCCGAGCGGCTGCCCGAGCACGAAGCGGGTGAGCGCGGCGCTCATGCGTACCGGATGCGTGGATCGAGCCACGCGTAGAGGAGATCCACGCCCAGGTTCACGCTCAGGAAGACGAGCGCCATCACGAAGACCATGGCCTGCACGGTAGGATAGTCGCGCTGGCTCACCGCCTGGATGAGCGCGCTGCCCATGCCGGGGACCACGAAGATGATCTCCATGATCACGAGTCCGCCCAGGAGTCGCCCGCCCCACCAGCCGATGAAGGTGACGACCGGCAGCAGCGAGTTCCGGAGGGCGTGGCGATAGACGACCGCCCGCTCGGCGAGCCCCTTGGCGCGGGCGGTCCGCACGTAGTCCTGGCGCACCACTTCGAGCATCTGAGAGCGGGTGAGGCGGGTGATCGGCGCGCTGATGTAGTACGCCTGGGCCAGGGCCGGCCAGATCAGCTGCTTGAGGTTCTCCACCGGGTTCTCGCTGAACGACACGAACTCGAGCGGCGGCAGCCAGCGGAAGAAGCGTACGAGCGCATAGAGGATGAGGGCGCCGGTGAAGAAGAGTGGGAGGCTCAGCCCGCTCAGGCTGACCAGGCGGGCCAGGTAGTCGACGAGTCCGTTCTGGCGCACCGCCGACACCACCCCGAGAGGGATCGCCCACACCATCGCGATCAGCAGGGTGAGCACCGCCAGCTCCATCGACCGGGGGAAGCGCTCCCGGAGGATGTCTCCGACCGGACGGCGCTGGACGTAGGACTGGCCGAAGTCGCCCCGCACCGCTCCCGCGATCCAGTCGAGGTACTGGGTCACGATCGGTCGATCCAACCCGAGCTCGCGTCGGATCTGCTGGATCTGCCGCTTCTGCACCGCGCTCGACTCCGACCCGGTCTGGTAGACCAGGATCTCCGCGATGTCGCCCGGGACCAGGCGCATCAGCACGAAGATGAGGATCGAGGCCCCCACCAGGGTGGGCACGAACAGGAGCAGTCGCCGCACCACGTACGTCGACACGCCGGGTCAGGACTCCTCGTCCGGCTCCCCAATCAGAGCCGGTGGCGTCGGATGGTCTTGGCCATGGCCTCGGGGCCGAAGCCCAGCTGCAGGAGCGCCGCCCCGAGGTCGAAGGACTCGCGGTAGGCGGAGATCTTGCCGTCGCGCTTCTCGAACACGCTCATGCCGCGGAACCGCACGGTACGGCCGGCGCTCCTCGGGATCGCGTCGGTGACCGTGTAGCCGAAGGTCCACTCGGACGCGGCCGCCGCGTCTGTCTCCACGACCGTCTCCATGACCCAGCGGTAGTCGCGTCCCTCGCGGAACATGCGCGTGAACATCGCCCGCAGCGCGTCGGATCCGACGTGGCCGCCGAAGAAGGTGTCGTGGTACGACCCGTCAGGGGTGAAGCAGGACACCAGCGCTCCGACGTCCTGCCGGTTGAATGCACGCTCGAACTCTCGCACGATGCTCATGGTGGACTCCCGACCGCGTGGCCGGCGAGGGCGCGCGGGCTCAGCGGATCACGAACTGCAGGTGGCGATGCGCCTCGCGCAGGGCCGCCTCCGCCCGATCCGGCGTGGCCGCGCGAGAGAAGATGAAGCCGAGATAGCGTGACCCCTCCGGCAGCGGCACGACCTCCTGCCCCTTGTGGAGCGAGATCGTGACGTCCTCGATCTGGGCGACCGCGCGGGCCTCGTCGAGCCCGCGCACCTCCTCCAGCCGGCCGCCCCGCGGGATCGGGATCATCATGACGCCGGCCGCCGCCCGCTCCCGCTCGAAAGAGCCCACCGGCCGGCCGAGTGCCCGACGCAGGATCAGCTCCTCGAGCGACATGCCGGTGCCGAAGCGCAGCGTGCGACCGCAGAGACCCCCGATGGAGCGGGCGGCCACCTCGAGGACCACCGGCTGCACGTCGTCGCCGGCCCGCCGCAGCCGGAGCTCGGCGTGGACCGCGCCGTCGGTGAGCCCGAGCGCCCGCGCCGCGCGTGCGGTCGCCTCGCCGATCGCGGCCTGGGTGGCCGCCGGCAGCCGGGACGGCGTCACGTAGATCGTCTCCTCGAAGAAGGGGCCGTCGAGGGGATCCGGCTTGTCGAAAAGCGCGAGCGGGCGGAGCACTCCGTCCTCCAGCAGCCCCTCGAGGGCGACCTCCGCGCCGGGGACGAATCCCTCGACCAGGATCGCGTCCGTTCCCTCGCCCAGCTCGGCCACGTCGGGCGCTCGCAGGACCGCGCGGATGCGCTCGAAGGCGGCCACGAAGGCGGTCTCGTCGTCGGCCCGGATCACGCCCCGGCTGGCCGCGAGCACGAGGGGCTTCAGCACGCACGGGTACCGGACGCCGTGGGCCACCCGCCGCGGGTCGTCGTCCACCGAGACCACCGTGAATGGCGGCGACGGGACCCCGGCCCGCGCCAGGAGCTCACGCATGACCCGCTTGTTCCGGGTGGCCCGCGCGGCGGCGAGCGGATTCACCCGCAGGCCCAGCGCCTCGCCGATCGCGGAGGCCACCACGGTGGTCGCATCGTCGACCGGCACCACCGCGTCGAGCGGCCGGCGCGACGCGTACTCCCGCATCTCCCGGGCCGCCGACGCCGGATCGGCGAAGGGCAGCGTCAGCAGGTGGTCCGGGTACTCCCCGGACATCACGTTCGGCCGGTCGGAGGCGATCACGAGGTCCACGTCGAGCCTCCGGGCGGCCTCCACGAAATCCTCCGTGCGATACGTGGTGGTGGGGATCAGTAGCAGCAGTCGCTGAGGATGCGCCATGGCCGCGACGGGCCCGAGTTTATCACGGCGCGCGCGGCCAGCAGTTTGGTATACATGAGAGCCCGAGCTCTGGTCCGGGGTCCCGAACACCGTGAGGAGGCGATCGCCATGCGCGTCGGCATCATGATCGAGGGGCAAGAAGGGCTCACGTGGGCGCGGTGGCTCCGGCTCATGGAAGCGGCGGAGGACATGGGCTACGAGTCGCTCTGTCGGTCGGATCACCTCACGAGCCTCGCTGGCGACTCAAAGCGGCCATCGCTCGACACCTGGACCTCGCTCACCGTACTGGCCATGCGCAGCCGGCGCATCCGCTTCGGCCCCGTGGTCTCGCCGATCACGTTCTACCAGCCGGCGCTCCTCGCGAAGATGGCGGTCGCCCTCGACACGCTCTCGCACGGACGCCTCGACCTGGGCCTCGGCGCCGGCTGGAACGAGCCGGAGCACGCGGCGTTCGGGATCCCGCTGCCGCCGATGAAGGAGCGGCTCGATCGGCTCGAGAGCGCGGCGCGCTACATCCGTGCCCTCGGCGTCGGCGAGCCGGTGACACTCGAGCAGTCGCACTACGTGCTGCGGAAGGCCGAGAACTATCCCCTGCCCACCTACGGACGCCTGCGCGTGGTCATCGGCGGGCGCGGTGAGAAGCGCACCCTGCGCATCGCGGCCGAGTTCGCGGACGAGTGGAACGCGACGCGGGTGGACCCGGACGGCTTCCGGCAGAAGCGCGAGGTCCTCGCCCAGCACTGCGCGGCGGTACGGCGCGATCCGGACACGATCACGCGCTCGCTGATGATCCCGCTCGCGATCGGCCGGGACCGAGCCGACGTGGGTCGTCGCATCGCGGCGGTCCGCACCATCTTCCCCCAAATGCCCGCCGACGAGACCGCATGGCGGAAGGCGAGCTTCCTGGTGGGGACACCGGGCGAGATCATCGAGAGCCTCGGGCAGTGGGAGGACGCGGGCGTGCAGCGGGTCCTGCTCCAGATGCTCGACCAGGAGGACATCGCAGCGCTCGAGCTGTTCGCCCGCCACGTGCTGCCGCACGTGAAATAGCTCTCGCCCCCGATGGGCGTGTTCTTCTCCGCCGACGGCCTCCTGGCGCTGGCCACCTTGTCCGCCATGGAGATCGTCCTCGGCATCGACAACGTGGTCTTCATCGCGATCCTGGTGGCGCGCCTGCCCGAGGGCCGGCGGGAGATCGCGCGGCGTCTCGGTCTGATCCTGGCGCTCGGGATCCGGATCGGCCTGCTCTTCACGATCTCGTGGATGATGGGCTTGACCGAGCCCCTGGTCACCGTGTTCGCCCGCGGCGTGTCGGGACGGGACCTGATCCTGCTCGGCGGTGGGCTCTTCCTGATCTTCAAGGCCACCTGGGAGATCTACGAGAAGATGGAGGCGGATCCCCACGCGCCCACCGCGGTGGTGGCGCGGGCCGCGTTCGCCTGGGTGCTGGTGCAGATCCTGCTCCTCGATATCGTCTTCTCGCTCGACTCGGTGATCACCGCGGTCGGCATGGCCAACGACCTGTCGATCATGGTCACCGCGATGGTGATCGCGATGCTGGTCATGCTCGCCTCCGCCGGCCCGGTGAGCCGGTTCATCGAGCATCATCCGAGCCTGAAGATCCTGGCCCTGGCCTTCCTCCTGTTGATCGGCGTGATGCTGGTCGCCGAGGGCATGGGCACGCACGTCGAGAAGGGCTACATCTACTTCGCGATGGCTTTCTCCCTGCTCGTGGAGATGCTGAACATGCGCTATCGCCGCAGGCGTCCGGCCCGGGCCGGCGCCGGACGCTAGGCGCGA
>Ga0187776_10002018_pt1 | contig 10310 bp, 12 predicted proteins | sample 0216_BV02_MP12_2_FD_132426 | JGI IMG/M metagenome (GOLD analysis project Ga0187776, IMG submission 132426) | Tropical peat soil microbial communities from peatlands in Department of Meta, Colombia - 0216_BV02_MP12_20_MG | ecosystem: Environmental > Terrestrial > Soil > Wetlands > Peat | place...
CCAACCGATGGAGAAACTAGCTCGCATGTTGCTGGATCACCTCGAGGGCATCTTGAACTACTGCCGGACCAAGGTACCGATGGGAGTGATTGAAGCCGTCAACAGCAACATCAAAGCTCTGCTCCGACGTGGCCGCGGCTATCGCGACATGAACTATCTGCTGCTCAAAGCGCAGCGCCTAGCCGTTGCCAAGACCGAATTCCTCGTTCTTCAGAAAGCCGCGTAATATGCAGGGATTTCCAGATTCTTGTTCAGAGCCGCATTTTGGAGGGCCGGTCATGCCCACGCGGGAGTTCTCACATTACTTGCGCTTTTCATTCAAATCGTGGTGGATTACGTCGCGCTGCCACCAACTCTAGTGTGGCCGGTGCGAATCGGTGCGATCGCTGCTTCGATTCTTGTATCGGGAGGATTCTTCGCGACGGCATATCTGAGGTCGCTGCGTTTCATACTCTATACTGGCGCGGCTCTAGTGGCAGCGACAACCCTAACCGTGGGCGTGGGACTCATCCGTTCGCGGTAGCAGCTTCGGTTCGTTGGATCGATAGTCCTTGGCTCATTCTTTTGCGACCTACCAGATCCGTGGGAGTGGTTCCGAGCATTCTCCGGAGCGTTCGCGTCAGATGGGCGGCATCAGAGAAGCCCGCAATATACGCGGTCTCAGTGGCAGTTACTCCATTCATCAGCTCATACGATGCCCGTTGGAGGCGGAGCCAGAGAATATAGGGACGTAATGGAACTCCGACCGATGCTGTGAACACGTGCATCAGCCGCGATGGCGAAAGACCAGAGATACCGGCCAAAGCTTTGAGCGAAAGGTCCCCCCCTCCACTCAGGTTTTCGCGCACGTATTTGAGAACGCGGCGGACTCGAGGGTGAATCTTTACTGCTCGGCGACCATTCAACAGATCTTTGCGCACCCAGCGTTCCACGCGTGCTTGAGTTAGCTTAGAACCGAGCGCTAAACGCCAGTGCTCCACCTGCCCCGTGGGAACACGGGAAATATCGCCCTTGATTCGTTCCGTGAGAGCCGTACCCAGTTCGCTCTCAGGGTCAATAAATCCGATAAGTAGTGTTTTGCCTCGGGCATCAACCTCATGATTTGCATCTGGACGGACCAATGCGGCCCCGCATGTTTTCCATGTGTCGCCTTGGCCACTTCGAATCCGCAGTTTGCCCTGCATTACCATGACGAACTGGACACAGTGATGACTATGCCGAGCTGATGTGAACCCTGGTCCCCAGACAATCATTGCCGCCGGCCAGACCCAGGCGCCGGGATTTGGATGGACTAGCATCAGCCACCGAAGATTGTGGCATGCAGGAACACCTACGGTCCACTAGCGAAAAAATTGCAGCCAGTTCATTCAAGTACGAATGTCGTACACGGACTATGCTCTAAAGGCATGGGTAAAGAGACGTAGCTGGCGTCGGTCTGCTGTGCACTCATCGTGCTTGTCACCGTCTTTCTTCTGTTGATTCTTCCCTCGTGCGGGCGGGCTGCGGTCAGCAGAAATACAGCGGCCAATGCGATCCGCAGCGCTGCTGGCCGATGTGATTCTAATTACAGTTCCGACGATCGAATTTGATGGAGCGTTTCTGCGTTTCTGCTTTACATGTTGAAAATGTCTGAGGAAGGATTACTTTGACGAAAATCATTTAGTCGCTGAATCACTAGTTGAAGAGGACCCAGATATGCGTACACGCGTGGACCGACGGACCGTGAATCTTTCCGGCTATCCGGACCTGGTGGTTATCTACCTAGGAATGCGGGTCAATCGCATCACCGGACTGAAGACGCTGTTTAGCTTTGGAGCGAAGATTTCGTCTTCCGCATCTGCTAAGCCCGAGGGACTACTGCACCACGAAACACTTTTTTATTCCTTTTTCCCCATGCATTTCGGTATTCGCCAATACTGGCGTGACATCGACTCACTGCTTGCCTGGACGCGGTCGGATCCGCACCAGCAATGGTGGCAGAGCTTCCTGAAGGATTCGGCTGGCATCGGGTTCTGGCACGAGACGTATTTTCGCCGCGGGGGCATCGAAGCGGTTTACGGCGACGTACCACAGGCCATCGGCTTGATGGGATTTGCACCGGTGGTTGCGGCGCGCGGCCCAATGTTTGGCGCTGCTTCGAGGGCGGAGAAAGAGTTCGCGGGAAAACCTGTAATCACGGAAGAAGAACTCTATGGCAACCGGGGCTGAGAGTGCGTTTGCACAATACATGAACCTGTCGACGGAGGGTTCGTGACGGCCCTCTTAATTTTCGTTCTCTTCTCTCTCATATTTCGGGGACTCGGCTTTGCTGGAATATCTGCGTTCTCCACGTGGCAAGCTTGCGCGCGTGACGGACTTGCCCTCATGCTCGTCTTCACAGGCATCTCCCATTTCACATTCATGAAGGAAGATTTCGTCCGTATGATGCCTCCGTCGATTCCCTGTCCACGCGGGATGGTCTATTTCACGGGTCTGTGCGAAATCGCAGGTGCGCTGGGGCTTCTGTTTCCGGACCTCCGCCGCGCCGCTGCCTATTCGTTGATCACTTTCTTCCTGGCCGTCTTGCCCGCCAACATTCACGCCGCACGCGCTGGCGCAACTTTTCGGGGCAAACCTGCCACCAACCTGTGGATCCGTATTCCGATGCAGATGCTATTTATTGCTGTAGCGTACTGGTCCGCCGCACATTGAGCCAGCGATTCCGAATATCCCACAGCCTAAATGGCACATGGACATCATACTTTCGCCCTTGCCTGCGTTGAAGATCAGATTGCCTCTGCTTGCCGACGAGTCTCCCAATATGATGCAGCTCCACGATTACGACCGGAAAGCCAAAGCAAGATCATCCAAGACCGAGCAGCAGAATCAGCACCAGTCTCTGCACTGGCAGGTTGGGACGGGGAGATGCAGTGCGATGAGCAAACAGCCGTTTAGTTACCGCTTGAATTAGGAGCAAGATCTGAATCTGAGTCGAAAAGGCTATCTCGAAAAAGGGGTCTGGGCGAGAATGGAAAGAGCACGATTTCGGCAGTCCACATTGATGCGAGTGGACTATCCGCTGGCTCTGTGGCTACAGTCCTTGAAATCCTTGCGGACTGCGTGCGTGGAGGCCTTCTAATCCATGGTGTTCCCGAGTAAGCCGAACATTCGCGAGTGGCTCGCGACCCGGAACGTGCCTCTCGTTCTGGTCGTTCTCGCAGCCCTGAGTACTCCCCTGCGCGGTTCGTCGCAACCCATGCCTGGATCGATAGACGTTCAGTGGAATGAAGGTTCACCAGATTGTGTCAAGAATCCGCAATCTCCACTTCAGGTGCATCCATATAACGGCCAGACCTTCATTCTTCGAGAGAACCTTTGCAGTACGTTTGAGGCGCCATTTCTGTATCTGCTGATCGGATCGACGAAAGCAGTTCTCATCGACACAGGCGATGTTGCAGAACGCAAAGCGATGCCGCTGGCGGATACGGTCATGCGCCTGCTTCCGGGAGATGGCTCCGCCAAGCTTCCTTTGCTTGTGGTTCATACCCATCGGCATCAGGATCATCGGGCCGGCGACGCGCAGTTCGCCCAGCTTCCAAACGTTCAAGTAATCGGGTTTGATCTCGATAGTGTTCGTCGCTACTACAAGTTTGCGAGCTGGCCCAATGCGGCATCCGAGATCAGTCTCGGGGATCGAACGATCGACGTCATCCCGACGCCGGGGCACACCGAGACCGAGGTTTCCTTCTACGATCGGAATACTGGATTGTTCTTTTCTGGGGACTTTCTGATGCCGGGCCGACTTCTGATCGAGGATGGCAGCGAAGATCTTGCCAGCGCGGAGCGCGTCGCAGCCTTCGTCAAGAACCGCCCCGTTGCCTTCGTTCTCGGCGGGCACATTGAAATGAACGCTGGCGGAGAGATGTTTCCCTGGGAGTCGCAGTATCATCCACACGAACACGTGCTCCAGATGACGAAGGAGGACCTGCTCGCTCTCCCCGCCGCGCTCCACACTTTTAACGGCTTTTATACCGTACGTGGCAAATTCACCATGGAGAATTCGTTACACGTACTCATTCTGTTAGCAGCTCTCGTGCTTGCCGTCGTAGTTGCCTTTGTATGGCTACTTGTTCGCTACCTCCGACGTCGCAAACGTGCGCGTAGGCTGCGCGAGCAAGCCGGCGCTTAGACGGATCTCCAACTCACCGACCTGCCTGCATTCGACCCAAAGGGGCCGCGGTCGCATGAGACGCTGGGAGGCACCAGCGTCGTGCTGGAGATGTATGTGGATGATGTTGACAAAAGTTTCGCGCATGCCGTGGACCTAGGGGGAACTCCTCTGCTTCCACCCACCGACATGTTTTTCGGTGAACGGTATTGTTGGGTGGGCGATCCCTGGGGACACGTCTGGGCGCTAGCCACGGTCAAGGATACGCTTACCGACGGCGAGGTCCAACGCGGCGCCGAGGAATTCATGTTAGCAATGGCGAAAAAACAAGTGAGATGTCTTCCGAGTGGCCGGAAACGGCTCTCACCGTTCGGCCACTCGATCCACGTTGCGTTCGGCATCGCACGCTCCCGATTGACCGCTTGGGAACAATGGCTTTCCAATCAGGGTATTGCGATTGAATTCAGAAAAACGTGGAAGTATGGCGGCGAGGCGCTCTATTTCCCGCGATCCAGACGGCCACCTGCTGGAGTTGGCTACACCGGGCGTGTGGAGTATCTACTGCTGCTTGAGATTCGGCGAGCGGGTTTATGGTTGAGGATGGGCCGAAAAGTTCCCCGACGCCTACGAGGAAATTCTCTATGGTATCGAGCTAGAGCGACCCCTGGCTGGGACGCAAGGCCTTTGAGGATTTTGTCGAGGACACCCTGGACGCTATGCTCGCCAGCGACGGTGACTGCAAGGAGTAGGGGTTCTGCTTGCACGACTTATATCCCCACCTGTCTCTATCGTACAACGAGCGTCTGCCAGAGCGGAATCACGGCGAAAACGCAACCGACGCCGCGCGAGTGTTTTTCTATGCGTAGAGCGCCAGACTGCTGCTGTCGCACGCTCTTGTGCTTCTTCCGATTCGCATCGTTGCCTTTGAGATAGGCGAGCCTTTCATCCAGCGATTTGTGAGAGAAGCGGATTCGGAAGGTTTTTTTGCCGTAACCTGAGTTCCGGGCGGCTGACGATCCGCGAACTATCTCCCGTTGAAGCTCGGATCAAGATGCCCGCAGGTTACGTGGTCAGCACTCTCCAAAGAAGCGGGCACGTGCGTCGGCCGCGATTGGCAAGTCGGGGCCAGAATACAGCATGTCGGGCAGGCGCGTCGGGTCTTGTGCAATCAGAGGCAGGGCGCGGGCGCGCCGTGCGTCCGCCTCAGGGCCGAGCCGCTGCAACACGTCGTAGAACCAGCCACTCACCATCCGAATGATTCCGTAATGCTGGTCATGACGAGCTGCATAGCGGTCGCCGGCAACCGCCCAGTCGTGATTGGCGAGCAACTCGTCGGAGAGCACGCGTGCATCGCGCAGCGCCAGCGCCAGCCCTTGTCCCCACGAAGGGTCGTTCGAGGCGGCGGCATCGCCGACCAGAGTGACACCATCGTGATACGGGTGGTCGACCCAAACATCAACACATTCAAACGATGCCAGTGGCCCGGCGGGCTGCGCTCCGCCAAAAGGAATGACGCCACCGGCGGCTCGGTTGAACTCCTCGCAAAAGCGCGGAAAGTCGGCGTCGCCTTGCAACCGCGAGCAGGTCTGTGGATGGAAACCAAAGTATGCGCGGCCTTTGTCGGCCGACTGCGGGAACAAGGCCGACACTGCACCGCTGGCGAGGTCGTTGGCGATGTACGCAACCGAAGGGTCCATTTCGGCGGGCAGGTTCGTCACCCAGACTCCTGAGAGGAACAAGGGGATCGAACCGCGGCGCGTCTGGAAACCGAGCTGGGTGCGCAACGCGGGATTGCGCCCAGCGCAAAGCGTCACCAGCCGCGCCTCCACTTCGGCGGTTCCAGAAGCTTGTGTAATTTTCACCTTCGGCTTGTTTCCGGGTACGATATCCTCTACCGTGGCACCACGGTGCACTTCAGCTCCGGCGGCTGCTGCCGCTGCGAGCAACGCCTCTTGTGCACGCGGATGATAGAAAGCCCACATCCCTGTCGCCTGTGGGGTCGTGGCGACGAAATCGCGCTTCATCGCGTGCTGGCCGTTGATAATCAGCTCGACACACTTCATTTCGTTGGCGCAGGTGTGCAACACGTCGTCCACGCCCAGTTGCCGGGCTTCACCCACTCCCCACGGCTGCAAACACTCACCACGAATGCGATCGCGAAATTCGGTTTCCCGCTCCAACACCAGCACGCACGCGCCGCTCTTCGCCATCCGCTGTGCTAGCGATGCCCCGCCAATGCCGCCGCCTACAACTATCAAGTCGTACGCCATGTTCGCCATATCGCCTACCTGAGTAACCGCTCCGTTAAAAGCCGATCATCGCAACTTGGCCAGTTTGGACCGGACCTCAAGCAACTCGGCGAAATCCGGGTCTGCTTGGTTCCACAATTTTTCCGCCGAGGCCATTTCGCGCAGCGCCAAGTCAAAATCGCCCTTGTGCTCAGCGGCGAGCGCAGCGACAAGATGCCCGCCTGCGTACTGTGGATCGAAAAGGAGCATTTGTCCCCCAATGCTCTCGACCCAGTCTGCATACGAACGGGCCTGCTGGGCTAGGTACAGCATCGTAAACAATTGACCCACCCCGTCAGCCGAACCTTTCGCCTGCAAGAAACGCTGAACTAACGCCGAAAGCTGTGCGTTGGCCTCAGTCTCCTTTCGGTCATGCAGAGCTATTTCACCCTGCAAGATCCCCATCTGCGTACCCAACATCTTGCGAGGCTGTGGCATTCGTGACAAGTTTACGCTGCGCCGGAATGAACCCGATGTTTCTGCCAAGGCTCAGCAACGCGTACAAGAGGATCATCATCGACACGACCGCCAATCCGTTCCCCACGATCGGGGAAATCAACGGAACACCCTGTCCGGCAAACGCTGTAAACCCTAGTGTCGCGTAGGTCGTGACGAAGGCCAGAAGCCAGAACCAAGGATTCGGCGTTACGCGAACCGGTGCCGTCCGCAGGACCATCAGGAGAATGATAACGAGAAGCTGCAGGCCGAGAACGGCGCGTGGGAAGTTCACATGACCGACGATCCATCGGCGGTACAACTCAACGGCAAACGGAAGGGATGCCACGATAGCGATACTTTTGTCGACCCAGGGGATCGCTAGCAGGTCCACGAACCTACGTCGAGCCATTGGACACTCCGCCAGTAACCAGTGGTGCTCGTCGCGAGGAATCGATCTTGTGACGAACCTATCAGTCCCTGAAGAGTAGTCTTTGCCGCGAAGCAGTGTCAATTGTTGTAATCAGGCGTGGGTGTTGAAAAAGTGCGTCAACAGAACGGCCTTTAGCTGCCTGTATAGGTTGCCGAGTTTTCCTGTTTCAGCGACTAGGCGGTGGCGGGCAGAACCGGGGTTGTCGGGCGGCTGAGGAACCGCACTAGCCGTTTGATATTCTGCGCAGCCGCCGCCAGAAAGAACTGCTCCCGAACGAACTTCCTGCGTCGTAAGCGCAAGCGCCGGAGCCCGATCTGGTTCTTCAGTTCCGCGAAGAAAGCCTCGACTTTGGTCCTGATACAGGGCAATGGACACGTCGCCGTGCCCGCTGTCATGTTCAGGACTTAACTCGCTGGCCCTGACCAGACTTTTGACTCAAGCTGCTTTTTGAACCTCCTGCGAAATCTTGGCGCCCAGAATCTCCGTCTTTTCAATCGAAGGCGGCGCAGCCAAGAGAGTGGAGGCGTTGGCGAAGAGCGCTTTGGCAATGGGCCCATTAAGGTGAGCTTGCCTTCCCGAGTCGTCGTGAAACGCATCGGATACCGCGAACGTGGATGGGCCCAAGCGCAGCGCGAACCACAGCGGAGTGGTCTTCTCCTGATTGGCCATCTGAAGAGCCTGCTTCAGGAAGTCGGCCACTTCTTTCTCCTTCCCTGGTTTGGCTTCGAGGCGCACAAACAGTCCAATATCGGTAGCGCCAAACGCTGCGGAGCCTGCTCCCAAAAAGCACAATGCACGACCGGACGCTACAAGTATCTGGCCATTCACATCCACGAGTCGGCACGGCAACGCGCACGGGAGTTGGCCAATACCCCAGAGTTTTCCAGGGCACAACGACAGCGCAAGCCGCCCGCTGGCACCATGAGGGTTAGGGATATGAAAAACGCTTCAACTCAATTCAAGAATAGAAAGGAAGGAGATTGCCAATGCCAAGGACAATTGATGATGTCAATCAACCCGGTGGTGCCACTAACAGCGCTACCATTCACAAAATCGGGCATTCCGAGAGCTACCGCGCGGAATCGCTGGCCACTCGCATCGAGGAAGGCGCTGCCGGCTTATTTGCTTTCGCGGAAGGGCCTTCAGACGCTGAATGGCGCACACCTATCTCGGCCACAGACCGGCGCTCTGTTGGCGTTGTCGTTCACCATGTGGCCAGCATGTATCCACTCGAGATTGACCTCGCTCGAGCAGTCGCCAGTGGCAAGTCCATTTCGGATGTCTCGTGGCAGGTCGTCGCACAGGTGAATGCCAAACATGCCCAGGACAACGCTCAAGTGTCGAAGTCTGCCGCGCTCGAACTCTTGCGGCAGAACAGCCGCGACGCGGCCGCTGCGGTGCGAGCCTTGACGGACCAAGAACTGGACACCGCGGCACCGTTCTCCCTGAGTTTCGGGGCGCCGATGACGGCCCAGTTCGTGATTGAGGACCATGCCATGCGGCATAGCTGGCACCACCTGGCGGCGATTCGGAAGGCACTCGGCCGCTAGAACTGCAGCCGATCAAGGCATGTACGTCCGAGTCTCGGGCTTGTACCACAGCCTTAATCGGCCCGTTCAGGCAGTGCGTTTGATTTCCTTGATTCCGAGTTTTAGCCGGCGCCGCAAAAGATTCCGCAACGTGGTGGCGTCGGCATATCCGACGCGGGCGGCGACCTCATCGACACTGGCGTCGCTGGTCTTCAGCAAATGGACGGCGCGCTCCACGCGTAGACTCTGGAAATAAGATAGCGGGGATTTGCCCAGTACCGCATGCATGTGGCGCGCCAGAGTTCGCTTGCTGGAGGCAACCGCCCTGGCAGCGTCTTCCAAGGAGAATCCGTGCTTCAGCCTCCCGCGAGCCCAATCTTCGAATCGCTGGACCAGGGGATCGGAGTGGACCAGGTGATCCGTCAACGCGTAGGCGGACTGCGTTGGCCGCGAGTCAACGATGAGGTACTTCGCGGTCAGGGAAGCGAGTTTCGGGCTAACTCCCCGGATGATCCACAACGCAAGGTCCATGTGGCTCAGCGCAGCTCCCGCCGTCACGAAACGTCCGGACTTCACAATCATTTGTGATTCGTCGAGTGACACGCTCGGGTAACGCCGACGGAACATTGGTACCAGCCCACCACGTGGTAGTGGCTCGTTGATGATCGAGTGGGCCAGATTCAGCCATTACGAACGTCCCAATGCAGGCGGCCGTCATCATTGCACCTTTTCGAGCCCACTGCCGCAAAAGGACAGCAGCATCTCGAATCTGTGGCCGCGCGAGTGCTGCCTCTAGTGGACTCGGCATTTTGTACCCGATCGCCGGAACAACGACGCAGGCGGGTACCTTTGAGCCAATCGCCTGTACCGGGAGAGTCAGTCCTTGCGAGGTCTTGACCGATCTACTTACGCCGACAATCTTCACCTCAAATCGCTCGCCAGAGAAACCAGACATCTCAGCGAGTTCGTTGGCCGTCTGAAAAGCATCAAGGACGGCGGACAATCCCAGATCGAAAACACCATCGAGTGCAAGCACATGGACACGCATGGCAAATATGATACCAACATGTTCATTCCTGCCGATTGGGCGCCGATGTCTCCGATGACGATCCGTTCAGCCGGCGAGAGCGACTGATATCCACCTCGCGTCCGATGCAGGCAACGATATCCGGCACGGCTTCCTTTCGTCGGCTGGAAGAGGCTGACTTTCTGTTCTGGTGTTGGTTGACCTGTAGAGATGTAGTTGGCGGGCGTACATTGCTTTAAAACGCTTCCTCGTGGAGACGGGCCCTGTTCTTTGTTCTGATGGAAGGGGAGCGGCTCATATCGGTCCCACAGGGGGCGCTCTCGTTTTGCCCTCGGCCATTTCTCGGTCGCGTGACGAGCCTCTCTTTATGATCGCTACGGTATCGACCTGGTGGCAATCCGAATTCACGTTTGAACGCCCGGTTGAAAGCCGCCTCCGATTCATACCCGAC
>Ga0187776_10002019_pt1 | contig 10308 bp, 11 predicted proteins | sample 0216_BV02_MP12_2_FD_132426 | JGI IMG/M metagenome (GOLD analysis project Ga0187776, IMG submission 132426) | Tropical peat soil microbial communities from peatlands in Department of Meta, Colombia - 0216_BV02_MP12_20_MG | ecosystem: Environmental > Terrestrial > Soil > Wetlands > Peat | place...
TCGCCGCCGAGGTCCGCCGGATCGCCGACCTGCCGGACGAGTCCCCCGATCTCTCGCAACGGCTAGCCGAGCACGGCGTGCTGCCGATGTTCGGCTTCCCCACCCAGGTGCGCCTCCTATACACGCGCCGGCCGCCACAGCGCATCCGCGAGTGGCCGCCGCCCGGCACCATTGACCGCGATGCCCGCATCGCGATCTCCGATTTCGCGCCCGGCAACGAGATCGTGCGCGAGAAGCTCGTGTACACGGCCGTGGGGCTTGCCGCCTTCCGCCCGCAAGGAAACATGACGGTCCCGGTGCCACCCCTTGGCCCCGTCACCCAGGTCGGGATCTGCGACATCTGCAAGATGATCACGCCCGACCCGCCGGCCGGTACGACTATCTGCCCTTACTGCCAACAGCCGGGCGGATTCGAGATCCGACCCCTCGCCCGACCGCAGGGCTTCCGCACGCTGTGGACGATTGATGAGGCCGAGCCCTACGAGGCCTCGGCGCAGAAGATCTCGCGGTCCTCCACCCCGAAGCTGACGACACCGGATCAGTGGGACGGCCAGCACCAGACAGGCGGCCTGGAGGTCTCCTACGGTCACACCCAGCTGTGGACCGTCAACGATTCCGGCGGCAACCTATTCCCACTCGCGCCGTCCACCCGGCCCGACGGGGGTCTGCTGGTGCCCGACCTCGCGCCCGGCTTCGTCGGCCAGGGATCGATGTCGTACGCGCTCGGCGCGATGTGGACGACGGACGCGCTCGTGGCCCGCCCGCTCAATCGGCAGACAGCGAACTACAGCCATCTCATCTACCCCGCCCGCGACACGATCCTTGAGCTCTGGTCGACCGCCCGGCGCGCCGCCTGGACCAGTCTCGCGTTCGCGCTGCGCGCCCGCGCCGCCGTGACGCTCGACATCGAGCCCCAGGAGCTCGAAGGTGGTGTGCGGCTGCTGTTCGAGGCGCAAGGGGCGCTGTTCCCCGAGCTGTTCCTCGCTGACACGATTGAGAACGGCGCCGGGTTCGTCACCTTCCTCGCCGACCCGCAGCGGTTCGCCGCGCTGCTTCACGATACCCGCACGCTCGTCGCCGAATGGGAGGATCCCGCCGAGCACTCGTGTGAGGGCTCATGCCCGCGATGCCTGCGCGACTGGTCAAACTCGATGTACCACCCGATCCTTGACTGGCGCCTGGCCGCAGACACATTGGAGGTTCTCCTCTACGGCCGACCGCGGAGCGACCGATGGGCCGGGGTACGCTCCGCCGCGATCCGCGGCGTGCGCCGTGAGCTCGGCTGGTCGGTGATCCAGACCGGGCCGCAGCCGATTCTCGACGCCGGCTCCGGCAAGCTGGTGGTGCTGATGCATCCGCTCGACGCCGCCGATCCTCACCTGCGCCACGGCCTGCCAACCGCGCACGGCACCGCCACGCCGGTCGACGTCTTCAACTTCAACCTCCGTCCGGGCGAAGTGCACCGCCGGCTCCTGTAGAGCGGGCGCACACCCCGTGTCCGGAATGGGCGCCCGTGCGCTCACACGATGGTGACCTTCACCTCGCCCCGCTCACCGACGCTCAACCGCAGGTAGAACGACGAGCCGGGGCATCAGCGTGACCGTCGGCCCCTCCGGCACCGAGACGGCATCGGCTGCCACTTCGAGCGAGGTCGAGACGGAGCTCGATGGGGCTCGCCTACACCCGGGTCGTAGCGAGTCGCTGGCGTGACGAGGTGGTAGCGGGCGTGACTCCCTTTCCGTCGGCGGGGCAGAGGATGCTTGACGCCTGCCAGACTGAGCGGCAGACTGGATAGCGAGAATACGAACATGTGTTCGATGCACTGAGACGGCGGAGTGAAGATCAGCGAGAGCCATCCGCGGCTGCTTGCGCTTTGCGCCATCAGAGTTGGACGGCGAGAGGCCAGATTGGAGCGTGATCGCGCGGCAGAGCCAAGGCCTCAACGCATGAATGAGCCCGGGAAGGTCGAGGTTGCCGATCCCGCTGCCCAGTCCGCGATCGCGATCGCTTCCTTCTCACTCCCGGCGTCAGCGCGACGAGCGCTTCGGCGACCTTCCGATAGGTTCGGCTCGGGCGGTGTGAGCGCCACCGCCGACGATCGAGTTCGCTGAACATCGAGCGTCCCTAGCAGCGACGTGGGTAGGTCGTGCTGCGCTCCACGCCGACATCGAGGGCGTCGGCGAGACGCGCGCGTAGCTTGAGGAAGGCGTGGCCTTTCGTGTCCATCCGCCATATGCGCCCCGCGAAATCGAAGATGGACCCACCCGCCTGGCAGGCACCGAAGCAGTACCACGTGCCGTCGTCGTAGAGCTGGAGGCTCGGGGTGCGGTCTTTGTGGAATGGGCAGTGGATCTTGCCGGTCCGATCAGGGGAGACGCCGGCGAGCGCACCCACGTAATCGGCGGAGGGGATCGCTAGGAGCAAGCGGTCGAGCTCGGTGCGGCCCGTTCTCCCGCTGGTCTTCAGCGCTGGGTCAGTGTGCACGGGCGGGTCTGCCACGCCGTCCACGAGCTGGTCGAAGTCGTACCGACCCGCCGCTCCGTTGAAGTCGACGAGTGCGACCGACGCCGGCGGCGAGTGTTTGTGATTCAACGAACACGGCGGTCTGAGTATGCGCGCGGCATCGACGGACGCCAGGTCGCCGCCAAGAGCATGCGCGAGTCGACGGTTGGCTCGCTCGAGATCTAGCACCGTCACCGGCGCGGAAAGGGTGTAGTACGCGTGGGCGTGGCCCGGACTGCCCGAGGAGACGATCATGCTGGGCGGATGCCGGAATGAGCGGAGTCGGTCCAGTGCGTCGGGCCGGTCGATCTCGACGAACGTGAGGTGCGAGCGGTCGATCGCGTCGCGGCCGCCGGCGCGGCGGCTGCGGAGGCACACGCCGACATATACGTCGGTCCGGATCGCAAGCCGCCGGATGAGTCGCGAGGCACCGGGCGCACTGTGGGCGGCGATGAACAGTCGGCCCATATCCCGTTGGCGGAGCGCGAAGCGGATCTCGAGTAGTCGCGCGCCGGGGGCGGGTCCGGCGAGCATCCGCAGATAGCGGTCGAGCGCTTGGGCGTCGGTGACTGCCTTAGACGGCGATGTGCCGGTCATGGCACCGCCTCGATCCGCACTATCCGCGTCCCACCGGGGCTGGCCCGACGCCACGGTCCGTGCTCGTCCGGGAGTTGCGAGACCCCGATCAGCGCGCGGGCGAGCGCAAGCGCATACTCACGCGGCTGCGGCGGGCTTTGGTAGCTGATGCCGTCGTGGCCCGCGAGCGCCGGCTGCACCTGATCTGTGACGATCACGCGGTACCCGCTCATCGTCCGAGCCTTCGCCGGACCGCGTCCAGCGTTGGACAGACCCACCGGCCGGCGGTGCAGCCGGCACCGAGCGCAAGTAGGTCCTCGAGTGTGCTGTCCGGCGTGATCGGGCAGCGGCACTCCTTGGCTCGAGGCCGGGCGAGCTCTTCGCGAATCACAGCGGCGCGCCGGCCGGCGTCGGCCTTAACTTTGGCCGCCCGGGCGCGTCGGATCGCGCGTAGGCGCTCGCGGGCGGCGCGCTCCTCGATCCGTGGAGTCGCGTCGCGGGTCATGGCCTCACCCGCTCGTAGCCGGTCTCGAGCTGGGCGGCCGCCTCGAGGTAGCTCGGCGGCTGCTGCGTCGATTCGCGGATTGGCCGCAGGCGGACGTGGTGCTCGTCGGGGATGTGGATGACCTCGACGAGGCGGTGGTGGTGCGCCCGGTCGATCCAGAGGCTGCCGACCTGAGCGCGCGCGTCCGTGGTGGTAGAAGTTTGCTGTCGCATGTCGCTCCTCTCGTAGGGGCGGCGCGGTGGCGGGACGCCCCTGGCCGGGCGTCCCGCCTTGCCGCCGTCGGCTTACGCGGCGGCCGCCGCGGTCTCGGGCTCCGACTGCTCGCTCCGCGGGGCGTCGAGGAACTCGACGCTGCGAGCGATCACCTCCAGCTTCTGCCGGCGACTGCCGTCCTCGGCCTCCCACTCGGAGTGGTGCAGGTGTCCCTCGACGGCGACACGGCGGCCCTTGGCGAGGTACTTCGCGCACGTCTCGGCCTGGCGGCCGAAGACGGTGACGTCGATGAAGTCCGCATCGCGGTCCTCACCGTCCTTGCCGCGCTGGCGCTGAACCGCGAGGCGCAGCCGCCCGACCTGCGTGCCGCCCCGCTCCTCGAGCGTGGGGGCGGTGGTGAGACGGGCGACGATCTGTACGGCGTTCATGTGGTCCGTCCTTGTGGGGATCGGTTGGTTGAACGAGGGCCGGCAGCGCCGGCTTGGCGGCCGAGCGGAACCGAAGCCCGTAGGGCGAGGGGAAGGGAGCGCAGCGACCTTGAAGCGAGCCGGGCCGCCGGCGGCGCAGAATCGGCTCTCAGAGCAACCAACCGGTCCGCATCGGAGGCGCAATCACGCAAACGACGAGGGATCGGCGGCCGTCTCATCGCTGTACCACCAAAGTGGCGGCGAGGACCAGCGTCGGCACCGCGATCAGTGCCAGCAGCGCGAATAGACGCGTGAGGCCGTGGCCGTTTCGCAGGGCGTCTGCTGGTCGAAGCCGGGCTCGCACGCGAGTCCGTGCCGGGATGCCGGCGTGCGGGGAGGACCTGCGATGCTCGGCGTGGTGCCGGCGATGGCAGTCCCAGCACAGCACAGTGACGTCGTCGCGGCGCTCGTGCCCGAGGCGCCGGTACGCACGGTGGTGGATCGTGAGCCGGCGTCGCGATCCACAACGCAGGCAGCGGCCTCCCGCGCAGACGATCCAGATCCGTCGCCGAATCCTCCAGAGCGGCGAGCGCAGGTAGACCAGGTAGACGAGGGAGTGGCGTCGGCGACGTGTCATCGGGCGTGAGGGGTGAGGAGCACCTCGATCGCTGCCGCGGCGGCCGTCAACGCGATCGTCGCCGCCACATTGAGCACTGCGATCCTCGGTCCGTAGAGGCGAGCGCGGCGGCGAGCGCCGAGCCATGCGGCGGCGGCCGTCGCGGCCGCGAGGTATTCAATTGGCAACTGCGGTACGAACGAGATCAGGGCGCCGCGCCAGCGGCCAAGCGCGAGCCCGACCGCGATGGCGTTGCCGACGAGGATTGCGGCCACGATCGCGTCGCCGGCGAGCCGGCTGCCGCGCGCGCTCTCAAAGCGCGCGGCGACAAGGATGAACGGCGCCGCCAGCACGCGAAGGTTGTTGAGCCCGATCGAGGCGACAGCACCGGCCGATGGATGGAGAGTCGCGTGCGGGCGGGCAGCGGGTCCAAGCGCGGGCCAGACGATGGCCGCGACCGCGGCGAGCGCTGTCGCGGCGCTGAGCGCAACCCAACAAAGCCAGGTCGCTCGCAGATCTCGGCCTGGCTGCGCGGCTCCGCAGTCGGCTTCGCCCAAGTCCGATTCTCGCGCCGTCCGCGAGCTCGTCAGTTCTGCGGCTGCCATTGGCTCACCACGAAGCCATGCTTGGTCGCAGTCACCCGCGCGTAGATCACGTGGAGGGTTGGTGGCAAGCCGGCGTAGTCGCCCTGACCACTGGTTTGCTCGCGGGTGACGATCACCCACTCTCCGGTCGCGGCGCCTTGGCCGTCGGCGATCCCGACGACCGCCCCCGCGTTCAACACCTTGCTCTTGGTCAGCTCGGGGTCACGCGCGAGGGCGGTGGCGGCTTGCAGCGCCTGTGCCCGGGCCTGGCCCAGGGAGATCGCGGCGAGCCGCCGCTGACTCGCCGCAGCTGTCGCGGCACTCCAGTTCACGTAGAGCTGCGCGTAGCGGGCGAGGGCTGCCTCGGGGTTGGATGCCCGCGCGCCGGCAGCCAGCGTGCTCAACCCCGCGCGTGCGCTCGGAGGGACGGTGCCACCGCGCTCCGGCGCAGGGTCGCTGACGTCGGCAGGCGTGCTCAGCGCCGAGGAGACGACCGTGCGCGTGACGGCGCGTCTCGTCTGGTACGGGTTTGTGATCCCGGCGCAGCCGGCGAGCTCGCCACCGGCGACCAGCGCGGCGAGGACCATGGCCGGTCGCCTCGCGCGCACGCGCGCGCGACTAACGAATGACGCGCCGCGGGTGAGCCGAGTGCGGGTCATAGTCCGGGCGGGTGGCGGACGACGTATGAGAGGCCGTCGGCGAGGTTTCCGAGCGGGTTCTGGCGCCAGCGTGGCCCGCTGCCGGCGGGAATGTTTGGGCCGCCGTAGTCGGCGGTGTCGAGCGCGAGCCCGGCGACGACGATCCACGCGTGCCCCGAGTTGGCGTACACCGTGATCCACCTGCCTGGCCCCGAGAGCCCCCACGATTCGAGCGTTCCTGACACGTCGGGCCACTGGCTGTGAAGCCCGGCGGTGTAAAGCACGAACGACACCGCGCCGGAACAGTCGTATGCCGGCCACGGGTAGGCGAGCGAGCCGAAGTGAGCGACCGGCTCGGGGTAAGGCTTGGTGTGGATCTCGTTGGCGGCGGCGATCGCGAGCTTGACCGCGGGCGGCGCGTCCTGCGGCGCGGCGGCGCTCCCGTCCGGCAGGATGCGCGCCTGCTGCCCGGGTACGACGGTCAGCGTCGCGGTGGCGGCGAGCTGATCGCATGCTGGCGTCGAGGACATCGCTTCGCTCGCCGCCGATGCGCCTGCTGGCGCGGCCAGTGGGGGCGTGGTCTCCTGGAGGAGGTTGCCGGCGCCTGGGTTGGCTGCGGGCGTGACGCTCACGTGCCTGACGCCCCAGGCGTCCTGGTCGGCACGCCCTTTCCAGTCGTAGATGTCGACGTGCCGGCCGAGGATCGCGCCGCCCGTGTCTCCGGCATAGAAGGCGCGGCTGGTCCTGAACGGGTTGGGCTCGACATGCGCGAACGTACGCAGCGGAATGACGGCGGGGTCAACAGCGATCTCATACGCAGGTGGGCCGGCGGTCAGGTTCACCCCGGTCGCGGTGACGCCGGACCCGTTGAGCGCGTCCCACGGCGGGCCGTAGGCGGTCGCGATCCAAGGCCCACCGCCGGCCGGGAGCCCACCCGGCGCGGGCGCTGGTGCACATTGCTGAGTGGCGACGCCGCCGAGGAGAACGACGGGTAGCGCGACCAGGATGAAGCCGCCGGCGGCTGGCAGCCATAGCAGCCAGCGGTGCTTGCGCGACTTCTCCGCGCTGGGGCTCACGCTGCCCGCCTTTGCTCGCGGTACTGCTCGTGCCACTCAGGAGTGCACAGCAGCTTCAGCGCTTCCCAGTGATCACCTTGGCTCTGAGCCAGCGCGGCCGCACGCCGGGGCTGGTCGTTCTCGGGATCGGAGCAGCAGATCCAGTATTCGAGATCGCCGAGCAGCTGGCGTACGGTCCCGCGCCCGCGGTTAGAGATCATGTACGCGCTCGAGTAGAGCCCGGGCTGCGTTGTCAGCGTGGTGATCTGCTCGACGTCGGTGTCGGTGAGATTGAGCGGGGCGCGCGCGTACCCAAGATCGTCGGCGTCGTTCTGAAAGCACAGGGCGATCGCCTTGTTCTCGAGCAGCGCGTGGCCCTGCGGCGTGGCGAGGTCGCGGAAGAACTGGGAGACGAAGATCAGCCACAGCGCGTAATGACGCGAACGCCGCGCGTACTCGTTCAGCCACGCGCCGGCCGCTGATGAGGCGGTGAGCTTCCACCCCTCCTCGACCACGAGGAATAGGCGTCCCGCCCAGACCCCGGCTTGATCCAGCTCGCCTTGCAGTCGCAGGCTGCGGGTGCGCTGGATCGCGCCTTCGATGTGGTCGACGATCTGAAGGATCATCGGCGGGACGAGCCGGTCGGGAAGCCCGGCGATGTCGAACAGGGTCAGCGTCGTCTCGTCGGGCACGGTTGTCCGCGCGTCGGCGAGGTGTGCGAACGAGCCTCCTTCGCAGAACGGCTCGAGCCGCACGATCAGCGACTCCAGCGTGTCGCCCAGCAGCCCGCCTGGCTCGATGCCCTCGCGACGGTGCCGCAGCTCGTGCAGCAACAGCGTCTCACGGGGACGTTCCCCGGTTCTGGCGCAACGCTCGTATACGGCTCGCGTGCCCGAGAGCAGGAACGACTCCTCAAGCGCGCTGAGCGTTCGGTCATCGCTCCCGCGCTGGTCGCCGATCAGCAGCGCGTGCAGCGCAAGTAGGAACTGCTCCTTTTCCGGCGGCACGTTCTGGGGGTCGGGTACGTCCCAGGGACAGATGACCTCCCCGGTGTTCGAGCCGACCTGCACTCGTCGGGCGCCGGGGATGAGCCCGAGGAGCATGTCGTAGTGGCCCGAGCCGCGGCCGCCGCGCTCGCTCGCGGTGGATGACCGGTCGATGATCCAGCCACGCATCCCCTGCGAGATCGCTCGTTCGAGCAGCGCGTTGATCGTGACCGTCTTGCCGCCGCCCGACGGGCCGATCGCCAGCGTCACGTGTCGGGTGTAGACGCGATCGAATGGGTCGAGCCGCTCAAGCGTGCCGCCGGGGTCCGCGAACCCGAGGATCAAGCCGTCGGGCGAGCCACACGAGCTCGAGGTCAGGGGCAGGCAGTGGGGGATGTTGCGGTGCGCGTAGCTGCGGGTCGCGCGCAAGGGGTCGACGCCCAGCGGGATCGTTGACGTGAAACCGGGAAGGCACAGCCACCGTCCGCGGACGACCCGCGCGCCCGTGTGCGCCTGAAACTCCCGGGCGGCACTCTTGACGACTGCATCGAACGCCTCCGGATTGCCGCGCGGGTCGCGGATGGCCACGCTGATCGAGACCCGGTAGACGGTCGCGCCGATCTCCGAAGCGAGCTCGGCGTCGAGCAGTTCGGCTTCGGCGAGCGCCTCGTGCTCCTCAGAGCCGATCAGCTGCGCGCGGCGGTGCTTGTAGTCGACTGCGGCGGACAGGCGCTTCCAGCGCCGGCGCTGGCGCGCCCGCACCTGCGCGCGGCTCCCGACCCGGATGTGCACCGCCACGGTCACCGGGAGCGGCGATGCCAACAGGTGCATCAGCCACCACAAACTCGTGTGGATCGGCGGCGTGCCGAGGTGCAGGATCTCCTCGAGTGTCCCGTCGGCATGGCGCAGCCAGCGCGGGTCGGTGGCGTCGATCTGCGCCAGCTCCGGACCCGAGCAGACTGCCTCGAGGATCCGTTGGCGGCAAGCGGCGGCCGCCCGGTCGGTGGTCGCCTCGGCGACCCCGGTCGCCTGGGATAGCGTGTCCAGGTCGGGCAGCTCCCTGGCGGCGGGGTGGAAGCGCTCCCAGAGACATGCGAGCGCCTGCACGCCGTCCAGCAGGCCAAGGCTCGATCCCAACCGCAGCCAGTTGCGTCTGCACCTGCTCGGCCTGTCGAAGGCTCTCCGCGGCCGCACGCTGGTGCGAGCGCCAGGGTGTGCGCCGCCCGCTTGGGGTGAGCGTCTGGCGAAATCGGGTGCGGAGATCTTCGCCTTCGGGGTGGTGGGGGACTGCGATCCACCAGCGGGCGGCGACCGCGGGCTGCTCTGAGCCGGCGGCGTGTACGACCGACTGCTTCTGGGCGGAGAGCAGCCAGCGTCTGACCTGCGCGAGGTCGTCTCGTCCGCGTCGGCGATCGTGGTCGCACGCGAGCTCCACCCGGCGCGTGTCGTCGGCCAGCGCCACTCCCACCGGAATCGGGTCGGTCTGCGCGTAGATCGCGAGCGCCTGGCGGTCGGGGATGCCGCGGCAGATCTCCGCAAACGCCCGCTCGATCCGCGCCTGCGCCCCGGCGTCGGCGGTGATCGCGTTGGGCATCCGCTCGCACTCGACCAGCCGCACATAGCGCCTGTCCGAGGTCACGATCAGCCCGTCCGGCTCGACCAAGTCGACCGGAAGGAGCCTGCCGATCGATCCGGGCCGCGCGTTCTTCATGGCGTCACCGGCTCGGGAACGGAGTCCCGGGCGAGCGGCTCAGCGGCATCGGTCGAGGGCGCAGCGTCGAGCACCAGCCCGCCGCGCTGCGGCGCGGCCGCCAACGTCAGCTGCTTTGGCGCGATCCGGTAGCCGAGCACCGCCACCAAGTGACGCCCCGGTCCAAGCGCCTGACCCGACAGTGCGTGCAACACGACCCCGCAGAGCGTCAGCGCGAGCACGACGATCGTGATCGTCGGGCGCAGGCCGAGCGGGGAAAGCCTGACCGCGCCGTACAGGACACCGCCGCCGACCGCGACGCCGAGCCATCCGCGCCAGGAGAGGCCGTAGTAGCGCTCCGGGTCGTTGAGCCTTCGAAGCGTCTGCATCAGCTTCCCTTTCGCGGCGGCTGGCGGCGTCGGGCGCGTCGCTCCGGTGCCTTGGGTGCGGGCGGCTGTTTCTTCGCTTCTTGCGCGCGGCCCGAGTTGCTCGGCCTCGAGAAGTTGCCAGGCTGTTTCGCTGTCCCGGCGCAGCCA
>Ga0187776_10002020_pt1 | contig 10305 bp, 8 predicted proteins | sample 0216_BV02_MP12_2_FD_132426 | JGI IMG/M metagenome (GOLD analysis project Ga0187776, IMG submission 132426) | Tropical peat soil microbial communities from peatlands in Department of Meta, Colombia - 0216_BV02_MP12_20_MG | ecosystem: Environmental > Terrestrial > Soil > Wetlands > Peat | place...
ACACCCACCGGGGTGCAGGTGAGATCGACGGTGAACTGCTGTCCATTTCCGGTGTAATCGGTTGGATTCATGGCGAACGTGGTGAGCGTTTCCGCGGTTCCGGGGAGCGCTCCGCTCAGTACGGGCTCGTGGATCAAATTGACACCGAAGCGCGGCGTGTGGCGCGCCATACTGTGCGTCACGTCGTAACGCAGTTGGTATTTCTGCTGATTGCGCAAGACCGGGAACGCCGTGATGGGCGTGACAAATTGATTGTCGCCGAATGTTTCAAAGCCCGAGGTCGTGAGTGCCGTCGTGCTGAACGGAAACGCCAGGGCGTATCCCATGTCTGAGTTGCGCGTCTCGGTGCGATGGAGGGCGCTCGCTTCAAACACAAACGATCCGAGCCAGAAACGGTTGAACAAATAATGCTGGCTCAGAAGCAGGTTCATGTAATTCGACCGCGAAGTCGCGCCGGTCCCGGACAGCGTTCCCTGCTGGACGAGATCATTGTACGTGGTGTAGCGGTCCACAGCCGCGCGCAGTGTCCATTGCGAGCGCTGAGATTGAGCCCAATCGAATCGCTGTGTGATGAGGGAATCGCGGAATGGCACGCCGACACTATCCGGCACCGGGATGGAGTTGACTCCCGGAATCAGCCCCATCGAAGCCAGTTGCGCCAAGGAATCGAATTGCGAAACATTCGCGGGGCTATAGGCGATGCTGGCGTCTTCGTGAACGTACTCGAAGGACGTGAACGACCAGAGCTTTCCTTTCTTGATCGCACCGCCGAGGGTGCCGGCGTAATTCTGCCGTGAAAAGGGCTGCTTCGGATTGGGCGCAGGATTATCAATGGGGAATCTGGCGTTGAGCGCCGCCGCGCGTTCGTAAACAGAGGCGCTGCCATGCCACTCGTCGGTCCCGCGCCGGGTGGTGATCACCACCGAGCCGGCTGTGGTCCTTCCGGTATCGGCGTCCTCGAGCGCGGTGCGTACCCCGAATTCCTGCACGGCATCGGGAGAAAAATTCTGAAGGAAGCCGCCAATGTAGTCGTCCGAGTTGTCGCCGCCGTCCACGGACAGTTCGACGTTGAGCCCGGAGCTGCCCCCGAACGAAACCGCCGTGATTCGGGCCTTCGTGGGATCCGACGGCTCGACCGGCTCCGTTCCGGGAACGAGATAGGCGATGTTGGCAAAGCTGCGTGCCGCAAGGGGAAGCGCTTGAAGGTCTTGCTGAGTCACGACACCCTGTTCCACTGCCGAGGCAAGATCCAGTGGTTGCGTCGTGATCGAAGAAGCCTGCGCGGGCACCTCAACCGTCTGGCGAACCGATTGTGGCTTCAAGACGATCTGGAGGTCTTGAACGCTGCCCACGACGACGGAGACTTCCGCGCGGGCTGAGTCAAATCCCGTCGCGCTGACCTCCACGGTGTAATCCCCCGGCGGCAAATTATCCACGCGGAAATCGCCGCGTTCGTCGGCCGCCAATTCGCGCCGGCTGCGAAACTCCGAGGCGCTGACGGCCACGGAAGCGCCCGCCACCCTCGCGCCGCTGGAGTCTGTGACCATCCCCCGCAACGCCCCTGCGGGATTTTGGCTCCGCGCCGCCGGACATAGCATCAGAACTGTAAAGAAGACAATCGGGAAAACTCTGGCAGGCAACAGCGTATTCATCCCGCGCATCCACTTGCCTGGATCATGCGTGCGATTATCCCAGAGGTGTGTCCGTCCGGGCAATTCGCCCAGGCAAAGGTGTGCGGCGCGGAGAGCCGGGAGATGTGCGTTGACACCCCGAAATTGTTTTGTTATTCAGTTCGTTCGGCATTTGGCGCCAAAGGTTCAATCGGGGAGTCTCTCCCTCCGGCATGGGTGAGCCCGAAAAAATTCCAAAGGTGAAATGAAGACCTCGAAGGCGTATGCCCGAATGAGACGCGGTGCGGCCTGCGGTGAGCGGAATTCCTCTAGCCGCCCGAATCCTTTCCAATCTCTCTCACTTACCCTCGCAATAGCGCTGTTGGTGTGGGCGAGCCTCGCAGGATTCGTGGGCTGCGGCGGCGGTGGTGGTTCAACGATCACCATCCAAATCACTCCGGGCAACACGCAAAACGTGGATCAGGGGCAATCGCTCAATTTCACGGCAAATTTGGCCAACGACACATCGAATGCAGGCGTAACTTGGACGCTGACTGGATCGGGATGTTCCGGGAATGGCTGCGGGACGCTTTCCGGCAACACGACCACCTTCGTGACTTACACGGCGCCGACAGGGCAGGGATCGCAGCTCACCGTGACGCTGACGGCGACCTCCGTTGCAGCGAAAGGTGTCACGAAAACCGTAACCATCAATGTCGTGCTGCCGCCCCTTTTCACGACCACGTCTCTGCCGAACGGGGCAAACGGAATTCCCTACAGTCAGGCAATCGTTGTCACGGGAGGAGTCGCGCCGCTGAGCTTCACGATTGGCTCGGGCACGATTCCGCCCGGATTGAATCTGGATTTAGCGGGAACGCTAATCGGTACTCCGTCGTGTCCGGGAAGCGTACCGACGCCGGCATGCCCGGCGAATGCTCCGAACTCCTATTCTTTTGTGGTGAAAGTGACGGATAGCGGGAATCCGCCGCTCTCGTTGAACTCACTCCTCTTCACGGTCATCATCAGCCCGCCGCCGGTCTTGACGATTACTTCGAGCGGCGCGCTCCCATCCGCCACGGTGAACGCATTGTATTCCGCGCCGATCCAGACTTCCGGCGGGGTGCCCCCGTTCAACTGGAGTCTTCTTTCCGGGAGCCTTCCGACTGGGCTGATGCTGAACAAGACCTCCGGCCAAATCAGCGGAACGCCGAATCCAGCTACGGCCGGCACGAATTTCAAATTCACGCCGCAGGTGCAGGATTCTTCCATTCCCCCGCAGGTAGTCTCCACGCCGGCGAACATTTCGATCCTGGTGACGCAGCCACAGCCATTGGTCATCACCACCGAATCTCCTCTTACGCCTGGAACAGTCGCGACTCCCTACGCGAACTTTATCACTGCCACGGGCGGCATTCCGCCCTACACGTTCAGCATATCGCCGGGCCTATTGCCTTCCGGGCTGGCGCTGAACCCCTCGAGCGGCGAAATTACCGGCACTCCCATTCTTGTGAACTCCTCCACATTTATGGCGTCCGTGAAGGATTCTGGAATCGTGCCCGCCACGACATCGGCACAACTGACTCTCAATGTGACTGCCGGAACCTCCAGCCCCAACCTCATTTTCGCCAACACCTATACGTTCCTGTTCACCGGCTTCGATGCGGATGGCACAGTACTGATTTCTGGGACCTTCACCGCGAATAGCTCCGGAGTGATCACGGGTGGAACCGAAGATATCATCCGGAAGTCCGGGATCACGCAGGCCGCCACTCTTTCCGGCACTTATTCGATCGGCACGGATGGCCGAGGATCCTTCCAGCTCACGGCCAAGAACAGTGTGGGCCAGACTGTTACCGATGTATTTCAGTTTGTCCTTGAATCGGATGGCAGCGCGCGTATCTTCGCCAACGACACCGCCTTGAATTGGGCGGACTCGCCTACTCGCGGATCGGGCATCATGAAGCGGCAGGTGGGAAGCAGCTTCGCTTCACCCAACTTCAGTGGCAATTACGGCTTCGGATTTTCCGGACAGGATTCGGGCGGAAATCCGGCGGCACTTGCCGGTTTCGTTCACGCGGATGGTGGTTCGACTTTCAGCCCCGGGACGATCGATTACAACGACGCGGGTACTTATAGTCCCGCCGTGCCGCTTTCTGGAAATTTTGCCGTGACGTCGTCCTCAGGACGCGGGACGGCAAGTTTCCTCTTTCAACCTCCTACCACCCCCCAGTTCACACTCAACTATGCTTTCTATATGGTGTCGCCGGACGATCTTTTCTTTGTCGCCATCGACCCGACCGACTCCACTCACCCTCGGCTGGGAGGGGAAATGATTTTGCAGGATCCCTCGACGGTCCTCAACAATTCCGCGCTCAATGGAGTGAGCGTCGCGACCGGCGCCGGGCTGGCCACGAACGCCAGCGTTTTCGCGGGCTTCCTCACCGCCGATGGGAACGGCAATTCCACCGTCAGCTACAACGAGAACAACGGCGGAGCCATCAGCACGCCTTCCTTCGCGAGCACCTATCACGTCTTGACTTCTGGACGTGTGAACCTGACCAGCGGCCTCGGCCCGCGGATCGCCGCGCTGTACTTGACCGGGCAGGGACAAGGCTTCTTGATTGGCTCCGATACCGCGGCGACCTCCGGCCTGCTGGAACTTCAAACCGGGACTCCGCCGTTCTCTTCGTCGTCGTTCGAGGGAGGCTTTACCATCGGCGCGCCGTTTGCCGCCGACAATCAAGTGGCGAATGTTCTGGGCCAGATCACTGCCGACGGCACGAGCCACGTGCAAGGCGTCGCCGATATTTTCACGGCGGCCGGCACAGCCGACCTCGGCGAGACTTTTGGGGGTGCTTTCAGCATGGTAGGAACCGGCCAGGGCCAGTTGACCACGAACACGCCTCCCGAATTTCCCACCAATCTCGCTCTGTTCCTCGTATCTCCCGCGAATTTCCGCGCGGTCTCGACGGATGCCAACGACACGCATCCCCAAGTCATTTTCTTCGACCACTAAAAAAAGGAATTGCAGTGAGGACTTGGCCTCGCGTCGCTTTACGGAAAGTTGCGGTTAGCGTTCTTTCTCCGATTCTTTGTCCTTCAGGCGCAAGGCAGCGGAATTGATGCAGAAGCGCAGGCCCGTAGGCGCGGGGCCGTCGTCAAAGACGTGGCCAAGATGCGCATCGCAACGGCTGCAGAGAACTTCGGTGCGCTGCATCCCGTGCGATGAGTTGCGCTCCATTTCCACATTGTCCGCGGCAACCGGTTGCGTGAAGCTCGGCCATCCGGAGCCGGAGTGGAATTTCGTTTCCGAGGAAAATAAAGGCTGCCCGCAACAGACGCATGTGTAGGTCCCCGTCGTTTCCGTGTCTTCGTATTCGCCGGTAAACGGCGGCTCGGTCCCTTTTTTCCGCGTGACATAGTACTGCTCCTCCGTCAACTCCTTCCGCCATTCCGCGTCGCTCTTGCGAATTTTCCCGGTCATGTTCGATTTCCCCTCACCCCACAAAACGATACCCGACTCCGCGCACGGTCAACAAGTGCTTGGGCTTCGATGGATCTTTTTCCAGGTAGCGCCGCAAGCGCACGATGAAATTGTCAATCGCGCGCGTATCGGTGTCCTCGCGCAGCCCCCACACTTCTTCCAGGATGGACTTCCGGGAGACTGTCTTGCCGCGATGGCTGATCAGGTGGCGAAGCAGCTTGGCCTCCATCAAGGTCAGCTGAATCGTCGCCCCGCCTGCGCGCAGTTCCAGCGCGGGGAAATCAACCTTGATTCCGTTGATCGAAAAGACCTCTGCGGCCGTGCCGTTTTCCCGGCCTCTTCTGTCTCCTGCGGAATTTGCTTTTTCGATTCCTCCGTCGTTTGCCGCTCGAAGCCACTCGCTTCGCCGGAGGAGTCCCTGAAGCCGCGCGAGAAAGATGGGAAGTTGAAACGGCTTCGGCAGGTAGTCGTCCGCGCCCGACGCAAATCCCTGAAGTACATCTTCCGAGCGCCCGCGCGCCGTCAGAATCAGCACCGGAACATAGTTCTTGGCTTTGCGCAGCGCCGACACGACTGCAAATCCATTGATCCCGGGCAGCATGACATCAAGAACGACGGCGTCGTAGGGCTGGCTCTTTTGAAGAATCTCCTCGAGTGCCGATTCGCCGTCGTGGACAATCTCCACGGAATGGCCGTCGGCCTCTAGGTTGAATCGCAGGCCTTCCGCGAGGTGGGCTTCGTCTTCGACAACCAGCAGACGGCTCATGAGGGAACCCGCGGCAATTCCAGCGTTACGGTTGTGCCCCGGCCTTCCCCGGCGCTTTCCGCAAAGACTTTTCCGCCGTGCGCCCGGGCGATCGCTCGGACGATGAATAGTCCCAGCCCCGTGCCTTTCACGCGGGAAGCCGCGCGCCCGGGCACGCGGTGGAAACGCTTGAAGACGCGCTTCAATTCCGTGGCCGGGATTCCGATTCCCCGGTCCCGGACACGCAGCACGGCGTGCTTGTCATCCGGCGCTTCGACTTGAAGTGTCACATCGACATTTTCGCCTGAATATTTCACGGCGTTGTCGAGCAGGTTCGAAATGGCGGTTCGCAGCGCTTCCGGATCACCTTGAATCTTGATTTCCGAACCATTCGTGGCGGGATCGAAATGCAGTGCGTTTTCGCCCAGATGGTGGCGCGCTTTGGCCAAGTCCGCGCATTCCCGCACCAAATCCCCGAATGCCAGCTCCGTCCGATTCTTCGCGGATCGCTTAAATCCAGCTTCTCCTGCCTTCAATACCTGCTCGACCGTGGAGAGCAAGCGGTCCGTATCCAGGAGCATCAAGCGATAGAACTCTTGCCTTTGTTTCTCGTCTGTTTCCCGGCTCTGCATCGTTTCCAAATACAGGCGGATCGACGCAATCGGCGTTTTCAATTCATGCGTCACGGCGTTGATGAAGCTGTCGTGCTGTTCGTTGCGCCGGATTTCTCGCACCAGGAAACCCGTATTCAGGATCATCCCCAGAATAATCGCGGCAAAAAATATCACGCCGAAGAAGAGGAGCACCGCGTCGCGCCAGTTCCGGATGATCCAGGCGACGTTCAACGTCACGGCGGCCGCCACCAGACAAATTCCCAGCACAAGGAAAAATGCGATGGCTTTGCGGCGGCTCGTGATTCTCATGGCGTCTACCCAGGATTGTACCGCGGAGGAGGGGGCTCGGGCCTTCGAGTTGCTTGATTGCGACTTGCGGAGGGGGCCTCCCCGGCGGGAGTGGCCCCTCGAAAGGGCTTTTGCCTAGTAGGAAGCGGAAACCAAATCTCGTTCGGGTTCTGCAGGTACCATGGTCGGCGACGGCTTCAATTCGGAGAGATTCACGCGGTACACATCCCACGCGAGCCTCAGCTTCTTCAGCAGCCAGATGCAATACCAATTAGTGTCCACTTCATACCAGCGCAAGCCATGTGCAGAAGACGTGGGATGCGCGTGATGATTGTTGTGCCAGCCTTCTCCCCACGTAACCAGCGCCACCCAGAAATTATTCGTCGAAAGATCCCGCGTGGCGAATCGCCGCGAGCCCCAACTATGTGTCGCGGAATTCACGAGCCACGTGGAATGGAGCCCGATCACCGTGCGGAAGAAAATCCCCCACAGGACGTACGGAATTCCTCCAACAGCCAGCAGAACCGCTCCCAACACGATCATCGGGACGTAATGATATTTCGTAATCCAGATGTAGAACTTGTCTTTGGCCAGATCGGGCACGTAACGGGCGAGCGTCGTTGTGTCGTGGTGCATGGATTTGCCCATCAGAATCCAGCCCATGTGCGACCACCATTTGCCGTCAATCGGGGAGTGCGGATCGCCTTCGTGGTCTGAATATTGGTGATGAATGCGGTGCGTCGCCACCCAGAAAATCGGCCCGCCTTCCAGCGACAGCGTAGCGCAAACTGTAAGGAAGTACTCGATCCAGCGGTGTGTCTTATAGCCGCGGTGCGTAAGTAGCCGGTGGTAACACATCCCGACTCCCAGGCTGGTGGCCACCCACCACAGCACCAGGGACACCAAAAATGGCTTCCAGGCGAAAAAGAAAAGAGCGGCGACGGCGCCCACATGAAACAGCCCCATGAATATCGCCGTTACCCAATTGACTTCGTCTTCGCCCTTCGCTCTCTTCCCCAGCACGTCCAGTCGAGTCGTCACGAGGCTCCCTCAGTGTGAATAAATCGTTGCGCCAAGCCTTCCCAGAGTAGCAATTTCGGCGCGCCGCGTTTGTAATACTTCTGTAATACCCCCGAGGAGTCCGGCGAATCAGTAAGCGGATGGCCCGGGTTCGAGGGTTGCCTCAAACCTCATTCCAGAATTGACTCTTGGCCCGGAATGGTTGGCCACGTCAAAGGAATTTACACCGGCTTGAGAAGTCTGGTGAGCCGCCCAGGACTCGTCCCGAACTTTCGGGACGAGTCCCGATGCTTCAGGACTGGACCCCGCTGGCTTTACCCTCAATCAGGCTCGTCTCTGTGTTTCGACCGCTCGCTATAGCGGTAGTGCCAAAAGTCCGGACTGTCATGTCAATGATTTTATTTTCCTCATAGGTTTCCTTCTTAACGCGCGGCATCTCAATCTCCTCATGCTTTGTGGTCGTGGAACCATCAGCCCAGTGCCCTATGAAATCATCCGCCATGACGCGGCCATAAGCCTCGAGGTCATGGCGAACGGTCGCATCTAACCAGTCGCGCTCCAGTTGCCTCAATACCTCCTCATCGCTGCTGGTCTGGGAATTCAGCCGAGCATCAATCGGCCCACCGCCCGAAACCCAAACAAGAGCGGCAATAAGAAGCGATGCGCTCATTGAGCAACTCATGAGCCCTCCTGTTCATTTTGGCTGTTGTGTTACTCGTTCCGGGAGATAGCCATATAACGGCTTTGACTCGGATAACGGACGACAAGGCGTTATCTGTGTTATCGCAACGACCTCCCCCCGACATTGTTAGAGACGCGATTTATCAACACTAACCGGCAATCGCTTAACAAGCGCAGTGGTATCATCGATGCCAAGCTGAAATCAATTGTGGGAAGTGCTGAGGGGATTGAGCCCCTTGAATTGGGTTCCCTGAGATGACCGTGCGACTGATTCGCTGGTTTTTAATCACTTGTGCGATCGCTAGTTGGATTACAGGGGTGAGCGGAGCACAAGACAAGAAGGCAAAAAAACCGGCTTCCATTCCCTCATCGGGCGAAGACTTGTATAAGAGAAGTTGTGCCGTCTGTCACGGGAATGATGGGAAGGGGAATGGCCCTCCCCCTGCCAATTCCATCTACAAAGAGCCACCACCCGATCTGACCACGCTTGCCAAGCGTCACGGCGGGGAATTCCCTGAAGCTTACGTCGTGGACGTGCTGCGGAGCGGCGTGAAAATGCCCGCCCATGGCCCTGCAGAAATGCCGGTCTGGGGAATCATATTCAAAACGATGTCCAAATCGGATGAGACGCAGGTCAAACTACGAATCACGAACCTGACGGACTACCTTAAATCTATTCAGGCAAAATAAGGAGCGCCATGTAGAGACATTGTGGGTCGAAGTCCCACCCAATTGAACGAAATCACAGTCTAATCCACTCGTCCTGCAGCACTGACAACAGCGAGCCGGTTCCTTGTAATAACGCGAGTGGCTATTGAAAAAGTCGGTTTTTCTGAAAAAAGTCGAAACTCGGGTGATAGAAAATGTCGAGGAGACTGGGAAAAATCGTTTGTAGGGCTTCCTGACGCGAAGAAATTTTTGCGAATTCGGGGTTAGGGGGTCCTGAGTGGCAGAACGACAGCCCCAGTTTTCAAATCATGGATCGACCACCAGTTCACCTTTCATCCCCTTGTGGCCAATTCCGCAGTGGACGCAACACTTGAACGAGTAGGTGCCTGGGGTTTGCGCCACAAATTCAATCGTTTCTGACTGGCCTTTCTCGATCTTCCAGCAGTCCTGAGGCGATGTGAAAGTGAGACCTGGGTTTCCTTTTCGGTTCGAGCCGTCTGGAAATTCCCCTATCTTGAAGCCATGGGCATGGTCAGTCGCGGTAATTTTGAGCTGAACTTTCGATCCCTTTTTGACGTGGATTGACGATGGCTTGAAATCATACTTTTTTGCATTTACCTCGATGACCTGGACATTCTGTGAAGGAGATGGAGACGAGTTGGGACGCCGCAATACGCCATCGCTCGCGAAAGATCCTATCGTAGCCAAGAATAGTGGGATAGCAACCAGAGATCTCATCAGCAATCCTCCTCAAAAATTTATAATCGCAATTGGCCCAAAAGCCGTGACTGGCCTCCGCTGAATTTCCGCTGCAGGCGCTAATCATGAAGCTGGTTGGCTCTCACCTTTCTCTCCAGCTTTTGCCGCCTGCCTCTTCCTAGTCGGAAAAGGCAGTAGCATCGACACACCGCGGCGGTAGGTCCGGTACGACTCGCCGTGGAAGGCAATCATGTCCCGCTCTTCCCATCGAATCGCCAGCACAATATAGGCGGTGCACACGAGCGCGAAGAAAAGATGCCCAAATGTCATGTGAGGAGTGGACCAGAACGCCAGGATTGTGCCAAGGTAGATCGGATGCCGGACAACCCGGTACGGACCTGGGGTGACGAATTTGGGCGGCTCGTATGGGACGTTTCGCCAATAGTCCCAAACTTGTTGAAGTCCGAACAAATCGAAATGGTTGATCAGAAATGT
>Ga0187776_10002021_pt1 | contig 10305 bp, 8 predicted proteins | sample 0216_BV02_MP12_2_FD_132426 | JGI IMG/M metagenome (GOLD analysis project Ga0187776, IMG submission 132426) | Tropical peat soil microbial communities from peatlands in Department of Meta, Colombia - 0216_BV02_MP12_20_MG | ecosystem: Environmental > Terrestrial > Soil > Wetlands > Peat | place...
CAGTGGTGAAGTCTGCGCGATTCCCGTCGATCGGTTTCCCTTTGCTTGCTTCACCTGCCTGGAAGAGATTGTCGATGAATCGGACCTCAGACTCTCCGAAGAACTAGGAATCTAGTTTCCGCCAACAAGGTACCGTCTCCTTCGTCTCCTTCATGTTGTGAAACGTCCGAAGCTTTTGTTATGGTGGGCCCTCCTTTCGTCTATCATCGAACAAGAGGAACTATGGCCACGAACGATAAGCAAGTTATTTTCTCGCTCGTCAATGTCGGCAAAGTCTATCCACCGAAGAAACAAGTGCTGCGAGAGATCTATCTCGGGTTTTACTACGGCGCCAAAATCGGCGTACTGGGGTTAAATGGGTCTGGAAAGAGCAGCCTGCTTAAGATCATTGCTGGAGCGGACCAGAACTACACTGGTGAAATCACGCGGTCCAAGGGCTATTCGGTTGGGCTGCTGGAACAGGAGCCGCAACTTGATCCGAACAAGACCGTCAAAGAAGTCGTCGAGGAGGGCAAGAAGGAACTGGTGGCTCTGCTGCACGAGTACGAAGCTGTGAGCAATAAGATCGGCGAAGCGGATCCGGACGAGATGGAAAAGCTTCTCGATAAGCAGGCACAGCTGCAAGAGAAGATCGAGGCGGCCAACGGCTGGGAGTTGGAAAACGAACTGGAAGTGGCGATGGATGCGTTGCGTTGTCCGCCGGCAGAGCAGAAAGTTGACACCCTCTCCGGGGGTGAGAAACGCCGCGTGGCTCTTTGCCGTCTCATGATCCAAGAGCCGGATATCTTACTGCTCGACGAGCCGACCAATCATTTGGACGCTGAATCGGTTCAGTGGCTTGAACAACATCTGCAGCAATACAAGGGTACTGTCATCGCCGTCACGCACGACCGCTACTTTCTCGACAATGTCGCTGGCTGGATTCTCGAATTGGACCGGGGCCACGGCATTCCGTTCCAAGGCAACTACACGTCCTGGCTCGAGCAGAAGCAGGAGCGGTTGGAGAAGGAAGAGAAGGCCGAGTCGAAGCGCCGTAAGACACTCGAGCACGAATTGGAATGGATTCGCATGTCGCCAAAAGCCCGTCAGTCGAAGGGGAAGGCGCGACTCAACCGGTACGAAGAATTGGTCAATCAGAAGCAGGACCAACAGGCCGAGGACCTGGAAATTTACATTCCCCCTGGGCCGCGACTCGGAGACGTGGTCGTCGAAGCGAAGGGGGTCAGCAAAGCGTTCGGTGACAAGGTGCTGTACGAAAACGTCAGTTTCAATTTGCCGAAGGGCGGGATCGTCGGAGTGATCGGACCAAACGGGGCAGGCAAGACGACCATGTTTCGCATGGTCATCGGGTCGGAAAAGCCGGACTCAGGATCAATCAAAATCGGCGAGACAGTGAAGCTCGGCTACGTCGACCAGGATCGGAGCTTGGATGGCAACAAGTCGGTGTATGAAGTCATCTCCGACGGTCACGAGACGATCAAGCTGGGCAAGGCCGAAGTGAACGCCCGTGGCTACTGCGCTCGCTTCAACTTTGCTGGAACTGATCAGCAGAAGAAGGTGAAGGATCTTTCCGGCGGCGAGCGCAACCGAGTGCACCTCGCGCGAATGCTCAAAGAAGGGGCCAACCTCATCATCCTCGATGAGCCGACGAACGATCTGGATGTGAACACCCTGCGCGCGTTGGAAGAAGGGCTCGAAAATTTCGCGGGCTGCGCCGTTATCAGCAGCCACGACCGGTGGTTCCTCGACCGGATCGCGACACACATTTTGGCTTTCGAAGGTAACAGCAACGTCATCTGGTTCGAAGGAAACTATAGCGAGTACGAAGCGGACCGCAAGAAGCGCCTCGGCAAAGAAGCCGAACGGCCTCACCGCATCCGGTATCGCAAACTGACGCGCAACTGAACCGACTTAAGCCGCGAACCAGCCGATCGGCTTATCTGAGAGATCGACCCACACGCTCTTGATCTGTGTGTACAGGTCAAGCGCATGCTTCCCCAGCTCCCGTCCATAGCCGGACTGTTTGTACCCGCCGAAGGGGGAGGCCGGATGGATCATATTGTAGGTATTGATCCAGACCGTCCCGGCATGCACCGCTCTCGCAAACCGGTGCGCGCGTCCGAGGTCTCGCGTCCAGATCCCAGCGGACAGGCCGTAGATGGTGTCGTTGGCCTGGCGAATCAGGTCGTCTTCGTTCCTGAACGAAATGACGGCCGTCACGGGGCCGAAGATCTCTTCTTGTGCTACTCGCATCTTATTCTGCACATTGGCGAGGATCGTGGGTTGAAAAAAATATCCCCCTTCGAGTGCGCCCGAAAGGCGAGACGGCTTCCCGCCAGTGAGCACAGTTGCGCCCTCCCTCTGGCCGATCGCGACATACTCTTTAATGCGATTGAGCTGCTCCTCGGACACTTGCGGGCCCATCTGTGTCTCGGGCAGCACAGGATCGCCGACTTTCAGCGATTGTGTCCTCGCGCGGAACCGATCGAGGAATGTATCCCGCACAGATTCCGCAACGAAGAGGCGCGAGCCGGCGCAACAGACTTGGCCCTGGTTGAAGTAGATGCCCATCATAGCGCCTTCGACCGCCTGATCGAGATCTGCGTCGGAAAAAATAATGTTCGGTGCTTTGCCGCCGAGCTCGAGCGAAACCTTCGTCAGGTTATTAGCGGCTGCGTGCGCGATCAGCTTGCCGACTTCAGTCGAACCGGTGAATGCGACCTTGTCCACGCCTGGATGGGAAGCCAGGGCCGCCCCCGCCGTTTCGCCATAACCGGTCACGATGTTCACCACACCATCTGGGATTCCGGCTTCCTGGATCAGTTTGGCCAGCTCCATGGCCGTGACGGGTGTTTGCTCCGCCGGCTTGAGCACGCACGTATTACCCGCGGCCAGCGCAGGTGCAAGTTTCCAGGCGCACATCAGCAAGGGAAAATTCCAGGGGATGATTTGCCCGCAGACGCCGACCGGTTCCCGCAGCGTGTAATTGAACATCGCACCAGGCATCGGAATCGTCTCGCCCTCGATCTTCGTGGCCCAGCCGGCGAAGTATTCGAAGGTCTCGACCACTTGTGGGAGGTCGATATAGCTCGATTCGCGGATCGGCTTTCCATTATCGGCGGTCTCCAACTCGGCCAACCGCTGCGCGTCTCGTTCGATCAATTGGGCCAGTTTATTCAGCATGCGCCCGCGGTCTCGCGCGCTGACGTTGCGCCAGACTCCCTCATAGGCCCTTCGCGCAGCACGCACAGCTTTGTCGATGTCGACCGCATCGCCTTCTGCGATTGTCGCGAGCGATCTGCCGGTGGAGGGATTTGGGGTCGTAAAGGTCTTGCCCGACTGCGCGTCCACCCACTTGCCGTCGACGAACAGTTGATAATGAAGAATCTTGACCGGACTTGTGGAAGTCGGAGAGGGCATCGCGCACCTCCTTGGCAGGCGTGAGAGAATGAACCTCACTACCATTTCACTATACCACCGGTTGAGCAGTGGCTGTCGTCGACTCCTTGCTCCCACAAGAGATCCCACTATAATGACCCGACCCATGGAATCAACGAGACCAGCAGGGGTGAGAAAATGACCTGTGGGACTCGTCCTTCCTGACTCACAACGGGGGCCACTGCGCATGATCTCGCATGATCCACTCACCTTGATTGGGGCCGCGCTGGTGGGAATGACGGCGGTCATGTTCGCGTTGTGGCTGGTGGAGGTGCGAGGTCGCAACGTGTCGCTGGCAGATGTGGGTTGGTGTCTCGGGCTCAGCGGCGTCGTAACATGGTATGGCACGGCGGCTTCCGGCGATCCTGTACGCCGCGCACTTCTCGTCGCCATGGTGACGATCTACGCTTTGCGTCTTGGCCTCTACATTTTGCTGAATCGCGTCATCGGGAAGGGGGAAGATCCGCGGTATCAATGGCTGCGGAGCCGTTTAGGTTCGAGAGAGCGTTTCGGCGTCTTCGGCTATTTTCTCCTGCAGGCTCCAGCTGTCGTGCTGTTCTCGCTGCCGCCGCTGACGGTCATGCAGAATCCAAGGCCGACGTTCAGCCTCTGGGAACTTGCAGGCGTGCTGGTCTGGCTCGTGGCAGTGGTCGGGGAGTCGATCGCAGATTGGCAGTTAGCGATGTTTCGGACGAAGCCATGGAATGTAAACCGAGTCTGCCGCAGCGGACTCTGGTACTATTCACGTCATCCCAACTATTTTTTCGAATGGCTGCACTGGTGGGCTTACGTGGTCATGGCCATCGACACGCCGGGATGGCTGCTGACGTGGATCGGACCGCTTGCGATGGGTATCGCGTTATTGAAAGTAACCGGCATTCCGTTGGCTGAACGGCAGGCGCTGATCGCGCGCGGGGAAGACTATCGGACCTATCAGCGAACGACGAATGCCTTTGTTCCCTGGTTTCCGAAGCGGCAGTGAGTCACTGGCAGGATGTCGAAAAAGGCCGTCAGCTTCGTTCTCGCATCCCTCGGAGGCTCCACGTACGGAGAGTACGCATCGCCTCTTCACTCGCTGCGGCCTCGCTGACAGCCTATTTGAACATCCTGAGGGGCAGTCTCAGTCTCCTCAAGGCATTGGTACTACCGGATTCCGATCGAGCCGGAAAGATTATTCGACACCCTACTGGCTTTGGCTGAGCGAAGTCAGACGGGCCCGAGCAATCTCTGCTTGCGGGCTAGTCGGGTAGAGGCGGACGAGATCTTCGTACAATTGCTTCGCGTGGACCACGTTGTGTTGCCGCTCTTCCAGTTCGGCGGTCTCGAGCAACTCTTTAGGCTTGTCGCCAGTGCAGGCGGTCAGCGTCAGGGCAAGGACAAATAGAGCGGTCGAACCCCATCGATTCATAGATCGGAGTCCTAGTCTAAGAGTTGCTGCCACCAGGTTTTCGTGCTCGGTTTTTTCCTAGGGTGACATGGCACGCGCCACAACTTACCCCAATTGAGGTCCTCCTTGCCACCGGTGAAACGAGGGGTAAGTAACACTAGAGCTAAAAAAGAGATTCAACAGGCCAAATAAATACACAAAATGGACGGGGAATCCGGACCTCGGCTATGAACTCATTACATCGATGCCGTATCGAGGAGCCGTGATGGCTTCGCTGTGGCATGTGGGGCAACGACTCGGTCGCGTAAGGCGACGGCGATCGCGGAAGACGAACCCGCAGTCCTGACACGTCGATGGCTCCAGAATGAAACGCCGCGACCGGTCGCGCACCAGCGTTTTCAGCACATGGGTCAAGTGATCCTCCACCTGTCGTTCTGGAATCCCCAGCAGCTGGGCGAGCTGGTAAGACGAGAGTCGAGTACCGGTAATCAACTCGATGATCCGCTGACGCGGTGTTCGTTCCGGAGGCAACATGGTCCTCATCCTAGGGAATCACGGGCGGAAAGCCAACTGAGGGTAATCAAGGGTTGAATGGGTGCGGGAACTTTGGCAGGATGACATGAGAATGTCTGCCATCAGCTGGGAACAGCTTGCCGAACTCGCCCTTGCCCGCATCAAGGCCTCCGGTGCGGAATACGGAGACATCCGCCTTCTCGACAGCACTCTTCAAATCATCACTGGTGAAGATCGTCGGATCGCGACCGTGCGCGAGTCGACCGATCACGGCTTCGGCATCCGGGTGCTCTACCATGGCGGATGGGGGTTTGCCGCCAGTTCGGTCTGTTCGCTGGAGGAAGTGCCGCGAGTCGCCGACCTTGCAGTCGAGATCGCCAGAGGATCGGCCTCGTTGGCCATCGAGAAGGTGAAGCTCGCCGATGAACCGGTCCACCGCGATCAAGTGGTGACGGCGAGACGGATCGACCCCTTTGCGGTTTCAACGGAGAAGAAGACCACTCTCCTGCTAGAAACGATGGAGGTGTTGCAGCAGCAAGCGGGCGTGGTCCGTAGCTCAGCCAGCCTCTGGGCCTGTCGAGACCGGAAGCTATTCGTTTCCACCGAAGGCACCCATCTGGAGTTCGACCTGCTGGCTCTCAACGGGGAGATGATGGCCACGGCAAGCCGGCATGGGCGGTTTGCGACGCGAAGTTATGCCACGCCCCATCTCCGAACCGGCTATGAACTTATTGAAGACGCAAATTTCTTATCCGAAGCTCCCCGAGTTGCAGCGCAAGCGGTCGAAAAGGTGAATGCTCCGGCGATCGACGCCGGTTCTTACGATCTCGTCCTCGACCCCGAGCATCTTTCGCTCACGATGCATGAATCTTGCGGCCATCCGAGCGAGCTGGATCGCGCATTAGGCTACGAAGCGAACTATGCCGGCACGAGCTTCCTCACAACCGAGAAGCGAGGGACCTTTCGATACGGATCCCCGTACGTGAATTTAGTGGCGGACAATACGGAGACGACCACGTTGGCGGCGACCGGCTATGATGACGACGGAGTGGCCTGTCAACGGTGGGATATCGTCCGCGACGGGATCTTCGTCGGGTATTGCACGAATCGCGAAGTGGCACCGAAGATCGGTGAGTCCCGTTCGCGCGGGTCGAATCGCGCCGACAGTTGGAGCAGCGTGCCGATGGTCCGTATCGCGAACATCGGCTTAGAGCCGGGCAGCGGATCCCTCGATGATCTGATCGTCGGTGTGAAAAGGGGGATTTACATTGAAGGCCATGGGTCATACAGCATCGACCAGCGCCGCTACAACTTTCAGTTCGGCGGCGATGCGTTTTGGCTCATCGAACGTGGTCAGCGAACCCATATGGTTCGAGATGTCGTCTATCACGGCATCACGCCTGAATTTTGGGGTAAGTGCGACGGAGTTGCGGACCAGAGGCATCGCCGCCGGTTCGGGTTTATTACGTGTGGTAAGGGCCAGCCGGGCCAATCAGGCTGGATGACCCATGCGGCTTCCCCTGCGCGATTCCGAGGGGTCAGCGTAATCAAGGGAGGCGGGAGCTGATGAGCGTTGCCGCCAAGACGTGGCCGAAGATGACCGGTCGTGACGAGTTTCAGTTTCTCGCCGACTTGGTGCTGAAACGTTCCACTGGCGATCACACCGTCGTGCGCCTGCACGATCAACATGGAGGGACAACCCGGTTTGCCAACAATCAGATCATACAAAACGTCGATACGAGACGGGGCTTACTCAGTGTGACCGTGGCGTTCGAGCGTCGGCAGGGTATGGCAAGCACGACGGATTTCACAGCCGGAGCAATCCAGGACACACTCGCCCGCGCTGAGCAGATTGCTCGCCTATCCCCCGACGATCCCGAATATCTTCCTCCGGTGGACCAACCCGAGTACCTGAACGTTCCGACAACTCGTCCGGAAACGATCGCAGCCGGACCGGCTCGCCGCCTCGAGTATGTCAACGAGGCTATTGGTCAGTGCCGGATGGAAAATCTCCTTGCGGCCGGCATCGTGTCATCGTCGATTGCGGCCGTTGGGATTGCGGCGAGCACAGGCCTCTTTGCTCACGAGGAACGGACCGAGGCGCGCTTCAGCCTCACCGTGCAGGCGGGCGATGCGACGGGCTGGGCTTCGGCAGCGCACCGGTCGATCGATCATTTGAAAATCCAGGAACGCACACTCGCTGCGATCGGGAAGGCCAAGCGAGGAGGGGAGCCGAGAGAACTGTCTCCCGGTCGATACAAAGTGATCCTCGAACCGGCTGCGGTGGCTGGGCTCTGGACATGGTTGCTATGGATGCTTGATGCCAAGTCTTATGAGAAAGGGACGAGCCCTGTTGCGGGCAAGCTTGGGCAATCGATCGTCGACAAACGGTTAAGCCTGAAGAATCTCCCGAAGCACGCCGATCTCTTGGGGGTGAGTTTTACGAGCGATGGATTACCCTCCACGGAGTCTATTTGGGTCGAACGCGGGGAACTGAAACAACTCTCCTATGATCGCTTCACGGCCAGGACCCGCGGAATTCACACGATCCCGACATTGGACGCACCGTGCCTTGCCGCGGATGATGCGGAAGCAACCAATGTCCGTGATCTCATCAAGAAGACACAGCGCGCGATTCTCGTGACGAACTTCTGGTACATTCGCACGGTGAATGCGACGGATCTCACGTTGACCGGCATGACTCGGGACGGCACGTTTCTCGTGGAGAACGGTGAAATTGTCTCCGCGGTAAAGAATTTCCGGTTTCACGATAGTCCCTTGCGCGTCTTCAACCGGGTAGACGCCTGTACTGGTCCGGCTGAGGCAGTTACCTCTGAGACGGGCAAGTTGCTGGTGCCCGCCATGATGCTCGACGATTTCCACTTCTCCAGCGTGACGAAGTTTTAGCAGGATGTTGAAACAGTCGATCGGAACGGTCGTCGTGAACAACCAGCGGATGGTTCTCGTCTCATTCGCGGTATGGTTCGCCTCTTCGTTCCTTGTCTGGCTCGGCGTTTTCCCATCGATCGGTCATGCGGAGAACCAGGCAAGCCCCCCGCCATTGTTCGACAACCTGGGGACGCTGCATCACCAAATCACCACGACGTCTGAACTCGCTCAACGATACTTTGATCAGGGACTGAGGTTGGTCTATGCCTTCAATCACGAGGAAGCGATCCTTTCATTTCAAGAGGCGGCGAGACAGGACCCGCAGGCTGCTATGGCCTATTGGGGCATCGCACTCGCCTCCGGTCCCAACATCAATGCAGCGATGTCGAAGGAGGACGGGCGGCGGGCCGTCGACGCGATGCAAAAGGCTCGTGCCCATACCAAAACTGTCTCGGTAGCGGAACAGGCCTACATCGATGCGCTCAGCAAGCGCTATCTCTCCGCTCGCAAGGCAACGCGGGCCTCTCTTAATGCAGCGTATGCTGAGGCTATGCGGACGGTCTGGCGTCGATATCCGGATGATCCGGATGCCGGGATCCTTTTTGCAGAAGCATTGATGAACCTTCGACCGTGGGATTTTTGGACGTCAGATGGGAAACCGAAATCAGGAACGGCCGAGCTTGTGTCCGTTATCGAGCAAGTGCTCGAGCAGCATCCGGACCATCCCGGTGCCTGTCACTACTACATTCACGCGCTCGAGGCGTCGCCCCAGCCGGAACGCGCGCTCGCCTGTGCAGACCGGTTGCCCGGCCTGATGCCGGGAGCCGGGCATCTGGTCCATATGCCGGCGCACCTCTATATGCGGCTCGGCAAGTATCATGAGGCCGCCGAGCGAAACGAGCATGCGGCCCACGTCGATCAAGTCTATTTGGCTTCTCGCACGCCGAGCGGGAATTATGCCGACGGATACTATTCGCATAATCTCCATTTTCTCTGGGCCTCGCTGATGATGGAGGGTCGGAGTGCAGAGGCCGTGAAGGTGGCGCGAGAGTTAACGAAGACGATCACCGAACAGGAGGCGCGCACCGACAAGTGGAAGGAGTTCTATCTGCCCGTGCCGCTCTATTCGCTGATTCGATTCGGGCGCTGGGACGAACTGTTACGCGAACCGCCGGCTCCAAAGGGGTTGCTGCTCATGGATGGCATGTGGCGGCTTGGGCGAGGGCTGGCTCTTGCGGCGACCGGGCGACTGCCGGGAGCGGAGGGAGAGCACTATGCGCTGGTCAACCTTACAAGACAGATTAGGCGGGACCGGAGTGAGGAGGATAAAATCGCTCGGGCACTGCTTAAAATTGCGGAACGGATGCTGGCCGGCGAGATTGCCGCACGGCGGCAACGATACGACGATGCGATTCGTGCACTGAAAGAAGCGGTCAAATTTGAAGACAGCCTTCCCTATGCTGAGCCTGCGCATTGGCCGCTGCCGGTTCGTCAGTATCTCGGAACGGTCTTGTTGATGGCTGGCCGACCGGCTGAGGCAGAGGCCCAGTACAAGGCCGACCTCGCACGAAACCCTGAAAATGGCTGGGCACTGATCGGACTGGTGCAAAGCCTCCGAGCTGAGCAACAGGATGAGGCAGCCAGGATCGAGGAGGCGCGGTTTGCCAAGGCCTGGGCCTATGCCGATGTAACATTGACCGCCTCGCGATTTTGATCGACCGAGAACAGCGGCACCGTGATGGAGGATCCGTGCGATTTATTGTAGGAGTCATGGGGCCAGCGAAGGCCAAGCGAAAGGATCTCGACCATGCCCGGTTGTTGGGCGAACTCATCGCCCGACGCGGGTGGGTGGTGCTCACCGGCGGGCGTGACGTCGGTGTTATGGACGCCGCCTGTGAGGGAGCCAAGCGGGTGGGCGGCAGCCTAACGGTTGGGGTGCTGCCGTCCGCGACCGACAAAGTCTCGCGGCATGTCGACGTCGCGATCATGACGGAAATGGGCAGTGCGCGAAACAACATTAACGTTCTGTCGAGCGATGTCGTGGTCGCCTGTGGCCTCAGTGGATCGGGGACGGTGTC
>Ga0187776_10002022_pt1 | contig 10305 bp, 11 predicted proteins | sample 0216_BV02_MP12_2_FD_132426 | JGI IMG/M metagenome (GOLD analysis project Ga0187776, IMG submission 132426) | Tropical peat soil microbial communities from peatlands in Department of Meta, Colombia - 0216_BV02_MP12_20_MG | ecosystem: Environmental > Terrestrial > Soil > Wetlands > Peat | place...
ACACGCCCATCATCAGTACCTCGGACGCCGAGGGGGCCGGTCAGATGTTCCGGGTGAGCACCCTGGATCTGATGAATCTCCCCCGCACGCCAGACGGCGGCGTGGACTTTTCGCAGGACTTCTTCGGCCGCGAGACGCGGCTGACAGTCTCCGGGCAGCTCAACGTGGAGAGCTATTGCTGCGCTCTCACGCGCGTGTACACCTTCGGCCCCACCTTCCGGGCGGAGAACAGCAACACCAGCCGCCACCTGTCCGAGTTCTGGATGATCGAGCCGGAGATCGCTTTCGCCGGGCTCACGGAGAACGCCGACCTTGCCGAAGAGATGTTAAGGTATCTCTTTGACGACCTGCTCCGGCGCCGGGCCGACGACATGACCTTCTTCGACCAGCGGATCGAGCCGGGGGTAGTGGGCCGCCTCCGACACGTGATTGACAGCCCTTTTCGCCGTCTCACCTACACCGAGGCCGTCGAGGTCCTGAAAAGGTCCGGGAAGCCCTTCGAGTTTCCGGTGGACTGGGGGACCGACCTCCAGAGCGAGCACGAGCGCTACCTGACGGAGGAGCACTTCAAGCAGCCGGTGGTCCTGGTTGATTACCCGAAGCAGATCAAGGCGTTCTACATGCGGCTGAACGATGACGGAAAAACCGTGGCAGCCATGGATGTGCTGGTGCCGAAGATCGGGGAGATTATCGGCGGCTCCCAGCGCGAAGAGCGTCTGGAGGTGCTCGAACGGCGCATCGAGGAAGCGGGTTTGCGGAAAGAGGATTACTGGTGGTACCGGGACCTCCGACGCTACGGCACGGTCCCCCACGCGGGGTTTGGCCTCGGCTTCGAGCGGCTGATCCAGTTCTGCACCGGAATGGGAAACATCCGCGACGTCATTCCGTTCCCGCGCGCCCCGCGCCAGGCGGAGTTCTAGGCGCCCAGCCTTCGCGACGAAGAATCTGTTGATTCGCTCTGAGGAGTCGAGCGGCAAGCCTAAGATTGATCTCGGGATGGTCTGGTCAGGCCGACTGGCCTCCACCCGGTTTGGTTTCCGCGTTTCGCAGATACGTATCTTCGCCCTTGATCCAATCCTCCCTGGGTGGTGTGAAAATATCGTAGGCCACCAGATCCTCTACCGCCTCTGCCAAATGGACCGTATCGGGAGGAATGTAAACCATCTCATTCGGGCCGACTATTAGCTCCTTCCCTCCCATCTCAAACCGCCACTTCCCGTGAGTCACGAATGTGAGTTGCTCGTTCTTATGCGAGTGGGGCGGCACGATACATCCCCGCTTGCATTCCATCCACGCAATCATCAGTCCCCCATCCCAAGCAAGCTTCCGAACGAACTTCTCGTTGACCTGCTCTGCGGCAATCTCATCCCACCGAAAATGTTTCATCAGCTCTTCCTCCAGGCAAGGTGTGTTGCATTTTTCTAAACCAAGGATCAGGACGCGCACCTCTTGGGGCTTTTGGGTTCTGAGCCCCTGTGTGCCTACTCATCGTCCATCGATAGCGTCCTTGGCGGCTTGGCAGTTAGGAATCGGGGAGCAAGAAGTATTCTCCATGTATCGTGAGCCGCGCGATTCCGGCTCACCCAGCGGTCGGGGCGCGTCACAGAACCCCAGCTTCAGGTAGAGCGAAACAGCCGGAAGACTCCCACGGTCGACGTTCAGACTCACCCGCTTGCATGATTCATCGCGCGCCTTATCCAGGAGAGCTCGCACTAGCGCCTCTCCGTGTCCTTTGCCTCGAAGTGGTGGGCTGACATTCAACCGGGCCAGGTGTCCACGACCAGCGTCCTTCCTCACAAGCTGGCCAAACGCAACGAGTCGACCGCCATCCGTAAGGGCAAAGGCGTTGGTCCCCGCGAAACCTATTGCCTCGGGGAGGGACGCCATGTCGATCGGAAACGAAACGGGCTGCCCGGCCCGGTCGTCCCGGGACGAGGGTAGGTCGTCGAATACCGCGAAATCTTCACGGAACATGTTGTCTCGAGAGTGCTCTCCCGATCCTCCAGCGAGGTCTCGTCAGGTCTTCGTGCAGAGTCACGGGCAACCTCCGATCTCGCGCCGCAGTCATCTTCGTCATTCGATAACGTCATTAGCCCGTAGCTGGATCGAAGTGGGGATCGACACCCCGAGCGCCTTCGCGGTCTTGACGTTGATGACCAGCTCGAACCGCGTGGCCTGCTGTATGGGCAGGTCCGCTGGCTTCGTCCCCTTGAGGACCCTGTCCACGAGATCCGCCGACTGACGCCAGATGTGTGGGAAATCCACTCCATATGCAAGGAGGCCACCGCTCTCGCAATACTCGCGGAAGCCGATGCTCGGTAGCCGACCTCTCATCGCGAGGTCAGCAATGCGCCTGCCGTTGGCGATGAACAGCCCTTCATCGGGGACGACCAATGCTTCGGTCCGCGCCTTGGCGAGTGCGAAGGCGGTGTCCAGCTCGCTGAGTGCCCGCACGTTCACAGTCTGCAACTTGACATTGAGCGCTTGAGCCCTGTCTACCATGGCCCGGACGACAGTCGCCATCACGGCATTGTCAGGGTTCATGAGGACGCCCGCTCGCTGAAGATCAGGAATCAAGGTCTTCAGAAGCTCCAACCTCTTGGCATTGAGGTCCCCCATGAGGAAGGATAAGCCCGTGACGTTCCCCCCCGGTCGTGCAAGGGACGCTACGACTCCCGCTTCGACAGGATCGCCGACAATGGCCATGACGATGGGAATTGTCGCTGTCGTCTCTTTCGCAGCAAGGGCTGCGGGCGTTCCTTGCGTTATGATGATGTCGGGTTGCAGACGGACCAGCTCCGCCGCGAGCGCGGGAAGCCGTTCGTACTTGCCCTCGGCCCATCGATACTCGATCGTGATGTTCCTCCCTTCAACGTATCCGTGATCTCCAAGCCCAAGGCGTAGCGCATTCACGAGGACCGCATACCCAGATGGAGAAGCCCCGCCGAGAAACCCAATCCGGTATACCTTCCCGGTCTGCTGCGCCGTAGCGACAACGGGTGCAGCAAGACTGACAGCGCCAATGATCAGGAAGGAACGACGCGACATGTTGCGGTTAATCCGACCGGCTCTAGACGTCAGGGATGCGATCCTCACAGTGATTTCTCCCGCGTTCAGTAGCCATCACGCATGGCCATCAGGCGATCGTCGATTGTGGCATTTCCGGGCGATCGCACGATTGCCAGAAGAGAATGGACTCATATCCGCCCAACACCCGGATCGGCTGCGGTGCCGTGCCCGTGCCTGAATGCGGACGCAGTGACGCAGCCGACCTTACCCCGGAGCACGCCCTCTCCCGTCTCGCAGCGCCAGGACATGGCATCGGGACCGCGTTCCAAGAGACGCAAGCGGTAGACGGTCGCCCGGTTGAAGAAGCCCAGGCTTATGCGGCCTTCGGCCGCTGTCTCGACGTCTTCCGCCCACCACTGCTGCAGCCCCGCTCCTGTGGCAACCAAATCAGTGACAGTCTGCGTCGAAGCTGCCACCTGGATGGCATGGTGAATGTCAGGCATCCCACTCCTCGCAGGTCAACGCCAATCTAGCGTCCGAGCACCAGGAAGCGGCCGGCCTCTAGACTACGCATCCCTACCAAGCGGCAATGTTGCTAGCGATTCTACACCGTCCGAAGTCACGGCGACCACTTCCAGACGATCGACCGTGCCACAGACGGTTCGACCTGCCACCCCTAGCTCCTGCGCGAGAGAAGCGGGCAATTGGCCCGCCGTCACGCGGCCTGCAGCGGAGACCGGCGCTGTGACAGGCACGCGGATGTCAAAATCATTTCCTTGATTTCCCTGTGATTGATTCGACCACTATTTTGTACACTCTTGTCTTGCCACCAGCACTTTCGATATATCGCAAGCCCTCTTCTATGAACCCGGGAGAATATTTCTTTAATAATTCGAGCAGGCCGTTGTGTTTGTCGGCAGCCGTTACCTCAAATGCTTCGCCAGATACAATTGCACTTTCGTACTTTGTCCCAAACTGTGCTGGCAATACCTCTGTCTTTCCAACAACGCAAAAAGATACCTTATTGCTACGGGTTAAATTGTCTACCTTGTGTCCCTCTACAGCGCAGTGAAAATAGATACCATCCTCCGTATAGCTGTAACTAACCGGCACTCCGTAAGGGTGCCCATCTGCAGATACTGTAGATAGAATCCCATATTCTCCTTCCCGCAATATTTCTATCGCTTCACTTTCCGATATTGCCCTGTCGACTCGACGAATCTTTCGTTCCATGACATCTCCTTAAGAGAGCTAATACCCGCACCGGTCGCGCTCCAAGCCTCGATTGCCCGATCTACCGCCTTAGTACGGCAGCTAGGAAGGTCCTCTGTGGGCCGCCAGTCCCTGCAGGCAGCTTTTCGCGACACTCATGCTCCGAAATGGCTCACCCGAGGCTCACAAACACGAGAAGCATCGCGCCCGTGTACCACGCACCTGCACTGAAGCTGCGTGCCAGTCCGCCACTCGCAAGCACGGCAGCAAGTACGGCGAACACTCGGCACGAGGGCCTTCCCCGCGGACTAAGGGGGCCCGGCGAACTGAAACCTAACTTCAGGACCCCTTAGGCGGGGGCGCGGCCACCGTCATACCATGACGCCGGAAGACATCCGCCATCTTCGCGCGGTCGGGTGGGCCGCCGCCTGCGCCGATTACTTCGGCCGCTTCGCGGAAGTACGCGGGGCCCATGATCGCCGGGGTTATGACGGCGAGCTGTTTCGCATCCTTGCTCCCGAGGTTATCGAAGCGGTGAGCCGCGCCGCGGGGGATGCACAGCGCCTGCCCGGGACCAACCTCAATGGGCGTGCCGTCAACCGTCCAGGTAAGGACGCCCACGATACCGTAGAGAATCTCCTCGTAGGCGTCGTTCTTGTGGGCCGGCGCCGCCAGCTTCTCCCCGACGGGGACGAGAACCTCGAACACTGACGCGCTGCCGTTGGAATCATCGCCCGTGAGAAGGAACCGGATCTCTACCGGACCAATCTTGATGGTCTCCTCCGAAGGATTGACCCTAATCGTACGCTGCTGCATTATCGTGCCCTCTTTGAGTCAAGTTATCCGACCTTTCCGATTTGCGCCATCCATAGTGTAAGCAAAATCTCTGTCGTGTTATAGCTCATGTTTGTGGTTCGAACCGCCCGTTTTGTCTTGAGATGCCCTACCGTTGGCGTCAGCGCTGGGCGGGGCTGAAGGCCAGTCCGCTGCGCGCCGGAGGTTAGGGCTGCCCTACGCCTCAATCGCTGTCAACGATCTGCTGAAATGAGCCGTCAGTAAAGATGTAGGTGGCGCCAGCCTTTTCAAAGCAATAGGCATGAACTCCGTCCTTGGGGTAAGTGCCCTCGCGTTCGGAAAAGTCATGGTAGCGCTTTCCTTTCAAGACGCGCCTTATTCCATCTGTGCAATAAGGCTTCTCAACGACAACCGGCTTTGTGGCGCCCATCCTTGAAAGGCACGCCACTATCTTGATGGAGGCGGACTCGGACGCAGTTTGAATGAGTAGTGCGACATCCTGCCTGCCATCGCCGTCGAAATCACCGTATGCGACCGTTGGATCCTCCCTTCGGCTTGTCGCCCATTCCCGTACCTCAGGGCTGACCTTGGGAAACCGCCATTGAGGCCACAGCTTGTCGACAGCTTCACGACACTGTTGATTGAGCGCGGTCTGGTCGCGAAGAGCTACACCCCCAAATGCAGCAAGCCCAAGTATCGCGACGACAACTCGGCTTACCATTGGCTTACAGTCCTAACGCATTGCGCATCACCAGCAGTCGCGGGGCGGCTGCCCGGTGGATGAGCATGAAAAGCGCTCAGTAAATGCACGCATCGAGAATCGACAGCGCCTCCTCCAAGGCATGGACCCCAGCGCCCGAAGCGCCATCAAGGGGAGGATGTCATTATGGGACAAAACCGTACCTTGCGGATTGGAGCCGCGAAAAAAGAGAGCCAAGACCTGACTTCGGCCCACATACATCCCACAAGAGCGGTCGTCGGATTCCATGACCAATAACCGAAAAAGTCGACGTAGAGGTCATTGAATCGCCGCAAGTTTTCCACAGAGAGGGAGGTTACTACCCGAAGAGACGCAACACGAGGAGCAGAATTACAGCTCCGATAATCGACAGGACAAACCCCGCCGGGTGAAACGTTGCACCCGGCTCGGGCTTCTTGATGAGGCCGCCGATGAAGCCGCCGATCAGAGAGCCTACAATTCCAACGACCGTGGTGGCGATGATGCCCATGTGATCGGCCCCAGGCAGGATTGCGCGGGCGATGAGGCCGATGAAGAATCCCACGATAACGGACCAGATGAGGTGAAGCATGGAGCTCTCCTTGCTAGGTACCAGGGGTTGTCAGAATGGGGGTTACGTGAGTCCAGCGACCTCCAGGTTACTTCTGAGTTCGGGCGTTGCCACCAAAGGCAGCAGGGTCACGGGGTCTCTGTTGCATTCCCCCTCCCGGTCGCGGCGGTTCTAGCGTGACCTCCGCTACGGCCGAAGCGAGGATGGGCTCGGGGAGGTATGGAGCCGGCTCGGGCTCGTCCGCCAGAGATTGATTCCGCCGGTGATGGCCAGCAGCAGGATGATGATGGCGGATGCCACGCACCAGATACAGATCGCCTCGATGACGTACAGCTCCAGGTAGGTGAGATAGGCGGAAAAGCCGACGCCCCCGAGGGCGAGGACGAAGCTGGTGGTGAGGAGACGGCGATGGGGAGGGCCCCATGTCTGCAGGGTCGCCACCGCAAGCCCGAACAGCACGAGATATCCAGCCAAACCGATGAACGCCACCGGGACACCGTAAATCTTTGCGTACACGCTGTTGTTCACGGTGTCGCACTGGGCCCAGCGGCTGCAGGCGAGACTTCCACCGGTCAATCGCTTCGCGCTCAGGTAGCCTGAAACGAAAATGCCGAGAGCAGAAACTGCGATCGGCGTCCACAGCCAGCCTTGACCTCTCTGCTCAAATTCGTCCGTCATCGGGCACTCCATCCGTAGTCATCACCTTGTCGGGGGATCTGGAGGCTGCCAATAAGCTCTCGGATGTCCGGGATCTCATTGGCGACGCAGTAGCGCTCCAGCCCCTCGATGACCTTCACGGCTGCGGCTGGATCAATGAAGTTGGCCGTGCCGACCGCGACAGCCGTGGCCCCCGCAATGAGAAACTCCAGGGCATCATCCGCCGTCACGATTCCACCCATCCCGATGACCGGCACACGCACCACCCGGGCAACTTGCCAGACCATGCGGACCGCCACTGGCCGGATCGCCGGCCCCGAGAGGCCGCCGGTCACATTGCCGATCTTCGGCTGGCGCGTCCGCACATCCACCGCCATACCCACCAGGGTGTTGATGAGCGAAATCGCATCGGCGCCGCCATCGGTCACAGCGCCGGCAATGGCCGAGATGTCGGTGACGTTCGGCGACAGCTTCGGGATGATGGGAAGCGATGTCGCCTCTCGAGCCGCTTTGACGACCCGATAGGCCAGGTTCGGGTCCGTGGAGAAATCGAGACCTCCGGCCACGTTGGGGCAGGAGATGTTCAGCTCGATCCCTGCCACGCCCTCCTGGTCGGCCATTCGCTTCGTAAGCTCCCGAAAGTCCTCGACCGATTCGCCCGCCACATTGACAATGAGGGGCGGCTGGAGGGTGCGAAGGTACGGGAGCTTCTCGCGGATGAACGTTTCGATCCCGACATTCTGGAGGCCGATGGCGTTCAGCATCCCGGCCGGTGTCTCGACGACTCGCGGCGGAGGATTGCCGGGACGAGGCAGGCGGGTGATGGTCTTGACCACCAGAGCGCCGAGCCGATTCAGGTTCATATATTGCTCGAACTCGCGGGCGTAGCCAAAGGTCCCAGAAGCGGTCAGTATCGGATTCTTCATCCGAATGCCCGCCACCTCCACCGCGAGGTCAACGGCACTCGGCGCTTGGCGCTCGTCCCCTTCTTTGCGCCTAGCGCCTCGCGGCTCGCGGCTCAACTCTCCGCGCTCGGCGCTTTCCTCTCGGCTCTCTGCTCTCGACTCTCTCATCTCCATACGATTTCCCGCGAGTCGAACACCGGTCCATCCTTGCAGACTAGTTTGTAGCCTCTCACATCCGCCTTGACTTCGATCGCGCAGCCCATACACGCACCGAAGCCGCAGGCCATGTTGGCCTCCACGGACACCTCGCACGGGACCGCAGATTCCTCGGCCAGCCTGGCGACCGCCGTGAGCATCCCGGGAGGCCCACACGCATATATCCTAAGTCGTGTAACCTGAGCCGTAAAGAGAAACGGTCGGAGAAAATCGGTAAGGAGGCCGCGACCGCCAAGGCTGCCATCCTCCGTTGTGACATGCACACTGGCACCTGCCTCTTCAAAATCCTTCACGCACAAGATATCCTCCGAAGTCTTGCCCCCCAGGAACACCTCCGGATTTCGAAATTCGAAATTCGAAATTCGAAATTGGCGCGCCAGCGCTGCAATGGGAGGCACTCCGATTCCGCCCGCCACGAGGACGGGTAGCACGCCTTGGTCCGGGAGCGTGAAGGCGTTGCCGAGCGGGCCCAGGATCTCGATCTCTTGCTGCGGCTGCATTCGCGCCAGGCACTGCGTTCCCTTCCCCAGAACCTTGTACAGGATCTCCACGATGCGAGGCGGACCTTCCGGCGAGACACCCCCGCCGCCGGACACTCGATAGATGGAGAAGGCGCGCGGCAAGAAGGGATCCCCGGTCCAGGGTGGGCGGACCATGACGAATTCCCCGGCCCGAAACATCGTCGGGAAGTCCGGGGCCGCCAGGCCGAGATGCAGGTACCCCGTCGAGATCGGGCGATTGTAGGCAACGCTGGCGCGCACACAGACCTCAGCCGTGGGCGTGGTATTCCTGGAGGGGGCGAATGGCCAGCTCGCGCTGGCGGAGCGATCGGATTGCTTCCGCCAGTGCCGACGCCGCTGCCATGGTGGTGAAGTACGGGATGCCGGTGGTCACAGCCGCCCTTCTGATGGAATAGGAATCCATCCGCGCACTCCGCCCCTCGGGCGTGTTGATGACCAGCGCCACCTCTCCGTTCTTCATTCTGTCCACGATGTGGGGCCGAAGCCCGTCGGTCACCTTGTACACCCGCTCGACCGTCACGCCCGCGCGCCGGATCACATCGGCCGTCCCCTCGGTGGCGATGAGCCGGAAGCCTAGCTCGACGAGTCGGGCGGCCAGACTGGCAACGGACGGCTTGTCCTTGTCCCGCACGCTGAGGAAGATCGTGCCGCTCACGGGGAGGCGGCCGCTGGCGGCGATTTGCGATTTGGCAAAGGCACGGCCGAAGTCGGCGTCGATCCCCATCACCTCTCCCGTGGACTTCATCTCCGGCCCCAGGACCGCATCCACGTTGGGGAACTTGGCAAACGGGAGGACGGCCTCCTTGACCGCAACGTGGGAGAGCCGGCGTTCCTCGGTGAACCCGAGCTCCGACAATGTCGCGCCAAGCATCACCTTGGCGGCCAGCTTTGCCAGAGGCACCCCGATGGCCTTGCTGACGAAAGGCACCGTGCGGGAGGCCCGCGGGTTCACCTCCAACACGTAGACTACCTTGTCCTTGATGGCGAACTGGATGTTGATCAGCCCCACGACCCCCAATTCCAAGGCCATGGCCACCGTCTGCTCCCGGATATCCTTCAGCAAGGGCTCGGTTACGGAGCGCGGCGGCAGCGAGCAGGCCGAATCCCCGGAGTGAATGCCGGCTTCCTCGATGTGCTCCATGATTCCGCCGATGACAACAGTCTTCCCGTCCGAGATCGCGTCCACGTCCATTTCGATGGCGTCCTCGAGGAACTTGTCCACCAGGATGGGATGATCGGGCGAGGCCTGGACGGCACGCTCCATGTACCCTCGCAAATCCTCCTCGTCGTACACGATCTCCATGGCGCGCCCGCCCAACACGTAGGACGGACGCACGAGCACCGGATACCCGATCTGGCGGGCGATGAGGGCTGCCTGCTGAAACGAGACGGCGGTCCCGTTGAGGGGCTGGTTCAATTTCAGCTTCAGCAGAAGCTGCTTGAACCGTTCGCGATCCTCTGCCCGATCGATGGCGTCGGGCGAGGTCCCCAGAATTCTCACGCCGGCCTTCTGGAGCGGGACCGCGAGCTTGAGCGGAGTCTGCCCGCCGAATTGCACGATGACGCCCACGGGCTTCTCCCGATCCACGATGTTGAGGACATCCTCCAGCGTGAGGGGCTCGAAATACAGGCGGTCCGCCGTATCGTAATCCGTCGAGACCGTCTCGGGGTTGCAGTTGACCATGATGGTCTCGAACCCCA
>Ga0187776_10002023_pt1 | contig 10302 bp, 6 predicted proteins | sample 0216_BV02_MP12_2_FD_132426 | JGI IMG/M metagenome (GOLD analysis project Ga0187776, IMG submission 132426) | Tropical peat soil microbial communities from peatlands in Department of Meta, Colombia - 0216_BV02_MP12_20_MG | ecosystem: Environmental > Terrestrial > Soil > Wetlands > Peat | place...
CGCGGGAATCGGCGGACTCAATTTCGTCCTCGGGTACAAGCACTACTATGAGGAATCGTTCGCGTCGGGCGCGGGATTCCTCGGCATTGCCGTGGCGATCGTGGGACGAAACCATCCCCTGGGCGTCGTTCTGGCCGCCGTTCTGTTCGCGACCATCTCGCAGGGCGGCCTCGCCGTGAATGCCGTCGTGCCGAAGCAGATCGTCGACGTGCTGCAAGCGGTGGTGATCATCGCGGTGGCGGCGTCGGTCCCCGGCGTACGCGCCGCGCTGCGCAAGGCACGCGCGTCGGCGCCCTCTCCTGCCGGCGAAGGAGCCGCCGCGTGATCGTCTTCGCGTTCCTCGTGCAGACGCTCCGCATCGCGATCCCCTATCTGTTCGCGGCCTGCGGCGGCGTGATGTCGGAGCGTGCGGGGCTCATCGGGCTCGGACTCGAGGGGTACATGCTCGGCGGCGCGTTCTGCGGTGCGCTCGCCAGCTACTACAGCGGCAGCCCGTGGATCGGATTGTTGGGTGCGCTGGCCGGCGGGGCGGCGCTCGCGCTGCTCTACGCCCTCACCGCGATTCGTTATCGCGCCGATCAGGTCGTCGTCGGCATCGCCGTGAACCTCTTGGTGATCGGTGCCACGCGGTTTTTCCTGCGCCTCGCATTCCATAGTTCGGCCAATTCCCCGCGCGTCCCCGGCTTCGGCGCGGAACGGTCGGGAACCGGAATCGCCTCCCTCGTCGGCAACCCGCTCGTGTGGCTCGGCGTGCTCACGGTTGGCGGGACCGCCTGGGTGCTGTATCGCACGCCGTTCGGATTGCGCGTGCGCGCGGTCGGAGAGCATCCCGCGGCCGCGGTGTCCGTGGGCGTGCCTGTGCATCGCGTGCGCTACGTCGCGGCCGCGCTGTCGGGGATGCTGGCGTCACTCGGCGGCGCGTATCTGGCGCTCGACCAACACCAGTTCAGCGCGGAGATGACGGCGGGGCGCGGGTTCATCGCGCTCGCCGCGACGATCTTCGGTCGATGGGACCCGCTGCGGGCCGCGCTCGCTTGCTTGTTGTTCGCCGCGGCCGAGACGCTCCAGATCCAGCTTCAGGGCTCGCAGGCCATTCCGTCCCAGTTCGTCGAAATGATTCCCTACGCTTTGACCATCATCGCCCTGGCAGGCGTCGTCGGTCGGGCAGTTCCCCCGGCAGCGCTGGGACGGGTCGCCGAGTAGTCAGATCAGTCGGTTTGACCATTGCCGTTCGGATTTGATCAGGACTGTTGCTAGGCCGGTGCACACGGCCGCTATTTAGGGCCTGGCCGCCGCCACTGGGCGACCACGTGTTATATGGTGGGGCCATTGTCTTGGTCCCAATGCGAGATTTCGTGGCGCGGCTCGCCCGCGCGCCTGCCCGTACGATCCCTTTTCCGCCAACCGCCAAGCCTCATCGTGGCGAAACGCGATACCGATATCGGCAAGCTCGTGGTCCTGATGATCACGGCGTTCATCGACATGGTCGGAACGCTGATGATCATCCCGCTGCTTCCGTTCTACGCGAAGAACTTCGGCGCGAACGGGCTCGTCGTCGGTCTGCTCGTTTCCTCATTTTCCGTCGCGCAGCTGCTGAGCGCGCCGATGTGGGGCCGATTCTCGGATCGGTATGGACGACGGCCCGCGTTGATCGTGGGGATGTCGGCGTCGGCCATCGCCTACGTGATCTTCGCCTACTCCAACTCGCTGTGGCTCCTCTTCCTGTCGCGGATCGTGCAGGGATCCGGAGGCGGCACGGTCAGCGTGATCCAGGCATACGTTGCCGACGCCGTCGAGCCGAATCAGCGGGCGAAGGCTCTCGGCTGGCTGTCGGCGGCGACCAACGCGGGTGTCGCGCTGGGACCCGTCATCGGATCGCGATTCGTGGCGCTCGGTCCCCACGCTCCAGGACTCGCGGCAGCCGGCCTCTGCGTCCTCAACAGCATCTTCGCGTTCCGGTACCTGGTCGAATCGCGCGACATGGTCGAAGCGCGGTCGAGTGTCCATAGACCAGGAAGGTCACGCGACGCGGTGCTTCGGGTAATCACGCGATCGAGTGAGGCGCCGTCGCGCCTCATCTGGATCTACGCGATCGGCATCGGCGCGTTCCAGGGATTGAACGCGATCCTCGCTCTGTTCCTGGCGGCGCGCTTCGGCGTGACCTCCAACACAATCGGATACTTCTACACGTACATCGGCGTGATCTCGGTCGTGACGCGCGCGGGCATCCTCGGGTGGGCGGTGGACCGCTTTGGCGAAGCAAGGTTGTCGCGAGTGGGACAGTTGTTGCTGGCCACGGGGCTGGCGACGATGCCGTTCATTCACCCGATGCAGGATCCGGCCGCATTCGCGGCGAGGATCGGCGGGTTTCTTCCCGTTTCGGCCGTGTCGTTGCTGCCCTACCTGCCGCTCGCGCTGGCGGTGGCGTTGTTGCCGCTTGGAACCGCGTTCACGTTTCCGTGCGTCACCGCCTTGCTGTCGCGGGTGATCCCGAGCGGCGACCGTGGACTCTACATGGGCGTGCAGCAGACGTTCGGCGGGACGGCGCGCGTCGTCTTCCCAATCCTGGCCGGATTTGCGTTTGACCGGATGCAGGAGGCGCCGTTCCTGATCTCGGCCGCACTGGTGGCCGGCACGATTTTCCTTGGGTTGGGTATGGAGGAAATGACCCGCCCAAAGCACGAACCTGAGCCAGCGACGGCGGCTTAGTCGTCATTCCGTGGGCACGAAGTCGCGAACTCTTTGGGGGGAAAGCTCCATGCTGGTTGGTCGTACTCGCGCAGTTTTTGTGTTGGCCGTCGCTCTGTTTGGCGCGGCATGCGGCTCGGATTCGACCGGCACCGGCTCGAACTCGCCGTCGAACATGACGATCGTGAGCGGCAACGGGCAGGTCGGCGTCGTGGGGACGGCGCTGGCGCAGCCGCTCGTGGTGAAGGTGACGACCTCCGGTGGGACGGCGCTGGCCGGCATCGCGGTGCAGTTCTCCCTCGCCAGCGGCTCGGCGACGATCAATCCCGCGACTGCCACGACCGACGCCACGGGCCAGGCAAAAGCGACGGTGACGCTCGGATCGTCCGCGGGGAACATCTCGATCCTGGCGTCGGTGGTCGGAACGCAGCTCACACAGTCGTTCGTCGTCACCGCGGGCACGTCGAACGTCACCACCGCGTGCACGAGCAACGCTCCGCAGACGCCCGCCGCTGGTGGCGTGTTGCCCGGCGTGCAAGGCACCGGCATCTGTCTTGGCGCGGCAGCGGGCGGCTCGGACTACGCCCTGGTGGTCTTTTATGGTGATCCCAACCAGGCCATCCTCGGGCAGGTGAACGTCGCCGCGCACGGCGCGACGGGGTTGACGACGGCCGACGCGACGCCGCTGGCCGACGTGTTCGCGGCGCCTTCATCGCAGCGCATGGTCGCTCCGCTCGGCGGCGCGTCCGATTTGCAGGAACAGTTCGATCTCCGGCTTCGCCGGATCGCGCAGACTCAACTTGCTCCGCTCGTGCCTGGAGCGCGCGCTGCCATGCGGAATCGTGCGCGGTTCAACGCGATTCCCCCGTCGCTGACCGTGGGGCAGGTGATCACGCTCAACGCCAACGGCGCGGACCCTTGCACCAATCCAATCAACGTCGGCGCCCGCGTCGTGGCGATCTCGAGTACGGCGTACGTCCTGGCCGATACGGCCAATCCGACCGGCGGCTTCTCCGACTCGGATTACGCGTCGTTCGGCGTGACGTTCGACACACTCATCAATCCGCTCGACGTTCAGAACTTCGGTGCGCCGACGGACATCGACCACAACGGCAAGATCGTCATTCTGTTCACGAAGGAAGTGAACAAGCTCACGCCGCGCGGCTCGAACGGCGTGGTCGGCGGATTCTTCTTCGACCGCGATCTGTTCCCGGTATCCAACACCCAGAACTTCGAGGGATGCCCGACGAGCAACGTCGGGGAAATGTTCTACGTGTTGGTGCCGGACCCGAACGGAGTGTTCAGCGACAAGCGCACGGCGGGAATCGTGGATTCGCTCACGCCGGGAACGCTCGCACACGAATACCAGCATCTGATCAACGCGGGGCGGCGTCTCTACGTCAACACGACGGCCGACTATCCCGAAGTCGTCTGGCTCAACGAAGGGCTGAGCCACGTTGCCGAGGAGCTGTTGTTCTACAGGGCGACGGGTCTCACGCCGCGCCAGAATATCGACGTGAACACGGCGATCCTGCACTCGAACGAGTTCTCCGCCTATCAGGGGAGCAACTTCGGACGCTACGACGAGTTCATCACCAAGCCGGCGCAGACGTCGCCGTACGCCGACAACGACGATCTGAACACGCGCGGCGCGACGTGGAACCTGCTGCGGTATCTGGCCGACCACAAAGGCACGAGCGACGGCACGACGTGGTCTCAGCTTTCGGGCAACTCCGTCGACACGGGGCAGGCGAATCTGTCGAAGGTGTTCGGCACCAACTATCTGACCCAGATTCGCGATTGGGCGACGTCGGTGTTCAGCGACGATGTGAGCGGCGTAACCGACCAACGCTTCCAAGAGCCGAGCTGGAACATGCGCAGCATCTTCCCGCGGCTGTCGAGCGGAGGCAGCAGCCAACCCCTCGGCAAGTTCCCGTTGGCCATCATCCCGCTGGGCGATGCGCAGCCGGCAAGTCTCCTCGTGAACGCGGGCGGCGTGGCCTACTTGCGATTCACGGTGCCGGCGGGCGGCCAGGCATCGGTCGACTGGGTGTCGGCGTCGGGATTGCCGGTGAGCCCGTTCTTCCAATTCACGATCGTTCGAACGCGATAGTCCCGCGGAGATTTTTTCTCGCCCCGCGGATCCCGGCTCTCGAGCCGGTTCCGCGGGGCGATTTCTTTCGCGAGCTCGAAAGCCGCGTTTGAACGTAGTATCCCCGCGGCTCCCAAACTCGCGAAAAAGAAAGGGGCGCGAGATGCGCGCCCCGTTGTTCATTCGACTCGCGACGCGCTCAGGCCTTTTCGCGTGCCGCCTCTGCGAGACTCGGCTCGCTCGCCAGAACGGCGCGCGCGATTTCGACCATCGGCACCGAACGGTCCTGACTCGTGCGCTGGAGTATGCGATACGCTTCCTGCTCCGACGAGCCGGTGCGCCGCATCAGGATGCCCTTCGCGCGCTCGATCGTCTTGCGATTCTCCAGCGCCTGTCGCGCCGACTCGGCGTCGTGGCGCGCCGTCGCGAGCTCCTTGGCGCGCGTCGCGGCGAGACGGATCGTCGAGTCGAGGACTTTGGGCGGCGCCGGCTTGGGCAGAAACGCGATCGCCGCCGTCGACGTCACTTCGCGGTCGCTCAGCGTGAGCGTGTGATCGCCGCTGAACAGCACCACGGCCACGCCGGGGATCGCCTGCGTGATCGCCTCGGCGGCCTCGATGCCCGATCCGTCGGGCATGTGCACGTCGAGCAAGACGACGTCGGGCGCGACGTCCTTGGAGCGCTCAAAGGCCTCCCGGCCCGTCGATACTTCGGCGACGACCGAGTGACCGAGCGTGCTCAGTAAGTCGGTGAGCAGCGAACGTGCATTGTCGTCGTCTTCTGCGACAAGCAATCGGATTCGGGGTGCGGCGTCTGTCATCGGAAGCAATCTGGGCACGCGCCAAAGTTGGCGCCAGCGGCGAGCCGGGCTGTCAGCTCTCCGCAGCGACCTGCGCGAGCAATTCGGATGTTCTAACGGGTTTGCGAAGGATGAAATCGCCCTCGGTGCCTGCGCCGGCACCGCCGGGTTCCCATCCCGTGACCACACCGATACGAATCGACGGCCACCGCGTGCGAACCGCGGCAATGAGCTCCCATCCGCTCCCATCCGACAAGCCGATGTCGGTGACGAGCACGTCGTACTTCGCCTCCAGGTGCTCGAGACGCTCGAGCGCTTCGGCCACGCCGCCCGCCGCGTCTACCTCATGGCCGTCCGACTCGAGCAGCGCTTGCATGAACTCACGACTGTCAACGTGATCCTCGACGAGCAGCACGCGTCGCGGCGCGCGGCGGCGATGTTCGACGGCCGAGCCCGCCGTGGCGAGAGCGGCTTGCGACGCGGCGACGGGAAAAACCAGGCTGATCGTCGTTCCCTGCGCCAGCTCGGAAATGATTTCCGCGCGCCCGCGGTGCCGCTTCACGATACCATAAACCTCCGCCAGCCCGAGTCCGGTTCCCGCGCGTCCCTTCGTCGTGAAAAACGGCTCGAACGCGCGTTCCCGGACTTCCGCCGACATCCCGGTTCCCGAATCGCTCACCTCGAGGCGAGCTTCAGTCGCGTCGACGGATGTGCGCAACCCGAGCGTGCCCCCGTGGGGCATCGCGTCGAGCGAATTCTGAACGAGGTTGAGAAGGGCCTCACGAATCTCGCCGCCGAGTCCGCGAATCACCGCGCCGCGCGCGAGGTCGCGCTGCAGCTTGACCGTGCCGCCGCGCGCGCGCTCCGCCCAGAGCGGCCGCGTCATCGCGACGACTTCGTCGCACACGAGCGATAGGTCGACGACTTCCTCGCGCGCCGACTGCATCGGCTCCTGTCGGATGAACCGCCCGACGCGCGCCGCCGTCGCCGCGCCGGTTTCGGCCGCCTTCGCGATGCGGATCGCGTAGTCGCGCACCGCCGCCGGATTGTCCGCGTTCGTCTCCAGCAGATACGCGGCGGCCATGATCGGATTGAGCGCGTTGTTCACGTCGTGCATCACCCCCGCGGCGAGCTGTCCGACCGCGGCGAGGCGACGCTCGCGCGCTCGCGCTTCCTGCAGCGCGAGCAATTCGGCGGTGCGCTCCTGCACCATGCGCTCGAGGCGCTCGGCTTCCGTCGAGACACGCTCGAACAGCTCCGCGGTGCGCCGCGCCTCCTCCTCGAGCGCCTTGGCGAGCTGTGTCTTCGCGGTCACGTCCCGCTCGACCGTGACGGCGCCGCGAATCTTGCCTTGCTCGTCGTAGAGCGGATTCGCGTTCACTTCGATGATCACCGGCTCGCCGTCGACCCCGCGCCGCACCGACAGCGTTTCGCCGCGCACGCGCTCACCGCGCAACGCGCGCGCGGTGGGGTGCTCGTGCATGAACAGGCTCGTGCCTTCCATCGTGCGGGGGCGGTCGAGCTGCCAGAGCTCGCGCAACGTCGACGGTTGGCCGCCTCGATCCGCGTGATCCTGGAGCGCCTGCGTGTTGGAGCGGACCGTTCGCCCGTCGATGTCCACGACGCGCACGGAGTCCGGGATGACGTCGAAGATGGACTCGAGTTGCGCTACGCTCCGGCCCAGCGTGCCGCGCAGCTCCTCGCGCTCGCTGACGTCGATGCCGGCGAACAGAATCGAACGACTGCCGGCATCCTCGCCGATCGCCGCGAACGTCGTCTCGATGAGGCGGCGTCCGCTTCGGTAGTGGAACGGCACGGCCTCGACGACGCGGGCAGTGACGCCGCGCACCGCCGCATCGATCTGCTCGGTGAGATCGGCGAGCGCATTGGGGAACGCGTCGTAGATCGAGAGCCGCGCGGATGCCGGCGCGTCGACGCCCGTGAGGTCGCGATACCGGGAATTCGCGTTCACCAGCCGGAGCTCGCCGTCGAAGATCGCGATCGAGAGCGGAATCGCCTCGAACAGCGCTTCGAATCGGACTCCGGCGAGTCCGACGTGCGCGAAGTCGACGCCCCCGCTCGTCGACTGCTCCGTCATCCGACCGCCCGCTCAGTCATGCGTGATGAGGCGCGCGCCACGTTGATACGTGAAGAAGGAATAGGCCCATTCGACGAGCACGACCGCCCGGTTGCGGAATCCGGCCAGATACATGATGTGCACGAGAAGCCAGGTCCACCACGCCAGCCAGCCGCTGAGCTGCTTGCCGGCGACCACGCCGACGGCACGATACCGCCCGATCGTCGCCAAGTCGCCCTTGTTGACGTAGCGGAAGCGCTCCCGCCCCTCGCGCCGAATCGTGTGCACGACGTTTCTCGCCGCCGCCTTGCCGCTTTGAATCGCCGCGGGGGCGATGGCCGGCACCGGTTTTCCCTTGCTGCGCAGCACCGCCAAGTCGCCCACCACGAAGACATTGGGGAGTCCCGGAACGCTCAAATCGTCATCCACCACCACTCGCCCCTGGCGATCCGTCGGAAGCCCCAGAAACTTGCCGAGCGATGAGGCCTCGTTGCCGGCCGCCCAGAAAATCGTTCGTGCCTCGATCCGTTCGCCGTCGACCTCCACCCAGCCGTCGCCCACGCTCGTCACGCGGGATCCGGTGCGCACGTCGACGCCGAGCTCGGTCAGGTCGCGGTGCGCCCTGGCCGAGAGATCCTCGGGCATCGCCGGCAGGATCCGCGGGCCGCCCTCGAGCAACAGTATGCGCGCGCTCGCGGTGTCGATGTGACGAAAGTCGCTCGGAAGGGCGAAGCGCGAGATCGTCGGCAGCATTCCGGCCAGCTCGACGCCCGTCGGTCCGCCCCCCACGATCACGAAGGTCAGCTCGGCGCGCCGCTCGGCTTCATCGGTCGTTCGGTCGGCCCGCTCGAACGCCAGGAGCCAGCGGCGGCGCAGCTCGATGGCGTCCGCCACGCTCTTGAGACCCGGGGCGTACGATTCCCCCTCCGGGTGCCCGAAGTACGAGTGCCGCGCACCGGCGGCGACGATGAGATAGTCGTACTCGAGATCCTGTCCGTGATCGCAGTGGACCACTCGCCGCGCGACGTCGATCGACTCGACCTCGCCGAGGATCACGTCGGTATTGCGCTGCTTGTGCAGAAGCCAGCGAATCGGCGCCGAGATGTCCGTCGGTGCGAGGGTCGCCGTCGCCACCTGGTAGAGCAGCGGCTGGAAGACGTGGTGATTCGTGCGGTCGATGACGGTGACGTCCGCGGGCGCGTCCTTCAGCGCGCGCGCGGCGTACAGGCCGCCGAATCCTGCGCCGATGATGACGACGCGCGGACGACGGGGCGGCATGCGATCAGCGGGCTGCCTTGGCGGGCGCGGATGCCGGCTTCGCCGAGAAGGCGCTCAGCGCCAGCCCCACGGCGAGCACCACGACCGCGGCGATCAGGTTGTGCCACAGAAACGACACGCCCGGCGCGCGAAAGTTCACCACGCCCACGGCGAGCAGCCCGATGATCATGCCGACGAACGCCCCGAGGCCCGTGGCCCGCGGAATCATCGCGAGCAGGAAGACGCCGAGGATCGAGCCGTAGAAGAACGAACCGAACCGGTTCACGACCTCGATGAGCGAGCCGAGGTTCACGGCGTAGTGCGCCACTATGCACGCGAACACGCCCCAGAATGCGATCGCCGCGCGCGATACGCGCAGGAAGTGCGCGTCGCTCGCCTCCGGCTTGACCCAGCGCCGATAGAGATCGATGACCGACGCGCTCGACAGCGACGTGAGCTCCGCGGAGATCGCGTTCATGGCGGCGGCGATGACGGCGGCGATGAAGACCCCAGCGAGGCCGAGGGGCATGTGGTCGATGACGAAACGCGGAATGATGTAATTCGCGTCGTTGGCCGGAGAATGCGTCAAGCCGCGCGCGTACTCCAGCGCCTGGCCGCGCAGCGAATCGCGAAGCATCGGAGAGCTCGCGGTGTCGTATCGCTGCTGCAGATCGGCGAGGAGCCGGGGGAACGCCTCACGCACCGCGTGCTCGTGCGCGGGATTGAAGAGAATCGGACCCTTGTGATACTCGTAGTACACGTACACGAGCACGCCCACCAGCAGCACGAGGGCCTGGAGCGGGATCTTCCAGTACGCGCTCATCAAGAGCGACGTGCGCGCTTCGTCCACGGATTTGGCGGCGAGGTAGCGCTGCACCTGGCTCTGGTCCGTTCCAAAGTACGACAGCATGAGGAACGAGCCGCCGATGAGCCCCGACCAGAACGTGTACGTGTTGGTGAGGCTGAACGAAAAATCGAACACGCGCAGATGCCCCGTCGTGCCGGCGACGCGCAGCGCCGTGCCCGGCGAGACCGGAATCTGAATCAGGAGCACGATGACCACCGCGACCAGCGCGCCGACGATCAGGAACATCTGTTTCACGTCCACCCACGTCACGGCCTGCACGCCGCCGATCATCGCGTAGAGGATGGCAGGAATCCCGATCAGCGCCACGCACCACCAGAGATTCCAGCCGAAGATCGTCGAGAAGACGACCGCCGGCGCGGCGATGATCGTGCCGCACGACATCCCGCGTGAAATCAGAAAGAGGAACGCCGTGAGTGACCGCGTTCGCGCATCGAATCGCCGTTCGAGATACTCGTACGCCGTGTACACGCCGGCGTTCTTGAGGAGCGGAACCAGCGTGACGCCGAGGATCACCATCGCAA
>Ga0187776_10002024_pt1 | contig 10298 bp, 8 predicted proteins | sample 0216_BV02_MP12_2_FD_132426 | JGI IMG/M metagenome (GOLD analysis project Ga0187776, IMG submission 132426) | Tropical peat soil microbial communities from peatlands in Department of Meta, Colombia - 0216_BV02_MP12_20_MG | ecosystem: Environmental > Terrestrial > Soil > Wetlands > Peat | place...
ACATCGAATTCCTGGAGTATCTGGTCCAGGTCTTCAACAATGCCAGCCGCGAGCATGATTACTGCAAGACGCTGCTGAAGCTGTTTGATCTCTATTACGCCGCTGCGAATTTCTTCAAGGCGGGCGATGCCCTGGACCGCGCTGCCGAGGTGGACCCCTACGAGCCCGGGCACCATCAACGTCTGGAGCGGCTGCGCGGCAAGATCGACAACCACCTCTTCAATGCCATCGCCAACCGGTTCCAGACTGCATCCCCGGTGCGGGACCGGGAGCCGCAGCTCGCTCAGGAGGACGACCAGACCACGGTGCTCGAGGACCTGGTGCTGCAGGCGGAGATCTTTCTTCAATACTCCATGCGATCGAAAGCGTTGGAACGGCTGGAGCGCATCAGTAAGCTGTTTCCCTACGAAGACGAGAAGAACCACAAGATTCAGCAGTTGTTCCTGACTGCCGGCTTCACGCCCAACTACAAAGGCGTGCCGCGCCCAGCTGGCCAGCCGGTGCCGAGCCAGGCTCCGGCTGCTTCCCCGCCGCAGCCGGTGGCGCAGGCGGTGGCGAACGAAGAGGCGGTGGACAACATAGCGCGGGTCACCGAGGTCACCCGCAATATCTACCGGCAGGGAAACGTAAAGAGCGTACTGTTTACCACGGTAAACGAAGTCGGACGCCACTGGCAGGTAAGTCGCTGCATTGCCGGGCTGTGCTCTCCCGGCAAACCGCCTTCCGCGGCGCTGGAATACTGCGCGTCCGGCGTGCCGCAGTCGGAGGTGATGGCCATCGTGAAGCTGATCGGAGCGGTGCTACCGCTGGCCGAGCAGCGTGGCGTGGTCTCGCTTACCGATGCGGCGGCTTCAGCGGAGCTGGCCGAGATACAGCCGGCGGTCGCGGCGCTGGACATCCGCTCGTTGCTGGCCGTTCCCTTGATGGACGGTGAGCGCATCGCCGGCATCCTGCTCCTGGAGCAGTGCGGCGTGCCGCGGCAGTGGCGCCAGGCCGACATCATGGTGCTGAAGACGATCGCCGACCAGGTAGTGCAGGCGCTGCAGAACGCGCGTCTGCGCAGCCTGGTGAAGAACCTAGCGGTGACTGACGAGCGCTCTGGGCTGCTGAAGCGGTCGTCATATCTGGATGTGCTGCTCTCGGAGACGCGCCGCGCGCAGCAGCAGAAGTCGGTGGCCACGCTGACGTTGCTCCACTTCGGCAAGGCGTCCACGCTGGTGAAAGAGTGCGGAGAGGCGGCGGTGAAAGACATGATGCTGCAGATCGGGCAGATCGTGGCCTCCAACGTCCGCCAGAGCGATATGGCCGTCCGCTATGATCTGACCACCATCGCGCTGATCCTTTCCGACACCAACGCCAAGAGTGCATTTTTCGTGGCCGACAAGATGCGCAGGGCGCTGGCCGCGGTGAAAGTCCCGGGGACTGAACACGAGGCCACGCTGACGGTGGGCATCGCCGAAGCGGTCATCCCGCCTGGCTTCGATCCCGTGGACATCGTCACCGAGGTCATCAACCGCGCCGAAGCCTCGCTGGAGATCGCCAAGGCCGAGGGCGGCAACAAGGCGCATTCGCTGGCGCCCAATATGCAGCCCGTTGCCGTAGCGTAGAGTGCGTCTGCCTCGTCATCCTGAGCAGGCCACCATGAAGAAGAGCGCTTCAGATATAGCTTTCGCGTTTTTCGACCGCATCAACGGCCACGATGTAGGCGGACTGGTCGCGCTCATGACGGAAGATCACCGTTTCGTCGATGCGCTCGGGCAGGAAATGCCATGAACAGATGGAAAGAGGGTGGCGTGGTTACTTTGCCTGGTTTCCGGACTACTCCATCAAAGGGGATAACGCCTTGAGCAATGGCAATGTGAGCGCATTGATCGGGACGGCTCAAGGCACCTACTCCGTAAACAAAAAGCGGCCTGCGGAAAATCACAGGGAGATTCCCGGCAGCTTGGAAAGCGGTAATCCGGAATCAACGTGTCGCCGAGTGGTGTGTTTACGCCGATAACGAGCGAGTCTGGAAAATCATGGGCGTGAAGCGATACTGAAGACAGCGTCCTTGCTGCCCCTCTTTGCCCGCTGTAAACTTGCGGTTTTAGCAACACGTCAGTGCGGTCATCCGCGGGGACTCCGATGCTGAGGCCGTCCGACATCGCCATCGTGACCGGCGCGCGCACTCCCATGGCACGCTACTGCGGCGCACTGCGCGACTTCACTGCCATGGAACTGGGCGCGGTCGCGGGCAGAGAAGCCATCCGCCGCGCCGGAGTCGATCTCAAGGAATTCGACCACTGCGTTATCGGCAACGCGCAGCAGACTTCGGGCGACTCACTCTACGGCGCTCGCCACGTGGCCCTGCGCACGGGCTTGCCCATCGAGACACCGGCGCTAACCGTCAACCGCCTGTGCGGCTCAGGCATGCAGGCCATCGTGAGTGCGGCGCAGATGATCATGCTGGGTGAAGCGCGCACGGTGCTGGCGGGCGGCATGGAATCCATGTCGCAGGCGCCGCACGTGATCCGCGGCATGCGCTGGGGCGTGGGTCTGGGCGAAGGTAAGCTGGAAGACTCGCTGATGGTCGCGCTGCTCGATTCCTACTGCGCGCTCTACATGGCCAACACGGCCGAGCTCTACGCCGAGCAGCAGGGCATCACGCGGGAGATGCAGGACGAGTTCGCGCTCCGCTCGCAGCTGCTGGCCGGCGAGGCACAGAAAGCGTGCCGCCTGCAGGAAGAGATCACGCCGGTCCCGCTCAAGAACCCTCGCGGCGAGCCTACCGGCGAGATGTTCGAGAAAGACGACCACCTCCGGCCCGAGACGACAATGGAAGGGCTGGCAAAACTGAAACCAGCGTTCGGCAAGAACGGTACGGTGACTGCCGGGAACGCCAGCGGCATTGTGGACGGCGGCGCGGCCGTGGTGGTCATGTCTCTGGAAGGCGCGCAGAAGCGCGGACTGAAGCCGCTAGGGCGGATCGTAAGCTGGGGCATCGCCGGCGTCGATCCCAAGGTCATGGGACGCGGGCCAGTGCCGGCGTCGCGCATCGCGCTGGAGAAAGCCGGGCTCAAACTCGACGATGTCGACCTGATCGAGGTCAACGAGGCGTTCGCGGCGCAGTATCTTGCGGTCGAGAAGGAGCTGGGCCTCGATCGCGAGAAAGTTAACGTGAACGGCGGCGCGATTGCGCTGGGGCATCCGCTGGGCGCGACGGGTACGCGACTGGTGATCACGCTGCTGTATGAGCTGCGGCGGCGAAAGAAGAAGTACGGGCTGGCAACGGCGTGCATCGGCGGAGGGCAGGGAATTGCAGTGATCGTGGAGAGCTGGCCATAGGTCGTCGTCAAGGCGCGTCTTTTGATGATTGCATTCCTCGCGACCTGAGGCCCGCGGGAGCGACAGCTAAGGAAAGAGGCAATCATATGGAAATAAAAAAGGTTGGAGTGCTTGGGTGTGGGCTCATGGGATCCGGCATCGCTCAGGTCACGGCGACCGCCGGATTCGACGTTACCGTGCTGGAGGTGGAGCAGAAATTCATTGACAAGGGATTCGCCGGGATTGAGAAATCGCTGGCCAAGTTTGCGGAGAAGGGCACGATCACTGCGCTGCAGAAAGACGAGATTCGCGGGCGGCTGAAAGGTTCCACCAATGCCCAGGATCTGCGCGACTGCGACTTGGTGATCGAAGCCATCATCGAGAACCTGGAAGAGAAGAACAGGATGTACGCGGCGATTGATGCCGCGGTCAAGAAGGAGGCGATTTTCGCCTCGAACACCTCGTCCATCTCCATAACCGAGTTGATGACCGCGACCAGGCGCCCGGAGCGGTTCGTGGGTCTGCATTTCTTCAATCCCGTGCCGCTGATGAAACTGGTGGAAGTGGTGCGGACGATCGCGACCGCCAACGAGGCTTACGAAACCGTTTTCGAGTTCGCCAAGAAGTTGGGCAAGGTGCCGGTTCGGACCAGTGACAAGACCGGGTTTATCGTGAACCGGCTGCTGGTACCGTATTTGCTGGACGCGATCCGGGCGTACGAGGAGGGTGTGGGTTCGATACCGGATATCGACCAGGCCATGAAGCTGGGCTGTGGGTATCCCATGGGACCGTTCACGCTGCTAGATTTCGTCGGCCTGGACACCACGTATTACATCACCCACGTGATGTACGACGAGTTCAAGGAGCCGCGCTTCGCCTCGCCTCCGCTATTGAAGCGCCTGGTTATGGCGGGCTGGTACGGGCGCAAGACGGGCAAGGGATTTTACGATTACACCGACCCGAATAATCCGGTGCCGGGAATCTAGCGTTTCACGTCATCGTCTAACGACCAACGACCAATGATTGGAGCTCTTATATGGCTACATCCGCAACGCTCACGCAATTCGATAATTTGCTCTACGACAAGAGAGATCGCATCGCTTACATCACCGTGAACCGCCCCAAAGTCCTGAACGCGCTCAATATGGCCACCATGGAAGAGCTACTGCGAGCCTTCACTGGTGCCAAGGACGATCCCGAGGTGCGGGTGGTGATCTTCACCGGTGCGGGGGAAAAGGCGTTCATTGCTGGCGCCGATATCAACGAGCTGCAGAAGCACACTCCCATCCAAGCCAAGGAATACACCCATCGCGGGCAGTCAGTGCTGGACTTGATTGAGCACCTGGGCAAGCCGGTGGTCGCTTGCATCAATGGCTTTGCCCTGGGTGGGGGATGCGAGGTCGCGCTGGCCTGCACCATGCGGGTGGCCAGCGAGAACGCTAAGCTGGGCCAGCCTGAGGTCAAGCTGGGGCTGATTCCTGGCTACGGAGGGACGCAGCGCCTGCCGCGGCTGGTGGGGAAGGGTATGGCGATGCAACTCGTGCTGACCGGAGAAATGATCTCGGCCCAGGAGGCGTGCCGCATCGGGCTGGTGAACGAAGTGGTGGCGGCAGCCGAACTGATACCGCGCGCGGAAGCAATCGCCAGAAAGATCATCGCCAACGCTCCACTGGCGGTGCAGTATGCGATGGAGGCCGTCAACCATGGCATGGAGATGCCGCTCAAGGAAGGCTTGTATCTGGAGGCCACGCTGTTCGGTGTAACCTGTGCCACCGACGACAAGAACGAGGGCACGACGGCGTTTCTCGAGAAGCGAGGAGCGAACTTCAAGGGCAAGTAGGATCGGCTGATCGGGTTATCGGGCGATCAGAAGTCATCCCGGAACCGATGACCCGACGAGCCGATGGTCCGATGATCAAGTCAATCCACAAGCTGCTGGTGCCGAAGCGCGAGGCCGACTTCCACGCGCTCGTGGACTTCTTTGACGCGCTGGGTCTCGCGCGGGGGGAATCCTGGAAGGGCCGCCGCAGCCAGGGTGTCAAGCTGGAGGTGCCTGAGGCCGGGATAGAGGTCGGCGCGGGACAGGGCTTCCCGGAGGCCGACCTAGTGGTCGAGTGCGACTCGGCGGATGTCCTCTACGAGCTGGCGAAGCGCCGCGGCTGGAAGATCGAGGAAGAGATCGCCGACTGCGACTGGGGCGCACGCATGTTTACCCTGGAACTGCCCGCGGGCGCCGGGCGGCTGGCAATCTTTTCCTACAATCAGGACTGGCGAACGAAGCCGGAGGAGGGCGAGGGCAAGCTCGATGCATCCGGCAAACGCTTCGGGATCGTCGTCAGCCGCTTCAATGCCTTCATCACTGAGCGGCTGCTGGCGGGCGCGCTGGAAGCGCTGCGACGCGCCGGAGCGCGCAGCCAGGACATCAAGGTGGTGCGCGTGCCGGGTGCATTCGAAGTCCCTTCGGCGGCGCGCATGCTCGCCGCGAGTGGCAAGGCGGATGCAGTCATCTGCCTGGCGTGCATCGTCCGCGGGGATACTTCGCATTACGAGCACCTGGCTAACGAAGTGACACGCGGCATCGGGCAATCGGCGCAGGAAACAGGCGTGCCGCACGCCTACGGCATTCTGACCTGCGATTCACTAGAGCAAGCCATCGATCGCGCTGGCCTGAAAATGGGCAATAAGGGATGGGATGCGGCGCTTTCTGCGGTGGAGATGGCTACCTTAGAAGTCAATGTGGCCGGTCGCCAGTTGCCGGTCGCGAGTAGGGCAGGACGCACTAGGCAGGAGGCAGGAGGCAGGAAGCCGCCACGCCGACGCTGAGTTTTCAACTGACCACTGACAACTGACTAACAGGGATCATGGGCACCCGACGTAAATCGCGCGAGCTGGCGCTCCAGATGCTTTTCCAAGCGGACATGGGCAAGCAGCAGAAGGAAGAAGTACGCCGCAGCTTTTGGCGCGAGCGGGCTGAGGTGGGGCGGGAGACGCGTGGGTTCGCCGAAGAACTGTTCGGCGTGGCCAGCGAGCGCGCGCGAGAGATCGACGAGCTGATCGAGCGTCACGCTGAGCACTGGCGCATGGACCGCATGGCGGCAGTTGACCGCAACATCCTGCGGCTGGGAGTGGCGGAATTTCTAGGCTACCCCGAGACTCCCCGGCCGGTGATCATCAACGAGGCGCTGGAGATCGCGCGCCGGTTCTCGACTGCGGAGTCCGTCAACTTCATCAACGGGGTGCTGGACAGCGTGGCCCAGGAGCTGGAAGCGTCACCTAAATCGCGGTGATCAGGAACTATGACATGGCCTGAGGAAGCTCGCGAGATCATTCAGGACCTGCTGCAGGAGTTACCCCTCCCGGTGCGCGGCAGCATCGAAGAAGCCGCCTGCTGCCGCGCGGAAAGCATCGCTGAGCAGGCATCGGCGAGCTGCGTTGGGCTGGGGACAGCGGTGCGCGCATTCATCGAGTCCACCCCTCGCGACCTGCGGGAGCGCCTGAAGCACACCCTCTCCTATAAGGGCATCGACCCCGAAGACTACGAAGCGGCCTTCTCATCCTGAAACTGAAGACCGCTACTGGTTTCTGGCCAAGAGCGGTGCCTTACGTTGTCATTTCACCGTCAGAGTGGTCGAGGCGGCGACACCGGCGGAGGATGCAGTGATGGTCGTCGTGCCGGTAGCGAGTCCCCGGGCCAAGCCGGGGGTCGTGATCGGGGGAGTCACAGAGGTGTTGGGGCCAACGACCGCTACGACCGCATTGCTGGTGGTCCAGGTGACGAAGTTGGTCATGTCGCGGGTCGTCCTATCCGAGAACGTGCCAGTGGCCGTGAACTGCTGCGTCGCGCCGACACTCATGGTTGGATTCGCAGGCGTAACCGCGAGCGAGCTGAGAGTCGCGACGGTGGCCACCGGCCTGACCACAAGGAAGTCCGGGTTGCAGCCGCTCGAGACCGAGGGGCACAGGCTCACCGGGATGCTCTGCGCGTCAGTCGGGGGTGTCTTTGTGAGGTCGACCCGATGAACCTTCCCATCCGTGGCTCCAACGTACAGGTTGGCGCTGTCAGGTGTGACGCCGCCAGAGAGCGGCTGTGCCCCGCCACTGAGAGGGACTACCGACGTCTGCGGCGTTCCCAGGTTGTACACCAGTACGCCATGATCGCTCGTCAGGATGATCGCCAGGTTGCTGTCCGGGGTCACGATGAGCTGCTTGGCGGAGAAGCTCGAAACGCCGGCGAAGCCGTGGCTGCTGGGGGAGTTGTTGATCACGGGCGGACAAACACCTTTGGTGGCGGTGAAGTCGGCGCTGGCAACAACTTCGTCGATATTGGGGGAGTTGGCGTCTACCATGCCGGTGGCATTGGGCAGGGCGGCGATGTGCGTAGGCCCCGGAGGAGTACTCACAGCCACAGGGGCACCTTGGACGGCATCGTTACAGGTGGCGACGACGTCATCGCCGCCGGAGTCAGCCACATAGGCCATCGGGCCCGTAGCGAAGAAAGACACCGCCTGGGATGAGGCGGGGTTTATGGTGCCGCTCAAGGTCCGGTTCTGCAAAGGCAGCGAGGTATTGTAGATATACAGCTTCGTGCCGGTGGCGATATAGATCTTTGACCCGTCCGGAGCGATTGCGGCCGCCACTCCGCCAGTGGAAACGTTGATGGCAGGGGTGGCTTGGATGGTAGGGGTGGCCGTTGCGATGAATAGCTGGTTCGTGGCCGGGTTGGAGACCACCACAGAGGTGCCATCTGTGGTCAGTGCTGTGCCGGGGATGTTCGGGTTCGGAGTGCCCACAGTGCTGGTCGCAGGATCGACGCGCAACAGGCCAGAACAGGCGGCGCCATTGGGTCCGGTCGTACCGTTGGGGCAGATCGTGCCCAAGAAAGCGGGATTTCCCCCCGCCGCCAGGACCATCGAATTCACCTGAACGCCAGCCGGCAGGGTGATTGCCGTTCCAGGACTGTTGGTGCCGGTATCGACGGGGACGACGAGGGTACTGTTGCTACAAGCGGTCCCCGCGACGCAGGCGGGGGGGGTCGCGGTTGTCACGAGCACACTGCTGTCAACCGTGCCGGTAATGGTGGCCGTAACGACGTTATCGCTGTAGACCGGCTGCGGAGGGATGAAGTTGGCATTGCACGCGGACGGCAGGCAGGCAGCCGTGATCTCGGCGGTGCCCGGCGCTGCCGTGTTCACCGTCCCCAGGCTTACGCTGGCCAGCGCCGGCTGAGAACTCAGCCAATTGAGGCCCAGGGTGCTGGTCGATAGATCCAGTGTGTTGCCTTGGCTGTCTTTGACAATCGGCGCCAGAGTTACGGTGGAGCCGACCGGCGCCGTGAATGAGGTGCTCGTGTCAGTGGCCGACTTCTGGACATGAATGCTGGCGACAGCGCAGGTCGTGAATGGGGCCGAGCCAGAGACGAGCGACCCGGATGCGCCGACGGATCCCGCCACCGTCCCCTGGCCGGGAACCAATGCTGTCACCCTGACGGGATCGAGCGCGGTCTTGGTGGCTGCGTCGGCCGTGGCGACCGTCGTCGGAGAGACCGTCCAGTTGATGCTTCCGATGGTGGTGCTTGGAAGCTGACAAGGCACGCTGGCCGATCCGATGCGCTGGCAGGCACCTGAATCATTGCTGAAAGCCAGGGCCGTGAACCTGGCCGTATTGGCCGGCGGCGTGCCGGCCTGAGAGACGCAAGGGCTCGGATTACTGGGATCGGGGATGACCTGGACGCTGTCGATGGGCTCATGATCGGTGACGACGACTGTGCTGCTGGTGACAGTGACGTTGGCCACCGTGGCAGTGGCCGTGATGTTTGCCGTCCCCAGCGGCAGCAGGGCGCTGTTGTTGGCAGGGCACTTATGCGTTATCAGATCCGGGTTGCTGCACGTGTAACAGGTGATGAAGTTTGCGTCCCACTGTCCGGCGCAAATCAGGCCTGAATTGGAGACCGTAATTGCAGGATTGTCAGAGTGGTATGCCAGGGTAGGGGCAGAAACCGACACGTTGTCGGAGGTCATGGCTTGCGCATTGATCTGGGCGGTGGCTCCGCGATTGAGCGAGACTGCCGTGGGAGTCAGATTGATACTGACGATTGCGGCGCCCGCACCGCCGCCACACCCCAGAAATGCCGCCGCGCTGATGGCCAATAAGAGAAGGCCTGTTCCCAGAAGCACCAACCGCTGCATGTACCCTCCACCCCGGAGCGCACCTCCCTCACGGCTGGACGCGCAGTGAGAGAGTCGCTCAGTTTAGAAGCTGGGAATTGTTTCGGCAACTCCCCGCGCCGGCTCGCGCACTGACGGTGGCCTGACGGGTGCAGTATTCACTGCGTCAACCCCCACCGAACGGCACGGCGGTTGACGCTCACCAGCAGAAGTTGCTATATTCAACAGGTTCTGCGAGTAGCTTTAGTAGTACCTGTGCTTCTACGATGTAGATGACACACGCCCGAGGACGGCAGGTCGGTCCGCCAGTAGGGCGTCCTCGCTGAAACGAACCTGCGCTGCCTTGCGCCGCGCGCAAGGGTATGCAGGTCGAGGCAGGCGAAACGGAGCTTAAAACCCCAAGGGGGTCTGAAAGCCACCGTCGCCGGCCGCCACAAAGGAAACCAACCAATCTCCCTGCGCTGCGGGGAAGTATGGCTCGGCGGAAGGGCCGCGCCAGTCCTGAAGAGGGATCAAGCGGGTGCGCGTGTGTGTGCGCGAAGGAGCTGGAAAGAGTGCCTACATTCAATCAGCTGGTGCGTTTGGGACGGCACAAGCCGAACTACAAGACGGCTAGTCCGGCGCTGCAGGCCTGCCCGCAGAAGCGTGGCGTCTGCACGCGGGTATACACGCAGACGCCCAAAAAGCCGAATTCGGCGCTGCGCAAGGTGGCGCGCGTGCGCCTGACCAACGGGATCGAGGTCACCACCTATATTCCCGGAGTCGGCCATAACCTGCAAGAGCACTCGATCGTGCTCATCCGCGGCGGCCGCGTGAAAGACCTGCCCG
>Ga0187776_10002025_pt1 | contig 10297 bp, 6 predicted proteins | sample 0216_BV02_MP12_2_FD_132426 | JGI IMG/M metagenome (GOLD analysis project Ga0187776, IMG submission 132426) | Tropical peat soil microbial communities from peatlands in Department of Meta, Colombia - 0216_BV02_MP12_20_MG | ecosystem: Environmental > Terrestrial > Soil > Wetlands > Peat | place...
GCCGCCCGCCGTCGGTATCGTGGCGACGCGCAGCTCGATGTCGAGCGGTCCGAACTTCTTGAACTTGATCTTGCCGTCCTGGGGACGCCGTTTCTCGGAGATGTCCAGGTCGCACATGATCTTGAGACGCGCGACGATCGCGTTGCGGTAGCTCGCGGGCACCTCGATGTACGGTCCGAGCGAGCCGTCCTTGCGGAAGCGCACCTCGGTCTTCGACTTGCCGGGATAGGGCTCGATGTGGATATCGGAGGCGCCCTGATGGTAAGCGTCGACGATGATCTTGTTCACCAGCTTGACCAGCTCGTTGTCGGCCGCCGCGGACACGTCGTCGCCGGAGCCCTCGATGTCGCCGCCCTCTTCGTCCAGCCCCGAGAGCAAGTCGTCGATGTTGCCCATGTCCACGGATTCCTGGCCGTAGAACTGGGTCACCGTGTCCTTGAAGTCCTTGAGCGTGGCGACTTTGTAGATGATGCGCGCCTTGGGAAACACGTTCGAGGCGATGCGCGAGTTTCGAATGCGCTCCGGGTCGAGGCACATCACCGTCAACCCTTCCTTGGTGTCGTCGATCGGAAGCCACTGATTTGCCTCGACGTACTCACGCTTTAGGTTCTTCAACAGGTCCATCGGCTTGATGCGGTCCGCCTTGAACGGCTCATAGGGCACGCCGAAGAACCGCGAGAGCGCCTGTCCGATAGCGCTCAACTTGACTTGGAATTCCTCAACCAGCACTGTCTCTACGTCGACCGCCTTCTTGCGCGCCTGGCGCGACGCCAGATCGAACTCCCCTGCCGAGAGCACTGCGTCGGCGATGAGGTAGTCGTACTTCGTCTTAACGAGCTGTGGCTTCTGGCGCTGCTTGAAAGCGATCGCGAGCGTCTGCGACAGCTCGGCTACGCCATCCTCGGCTAGCGCCCCGAAGGAAATTCCTGCCTTGTTGTTGATGATCTGAATGACGCCGATCAGCTCGCTCGATCCCTGTTCGACAATTGGCGCAACGAGCATCTGCTTGGTGCGGTAGCCCGTGCGCTTGTCTACTTCCTGCAGGAAGCGCAACGTGGGATTGATCGAGCGCAACTCCATGTCATCGTAGACGTCCTTGACGTTAACGATCTTCTTTGCAAGGGCTGCGTATCCGGCGAGGGAGTGTTCAGCGATCGGAAGCTTCAGATCCTTGAAAGAATTCAGGCCCGTCTTGACCTTGGATATGATCGCCTGCTTGTCTTCGCTGACGGAGTAAATCGTGAGGCGATCGGCATTGAATAGCGTGCAGATGTCGTTGCTCACCTCCAGCATGATCTCGTCGATGTTGCTGGTGGCGTGGATCTTGTTGGTAACTGCCTGCAGCTGCTTCTGGAACGCCAGACGTGCGTTAACGTCCGACTGCGAAGTAGCTTGATGGCTGAGTACAGCGCTCATTCCGCTCCTCCGATGGCGGGTGCGTGCTGCAGACACGCGCGCGCGCCGGACGGGAATTGCCGCCGCGCACCCGCGCCAGGACCTCTGGCTAGGAAACCAATCCTAGCCTCTGATATACAAACATTCAACCGCAACCCCCATGATTTTTAACATCCTTTTGCCGTTTTTGGCACTTCAATCCCTCTTTTCCGCCGCCCAGAGCCCTCCTTCCAGCAGCCAGACCTTGAAGCCGCGCTGGGCGAAGAGGAACGCGGCCGCCGCGCTACGCCGGCCGCTCTGACAGTAGACGATGTACTCCTTCGACTTGTCGAGCACCGCGAACATGTCGCGCACCTCGGACAACGGCACGTTGATAGCGCCAGGCAGCTTGTCATACTGGTATTCGGAGGGATAGCGCACGTCAAGCCACACGGCGCCCCGCCGTACGCGCTCGCGCGCCTGCGCGAAATCGATCTTTCGCAGCAGCGGCTCGCGCAGCAACTCGTCGAAGTCCTTCTTGCCGAGTACGAGGAGGTCGCAGTCGGTAAGCGCAACCACGGTGGCGTTACGCTTCGCCTCCGAAACGAGGGACTCTTCGCCGAACGCGTCCCCGCCGCGCAATTCGGCGAGCAGCACCTTCACACCGCCGATCACGCGTTCGACCTGACAGCGGCCAGCCTCGATCACGTAGTAGCTGGTGCCGTCGTCGCCTTCGCGGATCACCGTCTCGCTGCGCCGTACCTTCTGTCGCTCGAAGCGCCGCATCAGCTCGTCGATATGCGCCGGAGGCAGCTGGGCGAACGCGCCGCCGCGCAGGTTGGCAAGCGAGAACACGCCCGATATCAGCCGTGCGTCGCTGCGCACCGCGCGCGCCATAGCGGAAGCGTCCTCGCTCTGGCCCGCGGCCACCTCGTCCCACGTGGCGAGGATGTCCAGCACTTCGTCGTCTACCACCAGCAACTCCACGTCGGTGATCGCCTTGGTGCGCACGATCGCCGCATCACGCCTGTTGAGCGCGTGCCGCGTGTCCTCGGTGCCGCCCACGACCACCTGCGTGCTGCCATTGCGAAACACAAGCAGCAGTTCGCCGCGCAGCAGGAACATCGAGCGACCGATGGTTGGCTGGCCCTGAAGCGGATCGGCGCCGCGTGCGCCGCGCTCGAGCACCGCCACTTCCGCCAGCTCCATGAGCCGCTCGGGTGACAATGTGCCGAGCGGCACCAGGCCGGCAAGCTGTTCCGGGCTGGCCTTGGGTGCGCTTGCCGACGTGGCGCTCATGCGCTCAAAACTCGAATACTTGGTTGTTCTGCAGCATGCGCGGGCGAAATTCACCCGCGCACTCCTCGATCTCCTGCATCGTGAGCTCGATTTCCCCAGGCTTGAGATGGGTCACGTAAATGTCCGCGCTACGCTCGAGCTTGGCCAGCTCCTCGGCCAGCGTCTCGGGGCAAAGATGCTTGGACACTTCAGCGAGCTGGCGCTCCTTGTTCGAGAACGCGGTCTCGACGATCAGATACTTAAGATTGCGAATCCGGTTAACGACCTTCCATAGCGCATTGTTCGGACCCGTGTCCCCCGTGAACACCAGGCTGGACTTGCCGCTGTCCAAGTGGTATCCGACTGCCGGCACGGTATGGTTCGCGGGCAGCGGCGTAACTTCCCTGCCCGCAATCGTGATCGTGTGCCCAACCTCGATCTCGTGGTAGCGCATGAACGGTGCGTCGGGACTGGGAATCTCAGAGAAGTCCGGCCAGATCGCCCAGTTAAACAAGTGGCTCCTCATGATTTCGATCGTGGCGCGGCTGGCATAGACGTTTATCGGCCGCGCGCGCATGCCTCCCACGGTATCCACCACGAACGGGATGCTGGTGACGTGGTCAAGGTGCGAGTGCGTGATGAAGATGTGGTCGACCAGCGAGAGTTCGGCGAGCGACAGGTCACCGACCCCGGTTCCGGCGTCGAGCAGGATGTCGCTGTCGACGAGAAACGACGTGGTGCGCAAATGGCGTCCGCCTATGCCTCCGGAGCAGCCGAGCACGCGGAGCCTCATCGAAGTGCGCCTACTTGGTTTCGAACTGCGTCACACCGTCCCAGCCGGGCTCCGGTGGATTGCGGCGGAATTCCTCGATACGCTCGACGAATATCTCATAAAGCCCGCAGTGCGGTCGCATGCGTTGCAGATTCAAAAGGGCGACCTCGGCCTGATCCCAATCGCGCGCCCTGTAGTACCGCAAGCACTGGTTCCATAGCTTGAGCTCATCGTGCATCGCCTTGTCGACCTCGCCCTCGATGCCAATCGGCTCAAAGACCGCCACCGCCTCGTCTTTGCCCTTTACGCGCACGCGGTCCACCTCGCGGAATACCATATCCTTCACCGCACGGCGTGTTTCCTCGCCTACCAGGATGCCGACACCATACTGCTTCGTGATGCCCTCCAGGCGCGACCCGAGATTGACCGGATCGCCCATAACGGTATAGGCCTTGCGCAGCTTCGATCCCATGTCCCCCACCCGCATGAGGCCCGAATTGACCCCGATGCCAATATGAAACTCAGGCCAGCCTTTCGCCCGGAATTCCTCGTTCAAGGTCGCGGCGCGCCGCTGCATCTCTAGGGCAGTAAGCACCCCGTGCCGGGCATGGTCCGCGTCCTCGACCGGGGCGCCCCAGAAGGCCATGATGGCGTCCCCGATGTATTTGTCTAGCGTACCGCGGTTACCCCGAATCACCAAGGACATCGCGGTGAGGTAATCATTGATGTACGAGGACAGGTCCTTGGCGCTCAGACTCTCCGAGATGGTGGTGAAACCGCGCACGTCCGAAAACAGCACCGTAAGCACCTTCTCGCGGCCGTCCATGGTGTACTTCTCGGGGTCTTCGGCCATACGGTCGACCAGTTCAGGCGGCACGTACTGGCCGAACAGCTCCGTAAATTGACGCTTGGACCGCGACTCCACGAAGTAGCCGTACGCCATATTCACTGTGTAGAGCGTCACGATCATCAACAGCGACGCAGCGAGCGGCAACACCATACCGGCCTGCACCCAAATGCCGACGTCGAGTCCGACGATGAGCGCGGCGCCGATCAGCGCTGCGGCCGTCGCCCACAACGCGGACACCAATGGAATCACGACCGAAAGCGCAACTCCGCCGAGCACGAGCAGCACCACCTCGGCGCCGAGCATGTACGGGGGCTTCTGCTTGAGGTTGTGATCGATCATGCCTGCAATCAGATTGGCATGTACCTCGACGCCCGGGTACGCGTTGCCCACTGGCGTCGAACGCAAGTCGAGTAGTCCGGGCGCAGTGGTACCGACCAGCGCGATGCGGCCCTCGAGCTGCTCGGGCTTGACTCGGTCATGCAGCACGTCGGCGAGCGAGACGTACGGGAAGCTGCCCTTGTCGCCGCGGTATGGCACCAGCGTGCTCGCAGTTTCGTCTACGGGAATCGTCACCGGCCCGACGCTCAGCCACTCGAGACCCGTGTAGCCCCGATGCAGCATCGAGTCCGGCGCAAATCCGGGCCGCACCTTGGGTAGCCGGCCGCCGTTCTGCAGCGCGATGAGCGTTCGCACCATGGCAAGCGAAAGCGACTCGTAGTACGCGCCGTCGAACTCCACGATCATCGGCACTCTGCGAACCACACCGTCCGTGTCGAGCATTGGATTGAAATGCCCGGCAGCGGCAGCGTTCTGTTGCAGCTCCGGGAGATTTCCGCCGTAACCCACCCAGAGCGGGAAATCGATGTTTCGCCCGGCAAAAGTTCCCTTGGGCAAGACCGGCTCGGGTATCGCGGCAATACGCTTGGCGTCTGCATCGCTATTGAAGTAATAGCCAAGCACGACCGGCCGCCCTCTGATTGCCCTGGCGAACAGTCCGTCGTAGTCGAGCGTCGGGCGGAGCTCGCGATATACGTGCTGGAATTCTGCATCCTGCTTGAGCTGCGCGTCGGCGAGCCGGTCGAGCGCGCGTATACCCGACGAATAGTCGGCTTCCGCCCATACGATGTCGAAGCCGACCTCGGCCACCTTGTACTTGTCGAACAGCTTGTCGACGATCTTCGCCATGATGTCGCGCGGCCAGGGCCAATGACCCACCTCCTGGAGGCTCTTTTCGTCAATATCCAGGATGACGATGCGCGGATCGATGCCGCGCGGCATCGTCAGTCGCAGGCGCGCGTCGTAGATGATGTTGTCGAGCTGACCGATGAGCCCGACGTTGTAGAACCGCGCGGCATGCCCTACGAAGAACAGGACGATGGCAAGACCGAGCGCAATGCGGACGATATGCTGCTTCACGCGGCCTCCGGCGCTCGCGTCATGGCCGTGGCAGAGGCCGCTGGTGGTCGGATCGGGAAGATGGCCTGGCGACCGACCTCAGCTCTTAAGGAAGAATTCCATCTTTACGCCCGCGATCTCGATAACGTCATGATCCTTGAGCGCATGCGGCGAAGAGCCTATCGACTGCCCGTTAACGGTGGGGTGCTGCGCACCCTCCACGTGCGTGATGTAGTAGCCGTGCGGACGTCGCGTCAGCACGGCGACCTGTGTGCCCGGCTTACCGAGCGTTGTAAGCGGCTTGGTCAGTTCAAGCTCCTTTCCGGCATTGCCACCGGTCAGGATTTGGATTGCTCCCAAGGGCTGCGCGGCCTTCGCCGCCTGCGGCACAGAGGCCGTCACGGCGGGTTCTGGCTTCGACGCTGTCCCGGCGCTGATCGCAGCCGAAGCGACGTGCTGCACGGCGGCCGCACGCATTGCTTCCGCCGCCGCCGGTTTCGGCTGCGGATGCGTGCCTTCGGCGGAGGACGTCGCCGAGGCAGGCGCCATGGCTCGTGCCTGGTCGGTGGCAGCTTTGATAGCCGAGGGTCGCAACACCATCGTCTTCTCAAAATCGGCCGCGTTGGCGCCAACCGGTTGCCCAGCCTCCGCGATGTACTTGAGCTTGTACTTGCCCAGCTCAATCACGTCGTTGCCTTGCAGGAAATGCTTCTTGACGCTGTTGCCGTTCACCATCGTTCCATTCGTGCTGCCCAGGTCTTCGAGGAACGAATCGTTCATGATCGTCACGATCACCGCGTGCTCGCCGCTTACCGCCAGGTTGTCGATCTGGATGTCGTTGTGCGGCTTGCGACCGATGGTCGTGCGTTCTTTGACCAAGGGGATTTCCTTGAGCACCAGCCCGTCCATGCTGAGTATCAGTTTCGCCATAGCTCACCCCTGGGAGTTATTTTAACCATGCAAAAAACTTGGCCATAACGCCGCGAGCGGCAGGATACTCCCGCAGGACGCGTACGAGTATAACCGAAACGTTGTCTCGACCACCGTTGTCGTTGGCCATCTGTACCAGCTGCTGCGCGGTGAGATTTAGATTGGCGCCCAGCGCCTGCAGCGCCATGCCGATGTCCTCGTCGCTCACCATGTCGCACAGGCCATCCGAGCAAAGAAGATAGATATCGCCTGGCTTGCAGGCGTGCTCGTGAATCTCGGGCTCTATGCCCAAGTCGATGCCCAACGCGCGAGTAACGAGGTTCTTGTGCTGCGCGGTCTTCGCCTGCTCGGCCGTGAGCAGTCCCGAATCGATCTGCTCCTGCAGCAGCGAGTGATCGCGAGTGAGCTGCTCGAACTGCTCGCCGCGAAGACGATAAAGCCGCGAGTCGCCGAGGTGCGCAACCATAACTCGGTTGTCGTAGAAGAGGCAGGTCACCAGTGTCGTGCCCATGCCCGCATACTGTGGCTGACTCTGCGCCGCCTGGTATATGGACGCATTCGCGTTCAGCACCTGCTCGCGCAGCAGGCGCTCGGCAACCGGGCGGTCGGTCTTGGGGTCGATGTCGTAGGGCCGCACTTCCCGCAGCGCACGCCCGAGCTCCGCCGTAATGACCGTGGTCGCCATACCGGCAGCAACCTCGCCCGCGTTGTACCCGCCCATTCCGTCGGCGAGTACTGCGATGCCGTGCGCCGCGTCCGTGGCCACGGCGTCCTCGTTGTGCGAGCGCACCATGCCGGGATCGGTCGAGCTGGCGATTTCGAGGACGTTGCTCAGGTCCATGCCTGCCTCACAGCTCGATATCCACGCCGCCCCCGGGGCGCGGTAGCTCGGGTCCGGTTCCCGGCGCCGACGTCGCCGCAGCGGCCGCGCGCAGCGCCTGCGCGAACTCCTCGCCGGTCTGGAAACGCTCGTCTGGGTTTTTCGCGAGCGCCCTTTGCAGGAACGCCACGAGTCCGGACGACAAACGCGGGTTGTACTGGAATATGTCCGCGGGCGGCTCGTTCGAGATCTTGAACATGAGTTGCGCCATCGACTCGCCCTCGAAGGGCAGGCGGCCGCACAACAGCTGGTACAGGCTGGTCGCGAGCGAGAACAAGTCGCTGCGGCCCTCGATCCTCTTGCCGGCAAGCTGCTCGGGCGACATGTACGATGGCGTGCCGAGCACCATGCCGGTCTTCGTCTTCGAGCTGTCGGTCAGCCGCGCAATGCCGAAATCGGTCACCTTTAGCGTATCGCTGTCCGGGTGATACATGAGGTTCGCCGGCTTGATGTCGCGATGCACGACGCCTTGGCGGTGCGCGTAGCCGAGCGCGTCGGCGACACGCGCGATGATCGACACCACGCGATCAACGGGTAGGAGGTTCGCCGGCTTGGTGAACGGCACCAGGTCGCCGCCCTTCAGCAGCTCCATGGCGATGTAGCACAGGTCGTGCTCTTCACCCGCGTCATAGATGGTGACGATGTTGGGATGCGACAGCCGGCCCGCAGTCTCGGCTTCGCGGAAAAAGCGGTCCTTGACCTCGGCGAGCTCGTCGGGCTCGAACTCCTGCGCGAGCGCCATCGTCTTGATCGCGACGACCCGACCGATCTTCGGGTCGCGCCCGAGGTAGACGACACCCATCGCACCTTTGCCGAGCTCCTTTTCCACCTGGTAGCGGCCGAGCATCGGCTTTTCCACCGATCCGCCCGCGCCGAGAATGCTGGTATTGGTCGCCCCGCCTCCACCACCGAGCATGACGGTCTCGGACAATTGCTTGGCGCGCGTCAGCCGCTGCTCGAGATCCCGGTACTTCGGATTGAAGCCGTGCATGTGGCGGAACACTGACTCGGCCTTGTTGAACTGGCGCTTGCGCTCGAAGTCGAGCGCGAGGTTGTACAGATTGTCGAGCAGCGCGTCGGACATCGGGACTTGGCGGAACTTGTCCCAGGCCATGTCTAGATTGCCTTGACCCTGATACGCGAGGCCGAGCATCCGGTTCGATTCCGCCGAGCTCTCGTCGGAGCGCTGCTTGGCCCGCTCTGTAACGATAAAGCGCTTGGTGACCAGCGCCAGGTGGCCGACCAGCAGCAGCGTCGCAGGGACCATCAGCTGCACCCATGTGCCGCGCACGACCATGAGGCCGAAATGCGCGGCGATCAGGGTAACCAGCACGGCACCAGTAACGACTGCCGCAGGTCCTGCACTGAGTCGAGGAAGCAGGACGATGAGGTACACCGCGATCAGCAGGAACGTCAACTTCTCGGCCACCCAAGTCCAAGGCGGCGAGACGAAAAAGTCCTCTTGCAGGATCGAGGACACCGAGTGCGCGAGGGTCAGCACCGGCGCCATTGCCGGCGCGATCGGCGTAACCGAAGTGCTGCCGACGCCGGGCGCGGTCGGGCCTATCAGCACGATCTTGTCGCGATATTTCTCCGCCGGGATCTTGCCGCTGAGGACGTCGTAGAAGGAGTCGACCGAAAACGCGGGGCGGCCGTCGCGGTCCTTGTAGAAATAGGTGTGCATCTGCATCGCCGAGTCGGTGCCGATGCGGAGCCGGCCGAGCGTCACGCCCTCACCGAGGCGCAGCGACATGTCCTGCGGCCCGAGATTCAGACTCTTGGCGGCGATCTGCATGGACAGCGACGGGTAAAACTGGTCGTAGTACTGCAAGACGAGCGGTTCGGTGCGGATTGCACCGTCGACGTCCGGATTGGCATTCAGATGGCCGAGCGCCGCTGCGGCATTGCCTATCTCGTCGATCGGAACCTGCACGCTCATGGTCGGCAGCGGCAGCGCGCCCGAGTCGCCCTTGACGCTTGCGCACGCGTTGCGCTGCATGAAGTCCGGCAGCTGGCGGTCCGGCTTGCCCAGCGGCTGACCGAGCGTGAACAGCACCGGCAGCAACACGTTGCCGGCGCGCGCCATGCTGTCGGCGAGCTTCCGGTCCGTGTTCAGGTCCTGCTCGGCCTGCTTGAGCACCGCGACGTACGGCTCGAGCACATCGCTTTCCGGCGAGCCCGCGGGGGGCGCTTTCTGCGCCATGTCGAGAAGCTTGGCGATGTAACGGTATCCTGGATCGATCTGGGGTTCACTGAAGAACACCGTGTAGCCGATGACCTTCGCCTTGGCGCGGGAGAGCAGATCGATCATCCGCGCGTGCACGTCGCGCGGCCACGGCCAGCGTCCGATGTTGGCGATGCTGGTGTCGTCAATCGCGATTACGGCAATGCGGTCGGAAGGTGTACGCGAGCTAGCCTGCACCCCCATGTCGTAGGCCTTGCGCTCGAGGCTCTGCAGCAGATCGCTGGACCCGGCGAACAGCATGAGCAGTGCCACCACTAAGCCGAGGAACCAGTCGGTCTTCCAGAATCTCGCCTTCATGAACGCGCGCTCATGGTCTGCTTATCCTCTGGCGCTGGCGCGACCTGCGGAACGCTCAGCGCGCAAATCCACAGAATTGAGTATTTCCCATATTAATCAGTAGGTAATACTTCCTGCGGCGGACGCGCAGAGCAACCTGGAAGCGGCTGCTCTTCCATCATGGGCGCACCACTTCCCCCCACGCACCTGCCTGAAAGACGGATAACCCCCCTTAAAACAAAAGGCTAATGCGCATTCTTACAGTCAGATATAAGCTGCGTCAAATATTTGCCCACC
>Ga0187776_10002026_pt1 | contig 10292 bp, 8 predicted proteins | sample 0216_BV02_MP12_2_FD_132426 | JGI IMG/M metagenome (GOLD analysis project Ga0187776, IMG submission 132426) | Tropical peat soil microbial communities from peatlands in Department of Meta, Colombia - 0216_BV02_MP12_20_MG | ecosystem: Environmental > Terrestrial > Soil > Wetlands > Peat | place...
GTTGCGTGCGCTGGGCGCCACCGCCCAGGCCGAGCACTATACGCATTTTTCCTACGACATGGTCGCGCTCACTCCCCGCTGTGCGCAGGAATTGGGCTATCACCTCGCCGAGGACGACTGGGCCAAACCGTACATCGAGATCTCCGGCCGGCGCGGTTTCGGCGTTAAGGCCGATGACCTGATCGACACTCTGATCGCCTCTGCGCAGAAAGAAGTGGACAGCCGCCATCCCGCGCTGGACAAGGCCGAGCGCACCCGCATCGCTACCGAAATCGCCGTGGGCGCGCTGCGCTATTTCATGCTCAAGTTCACCAAGAATTCGGTGATCGCTTTCGACTTCCGCGAGGCGCTCAGCTTCGAGGGCGAGACCGGTCCCTACGCGCAGTATGCCGTGGTGCGCGCCACCAACATCTTCCGCAAGGCGGGCGTTGAGCCGGAAGCGGCGCTGGTCGAGAGCATCGACTACGCCAGCTTCTTTTCAGGCGAGACGGGGAACGAGATCTGGGAACTCTGGCTCACGGCGTCGCGCTTTTCGCAGGTGGTCGAGCAGTGCATCGCCACCACCGAGCCGGCGCATATGGCCAAGTACGCCTTCCAATTGGCGCAGGTATTCAACAACTTCTACCATCGGCACCACATCCTGACCGAGCCGGATGAAGGACGGAGAAGGTTTCTGCTGGCGACGGCGGCGGTGGTGCGGCGGGAGCTGGTCCGAGCACTCGCGGCGATGGGGATAGCGGTTCCGCCGGTAATGTGAATTTCGTTCGCCGCAGATCAACGCGGATAAACCAGATCAGGCAATAGGGTAATGGATTCGGTTTCGAGGAGGCCTAACTACCTCTCGGCTCAAAAGTCAGTCGAAGTGAGGACGCGAACGACTTCGAAGTCAACCACATCATTCCACCGACCCATCCATGTCTTCAGCAATTCCGGTTCTGGTGTTTCCATGACCTGGAAACAGCGAGTGCCCGCCGAATTCACCCAACTCGAATCATAAAGGAGGCCCTCCGGCAACATGCGCCCGCAACGCGCGAACCGCTTAGCAATCTGCTCCAGAGCACGAGGTCTGAAGTGCTCAATCACCATGTAAAGCATGAGGCGTAGTGTACCCTGCCGCGATCAACTCTGAATTGCACAAAACCGCCACTAGCCTGAGTCAGTCTCCGCGTCTATCCGCGTGGATCTGCAGCGGAAGAGCTAGCCCGCCATGTCCTTCACGAACTCCACAATCGAGCGCACGGCGATGCCGCTCGGCCCCTGCGCGATCCAACTCTTGTTCTCTTCGGTCCAGGCGGTGCCGGCGATATCGAGGTGGATCCACGGCGTGTCCTCGACGAATTCCTTCAGGAACATGGCGGCGGTGACGGCGCCGCCGTAACGCCCGCCGCTGTTCTTGATGTCGGCGATGCCGGAGCGGATGAGCTCGCGATACTCGTCGTCGAGCGGCATGCGCCACATCTTCTCCCCGGCGCGCCGTTCGGCTCGCTCGAAGCGCACGTACATCTCCTCATTGTTGGCAAAAACGCCGGCATTCACTCCGGCCAGTGCCACCACCACAGCGCCGGTCAGCGTGGCGGCGTCGATCAGGTGGGTGGCGCCGAGCTGGCGCGCGTAAGCCAGGCCATCGGCCAGCACCAGGCGGCCCTCGGCGTCGGTGTTGATGATCTCGATGGATTTGCCGGTCATGGCGACCTGCACATCGCCCGGCTTCTGCGCTTTGCCGGACGGCATGTTCTCGGTGGCGCAGACGATCCCAACGACCTTGATCTTCGGCTCGAGCAGCGCGATGGCGCGGATGGTGCCCAGCATGGCCGCGCCTCCGGCCATGTCGTACTTCATCTTCTCCATGCCGTCGGCCGGTTTGATGGAGATGCCGCCGGAATCGAAAGTGATCCCCTTGCCCACCAGCCCCAGCACCGGTTTCTCCGGCGCGCCCGGCGGCGAGTATCGCATCACGATCAGCTGCGGCGGTTCGTCCGAGCCCTGGGCCACGCTCCAGAAGGCTCCCATCTTCAGCTCGCGGATCTTTTCCGGGCCGAGTACTTCAATGGTGAGGTGCGGCGAAGTGACCTCCGCCACGATCTGGCGGGCGCGCTCGGCGAGTATCGTTGGGGTCATGCGGTTGCCGGGCTCGTTGACCAGCTCGCGGGCGAAGTTCTGCGACTCGCCCACGATGCGCGCTTCGGCAAGGGCCTTTTCCAGCGCGATGCGATCGGCGCCTGCGGGCGCGAGCAGCGTGAGTTCCTCGACGCGCTGGTCTTTGCGATCACTCTTGTAGGTATCGGCGTCGAAGTTGCCGACGTACGCGCCCTCGACCGCGGCTTTCACCGTGTCAGCCGCGCCCGTCGCCATTTCTGGCAGCAGGAAAGCCAGCGAGCGGATCTGCTTGGGTTTGAGGAAACGGACGGCGGTTCCCGCCAGTTTGCGCAGCTCGAACAGGGAGAAGTCCTTCGCCTTGCCGCCCCCGACCAGCAACAGCCGCCTCGCTTTCAAGCCCTGCGGACGGTGGACCACTACCGTCTCAAATAGCTTGCCCGAAACCTCGCCGCTCGCCAGAAGGTCTGCGGCTGCGGTTTGGACGGGTTGATTGCCGCCGAGGAGGGCGGGAGCGGGCTTGACTTTCTCGCCGTGGTCTACCACCACGACAGCCAGACATTCGGTTTCGAGGTCTCCAGGGTCCGCGAAGGAAAAAGTCGTTCTCATGGCTTCCTTGAGCCGCAATTGCAACTAGGTAGTTGGACAACTGGTAAATTGAAAACACAGACGGCATAAGTCACGGCACTTTTTTTCAATTACCCACTTACCAAATTACACGATTGCTCAATTTACATATTTCCCGACTGCCGGCTGCGGGCGATGGCTTCACGGGCTTCGCGCTCAGCGGTGCGACGGCGTTCGGTCTCGCGTTTATCCCAGAGCTGCTTGCCGCGGGCCAGCGCCAGCTCGACTTTGACCCTGCCACCCTTGAAATACAGACGAGTGGGGATCAGCGCGAGCCCTTTTTGCTGGGTTTGACCCACGAGTTTCCCGAGTTCGTCCTTATGGACCAGCAGCTTGCGGGTGCGCGTAGCCTCATGCTGGGAGTACCCGGCGTTCTGATAAGGTCCGATGTGGGCATTGAGTAACCAAAGTTCTCCGTCCTTCACTAGCCCGTATGCGTCTTTCAGATTGGCTCGTCCCCCGCGAATTGATTTAACCTCTGTGCCATGAAGGACAATGCCGGCCTCGAACCGCTCCAGCAGGTGATAGTTGTGAGAGGCGGCTCGATTGACGGCGGCATCGCGATCGCCCACGGCTGTGGGGTCACGGCGCGGTGGTTTCTCCGGGTTTGGCCGGACCTGGTGCGTGGGCTGGCGTACCATGCCGTCATTCCCCGCAATCTAAGATGCTACCACACTTGAGGATAGCGACCGAGAGTGACTGCTGCAGTGCTATAATCGGTCTCGCGACCTGGCCCGAGGATGGGTTCGGATCGAGGATAAGCATTCATTCTTGGGGTACGAGAGCGGCAAGCCAACCCGATCAAGGAGTCCAATGAGCCGCCTCGCGCGGGCTGCAACTGTGTTCCTCGCCCTCCTTCTACTATTCCCCGCAGCCGCTCTCGCAGACCAGGCCAAGAAGCTCTTCGCGCAGGGCAGAGCCGCTGAGGCCCGCGAGAACTATGAGGTCGCTTACGACTTCTACAGCAAGGCCTTCGACCTAAAGCCGCTTGACCTCCGCTACAAGACCGCGGTTACGCGCATGCGCTTCCTGGCGGGTACCTCCTACGTCCATCGTGGGCAGAAGCTGCGCGACGATGGCAAATTCGAGGATGCGCTCGTCCTGTTCGAAAAAGCCTACATGCTCGATCCCTCCAGTACCATCGCGCAGCAGGAGATCAGGAAGACCAAGGCCATGATCGAAGCCGCCCGGAGTGGGGGTGGCGGAGGCCCCAAGCCCACATCGCCAATCCGCAAGCGCCTGGAAGAGGCGCAGGAGCCGGTGGAACTGGCCCCCATCTCCAACATTCCGATCACGCTCAAGCTCACCGAAGACAGCAAAGTGATCTATCAGACAATCGGCAAGCTGGCGGGGCTGAATGCGTTGTTCGATCCCGACTATACCGCGCGCCGCATCTCCGTGGAACTCAACGCGGTCACACTCGACCAGGCCCTGGAGGTGGTGGCGTTGGAGTCCAAGACGTTCTGGCGGCCGGTGACGGCCAACACCATCTTCGTAGCCAGCGATACCGTCGCCAAGCGCAAGGAGCTGGAGCAGAACGTCATAAAGACCTTTTATCTTTCCAATGTCTCCCAGCCCACCGAACTGCAGGATATGGTGAACGCCATCCGCAGCATCCTGGAAGTCAGCCGCATCCAGCAGTTGCCCACGCAGAAGGCTATCGTCGTTCGCGGCACTCCCGATCAGGTAGCGCTGGCGGAGAAGCTGATCACCGATATCGACCGGGCAAAGCCCGAGGTGATTATCGACGTGGTGGTGATGCAAGTGAGCCACGACGTGATCCGCGACCTGGGCATTGCTCCGCCGGCGAGTGCGAGCATCGCCCTGAACAGTGCCACCACGCCTACAACAACGACTGGTTCTACGGCTTCCGGCGGAGGAGCTACTGTTACAACCAGCAGTGGCACCCCGAACACTCTCTCGCTGAACCAGTTCGCCAACCTGAATGCAACCAATTTTCTAGTGACTCTCCCCCCGGCAACGGCCAATTTCGTATTCAACAATGCGAACACCAAGATCATCCAGAGCCCTCAGGTGCGGGCCTTGGATGGGCAGAAAGCCTCGCTTAAGATCGGCGACCGCGTGCCGATAGCCACCGGCTCATTTCAGCCGGGCATCGGCGGGGTGGGCATCAACCCGCTGGTCAATACCCAATTCCAGTACATCGACGTGGGCGTGAACGTGGACATCACCCCGCAGGTGCACGCCAACCGCGAGGTTACTATGAAGGTGACCATCGACGTGTCGGCGGTCACCTCGCAGGTCAACATCGGCGGGATCCAGCAGCCGGTGATCGGGCAGCGCAAGATCGAACACGAGATCCGCTTGAAGGAAGGGGAGGTCAACCTGCTCGGCGGGATTCTGGAACAGCAGGACATCAAAAACTTGAGCGGTATCCCTGGCCTGGGACAAATCCCGATACTGCGCTATCTGTTCTCCACCGAGCACACTGAAAAGAAGGAGAATGAGATCGTGTTCGCCTTGATCCCGCACATCGTCCGCGGCTACGAGCTGACCGCGCTGAACGAAAAAGCGCTGGACGTAGGTACGGGAATGTCGATCGAACTGCGCCGCAAGATCGAGAGCCCGGGCGGTGGGGCTCCGCAGGGCACCGTGTTCCAGCCTCGGAGCAGCCAGCCGCAGCCCGCGAGTGCGGTGCAGGCTCAGAATCCGCCGGCAGCCGCTCCTGCCTCGCAGGCCGCTATACCACAACCGTCGGCTGAGATGCAGGTGACCCAGCCGCCGCCTACGAGCCCGCCCACGACCCCTTCCGGTCCGATCAGGTTCACCTTCGATCCGCCGACCGCATCGCGGACAACCGGGAGCACGTTCCCTCTGAACGTGATGCTCACCGGCGGGCAGGACGTTTTCTCCGTTCCCTTGCAGATCAGCTACGATTCCAAGGTGCTGCAATTGGTGAATGTCTCCAACGGTTCCTTTCTGTCGCAGGACGGCCAGCCCGTGGCCTTGGTGCACCGTGACGATCCCGCTGCCGGTATGCTGCAGGTGACGGCTTCGCGTCCGCCCTCTTCCGGCGGCGCCTCTGGGCAGGGTACCGTACTCACCTTGACGTTTCTTGCCAAGGCGCCAGGCGAAGCCATGGTGACCATCACCAGGCCCGGGGCGCATAACTCCAGTGGCCAGGTGATCCCGGCATCGGGCGGGCAGGCCAGCGTGACCGTCCACTGAGGGACCCCGACAGAACCACAGTCTTTGGTTACCCGATCAGCCAACCACTCGTTCCATGAGGGGTTGCTAAAATAAGCCTATGCAGTTCTCTCGCCGCGTACATTATGGCAGCCGGCGATCCCGCGTACAGCCTCGCGCTGCGCGTGGGGTTACGCTGATCGAGTTGATCATCGCCATCACCATTCTGATGATCCTCACCGGCGCCGCCATTCCTATCGCTCGGGTGCAGATCAAGCGCGAGAAAGAAGTCGAGTTGCGCCGTGACCTGTGGGAAATGCGCGATGCCATCGACCGCTACAAAGACCTGGCCGACCGTAACACCTTCCAAGTCAAGGTGGGCAGCGAGGGCTATCCCCCCGATTTGGAGACCCTTGTCAAAGGTGTGGACTCCCAGGGTAAGAAGATCCGTTTCCTGCGCCGCATTCCGGTGGATCCCATGACCGGCCAGAGCGAGTGGGGCCTGCGTTCCATGCAGGATGATCCCCAGTCCACCTCCTGGGGCGGGCAGAGCGTCTTCGACGTGTACAGCAAGTCCACCGGCACGGCCTTGGACGGAACCAAGTACGCGGATTGGTAATGGCACAAACCTTCAATCGCAACAGAGGGGTACCGAGTATCCGGCACCAATCGCTAAAGTCGGTACTCGGTGCTCGTTACTCGGTACTCGGGTTCACGCTGATCGAGCTGATGATCGTAATCAGCATCATCCTGATCCTCGTGTCGATCTCCATCCCCATCTATACCAACTCAGTGATCCACGCTAAGGAAGCGGTGCTGCGCGATGACCTGTTCACCATGCGTTCGGTCATTGACCAGTACACGCTGGACAAGCAGAAGGCCCCCCAGTCACTCCAGGACCTGGTCTCGGCCGGATACCTGAAGGTCATTCCCAAGGATCCTTTTACAGGTTCCGCCGATAGCTGGCAGGCGACCAGTGATGACACGCTGATGGATCCCGGCCAGAGCCAGCCCGGCATCACCGACGTCCACTCCGGCGCCAGCGGCGTCGGTTCCGACGGCACCGCGTACAGCTCGTGGTGAGGTAACGCCCAGCGCCCCCCGGGTTCCCAGCCCATCCGAACTCGGAGCAATGGGGTGACTCGCAGGCACTGCCCTGATTGCGCTCGACTGCCCCCGCGCACTACCATCTTCCTATGCCGGTGGAGACGGAAATCAGCGCATACACGCCCGTCAAAGCGCCGCACGGCGCCCAGATTTCCTGCAAGTCGTGGCAGCAGGAAGCCGCCATGCGCATGCTCATGAACAATCTCAACGAAGAAGTCGCCGAGCGCCCGAGCGATCTGGTGGTCTATGGCGGACGTGGCAAGGCCGCGCGGGACTGGCCGTGCTACCACGCCATGGTCGCCGCGCTGAAGGTGCTGGACAACGACGAGACACTTCTCGTGCAATCGGGCAAGCCGGTCGGCATCTTCCGCACCCACGAGTACGCGCCCCGTGTACTCATCGCCAACTCCAACCTAGTCGGCCACTGGAACAATTTTGAGAGGTTCACCGAGCTTGAGCGCCTGGGCCTGATCATGTATGGGCAAATGACGGCCGGTTCGTGGATCTACATCGGCTCACAAGGGATCATCCAGGGAACATTTGAGACTTTCGCAGCGGCGGGCGAAAAGCACTTTCACTCGGGCCTCGAAGGCAAGCTGATTGTTTCCGGCGGCATGGGCGGCATGGGCGGGGCGCAGCCGCTCGCGGCCACCATGGCGGGCGCGGCCTTCCTCGGGGTCGAAGTCGATCCCGAGCGCATCAAGAAGCGGCTCAAGACGGGCTACTGTGATTTCATGGTCAACTCGCTCGACGAAGCCTTGCGCATCCTGAAGAACGCGGTGCGCAAGAAGGAAGCGGTTTCGGTCGGGCTGGTAGGGAATTGTGCCGACGTGATCCCCGAACTGGCGGCGCGCGGCGTGCTGCCTGACCTCCTCACCGACCAGACGTCAGCGCACGATCCGCTGAACGGGTACATCCCGCAAGGGCTCTTGGTCGAGCAGGCAGCCGAGCTTCGCCAACGGGATCCCCAAGGATACGTCGAGCGTTCGCTTGACTCCATCGCGCGCCATGTCGAGGGCATGTTGGCGCTGCAGAAGATGGGCGCCGTCACCTTCGACTACGGCAACAACATCCGCACTATGGCTTTTCAGCGCGGCGTCACGAACGCCTATGACTTCCCGGGATTCGTGCCCGCTTATATTCGTCCGCTGTTCTGCGAAGGCCGCGGGCCGTTCCGCTGGGTGGCGCTTTCCGGGGAGACGTCGGACATCGCTGTTACCGACCAGCTCGTTCTGGATTTGTTTCCCGAGAACCGCATTCTCAGCCGCTGGATTGAGCTGGCACGCAAGCGCATCAAGTTCCAGGGACTGCCGGCGCGCATCTGCTGGCTCGGCTATGGTGAGCGCGCGCAATTCGGCTTGGCCATCAACGAGTTGGTCAAGAAAGGCAAGATCAAGGCGCCCGTCGTTATCGGCCGCGACCACCTCGATACCGGCTCCGTCGCTTCGCCCTTCCGTGAGACCGAGAGCATGAAGGACGGCTCCGACGCCATCGCCGACTGGCCGCTGCTCAACGCGCTGCTCAACACCGCGAGTGGCGCGTCTTGGGTTTCGATCCACAACGGCGGCGGCGTGGGCATTGGATACTCGCAGCATGCCGGGCAGGTCGTCGTGGCCGACGGGACCGACACCATGGCCAACCGCATCGAACGCGTGCTGACCAATGATCCCGGGATTGGCGTAGCCCGCCATGCCGACGCCGGCTATCAGGAGGCCATCGAGTTTGCAGGGAAAAGCGGCATCAAGATCCCAATGAAAAAATGACCAGCTGCCACAGAGTCACAGATACACATGCAGGACCAGCAGAGGAATGGCGTGGCTAAAGCTATGCTGCTCCGAAAGCCGGCCCAATCCCCCTTGCTTCTGGTCAACATCCGCCAGCTTCTCACCCTGGCCTCCGCCGCCCAGGTGCCGCGGCGGAAACGCGACCTCGGCGACCCAGGCCTGATCGAAGACGGCGCCGTTCTTTGCGTCGGCGGCAAGATCGTCTCGGTCGGCAGGACTAACAATGCGTTGAGCGACTCCTGGATTAAGAGGAACCGGAGGAAGATTCGTGAGATCGATTGCAGCGGCAAGGTCGTGCTTCCCGGATTTGTCGATTCCCACACCCATCCGGCATTCACCGCGCCACGGCTGGTGGACTTCGAGCGGCGGATCGCCGGCGCAACCTACGAACGCATCGCCGAGGCCGGAGGCGGCATCCACTCCAGCGCCGAAGGCGTGCGCAAGGCGACCCGCGCTGCGCTGGCGGGTCATGTCCTTTCCGCGCTCAACCAGATGCTGGCGGAGGGCACGACCACGGTCGAAGCCAAGTCCGGCTATGGGCTGAGCCTCGACGCTGAGCTCAAATCGCTCGAAGCCATCGGCGATGCCGCCGGGCAGTGGCCCGGCAGCGTGGCGCCAACGCTGCTGGGAGCGCACGTGGTGCCGCGCGAGTATGAAGGGCGCGAGGACAAGTACGTCCGCATCGTCTGCAAGGAGATGATCCCCCGCGCAGCGGAGGGCAAGCTGGCGCGGTTTGTGGACGTCTTCTGCGACCGCGGCGCTTTCAGTCCCGCCAGCGCCGAGCACGTATTCTTGGCTGCGCGGGAGCACGGTCTGGGCGTGCGCGCTCACGTTTGCCAGCTCAGGCACTGCGAGATCGCGCCACTGTTGAAATACGATCCCGCATCGCTCGACCACCTCGACCACGTGAGTGATGACGATATCGCCGCGCTGGCCGCGCAATCCGTCCTCTCGCCCGCGCACCAGACGGTTGCCACGCTCGTCCCCGGTGCAAATCATTTCCTGGGTCTGGGACGCTTTCCCGACGCACGCAGACTGATCGACTCCGGCGTGCCAGTTGCGCTGGCCACCGACTACAATCCCGGGACTTCGCCCACCGCCAGCATGCCGTTCGTGCTCTCGCTGGCATGCACGCACATGAACATGGCGCCGGCGGAGGCCATCGCCGCCGCCACCATCAACGGCGCACATGCGCTGCGCCTGGCTGGACGCAAGGGAAGCATCGAGCCGGGAAAGGACGCCGACCTCGCGATCTTCGATGTCCCCGATTATCGCGAAGTTCCTTACTGGGTCGCTGGCCACCGCTGCGCGGATGTGATCGCGGCGGGGATTGTTGTAGATATGTAGCTTGCTACACTCCCTGAGCCAACTTCTCGCTGCGGCAGGCGTTGCGGATCTCGCGCCAGAGCTCGTCGCGTCCTTCACCGGTACGGGCGGAGAAGCGAGCGATGCGGTCCACGCCGAACTCCTGCTGCAATCCCTCCAGGGCGGCGCGCAGTGTATTTCCTGAGAGCCGGTCTGCCTTGGTGGCCA
>Ga0187776_10002027_pt1 | contig 10288 bp, 8 predicted proteins | sample 0216_BV02_MP12_2_FD_132426 | JGI IMG/M metagenome (GOLD analysis project Ga0187776, IMG submission 132426) | Tropical peat soil microbial communities from peatlands in Department of Meta, Colombia - 0216_BV02_MP12_20_MG | ecosystem: Environmental > Terrestrial > Soil > Wetlands > Peat | place...
CGCCATCCGCATCCTCGTCGTCGTGGTCCTCGTCATCGCGGCGTGGTCGGCGGTGAACTGGGCCTATCAGGTCGTCCGCAAGCCGACCGAGCTGTTCTTCCCCGTCAGCGGTACCCTGTCGAAGACCCCCACCGAGACCTGGCGACAGTACGAGCCGCTCTTTCGCGAGCACTCCACGCCGATCATGACGCCGGAGCTCCTGGCGGCCCTGGCGCAGGTCGAGGGCGCGGGCAATCCCGTCGCGCGGACGTACTGGCGATGGCGCTTCACCTGGCACCCGTTCGAGATCTACCGGCCGGCCTCGAGCGCGGTCGGCATGTACCAGATCACCGATCCCACGTTCCTCGAGGCGCGGCGCTACTGCATCCACGACCACGTGGCGGTCGAGGACGGCCCGTGGCACGAATGGCGCTCGTGCTGGTTTAATCGGCTCTACACCCGCGTCGTGCCGAGCCACGCGGTGGAGATGACGTCCGCGATGCTGGATCGCAGCGTCAGCAGCACGATGGCGCGCCAGCACGTGAGCTCGGCGAGCCTGCAGCAGAAGCAGGACCTGGCCGCCATCATTCATCTCTGCGGCGCCGGCCCGGGCGACGCATACGCCCGCCGCGGGTTCAAGCTGACGCCGGGCCAGAAGTGCGGCGACCATGACGTGAAGGGCTATCTGGCGGGCGTCAATTCGATGAAGCAGCGGTTCGCGCAGATGGGCCGCTGAGAAGGGCGCCTCGGCACCCTTCGCAGCGGCCCGTTCGAGCTCGGAGACTCGCGACGACTAGCCGCGCATGACCGCGGCGAACGCGTCGAGCCTCGGGAGGATCTTGTCGCGGCCTTCTGAGGGGATGCCGAAGATGGCGCGCTCGACGCCGGCGGCGGCGAGGGCGTCGATCGCGGGCTTCTTGGGCGGCGCGAAGAAGATCGAGACCGGGGCGGTCTTCGGGTCTCGGCCCGCCTTCTTCAGGCGCTCGCGGAGCTCGGGGATCTTCTCCACGGGGCTCGTGTGGGGCCGCATGATCGGCATCCAGCCGTCGCCGAACTCGACGACGCGGTCGAACGTCGTCGCGCCGTCGCCGCCGATGAGGATCGGCGGGTGCGGCTTCTGGATCGGCTTGGGATCGGCCCAGATCTTGTCGAAGTTCACGTAGTCGCCATGGAACTCGGCTTCCTTCTTGGTCCAGATCTCCTTCATCGCGAGCACGCGCTCGCGCAGGAGCCGCCAGCGGCTCTTCCACGCCGTTCCGTGGTTGGCCATCTCTTCCTGGTTCCAGCCGCCGCCGATCCCGAAGAGCACGCGGCCATTCGACAGCCGATCGAGCGTCGCGACTTCCTTCGCCATCGTGATCGGGTCGCGCTCGATGACCAGACAGATCCCGGTGCCGAGCTTGAGCCGCTTGGTCGCCGCCCCCGCCGCCATGAGCGCCACGAACGGGTCATAGGACGACCAGTAGTCTCGCGGCAGCTCGCCGCCGCCGGGCCAGGGGCTTCTGCGGCTGGCGGGGATGTGCGTGTGCTCCGGGAACCACACCGACTCGAAGCCGCGCTCCTCGAGCGCCCGCGCGAGCTCGTCCGGTGCCATCGCGTACTCCGTCGGGAACATCACGACGCCGTAGTGCATGAAGACCTCCTTGGGTTCGGGTAGCATACGCCCGGTGAACCCTCCTCGGCACGTGATCGTCTGCGGCGCCGGCGTCGTCGGCGCCTCGGTCGCCTACTTCCTGGCGCGGCGGGGCGTGGCCGTCACCGTCGTCGAGCGTACGGGTGTGGCGTGCGCCGCGTCGGGGAAATCGGGCGGATTCCTCGCGCTCGACTGGTGCGACGGCTCGCCGCTGGGCCCGCTGGCACGGGCGAGCTTCGCGCTCCACGCCGAGCTCGCCAAGGAGCTGGGCACCGACTACGGCTATCGCCGCATGGACACGTTCATGATGGCCGCGCGCGAGAAGGGGAGCCTGGCCGGCGGCCATCGCGTGAACGCGCCCCGCTGGCTCGACGGCGCCGGTGTCGTGACCGCGACGCTCGGCTCGACCGAGACCACCGCCCAGGTCACGCCGGCGCGATTCACCGCGGCGCTCCTCGACGCCGCGCAGGCCCGCGGCGCGAAGCTTCGCATGGCCGTCGTCGCCGACGTGGCACGCCGAGACGGCGCGGCGTCGGGCGTGATCACCGCCGAGGGCGAGACGCTCGAGGGCGACGCCGTCCTTCTCGCGATGGGCCCGTGGACGGGCCGCCTGGCCGGTCGCGTGTTGCTGCCGGGCATCTACGGTCTCAAGGGCTACAGCGTGACCCTGGCGGCGTCCGACGTGCCGGCTCACGCGCTGTTCGTCGACTATCGGACGCGCGATGGTCGCGCGCTGGAGCCGGAGATCTTTCCCCGGCCGGAGGGCGAGGTCTACGTGTGCGGCATGGCCGATCCCGCGGCGCTGCCGGACTCGCCGGAGCTGGTCGAGGTGAACGACGACTCCTGCGCGATCCTGGCGCGCGCGGCGGGGCGCGTCTCCCAGGCACTCGCCGCGGCGCGCATCGTGCGCCGTCAGGCGTGCTATCGCCCCGTGACCGACGACGGGCTGCCGCTGATCGGCCGCGTGGCCGGCCTGCGCGGCGCCTACGTCGCGACCGGCCACGGCCCGTGGGGAATCCTGAATGCGCCAGCGACCGGGCTCGCGATGGCCGAGCTGGTCGCCGACGGCGCCGCGTCCCTGGTCGACCTGCGCCCGTTCGATCCAGCGCGTCTGCGAGCGGCCCGGTGACGGCGCGCCGCGCGCTTGACTCCCGGCACCGGGCCGATATAGTCCGGCCACGATCATGAGCGACTTCCTGCTCGCGGGCCTGCGCGTCATCGACGCGGCCAGCTTCATTGCCGGACCAGTCGCCACCACGATCATGGCCGATCTCGGGGCCGACGTGATCAAGATCGAGCCGCCCGACGGCGATCCCTATCGCAATCGCACGGGTGGGCCCGGCGTCGCCGAGAGCCCGTACAACTATCGCTGGATCATCGACAATCGCACCAAGCGCGGGCTCGCGCTGGATCTGCGCCAGCCGGCCGGGCAGGCGGTGATCCATCGTCTGGTCGAGCGCGCCGATGTTTTCGTCACGAACACGCCGCTCGATTCACGCGCGCGGCTTCGCATTCGCTGGTCGGACCTGGCGCCGCTGAATCCGCGACTCGTCTACGCGTCGATGACCGCGTACGGCGAGCGCGGCGAGGAAGCGCCGCGGACCGGCTTCGATGCGACCGCGCTGTGGGCGCGCACGGGCCTGATGGACCTCGTCCGGCCCTCGCCCGAGTCGCCGCCCGCCCGCTCGCTGCCGGGTATGGGCGATCATCCGACCGGCGTCAGCCTCTTCGCCGCGATCATGACCGCGCTCTATCAGCGCGATCGGACCGGGCGCGGCACCATGGTGTCGACCTCGCTGCTGGCCAACGGCCTCTGGTGGAACGCGACGCAGATCCAGGCCGCGCTCTGCGGCGCGCGGGTCGAGGTGCGACCGCCGCGCGAGGAGCCGGCGACCGCACTCGCCAATCTCTATCGCTGCGCCGACGGCCGCTGGTTCCTGCTCAACGTGCTCAACGACGATCGCGACTGGCCCCAGCTCCTGAAGGCGCTCGAGCGCCCCGATCTCGGCGCCGATCCGCGCTTCGCGACCACGCCGGCCCGCCGCGCGAACGCCCGCGCCCTGGTGCCGATCTTCGACGGCATCTTCGTGAAGCGGCCGTGGGCCGAGTGGCGCGCGATCCTGAACGAGCACCGCTTGACGTTCGGCGAGGTGGGCACCGTCGACGACGCGCGCGACGATCCGCAGATGGTCGCGAGCGGCGCCCTGGTGCCGATCGACGATCCGCGCGCGGGCGCTGCGCTCACGGTGTCGAGCCCGCTCTGGCTCGAGGACGTGCCCAAGGTCGCGCCGCGCTATCCGCCCGAGCTCGGCGAGCATTCCAGCGAGATTCTCCGCGAGCTCGGCTACGGCCAGGCCGAGATCGACGCGCTGATCGCCTCGCGCGTCATCGTGCAAGGCAAGAGCGCGTCCTGAGAGGTTCCTCGTAGGCCGTGACGGCGACGCCGGCGCGCGAGCAGGGTTACCTCGTTCTCGCCGACATCTCCGGCTACACCGCGTTCCTGACGCGAGCCGAGCTGGAGCATGCCCACGGCATCGTCGCCGAGCTGACGCAGCTGGTGATTGCGCGCCTGGGCGAGCCGTTGCGCTTCGTCGAGCTCGAGGGCGACGCCGTCTTCGCCTATGCGCCCGTGGCCGCGTTCGGTGACGCCGAGCGCTTGCTCGATATGATCGAGGGCTGCTACGTCGCCTTCCAGCTGCGTCTGGAAGAGATGCGCCGCGCCACGACCTGCACGTGCTCGGCGTGCTCGCTGATCGGTGCCCTCGACCTGAAGTTCGTCGCCCACCTCGGGAGCTTCGTGCTCCAGCAGACGCCGACCGGGTCGAAGCCGTTCGGCCCGGACGTGATCCTGGTGCATCGCCTCCTCAAGAATCGCGTCAACGAGACGTTCGGGACCAAGGCCTACGCGTTCCTGACCGACGCGCTGCTGGAGCGTGCCGGTGGCACGCTCGGGCTGCCGACGCACAGTGAGCGCTACGACGACCTGGGGGAGGTGAGCGGCCGCGTCGCGGACCTCGGCCAGGCCGTCACGCGCCACCGGGAGGCGCGGATCCACGTCGAGCGCGCCGACGCCGATCTCACGCTGATCACGCCGCTGCCGGCCGCGCGCGCGGTCGCCTGGGAATACCACATCGACCCGCGCAAGCGGATGCGATGGCAGCTCGACGCGCGGGAGATCGAGGCCCGGCCGAATGCGGCGGGGCGCGCCGGCGTGGGATGGGAGAGCCACTGCGACCACGGCGCCTACACGCTCGTGCACCGTGCAGTGGACTGGCGACCGTTCGACTATCTGACGCTCGAGACCACGCCGATCAACCGCGGGCCGATCGCGCTGCCGCGCAGCTTGAGTACGTTCGAGTTCGCGGAAGACGGTGCCGGCCGCTGCGTGGTCACGATGAACGTCCGCGCGGCGGATCGGGGCGTGCTGAGCCGCATTACGATCCCGCTGGCCGCGCTCATGATCCGGCGCCAGTTCCGGGCACACTACGCGGTCCTGGCGCGAATCCTCGGGGAGGATCACGGAGCACTGATATGACGTTGTCCCTACGCGGCCTGCGCGTTACGCTACAGCGGTGACTACGATCGTCATCCGCAATCTGGATCAGGAAGTTGCGCAGCGCCTGGAGCTACAGGCGCGGCTCCGGGGAGTATCGGTCGAGGACGAAGCTCGACGCATCCTGACGGAAGGCACGTTGGTGAGTCGAGCAGAGATAGCGGCGCGAGCCGCTGCGATCCGAGCTCGCCAACGCCCGCACCGATCCCGCGGCATCAAGCTGATCCGAGAAGATCGCGCGAGATAACCGCCGTTCCCCGTAGAGGAGCCAGATCACCCCAGCCTGACGCCGTACTTCTCCAGCGTGTCCTGACGCAGCTCGAGGCCGAGCCCCGGTGTGTCGGGCACGGCCATGAACCCGTCGACGATCTTCGGCTGCTCGCGAAACAGCTCGAACCACAGGGGATCGCGCGTGGGATCGGCGAACGACTCCAGGATGAAGCCGGTCGGGCTCGCCGCGACCGCGTGGACGTGGATCTGCGGGTCGTGGTGCGCCGCCATCGGCACCTGGTAGAGCTCGGCCATGACCGCCGCCTTGCGCCAGACGGTGAGCCCGCCGGCCCACGTCGAGTCGATGATCAGGTAGTCGACGAGGCCCTCGGCGACCATCGTCCGCAGACCGAAGGGCGTGAACTCGGTCTCGCCCGCCGAGATCGGCACGCGCACCTCGGCCTTCAGCCGGCGCAGGGCGTGACGCTCGTCGTACCAGGGCATCGGATCCTCGAGCCAGAAGATGTTGTAGGGCTCGCAGAGCCGGGTGGCGCGGACCGCGCTCGGCAGGTCCCACCCCTGGTTCGCGTCGAGCATGATCGCCACGTCGTCGCCGACGGCCTTGCGGATGATGCCGACGCGCTCGGCGTCGGCCTCGGGCGGCAGCCCCGCGACCTTCACCTTGACGGTGCGGTAGCCGTGCTCGAGGTACAGCGCGGCCTCGCGCCGCAGATCGTCGGGCTTCTCGCCGTCGCGATAGTAGAAGCCGGTGACGTACGCGGGCACCTTGGCGCGCAGCGCGCCGCCGAGCAGCGCGTGCACCGGCCGGCCCGTCGCCTTGCCCATGAGGTCCCACATCGCGATGTCGATGGCGCTGATCGCAGTCACGAGCTGCCGTCGCTGGTGCGCCAGGGTCGGAATGCCGCGCACGCTCGTGTAGGTGAGCGCGAACAGATCCTGCCAGACGCGCTCGACCTCGAACGGATCGCGGCCGACGACGAGCGGCGTCACGCGCTCGAGGATCTGGCCGACGGCCTTCATGGCCTCGGGTCCGCCCTGGGACAGGAAGGGGCCGTGCGCCTCGCCGATCCCGACGAGGCCGGAATCGGTCGCGAGCCGGACGATGAGCTCGCTGACCCGGCTGATCGTCGAGGTGGAGGTGCGGACCGGCTGCGGCAGGGGCGCGGAGAGAAAGTACGTGTCGAGCGCCTTGATCTTCATGGAGTCATCCTATTGGGACTTGCCAGTGAGCTCGATGAGCTTGCCGGCGCGGAGCACCTTCATCGAGAACGAGGCGCCCGGCGCCACGCTAACCAGCGTGTCGCCGCCCACGGGAATTTCTCGCCCCTGGATGGTCACGACCCCGTCGCTGCCCTGCAGGCCCATGTTCGACGCCATCGAATCCCTGGCCACCGTCTTGACGAGGAAGCCGGCGGGCGCGGGAACGTTGAAGATCGTCGCGAGGCGGCCGGTGAGGAGCATCCCCTGGAGCGCACCCCAGAAGACTTTCCGGGGGACCAGGAGGGCGCGCGCGCTCCTGGTCGTCACGACGAAGCCCAGACCCTCGCTGCCGACGACCTCGCCCAGCATGTTGAACAAGGGACCGCCGGAGTTGCCGGTGTTGATCGTGGCCGTGGTCTGAAAGAACTCCGCCAGGGGCATGTCGGGGAAAATCGTGTTGGGCGCCCAGCGTGCGCTGATCCAGCCCACGCTCATCGAGTACGCGAGCCCGTAGGGCGCGCCGACGACCATGACCTGTTCGCCGACCCGCACCGAATCGGAGTCCCCGAGCCGCGCGACCCGCATGCCTTGGTCATGCGCTCGAGCTGCAGGAGCGCGACATCGGCGGCCGCATTGGCCGAGAGGAGTCGCGCCCGGACGATCTCGCCGCCGATGCCCTCGACGGTGATCTCGTCCATCCCGTTGACGACGTGGGCGGCCGTCATCACCCGGCCGTCCTCCGAGATCAGGAAGCCGGAGCCCGTCTCGTTGAAGTGGGTGACCCCCGAAGCGCGGACGTCGCGCCCCTTGCTCCGCACGACGACGACGACCGGGCTGACCTTGCGAAAGGTCTCTTCCAGATTTTGAGCACGGGCCGGCACCGCGAAGGCCGGCAGTGTGGCGGCGAGGACCACGAGCAAGGTCTTTTTCATCCTGGCTTCCGGGCCGATGATACCTTAGCGGGACTCCTCGATTGCCCGGAGGCGCGATGAAGACGCTCGTGATCCGATCCATGCTGGTCGCCGTGCTCCTGTGCGCTGTCGTGTCGCCGTCGGTCGTCGCCGCCGAGCCGCCCGCCGGGACGATGACGTGGGGTGTTCACGTCACCCTCGCGGCGCGCTGGCTCGACCCGAGCGATACCGAGGCGTTCATCACACCGTTCCTCGTCCTCTACGCCCTGCACGATGCGCTCGTGAAGCCGATGCCCGGCGGCGACAACACGCCGTGCCTGGCCGAGTCGTGGACCGTCTCGAAGGACGGCCTGACCTACGAGTTCGTGCTCCGCAAGGGCGTGAAGTTCCACAACGGCGAGCCGGTGGCCGCGGAGGACGTGAAGTTCTCCTTCGAGCGGTACCACGGCGCGGCCGCCACCTTGCTCAAGGATCGTGTGCGCGAGGTCCAGGTGGTCGACCCGGGCCGCGTGCGCTTCCGGCTCAAGGAGCCGTGGCCGGACTTCATGACCTTCTACGGCACCTCGGCGACCGGCGCCGCCTGGATCGTGCCGAAGAAGTACGTCGAGAAGGTCGGCGACGACGGCTTCAAGAAGGCGCCGATCGGCGCCGGCCCGTACAAGTTCGTGAGCTTCAATCCGGGCGTCGACCTGGTACTGGAGGCCTTCGATGGCTACTGGCGCAAGACGCCGAGCGTGAAGCGCCTCGTGTTCCGTAGCATGCCCGACGAGACCACGCGCGCGGCCGCGCTCAAGGCCGGCGACGTGGACATCGTCTACCTGCTCAGCGGGCCCGTGGCGGCAGAGGTGAAGCGCTCGCCCGGCCTGCAGCTGGTGGCGGCGCTGCCGCCCGGCGTGGTCTTCCTCGACCTGCCGGAGCAGTGGGACCCGAAGTCGCCCTGGCACGATCGGCGCGTGCGGCTGGCAGCGAGCCACGCGCTCGACCGCAACGCGCTCAACCAGGCCGAGACGCTCGGCCTGTCACGGCCCACCGGCGGGCTCGTGCCGCGGATGCTCGAGTTCGCCCAAAGCTTCGAGCCGCCCGCCTACGATCCCGCGCGCGCGAAGAAGCTGCTCGCCGAGGCGGGCTATCCGTCGGGCTTCGACGCCGGCGATCTCACGCCGTTCCCGCCGTACTTCTCGCTGGCCGAGGCGATCGGCAACTACCTGCAGGAGGTCGGCATCCGCACGCGCACGCGCACGATGGAGCGGGCGGCATTCCTGACGGCGTGGCGCGAGCACAAGATCAAGGGCGTGATCATGGGGCTCGGCGCGCCGGCCGGCAACGCCGCCACGCGCGTCGAGGTCTACGCGACCAAGAGCGGCATCTACTCCTCGGGCGTCGTGCCGGAGATCGAGGATCTCTATCACCGGCAGGCTGGCGAGCTCGATCGCAAGAAGCGCGAGGCCATGCTCCACCAGATCCAGCAGGTCATCCACGACCGGGTGATGTACGTGCCGATCTACGAGCTCGCGTTCCTGTGGGGGGTTGGGCCGCGCGTCGAGGAGGCGGGCGTCGATCGCATCAAGGGTTTCGCCTACTCCGGCCCCTACGAGGATCTGAAGCTCAAGCCGGGCCGCTGAGCCGGTCCGCGGCCTCGCACGCCGCGACCCGCGCCGCGTAGAAGCGCTGCTCGCGGGCGTTGTCGGTGAGCGCCAGCGCGCGACGGTACTCGGCGGCGGCCTCGGCCGGGCGTCCGAGTCGCCGCAGGAAGTCCGCGCGCGCCGCGGGCCAGAGGTGATAGCCACGGAGCGAGGCCGCGTCGATCGCGTCGAGCGCGGTGAGCCCGGCGGCGGGTCCGCGCGCGAGCCCGATCGCCACCGCGCGGTTGAGCTCCACCACCGGCGACGGCGCGATCTCGGCGAGCGAGCGGTAGTGGGTCACGATCGCTTCCCAGTCGGTCGCTTCCCAGGACGATGCCCGCGCGTGGCAGGCCGCGATCGCGGCCTGGAGCTGATAGGGGCCGACGCCCGCGAACGGCCCGGCCTGGTCGAGCAGGGCGAGCCCTCGCGCGATCCGCTCGCGATCCCAGCGCGAGCGGTCCTGATCCGCGAGCAGCACCAGATTGCCATCGTCGTCGGCGCGCGTGCTCGCCCGCGAGGTCTGAAGCTCCATCAGCGCCAGGAGCCCGAGGACTTCCGGCTCGCCCGGCATGAGCTCCGCGAGCATGTGACCCAGGCGAACCGCCTCGGCGCAGAGGTCGTGGCGGACGAGCGCGTCGCCGGTGTGCGCGGCGTAGCCCTCGTTGAAGATCAGATAGACCACCGCCAGCACGGCCGGCAGCCGCTCGGGGAGCTGCGGAGCCTCGGGCACCTCGTAGGGCAGAGCGCGGTCGCGAATGGTGCGCTTGGCGCGCACGAGCCGCTGCGCGATCGTGGGCTCGGGCACCAGGAACGCGCACGCGATCTCCGCGGTCGACAGGCCCCCGACCAGCCTCAGCGTGAGCGCCACGCGGCTGTCCGCCGGCAGGCCCGGATGACAGCACGTGAAGATCAGCCGGAGCCGGTCGTCGCTGATCGTCTCGGGATCGCTCACGTCGGGACCCTCGTCGCCCGCGCCGAGCGTGGCCTCGTACGCGAGGGCGTCGGCCCTGGCCCCCGCGCGGCGCGCGCGGCGAAGGCGATCGATCGCCCGGCGGCGCGCGGTCGTCAGAAGCCAGCCGCCGGGTCGATCCGGCGTTCCGGTCACGGGCCAGCGGTCGAGCGCCTGCTCGAACGCCTCCTGGACGATCTCCTCGGCGAG
>Ga0187776_10002028_pt1 | contig 10282 bp, 7 predicted proteins | sample 0216_BV02_MP12_2_FD_132426 | JGI IMG/M metagenome (GOLD analysis project Ga0187776, IMG submission 132426) | Tropical peat soil microbial communities from peatlands in Department of Meta, Colombia - 0216_BV02_MP12_20_MG | ecosystem: Environmental > Terrestrial > Soil > Wetlands > Peat | place...
AGGTAACCGGCTTCAAGCTCAAGGAGATCTACGAGCTCTTTCCCTCGGGACCGGGCAAGGGCGCCTGCAAGATGGCAGGCCTCCCGAAGCCGACTGGCTGCGTATAAGGCGGAATTCCTAGCGCTGTCTACATCTCGGTGGGGAGAGCAACGCGGGCTCTCACCACAGAGAGGATGGTATGCGCAAAGGGGCCGGATTCAGTCCGGCCCTTTTTATTTTGCACCGCCAACCACTCGGCTGCGCCCCGGACGTCTCTCGGTGAATGTTCTTGGGTCGATCTTGCGACAGGACAATAGCTTCTTGTTTCGAGGCCTCGAAGCGGGCCGGTCTAGGGGTAAGCACAGGATCGATAGTCTGATAATATATATTATGTCAACTTTAGCATCTTGACCATGGCTGCCCCTCGACTCCGAGTACCTGCCCCGCTCGCCGCCGAAACTCAACGCCTCCTATCCCAACCGTGACGATCCAGGTTTCCCTGTTTGATGCTGCTTCTTAGCGACCCACCGGAGCGGTAGCCCCCGGTCGCACGCACCAAGCAACTCCCATCTCCTGAATACCTCCACTGCCATAGTATCCTCGCTTCTCGATAAGCAGAGCCCTTCCAACCACACCCGAGCGAGTCTCTGCAGCCCCCACCAGCCAAAAGGAACACACCTCCTCCTTCGCGATGCCCGTCTCGGGCAACACCTTTTGCGTAAGGCCCAGGCTTCCGAGAACTCTTGACCATGGGACAACATGCTTAACGATAACTCAGGGAAAATGAGCTATTATTTGACTATATCTTAGAAGCAACCTTAAGTTAAATCGAGCAAATACCACACAGAAGCCGGGGTAATGACCGGTTCTTTGCGGGCGATCATGAATCCCTCCCCTACCGACCGGGTTTCAGAGGCCCCTGGAGGGGTGGGGATTTCGGCGGGCGCAGTCGAGCCCGTTACGCCCGCCCTCTAGGGTCGTCAGAACCTGCGAGTCGCCCGTCTCGGGATGAAGTATGACGTTTCGCGAATTGGGGCGGTTTGCCTTCAGTGGCTGGCGGGGATGAGCAGAGCTTGATGCGTTTTTTTCTACACGCCTCGGATTCGAGTTGAAGTATAATAATGGTTAAACCATTTTCCTCTTTCTCCCACTGTGACGGTGCAAGCCCATGTTTCGCCGGGCACGTCAGAATCGAGTCTATCAGGACGTGGTTGGCCAGATCCAGCAGGCGATCCTCGAAGGAAGGCTCAAGATCGGGGATCGACTCCCTGCCGAACGAGAGCTTACGGAGCTTTTCAAGGCGAGCCGCGGCACCATCCGTGAGGCGCTGCGGGTCCTTGAGCAAAAGGGGCTGATCGAGATCAAGCTTGGCGTTGGCGGGGGAGCGGTAATCAAGGGTGTCACCACCGATCAGATGAGCGAGAGTCTTGGCCTCCTGGTTCAGCACAAGCGAGTTTCTCTGGACCACCTCGCCGAGTTCCGCGAGGGGGTCGAGGGGCTGGTGGCCGCTCTCGCGGCCCAGAGGGCCACGAAGCGAGACGTGGACGAGCTGCGCGGGCTTCTCGCCCAGGCCCATGGCCATGTCACCCAGGGGATTTCGCACTGGGAGAGCTTTATTCGAGTGGACGAGCAGATCCACCTCGGCCTCAGCCGCATCACCGGAAATCCTCTCTACGCCTCGGTCTTGAAGACGGTTCACGACAACATCCATCGGTACTACGAGAGCTTTCTCCCCGGAGACGAGGCGGCCATGAGGCAAAACTACCAGGACCTAGCCGACATTGTCGGGGCGGTGGCGCAGGGCCGAGATGCCCAGGCTGCCAAGCTGGCGCGAGACCACGTGCGCCGGTTTAACCGCCGCATGAGGGAGAAGCAGCAACACGACTCTAAGGAGGGGACCCGCCATGGAGAAAACGGATCTTGACGCAAGAATCAAGGCGCGGGGCGAGGGTTTCTTTTCCAGTATCAGTGGCGAGGCACCGTCGATCTTTAACAAGTCTTGGTGGACCGGGAAGGTGATGGACTGGGCGATGCGAAACGAGCAGTTCAAGGTGCAGCTCTTCCGGTTCGTCGACGTCCTCCCCTATCTCTCCACGGGAGAGTCCCTGGGTAGACACATCGGGGAATACTTTGCCGCTCAGGACCGCGATATCCCGGTGGTGCTTAAGTGGGGCGCCAAGGGCGCTGGTCTCGGCGGCGGACTTACCGCCAAGGTGTTCGCCAGAACCATCCGTGCCAATATCGAGGGGATGGCGAAACAGTTCATCATCGGGGAGAACGCCAAAGAAGCGCTGAGGACCCTGAACAGGCTTCGGAAGGACACTTTTGCCTTCACGGTGGACATCCTCGGCGAGGCGACGGTGAGTGAGGAGGAGGCCGAGCAGTACCGGCAGGCCTACCTGGAACTCTTGGGGGAGCTGGATCGTGAGCAAAGAAACTGGAAAAGCCTCGGAACAAACGACGCTGGCCCGGACTGGGGGCACGCGCCGAGGGTGAACATTTCCATCAAGCCCTCCGCCCTTTATTCCCAGGCCAGGCCCAGCGACTTCGAGGGGTCCGTACGGGCGATCCTTGGGCGCATCGAGCCCGTCGTCGAGAAGGCCAAGGGCATGGGCGCCTTCGTCTGCATCGATATGGAACAGTTCCGATACAAGGATATGACCCTTGAGCTCTACCGTCGGCTGCGGTCGAACTTCAGGGACTACCCTTATCTGGGCGTGGTGCTCCAGGCCTACCTCCGACAGACGGACCGGGACCTGGAGGAGCTGCTGGACTGGGCGAGGCGGGGGGCCCTCCCGATCTCGATCCGCCTCGTGAAGGGAGCTTACTGGGATTACGAGACCGTCATCGCCAAGCAGAACGGCTGGGATATCCCGGTCTACACGGTCAAGGCGGAGAGCGATGCCGCCTTCGAGCGCCTGGCAGCGAAGATCCTCGAGAACCACGACATCTGTCACCTTGCCTGCGGCTCCCACAATATCCGGAGCATCTCGGCGGTGATGGAGCTGGCCCAGGCGCTCCGGGTGCCGGAGGAACGCTACGAATTCCAGGTTCTCTACGGCATGGCGGAACCCGTGCGTAAGGGACTCCTCAAGGTGGCAAGAAGGGTGCGGCTCTACTGTCCCTACGGCGAGCTGCTCCCCGGGATGGCCTACCTGGTCCGCCGCCTCCTCGAGAACACCGCCAACGAATCCTTCCTCCGCCAGAGCTTCGCCGAGGGAGGGGAGGTTGATCGGCTCCTGGCCAACCCCCTCGAGCGGCTCGCCGGCACGGGAAAAAGGTCACAGCCCTTGCCCGGCGCGGCGGCGGACACGCTGCGGTTCACCAACGAGCCCGCGGCGGACTTCACCCGGTCCGAGGTGAGAGCCGCCTTTCCCGCAGCCCTGCACGAGGTGCGCGCCAAGCTCGGAGGGACCTATCCCCTTCTCATCGGTGGAAAGGAAGTGAAAACGAGCGATACTCTCGCCTCGGTGAACCCGGCCAGGTCTGCAGAGGTCATCGGCCACGTGTGCCAAGCCGGGCGGGAAGAGATCGATCAAGCCGTCGCCGCGGCCAAGGCGGCCGCACCCTCGTGGCGAGACACACCACCCCGCGATCGTGCCGCCTACCTGTTCCGCGCTGCGGATCTCGCCCGGAAGCGCATCTTCAACCTGGCAGCGTGGCAAATTCTTGAGGTGGGAAAGCAATGGGATCAGTCCTACGCCGACGTGACCGAGGCCATCGATTTCCTGGAATACTACGGCCGCGAAATGCTTCGCCTCGCGGGACCACACCGGATGGGGCGGGCCCCCGGTGAGGTGAACCAGTGCTTTTACCAGCCCAAGGGGCTCGCCGCGGTGATCGCCCCGTGGAATTTCCCCCTTGCCATCAGCTGCGGGATGTGTTCGGCTGCCGTCGTCACCGGCAACTGCGTGCTCTACAAGCCGGCAGGGGTCTCGGCGGTGGTGGGCTACACCCTCGCCGAGCTCTTCCGCGACGCCGGCCTGCCGAGGGGCGTCTTCAATTACGTCCCCGGTCGGGGTGACCTGATCGGCGACTATCTCGTCGAGCACCCGGAGATCAGCCTGATCGCCTTCACCGGTTCCATGGAAGTTGGGCTTCGGATTGTAGAAAAGGCGGCGAAGGTTTATCCCGGCCAGGTCAATATCAAGAAGGTGATCGCGGAGCTGGGCGGCAAGAACGCCATCATCGTCGACGACGACGCCGATCTCGATGAGGCCGTTGTCCAGGTGCTCTCTTCGGCCTTTGGATACCAAGGGCAGAAGTGCTCAGCCTGCTCGCGGGTGATCGTCCTCGAGCCGATCTACGACAAGTTCGTGCGCCGGCTGGTTGAGGCAGCAGGCTCTCTGAAGATCGGCCCCGTCGAAGACCCGGCTACGTTCCTCGGGCCCGTGATAGACGCAAACGCCCAGAGAAGAATCCGCGAATACATCGAGATCGGCAAGCGGGAAGGCAGAGTCCTCCTCCACCGCGATGGCCCCGGGGACGGATTCTACGCGCCCCTCGCCATCGTTGCCGACATTCGACCCGAGCACCGGCTGGCGCAGGAGGAGATCTTCGGGCCTGTGCTCGCAGTGATGAAGGCGAAGCACTTCGACGAGGCCATCGCCTGGGCCAACTCAACGAGATATGCCCTCACCGGAAGTGTATTCAGCAGGAGCCCGCGACACCTGGAGCGGGCCGGCCAGGAGTTCAAGGTGGGGAACCTTTACCTGAACCGCGGCTGCACCGGAGCCATCGTCGAGCGCCAGCCGTTCGGCGGCTTCAAGATGTCGGGGATAGGATCCAAGGCCGGTGGGCCCGACTATCTTCTCCAGTTCATGGATCCGCGCACCGTGACCGAGAACACCATGAGGCGAGGATTTGCTCCGGTGAGCGAGCAGGACGACTGGGTTTAGTGACTTTCCCCGCCGCCCAGGTAGGCGCTCTGGACTTCGGGATTGCTGAGGAGGGCGGCGGCCGAGTCCTCGAGGACGATCCGGCCGACCTGCATGACGTAGCCGCGGTGGGCCAACTTCAGCGCGGCCTTGGCGTTCTGCTCTACCAGAAGAATGGTAACCCCGGCAGCGTTGATCTCGCTGATGGTGCGGAAGATGGTTTTCACTAGGAGGGGCGCGAGCCCCAGGCTGGGCTCATCGAGAAGGAGCATCCTCGGCTGGTTCATGAGGGCCCGACCGATGGCGAGCATCTGCTGCTCGCCGCCGCTCAAGGTTCCGGCGAGCTGGCGCCGCCTTTCCGCGAGAATGGGGAAGAGACTGTAGACCCACTCCTGGGTTTTCTTCACCTGCGTCGAATCGGTGCAGACGAATGCCCCCATGGTCAGGTTTTCCTGAACCGTGAGGGTATTGAAGATCCGCCGCCCCTCCGGAACCTGGGCGACACCTCGTTTCACGATCTCGTGGGCCCGGAGCGTGTGTACCGGGACCTTGTCGAAGTAGACCGCGCCGTCGGCAGGTTTCACGAGGCCGCTGATGGTGAGAAGGGTGGTCGATTTGCCCGCCCCGTTTGCGCCGAGAATGCTCACAATCTCCCCCTGCTTCACCTCAAGGGTAATCCCATGGAGCACCTCGATGGTGCCGTACTTGACGTGAAGACTCTCGACTCGGAGGAGCATCTCTATCTCCCCTCCCCTTCCTCGCTTCCCAGATAGGCCTCGATGACCCGCGGATTCTGTTTGATCTCGTCCGGGTTTCCCTCGGCAATCTTGGCGCCGTAATCGAGGACCACGATGGACTCGCAGAGTCTCATAACCAGGCTCATTCGATGCTCGATAAGGAGGATGGTGATTCCCTGCGCTCGGAGTTTGCCGATAAGAAGGATGAGCTCCCCGGTCTCCTGCTCGTTCATGCCTCCGGAGGGTTCATCGAGGATGAGGAGCTGGGGGTCGGTGGCCAGGGCCCGGGCAATTTCAAGGAGCCTCTGGTTGCCGTAGGAGAGATTCTTGGCGAGCTGCTTCGCCTCATGGGGCAGGCGGACGAATTCCAGCATCTTCAGAGCCCGTTTTAGGGCCCGCCGTTCCTCGCGGCGCTGGCCGGCGGTGCGGAGCATGGCCCGAAGTGAGCCGGCGCCCATGCGGCAGTGGCAGCCTGAGAGGACGTTTTCCAGCACCGAAAGATTCTGGAACAAACGAATGGTCTGAAAGGTCCTCCCAATGCCGAGGGAGACGATCCGATGGGTTGGCAGTCCCATGATCGGCGTGTCTTTGAAGCAGATTTCTCCCTGGTCCGGGCGATAGATGCCGGTGATAAGGTTGAAGACGGTCGTCTTCCCCGCGCCGTTCGGCCCGATGAGTCCCAAGATCGAGCCCTCGGCGAGATCGAAGGAAACGTCATTCACTGCCATGAGTCCGCCGAAGCTCTTGCTCAGACCTTTGAGGCTCAGGAGGCTCATGGGCGGCCCTCCCCTGCGGCAGTTTCGATATTCGGATAGGTGCGCGGCCGCGGCGGGAGGATGCCCTCGGTGCGAAATATCATCATCACTACCATGGCAGCGCCGAAGACGAGCAATCGGGCGTTCGCAAACTCCCGGAACACCTCGGGCAGACCGATGATGAGGAAGGCTCCGAGGATGACGCCCCGGATACTACCGGAGCCCCCCAGGATGATCAGGGTGAACATGAGAACCGATTCCCAGAAGCTGAAGGACTCGGGAGAGATAATGGTCATCTTGGCGGCAAAGATGTCTCCGGCCATGCCCGCCCAGGCCGCACCCAGGACAAAACAGGCGAGCTTGTAGTGCGCCACATTGATGCCGCTTCCTTCGGCGGCCACCTCATCCTCCCGGAGGTAGTTAAGGGCCCGGCCGAAGCGGGAGTTCTCGAGGCGGTGGAAAAAGAAAACCGTGATCGCCGCAAAGCCCCAGATCAGGTAGAAGAATTCGTGGGGATGCCGGATCGCGATCCCAAAGATTGAAGGCCGATCGATCCCAACGATGCCGTTCACGCCTCCGGTGATGCCGAACACGTTATTAAGGAGGGCGATCCTGACGATCTCGCCCACGCCGATCGTGACGATGCACAGGTAATCACCACGGAGGTGAATGATGGGGCGGGCGATGACCGCCGCAAAAAGGCCCGAGGACAGGGCACAGAGGGGAAGAAGCCATAACACGGGGATGTGAAAGCGGGTATTGAGGATGGCAGCGGTGTAGGCTCCGACGGCATAAAAGGCAGCATGGCCCAGGTTGAAAAGCCCGGCATGCCCCACGATGAGGTTCAGGCTCAGACCCAAAATGGCATAGAGTCCCACGTTGTTTAGGACGTCGACCCAGTAAGGGTTAAGGACGAGCGGCGAAAGCAGGAACAGAGCCGTCGGCACTATGAACATGAGAAGCGTGCGTTTCATCACACCTTTTCAGCAACCCGTTCACCCAAAAGCCCCGTAGGCCGGACGATGAGGATCCCGATGAGAACGCAGAAGGCGATGGCATCCTTCCAGGCGATGGAGAGATAGGCCGCTCCCAGGGCCTCGATGACGCCGAGGAGAATCCCCCCCACCATCGCGCCCGGGATGTTGCCTATGCCTCCGAGGATCGCCGCCGTGAAGGCCTTCAGCCCGTACACCCACCCCATGGTGAAGTTGATCTGGCCGTAGAGAAGGCCGACCATCAAGCCAGCAACGCCACCCAGGGCCGGGCCGATGAGGAAGACGATCAGAATCACCCGGTCCACATCGATCCCCATCAGGCGCGCCGCTCCCTGATCGATAGCGGCGGCGCGGATGGCAGTGCCCAACTTGGTCTTCTGAATGAAGAGGTAGAGGGCCATCATCATAACAAGGGCGGCAACGAGGACGAGCACTTTCACCAGCGGAATATAGAGGCCGAAGAGACCCACCGGCATTTTCGGCAAGATATCGTGGGGGTAGACTTGGAAGCGAGCGCCGTAGATCAGCATCACCGCATTCTGAAGGAAGATGGAGGCGCCCAGGGCGGAGACAACCGCAGAGAGGCGGGGAGACTGCCTGAGGGGACGATAGGCGGTACGCTCCAAGAGAGCCCCGATGAGCGCCACCAACCCCATGACCATGAGGGCGAGACAGAGTATTCCCGCCGTCGTCCCAAGACGTCCCGTGAGCGCCAAGGAAGTGAGCAGGGTCAAGCCGAGATAGGAGCCGATGGTGAAGAGGTCACCATGGGCGAAGTTGATGAGCTTCAGCACACCATAGACCATGGTGTAGCCGAGGGCGATGAGGGCATAGATAGACCCCACCGCGAGCCCATTGGTGAGCTGTTGCAAGAATATTTCCATGAAACCTTCGTGGCGAGGAATCGACCCACGGCCTAGGGGGCCCGTGGGTCGACGAGAGGCTGACTACGGCTGGAGGATGAACTCACCCTGGGCGTTCACCTTGTAGACCTTATATACCTCGCCTACACGGTCACCCTTGGCATTAAAGGAAAGCTTGCCCGTCAAGCCGGCAAAATCTTTCAACTGGTTATGCAAGTACTCGCCCACCTTGTCCGCCTCGGTGGACTTGGTCGCCTGAATAGCTGCGATAAGAACGCGGAAAGCGTCGCCGGCAAGAGCCGAGTAAATGGAGGCTGGAGCCTTCCCGTACTTCTTGGTGAAGGACTCGAGGAACGCCTTGGCCTCCGGTGTGGGCAGATCCTTGGGCAGCGGCGGACTCAGGAAAGCAAAACCTTCAGCTGCCTCGGCTCCGGCAATCTTCACCAGATCCGGATTGTTGGTGGCGTCGCCACCGATGAAGGGCACCGGCCAGTTCATCGCCTTCTTCTGGTTGAGGAGGAGGCCGCCCTCGGGATAGTAGCCGGTGAAGAAGACCGCATCAGGGTTGGCAGCCTTCATCTTGGTGAGGATGGCGGTGTAGTCTTTCTCGCCCGGGGTGAGGGCATCAAAGAACACGATCTCGACACCCGCCTTCTCGACAAGACCCTTGGCCTCATCGGCGAGACCCTTGGCGTAGGTGGTGTTGTCGTGGAGGATGGCGAGCTTTTTGTAGCCCATGTTCTGGATGTACTGGGCACCCACCTTGGCCTGCTCGTCATCCCGCGGGCAGGTCCTGAAGAAGTACTTGAGCCCCTTTTCAGTGAGTCGGATTGCGGTGGAACCGTTGGCAATCTGAGGAATCTTGGCCTCGTTGTAAATATTCTGGCTGGCCTCGGTGATGGAAGAGCCATAGGTCCCGATGACCGCCACCACCTTCTGGGTCACGAGCTTCTGGGCCGCCAGGGCCGCGGTCTTCGGATCGCCGCCGTCATCTTCGCTCACAACCTCAACCTTCCTGCCAAGGACTCCACCCTTGGCGTTCACCTCCTCAGCCAGAAGGTCAACCACCTGCTTCATCTCCTGGCCTTCACTCGCCCAGGGGCCAGTCATGGGACCCATGAGGCCGATCTTAATGGGTCCGGTCTCCTTCGCACAGCCCCACACAACCAAGCCAACCACCAGAAATGCCAGGGTAACGCGCAAGAACTTGTTCATGATTCCCTCCTTCTCGCTATCAGTTCAACACCACAAAATCTCAGAACTATTTGCTCGGCGCCCGCGGCAAAACGCGGAGGCACAATAGCAGATCGTCCCTCTCGTGTCAATTGCGGCTACGGCGGATTCGTCCAGACTGGGACACCCTGACTCTATTTTCCAGATTTTTTCCCCGCTGTCCACCCTTTTCCCGGGCAACTTCCATTCGTCACCGTGGCGAAGACCGCAATGTCTGCAGGAGTTGCTGAACATGCATATCTTCGTGTCGGTGAATCAGCGTCAGCTCTTCGGGAGAAAAGGTGTAGACCCCTAGCACTTCAGCCAATAGCTGCCTCCACTCCTCTGCGCTGAACAGGCAGAGGATCTCGTGGAGGGCCGGCGGCGACGGTGCGCCGCCCTTTCCCGACACGGCTTCGAGAAAGCCCCTCGTAACATCCGCGAGGATGGTCCCTTCCGCCCAGGCCATCTCACCCACCCCGTCGATTCGGTCGAGGCGCATCTGGAGGGTGAGGTGCACGAAGAACAGCAGAAGGGCGAGCATCTTTCCGGCCATCTTCCTGGTCCTGTACCCGACAACGGGAGCATAGTCCCGCACGGTGATCAGCCGAAGGCCGACCTCGTCACCTTCTACTCTGGCGACAAAATCCCCGGCTCCATGGTGCCAGGGGTAAATCTGACGGAAGCTGTTCCAATCATAGTACTCGGTGAGTATCCTCGCGCCCTGCCGGTAGAGAGAAGAGGTCTGGAGATCGTCGAGGGCACGGTGGCCCGTTGCAGAATCCCAGAGGAGCAGGCGTGCCCTCCCCTTCCTTTTCAGCCGGCCCAGGTGGAACTCGTGATAGCCTGTGAACCATTCGCCTA
>Ga0187776_10002029_pt1 | contig 10281 bp, 9 predicted proteins | sample 0216_BV02_MP12_2_FD_132426 | JGI IMG/M metagenome (GOLD analysis project Ga0187776, IMG submission 132426) | Tropical peat soil microbial communities from peatlands in Department of Meta, Colombia - 0216_BV02_MP12_20_MG | ecosystem: Environmental > Terrestrial > Soil > Wetlands > Peat | place...
ACTCAACGGCGAGCCGCCCATGGGTCACAAGTACAAGGCCGATCATCCCTAACTCCTCGCGGGCGCCACGCTGCGCCGCACGAAAGGGCGCAGATTCACGCCCATCTGAGGCCCGGTTGCAAGGGCTTTCCTCGCAATATAAGCGTTCTGCTGCACTGCGGAAAGATGGGGTCACGGGAAGGGCTCGGGACGTGCGCTTTCGCCAAACACAATCCTAGGCCCTGTATGGTTAATTTTTCGATCGTTCGAGGGCGCCGGGGGTAACCCCAACTGACGCGCCCGGGGGTCAATTACCCGCCGGAAGGGTCCGCAGAGCAGCCAACACCAACGGCAGCGCCGTCACTTCGTCTGCGACGGCAAGCCGCGGCAGCCTGACACCCGCGATTACAGTGCTCTTGGCTTCTGGGTGACGGCTGGCATCGGCTGCAGCCAGATCAACGACCATTCCGATGGCAGCCACGGGCTCGAAGTCAGCGCGACGAATGCCGAGACCATGGATTTCGATCATGCCAGCGAGCGCCTGGGGCGGCCGCGCCAGCAAACGCCCCGAGCGATTTTCCACGTGGACGCGGTCATCCGCAACCAATCGCGCGAAAGGCAAGACCCCCTGCGCCGCCGCGGTCAGAAGGTTCCATACCAGCTGCGATTTGCCAGAGCCGGCCGGCCCGCGGATCAACACCGCCTTGGCGCCAACGAGGACGGCTGAAGCATGAATTGTGGAATCGTCGGCTGCCGTCATGTCGCGGGCAGGCGGACCACAAAGCGGGCGCCAAGCACGCGCGGCTCTTCGGTGCGGCCAGCGACGGTAATACGATTCTCAACGCGAATGGTGCCGCCATGCGCTTCGACGATCTGTTTGGAGATCGACAGACCGAGACCCGAATTCTGTCCGAAACCATGTTCCGGCCTATCGGTATAGAAACGCTCAAAAATCTTCTCGAGCGCTTCCGGCTGGATGCCCGGCCCGTCATCGTCAACGAGAATTTCGATTTGGTTCCTCAGGCGACGGCAAGTGACGCGCACGGTGCCACCCGGCGGCGAGAAGGACCGCGCGTTATCGACCAGATTGCTGAAAACCTGAGCGAGGCGAGAGTCGTGACCGGGCACCTTGAAACTTGATGGCGGTCCCCCCTCCAACGAAAGCGTCACACTAACGTCGTCGGTGCGTATCTCGTTGGCAGCCTTCACCAGCGCATCGAGCAGCTTGGCCAAATCAACCGGCGCGGCCTCCTGCCGTTGCAATTCGGCGTCGAGGCGGCTTGCGTCGGAAATATCCGAAATCAGGCGGTCGAGTCGTTTTACATCGTGCTCGATCACCGCAAGCAGACGCTGGCGGCTCTGATCGGTCTTGGCCAATGGAAGCGTTTCCACCGCCGAACGCAGCGAGGTAAGCGGATTGCGCAGCTCGTGCGCGACATCAGCGGCGAAGCTTTCGATCGCCTCGATGCGCGTATAGAGCGCGTTAGTCATGTCGCGCAGCGCGCCGGACAACTCACCAATCTCGTCGCGCCGACGGGTGAAGTCGGGAATTTCGACACGTGTGCGAATGCGACGGCGCACACGCTCGGCGCCATCGGCGAGCCGGCGCACCGGACCGGCGATCGTGCCCGCGAGCAACATGGAGAGCACGACCATGACACCGGCGGCAACAAAGAACACCTTCACAATAGCGAGGCGCTCTGCCTCCACCATGTCGTCGATGTCCGCGCCCTGAGTCGAGAGCATCAATGCGCCGCGCACCGCGCGAAAACGCTGCACGGGTACCGCGACGGAAACGATCACCTCGCCGCGATCGTTGACGCGCACCATACTGGCATGCGCCCCATTGAGCGCCTGCGCCACTTCCTGGTAGCCCTTGCCGTTTTCAGGACCGAGCTCGTTATAAAGCGGAAGATCGCCGCGACCGAACCAGCGGCGCAAGGCGATGAAACCCCGCTCCATGATGCCCGGGTTTTCCGCGTTGGGCGGCGGAAGATCAAAGCGCAATACGTCGCCGCGCCCATAGAGATTGCGGCTGTCCAGGATGAGAACGCCGTCGCGATCGTAGATACGCGCGCGCGTTTTGGTCGGCGAGACGAGGCGGCGCAATACCGGTGCCACCCGTTCCGGATTGATCGGGAACTCGATGCCGGACAATGAATCATCGGCGGGTCCATAACTCTCGCCGGCCTGTAATTCCAGCAAGCGTTCCGGATCGATGGTGATCGAATCAGTATCGACCGTGGCCGACGCCGCGATCGCGCCGGAGATGATTTCGCTCTGCGTCAAGAGACTCTGCACGCGCGCGTCGATCAGACCGGCGCGGAATTGCGACAGATAGAGGACGCCCGTGACCAGCGCGACCAGGCCGGCAAGGTTGAGGAAGACAATGCGCCGGGTCAGGCTGGAAAAACTTTGCAGGACGAAAAACTGCCAGACCGAACGCGCAATCTGCCGTGCGGCGCCGTCTTGCTTGAGCTCCGGACGTACAGGTGCAACCGCCGGCCTTGCAGCCTCAGTCTCCTGCGCAACAATTTCCGCCGTTCGATCGAGCACGTCGTTTCAATCCAGCCGGGCTGACCAATGGGTCCTAAATTGACCCCAGAGTTTACCGCAAGCCGGGACGTTCCGTCAGGCCGCCCAGTTCGGTCGCGACATTAAGAATTCGTCATTCCTTAAAGCGATAACCAACGCCATAAAGCGTCTCGATCATCTCAAAATCGTCGTCAACTACCTTGAACTTCTTCCGCAGCCGCTTGATGTGGCTGTCGATGGTACGATCGTCGACATAAACCTGGTCGTCGTATGCGGCATCCATCAGAGCGTTGCGGCTCTTAACTACACCAGGACGGGTTGCGAGTGCCTGGAGGATAAGGAACTCGGTGACCGTCAGGGTGACGGGCTCGCCCTTCCAGGTGCAAGTGTGCCGCTCGGGATCCATGCGCAGCAGGCCGCGCTCAAGTACCTTGGCGGAGTCGATTTCTTTTGGGGGCGCGCCGTCTTTCGGTGTCGAGCGACGCAGTACCGCTTTGACGCGCTCGACCAGCAAGCGCTGCGAAAAAGGCTTGCGGATAAAGTCGTCGGCGCCCATCTTGAGGCCGAACAACTCGTCGATCTCCTCATCCTTGGATGTCAGGAAGATCACCGGAATATCGGTCTTCTGTCGCAAGCGACGCAATGTTTCCATTCCGTCCATGCGCGGCATTTTGATGTCGAGAATGGCGAGGTCCGGCGGCGACGTCTTGAACCCGTCCAGTGCCGAAGCGCCGTCGGTATAAGTCATGATACGATAGCCCTCGGCTTCGAGTGCCATCGATACCGAGGTAAGGATATTGCGGTCGTCGTCGACGAGAGCGATTGTCGGCATGAGCCCCTCTTGCGTGACGTCCCGCGTGTTTTGAACCCCACAATTCGGGTCTGAAATGTGGCCTCTTTGCAACAACTATGTGATTCGGTAGCGATTTCAAGTCCACCGGCCAAAAACTCTCTGATCCAGGACCAAGATCGTTAACTTGCAAACAAAAGACCAATGAAACCCGACAACACCTTCAATGCCGGTCTGGCGGCCAAGAAACTGCTGCGCGAAGGGCGTTCGGGCGCACTGGCAACATTGATGACCGGCTCCGGCGATCCGTATTGCTCGCTGGTCAATGTCGCAACAGCGATCGATGGTGCTCCGCTCCTCCTGTTGTCGAAACTTGCACTGCACACCAAGAACATTCTGGCCGACGCCCGCGCGTCATTGATGCTGGACGAACGCAAGGAAGGCGATCCGCTGGGAGGCGCGCGCGTCATGCTCATGGGGGCGTGCGCGGCGGATTCCAGTACAGCGACGGCAAGCGCTTACCTGCGGCGTCACCCGGAAGCGGAGATGTTCGCGAACTTTGCCGACTTCGCGTTCTACCGGATGGAAATCAGCCGCGCGCATCTGGTCGCCGGCTTCGGCCGTATCATCGATCTTGGGCCGAAAGAGATTCTGGTTGACGTTTCCGACGCAACTGCGCTGCGCGATGCTGAGGCCGACGCCATCGCCCACATGAACACCGATCATGCCGACGCTTGCCGGTTATACGCGACCAAATTGCTTGGCGCACGAGGCGGCGAGTGGCGTTGCGTCGGTATCGATCCGGAAGGCGTCGAGTTGCAGCATGGGCGGACTGCACTGCGTTTGCCGTTCCCGCAGCGCGTCACTGCGCTCGCGCCGTTGCGCGCGATGTTGAAACAACTCGCCGATCAGGCGCGCGGCCTTTAAAAGCGGGCGGCATCCCACGTTTGTTCGTCTGCACGCGCGACGGTTATCGCCAATTTCTTCCGAATAGGTCAGACTGCGCTCAATAAGTTCGGGAGCGAAACCATGCGTCAAATTCTGTTTTCATTTTTGTTGAGCGCCATTGCATCCACGGCTTTTGCCGGCGAGCCGATCACGCTGCGCGACATGGGCTCATTCCACGTCGGGGGACGCGTCGTGGAGATTTCCGGCAAGCCGGTGAAAGAAGTGGTGTTCGGCGCCGGCGGTGTTCCTGCCAAGATTGATCCGAACGGCCTCTATCAGGTCGAGCAGATGTACGTGCAGTACTTCCTGCCGCAGATCCGCAAGGGAAAGTATCCCTTGCTGATGTGGCACGGTGGCGGACTAACCGGCGTGACTTATGAAACCACGCCCGATGGTCGCGAAGGCTGGCTCACCTTGTTCATCCGCAAGGGCTGGGACGTCTACAATTCCGACGCGGTGGAGCGCGGCCGCTCCGGATTCGCGCCACCGGATGTCTGGAACAGCGAGCCGAATTTTCTGACCAAAGCTAATCCGTTCGAACGTTTCCGCATCGGACAGGGCGCCGGCTCATGGAACGCCGATCCGGCGAAAATGAAGGTGAATGTTGGCAGCCAATTCCCGGTCGAGGCATATGACAATTTCGTCAAGCAAATCGTTCCGCGCTGGCTAACCACTGACGCAGCAATCATCGCCGCCTATACCGCCCTGGTCGACAAGGTCTGTCCTTGCGTTCTCTTGTTCCATAGTCAGGCCGGCGGCTTTGGCTTTACCGTCGCTCAGGCGCGCCCTGACAAGATCAAGGCGATTGCCGCGGTCGAACCTGCGGTCGCCGGCGACAAAGCGCAGGCTGGCAAGCTGAAAAACATCCCGACTTTGTTGGTCTACGGCGACTACATACCGCTCGACAGCCGTTGGCCAAAAATGCGCCAGCTCGGCCTCGACTATGCCGACGCGGTGCGGGCCGCCGGCGGAAGGGTGGACGTGGTTAACCTGCCCGAGGTCGGCATCACGGGAAATTCCCACATGCTGATGATGGATAAAAATAATAGCCAGATTGCCGATCTGATTCAGAGTGGCTCACCGAAAAGGGTTTGGTCGAGTAAAGACGGGACGGCGTTGCATTTGGGTATTTGATGCAGTGCAATGCGGCCTGAAAACCATGCATGACATTTTTTCTTGGCTTTCCGGGTCGTCGTGACTATGGTCGCGCGCCTCGGCCCAAGGGGCTATACTAACGTCGTACAAGCCGCAGCGGGGATCCCAAGGCCCCGCAAAGATTTAACTGTAAAGCGGCCGTCTGGGAGGAATACGCGTGCAAGAACAGGGTGTGCGGAACGGTGCATACGGCGCCGATAAGTTCGGCTTCAAAAACCTGGCCGCAGTCCACTGGAACCTCACCGAACCGGCACTTTACGAACATGCGATAGCGGCCGGAGAAGCATCGGTCGTGGCCGGCGGGGCGCTCTGCGCCGAAACGGGTCACCACACCGGCCGCAGCCCGAAGGATAAGCATACCGTCGTCGACGATCTCACCCGCGATTCAGTCTGGTGGGACGGCAACCGCAAAATGTCGAAGGAAAACTTCGACAGTCTCTTGGTCGATTTCCTCAAGCATGCCGAAGGCAAAAAACTTTTTGCGCAGGATCTCTATGGCGGTGCCGACCCGAAATACCGGATCAAGACCCGCGTCTTCACCGAGCTTGCCTGGCACTCACTCTTCATCCGCCAGTTGCTGATCCGTCCCGAGCGTGCCGATCTCGCCCACTTCGTTCCCGATCTCACCATTCTTGATTTCCCCTCGTTCAAGCCGGAGGCGAAACGTCACGGCGGCCGCGAGGGCTCCGACACGATGGTGGCCATCGATTTCAGCCGCAAGATTGTGTTGATCTGCGGCTCGTCCTACGCCGGCGAAATGAAGAAATCGGTGTTCACCACGCTGAACTTCTACCTGCCGGCCGAAAACGTCGTACCCATGCACTGCTCGGCCAATGTCAGCAAGGACGGCGAGAGCGCGCTGTTCTTCGGTCTGTCCGGCACCGGCAAGACCACGCTGTCGGCCGATCCGCACCGCATTCTGATCGGCGACGACGAAACCGGCTGGGGGCCGGACGGCATCTTCAATTTCGAGGGCGGCTGCTACGCCAAGTGCATCAAGCTCTCGCAGGAAGCCGAGCCGATGATCTGGGACGCCACCAATCGTTTCGGCGCGGTGCTTGAGAACGTGATTTTTGACCCGGTCACGCGCATTCCCGATTACGATGACGGTTCGAAGACCGAAAACACGCGCTCGGCCTATCCAATGGAATTTATCCCGAACGCTTCGCGCACGGGGCGCGCCGGCCATCCGAAGAACATCATCTTCCTGACCGCCGACGCTTACGGAGTGATGCCGCCGATCGCGAGACTCACCCCGACGCAGGCGATGTATCATTTCCTCTCGGGCTACACGGCAAAGGTTGCCGGCACCGAGAAGGGCTTGATTGGCGTGCAGCCGGAATTTTCGACCTGCTTCGGCGCGCCGTTCCTGCCACGGCATCCGTCGGTCTATGCCGACATGCTGCGCGATTATATTAATCGTTACAAAGCTGACTGCTGGCTGGTGAATTCCGGCTGGACCGGGGGCAAGTATGGCGAAGGCCGCCGCATGCCGATCAAGGCGACGCGGCGCCTGCTGACTGCAGCGCTCGACGGCTCCCTGAAGAATGCCGATTTCCGCACCGATCCGTATTTCGGCTTTTCGGTGCCGACGTCGGTGCATGGCGTTGAGCCGCATCTGCTCAACCCGGTCAAGACCTGGAAGAACAAGGCCGAGTTCGACAAGACCGCGCGCGATCTGGTCGCCATGTTCCAGAAAAACTTCGCCAAGTTCGAGCAGCACGTGACGCCGGATATCAAGGCGGCAGCGCCCGAAGTGAGGATTGCGGCGGAGTGATTTCCGCTAGAATGAGCTGAATAAAAAAGGGCGGCCGCGGGGCCGCCCTTTTCATTCATTTGCGGCATGCTGGCGGACCAACTGTGCTGGTATATTCGCGCGCTCGGCCATCACGCTGGACAAACTGATGGATAAGCCACCCGGCTTTTTTGAAGGGACCGAGATGCCGACTGCCGGATGGTGGGAGGCGCTCTGGCCCGACCCATCGGCGGTTCTGCGGCTCGTTGGGTTGGAACAAGGTATGGACGTCATCGACCTGTGTTCGGGGGACGGCTGGTTTACGTTGCAAATCGCCAAAATCGCAAATCGTGTCGTGGCCGTCGATATTGATCCGAGTTTGCTGGAAGTCGCTCGTCTCCGTCTAAAAGAGGGCGGCATCACCAACTGTGAATTTGTCGCCGGGGACGCCTATAAACTCGCAAAACTTACGTCCCGACCCGCCGACCTCGTGTTCATGGCAAATGCATTTCACGGCGTTCCAGAACGTCCGCGGTTGGCGAGCGTGGTTCGCGAGGCCCTCAAGCCAAAAGGCCTCTTTGCCATTGTCAACTGGCATCAGCGCCCGCGAGAAGAAACGACGATTCTGGGCGAACCGCGAGGGCCACGGACCGATCTTAGGCTGTCTCCCAGACAGACGATCAATGATGTCGAGACCGGGAATCTCAAGTTGGTCCAGCTGGTAGAAATTCCGCCCTATCATTATGGTGCGGTCTTTCAGCGCCGGTGAGCCCCTTGTGACAACTATTCCAGACAACAAAAATTATCGAGCACCCTCGCTGTTTGCAGCGAGTGCTTTATTGCGGGAAGCGCGGCGGCAAAAAAATCTCGAAGCAAAGCCTGTGCCGCCAATTTGTATTCTTGATCCTGATGGTGACATCGTTCGAAGGGTGAGACGGACCGGAGATGCCAAACCCTCTGAAGTCTGGCCTTGTTATCATACGCAGCTTGACTGCTTTAACCTTGCAGGCCAGGTGGTCGGGGTAGTCGGGTGCGCGGTCGGCGCGCCGTTCGCGGTCTTAATCGCGGAAGAACTGTTCGCGAGCGGTTGTGAATTCCTCATAAGTCTCACGTCCGCAGGGCGGATAGCATCGCCAGAACGGCCGCCATTTTTTGTTATTATTGATCGAGCATTGCGAGACGAGGGTACCAGCTATCACTACGCGCCAGCCACGGAATTTGCGCACGCCGATCCGGCGCTTGTCGCGATGGCGTTTGAAGCCGTTCGCGGAACGCCACAAAGAGTGATTGTCGGTGCGAGTTGGACAACCGACGCGCCATTTCGCGAAACTGCCGAAGCTATCGAATGGGCCCGGTCGAGAAGCGCTATCGCCGTCGAAATGGAGGCTGCGGCGCTCTACACCTTCGCGGAGACCGCCAAAGTCAAGATTCTTTGTCTTGCCCACGTGACAAATACGATGGGTCAGAGCGGAGAGGATTTTGAAAAAGGGGAGGCGGATGGCACCGCCGACGCTCTGGCAGTGCTCGGCGCGATATCACAAATGGCCAAAGGGCGATTGAAAATTGAACACGGCATGGCGCCTTAGATTCCGCACCAATTCCGGATCATCCGGCCATAGATCTCGGTCGCTTCCTCGATCCGTGAGACGAAGCAATACTCGTCGGTCTGATGCGCCAGGGCGAGTTCGCCCGGGCCTATAATCGCAGTCGGCGGCGAGCCCATAGCCGGGGTAAGGACCGACGCATCAGTAAAATATGGCGCCGTTGCAATCTCGCGTTCAAAACCGGCGACCTCGTGGGCGATACGAAATACCTCGCCCATCCAAGGATCATCCGGAGCCGTCCAGACGCTGGGGGCGTCGATCAACGTGCTTAGCTTGACGTCGATGCCAAGGTAGCTCGTGAGTTGCGCGCGGATATTCGCATGGTTGGCTGCCGGTATTGTTCGAATGTCAATGCCGATCGCAGCGCGATCTGGCACCGAGTTGATGTTCAGTCCACCATGGATCGTGCCGACATTCAGCGTCGGACCTCCCAAAGCATCGTGCCGTGCCACGTTGAAATCGAAATCCTGCAATGCGGTAACCGCACGCGCGGCCTTATAAACCGCGTTGACTCCTTTCTCGGGCATGGAGCCATGTGCAGTGACGCCAGTTGTGACGGCTTCAAGCCATAGCGCGCCTTTGTGTCCGACCAGCGGGCGGTTTCCGGTTGGCTCAGCGACGACCAGCGCGCCGATCTTCGGTAGCCTCGTTTTGCCGTCTGCCAATGCGTTGGCGCCGGAGCAACCCGTTTCCTCACCTGCGGTGACCACCAGCACGATGCCTGGTGAGCGCGGAAGCCTGTCCGCCAGCGCGATGCAAGCCGTGACGAAGGCAGCAACACCACTTTTCATGTCGGATGAACCGCGCCCATAAAGTTTGCCGTCTACAATGTCTGCCGAGTGCGGGTCGACCGACCAAGGCCGCGCGCCGAGCGGCACGGTATCGAGATGGCCGGTAAAACCGAGTGGCAGTTTTTCGCCTACTCCGCCGATCTGCGCCACAAGCTGTGCCCGCCCATCGCCGAAGGGGATGAGGTCGGCGGCAAATCCCTCACGTTCGAGCAAGGATGCGAGCCGCTCGGCACAAGGGCGTTCGGCGCCTGGCGGATTGATCGTATTGAACCGGACGAGGTCCTGCGTCAGTTCCACTGAAGACTGCATGGTTCACCCGAAATAAGCATCGCGCACGTCCTGGCGCGCCGCAAGTTCCGCCGGTTCGCCGCTGGTTGCCACGCGGCCCTTGGACAGCACGAACCCGTAGTGTGAAATCGCAAGCGTCTGGTGGACATTCTGTTCGACCAAAAGGATTGTAATGCCGCGCTCGTTGATGCCGCGGATGATATTGAAATTTTCCTTCACCAGGCGGGGTGACAGACCGAGCGACGGTTCGTCGATCAGGAGCAGCTTCGGTGCGCACATCAACCCGCGGCCAATCGAAACCATAGCCTGTTCTCCGCCTGACATGGTGCCGGCGAGCTGCGTGCGCCGCTCCGCGAGCCGCGGGAAAATGTGCAAAATCTCGGAAAGACGTTCCGAACTGACCTTTTCGGAGCGCTCCTGATAGGCGCCGACGCGCAAATTCTCCTCGACTGTGAG
>Ga0187776_10002030_pt1 | contig 10278 bp, 13 predicted proteins | sample 0216_BV02_MP12_2_FD_132426 | JGI IMG/M metagenome (GOLD analysis project Ga0187776, IMG submission 132426) | Tropical peat soil microbial communities from peatlands in Department of Meta, Colombia - 0216_BV02_MP12_20_MG | ecosystem: Environmental > Terrestrial > Soil > Wetlands > Peat | place...
ACGAAGACCACGCCGGTATCTACCGGAGCAGGTCGAAGGGTCAGGGTCACAGGCTGCCCGGAATGGAGCCCAACCCCCGAACAACTCACGGTATTTGCAACGGTTTGCTGAAGCCTCACCGGATTACCTCGATAATTTCCACGGGAGACCTTCAGCAACTCGTATGCCAGAAAATTTTCCCAGAAATAAATGCGCAAGTATTTGTAAATACATCATAAATTTGTCATCACATCAATTGCCATCAATGTTGTAAAAACGTGACATCTGTGACTTTTTCAAAGGAACCACGGGCATTTATGCTGGTGAGAGGGCTCAGAAGCCTTGATTACTCACGACCGACCGATGAGGTGAGAGGAAGGAAAAAGTCATCCTACCTACCTCCTGTATTGTCATGGACGTGGGTCAAGTTCGATCAATCCCTTGCGGATCGCGAGAATCGCGGCCTGGGTGCGGTCATAGACCTGGAGTTTATGGAAGATGTTGCGGACGTGATTTTTGACCGTTTTCTCGCTGAGATCGAGATTGTTGGCGATTTCCTTGTTGGTCTTTCCGTCGGCCACTAAGCGCAAGACCGTGATCTCTCGTTCGGTCAAATCGTGCTCCACCCAGGCTGGCTTCTTCCCCTTTTTCTGCGCCATCAACGAAAACTCCGCCAGGATTTTGCTCGCCACGGAGGGATGAATCAGCGATTCGCCTCGATAAATCGCGCGAATGGCGGCGACGATTTGGGAGGATTCTGAATCCTTGAGCAGATAGCCGGTCGCACCGGCCCGCACCAAGTCGAAGATATATTGCTGCTCTTCGTACATAGTCAGGGCGACGATGCCGATGTGGGGAAACTCGCGCTTGATCTGCCGCGTCGCTTCCACACCACCCATGCGAGGCATGCTCACATCCATCAGGATCACATCCGGGAGCAAGGCTTTGGTTTTTTCCACGGCTTCTATCCCATCCTGTGCTTCACCCACCACGTTGATGTCGTCCTTTGCTTTGAGGATGGCTGCCAGCCCTTCTCTCACGACGCGATGGTCGTCGGCGATGAGTACCTTAATTTTTTCCATTGTGTGCCGCCTCCTTGTTCACCAATGGGACATCGACCACAATCGTCGTGCCGCGTCCTTTTTTCGATTCGATTCTTCCATCACCGCCGACCAACCGGGCCCGCTCGATAATGCCGCGAATGCCGAAGTGGTCCCACTTCTCGGGATCCCGCAGCACGGTCTCCATGTCGAACCCGACGCCTGTGTCACGGATCGTGACTCTCAGGTGTTCGAGCGTGATATCGAGTTCGACCGACACGCGATCGGCTTTCGCATGCTTTTGTACATTGCTGAGAGCCTCCTGGACAATCCGGAAGAGAAAGATCTTCGTCCGTGGAAACAGGATCTGTTCATCACCGGAAACGCGGAAGGCCGTGCGAATGTGATATTGCGTTTCATAGGACTTGAGATAGTTCGTTAACGCGGGAATCAGTTCCATTTTGTCATATTGGAGGGGGCGCAAGTTGAAAATGACTTGGCGCGCTTCCTGAATGGCGAGTTTGAGCTGGGCCTTGGATTCCCGGAGCGTCGCCAGGCTGGCTTGCGGATCCTTCCGCAAGAGCTGCTGGCAAAGATCCAGCTTGAAATTCACCCCCGCAAGGCTTTGAACTAACCCATCGTGTATTTCACACGCGATGCGGGTACGCTCTTCGGTCACCGCGGCTCCTGTTTCCTTGACGTAGAGGCGGTAGAGCGACTGGTACTTGTTGAGCGTTTTCTCGATCTCCGCGGTAGCTCGAATGCGGGCCTCGATCAGCTGCCACATGAATTTGGCGCTGACTCCTCCGATCACCGTCACACCCATGCGGTGAAAGTCCTGTAAGAACTGCCCCACGTCGGGATTTCCCGTGACGTCGATGAGCAAATCCATCTGCTCCAAATCCAGGAGCTCGCGGTAATCTTTCGTGACGGGAATTTTCAAACGCTTGGCCAGGCTAAGCCCGAGGGCCTTCGGATTGATTTCGGCCACGCCAACGATCTCGACCAAGGGATCGTTGGCAAAAATCTCCATGAGGGCGGTACCGCCACGCCCGGCGCCGATGATGCCCACATGGGTGGTTCCAGGCGTCTTGGTCGTTTGCGGTACTCGATCAAGTTTTGGACGCGTCGTTGGCATCTCAGCCTTTACCCATTAAGGCCTGCGGACACATGATCGGCAACAAGAGGTCAATCGAGGATGAACACACGAAGGCGAAGAGAGGATAAACGAGCGGGGCGGCGTCACCGTTCTCGGCGCTGCTGGGCCAACGATCTCAGCTCGTCCATGAACTGGTCGATGTCTTTGAATTCACGATAGACAGAGGCAAATCGGACATATGCGACCTGATCCAGTTGATGAAGCTCCTTCATCAATTCTTCGCCGATAACTCGACTCTCGATCTCTGTTTCACCCATCTCCTGGATACGTTTCTCGATCCGGTCCGTCACGGTTTCGATCGTGGCGATGCTGATGGGGCGTTTCTCGCACGCCTTCTTGAGCCCGGCCAGGATCTTGGTGCGATCGAAAGTCTCTCGCCGACCATCTTTCTTCACGACCATCGGGAGAATTTCCTCGACTCGTTCGTAGGTGGTGTATCGGCGCTTGCAACCAAGACACTCGCGGCGACGACGAATGACCTCGCCCTCTTTCGCCATACGCGAGTCCACCACCTTGTCTTCGAGCTCATCGCAGAACGGACATTTCACAGGCGGCGACTCTACCTTATCGGACGATCAATAGGTGTGAAAGATGGGAAACCGTCCGCACAGGGCCTTGGCTTGGGTGCGGACTTCATCGAGGATTGCAGGATCTTGTCGGTGCTGCAGGACACGGTCGATCAATGCCACGATTTCCTTCATCTCGGATTCGCGCATGCCACGGGTCGAGACGATCGGGGTGCCCAACCGGATGCCGCTGGCGACGGCAGGCGGCTTTTCGTCGTAAGGCACCGCGTTCTTGTTGACGATGATTCCGGCTGCATCCAAGGCCGCATCCGCTTCCTTACCAGTGATTCCCTTGTTCGTTAGGTTCACCAACATGAGGTGGGTGTCCGTCCCTCCCGACACAATCTTGTAACCCCGCTCGAGCAGGCCTTGAGCCAACGTGCGGGCGTTCGCAATGACTTGCTGCTGATACCGCTTGAATCCCGGAGAGAGGGCCTCCTTGAACGCAACAGCCTTGGCGGCGATCACATGCATCAAGGGCCCGCCCTGCATCCCGGGGAAAATAAACTTATCGACGGCTTTCGCATGCTCCGCCTTGCACATCACGACTCCCCCGCGGGGTCCACGGAGCGTCTTGTGGGTGGTCGTCGTGACAAAGTCTGCATAGGGAATCGGGCTCGGATGAAGCCCGGCCGCGATCAAGCCCGCGATATGGGCGATATCGACCATGAGGTAGGCGCCCACCGACTTGGCGATCTCTTGAAATTTTGGAAAGTCCAGCGTGCGGGCATAGGCACTTGCCCCGACCACGATCATTCTGGGACGGCAGTCTTCAGCGAGCTTCCGCACCGCGTCGTAATCGATGATTTCGGTCTGGCGATCTACCCCGTACGAAAAGGCCCGGAAGATCATCCCGGAAAAATTAACCTTGCTACCATGGGTCAAATGGCCGCCCTGCGCCAAATCCATCCCGAGAATCGTGTCTCCGGGTTTGAGGACGGAGAGGTAGGCTGCCATGTTGGCCTGTGAACCGGAGTGTGGCTGGACGTTCACATGTTCGGCGCCAAAGATCTGTTTGCACCGCTGGATGGCTAGTTCCTCGACCGTGTCGACGTGCTGACATCCGCCGTAGTAGCGCTTGCCCGGATACCCTTCTGCGTACTTGTTCGTCATCAAGGACCCTTGCGCCGCGAGAACAGCAGGGCTGGCAAAGTTCTCCGAGGCGATCAAGAGCAGCTTTTCCCGCTGCCGTTGTTCCTCGGCCTCGATGGCCGCATAGACATCCAGATCTGTCGCTTTAAGGGCGTCTAACGAACCAACTGCATCATTCATCACAGGTCTTCCTCGCTCAACTCTCGGCAGATGCCGTCTCGGCGTCTTGTTTCTTGACCACGCGCACGGTCACAGTTGCAGTCACCTCTCGCGGCAGTTTGACCGGGACCGTAAAGGTGCCAAGTTCCTTGATCGGTTGAGCCAACTGGATTTTCCGTCGATCCACGGTAAAACCGTGCTCGGCAAGTCCTTCCGCGATGTCCTTCGCCGTCACGGAGCCAAACATTTTGTCATCCTTGCCTACTTGCGCGTGCATGGTGAGGGTTACGGCAGACACCTTCTTGGCATGCGCTTCAATTTCGAGTTTTTCTTTCTTGGCCCGCTCCGCCGCCACTCGTTTGATGTGCTCGAAGGCCTTGATGTTCCGGCTATTGGCCTCAACGGCCTTGTTTCTGGGAAGCAAAAAGTTTCGTGCATATCCGTCAGAGACGTTCACCAGATCGCCGAGATGGCCGACCCCATCCATGGTTTCCTGCAATATGACCTTCATACCCCTAACTCCTTCTGTTGGAAAGGAAAAGAGGATACTGGGGGGGCGGCAAAAAGTCAATTCGCATTCTCGTTCATCCGCGCCTGATCGTCAGCACGGACTTCCCGCTTGGGCAAGTCCCAGATCCTGCCTCGGATGCTGGACAGTTTCGATCACCCGCTCGTATGATGGCATGCACTTACGGACACACCACGTAGTCTGCATGACCGCACGAGATCTCATCCAGAGGTGGGCCACCAAACTGGCCGATGAACAGAAGCAGGTTGTGACGACCGGATTGGACGAGCCTATTCCCGCGGTATCCGGTCGACTCCTGCAGAGCGTCGGCACGCTCCATCTCTATGAATTGACACTCCCACGGCCACGGGTCGTGGAGGTCGATACGCCTGTCACCATCGTCCCTCCTGACGAGATGGAGCCCACAGAGGGGATTGTGCTCCGCAATACAGGTCCAGTTCTGTTAGTGCAAACGTTTGACCCCATCGGACAATCGTTCGCATCTGCCACGGTTATTCCTGATCGAGCTGGGTTTTTGACCATCGCAGCCCAGCGGCTAACCGACATGACGACCCAGGCCGATGCCTATCCCCTCGGTCCTGCGGACCGGTTGGCCTCGCTTCTCGAATCGGTCTCTGAAGATGAACGTCACGGCGGAGCGGCCGTTGGCGCCTCAATCCTGACTACCGTGTGGATGGGTGATCTCGCGCTGCGCCGTCAGCGGCTCGCTTCATTGGCGATTGAATTGATCAAGACGAATAAGCGAATCCTCGTGGTCAGTCGCGATCATGATGCGGCGGATGTCTTGGTCGGCACGATTGCTCGCGCCATGAAGGCGGCGGGCTTGATGTACAAAACGTGGATCAGCCGTTATGAGATGGCTTTGACCCAACATGCAGCCGGCATCGCGACTCACGAACTCGGTTTCGAAGCTCAGATGCATCAGTTCTATGCGAAGGCGCGGGCGGAGAAAGCCGCCCTGAGGAAGAAGTACGATCGCTTTCGAGAGCTCACCCCGTTGTTGGCTTATAAGAGGCAGAAGCAGAAGGATTTGGACGAAGTCCGTCTCTTAGAGTGGCGGCTGCTGACGCAGCTCAGCGATCTTCAAGCCAAGACCAAGGAAGTGGATGCGACCCTGACGGAGTATGAGAGTCTGCCCCTCTTGCGACGACTGAGCATGCAGGCAGTCGGGAAAAATGTTGAATCGCTCCAACAATATCGAATCCTCTATGAGAGTCAGATCGCCGAGTTGATGAAAGAGCTCGACGTGGCGAAAGCACGGATTACTGAACTGGTTCCGGAAGCTGCCGTGCCGAAAGATATGCGTCCCGAGTTCGATGATCTCAAGGAAGACATCGTCCGGCTGGGTGGGACGAAAAAGATTCGCGAACTCTTGGCCGCGGAGGAAGATACGAATCGACAGGCGTTCATCCAAAATCGACGGCTCCTGGTCACCACGGCATCACGAGTGATGAGCGATCCGCTGTTTCGCCGGGTGCGCTTCGATGTGTTGCTGGTGGATGAGGCGCCTTGGATTCCGGCGGCTCCCTTGCTCGCAGCCGCCGGTCTTGTGCGGGATCGAATCATCGTGAGTGGGAATGAGCGCGATATTACAGAAGCTGGTCTATGGGCATTTACGAATACGTCGGTGTCTGCAGCACGATAGCGTACCTCGATTGCTTGACGACGGTGTGATGAATTCAGGATAATCCGATCCCCGACGCTCGCACGCCGAAGTGGCGGAACTGGCAGACGCACTAGATTCAGGGTCTAGCGCCCTCACGGGTGTCCGGGTTCAAATCCCGGCTTCGGCACCACCTATCTAGACCATAGGAATTTCAGGAGCTTGGGGAGCGGTACACCGTCGCCGTGTCATGAGTGTGTTCGGCAGGTCAAAGCGGCGCCCAACGATTCCGCTTTGATTGTCCGATACTCGAGGAGCGTTTCAATCGAAGGATGACCAACAACCTTCACGATCGTTTCGGTATCAAGTCCGGCAGCAGCGAGCTTCGTCAGAGTATCATGCCGAGGATCATGAAAGACGAAATTTAAGATCTTCTGTTGGTCGCACGTCGATCTCCCGTGTCCCGCGCCGAGAAGCTCTGCGGCTCACAGCATTTGACTCCGTTAAAGGCTGTCTTCGCTCCAGTTCCTTAACCTATTCCAGCTGAAAGAGCAGGCAGCGCGGTATTTTTATCTGTGTGACTAATCTCTTCCTTGGATGGCAACTGATATTCATATTGGCTCGCCAGAAACGCGGCTTCCTGCGCCTCCGTCCACGCCTTCCTGGCCAGCGCTCGAGTCGTTCTCACCTCAGGGGAATCCTGACCGAGTTTGAGAGCTTGGTAATCAGCCTCGCGCGCATAACCTTCAGCCATCTTCATGAGGTCGGTTGCCAGCACACGATAGTGCATCATCAAATCCCGCATGCAGTTGTAGTCCGATCCACAAGCCGCCTTCACCGGATCCAATGTCGTATTTGATGCTCCCGTATCACAACCGGTCAGTAGGGTACCCATAAGGAGAAATCCGCCTCCTAATAAAATATGTCGGTTTTTCATGGTGCACCTCCTGAGCGAACTGTTATCAGGCTTCACGGGCCATCTATCCTACGAAGGATCTTCAACTTCTAAGATCTGAATCTTCACACTGAGTGGCTTTCCCGCCAGCGGATGGTTGTAATCCACCACTGCTGAGCTCCCAGACAACTGGGTCACAGTCATCTCCTTGCCGGCGCGATCCTCCAACACATCTCCTTCCTGAGTCCCAGCCGGGAGTTCTGTCCTCGGAACGATTTTCTTTTTCTTCGCGTCATAGGGGCCGAACCCTTCATCAGGCGACAGTTCGACTTTTTTCTCGTCTCCAGACTTCATTCCCATGACCACCCGCTCCAAGGCCGGTAGCAACTGGTGGTGACCTTGAACAAACTGACCGAAATAGAGGGCTTCGGCCTTACCGTCGCCGGGAACGGTAATCCGATACATGAACGTGACACTTGAGCCGTCGACGATCCGTGGGGACTCTGCGGCGACGCTTCGCCGCACGGTTACCACAGCCAAGCAGAGTAAGCAGGTAATCAGGATAGCAATCCGAGATCGTCTCATTGGCGCACCTCCGGGTAAGATCACCAGAGTGAAATGGGTATCTGTGTGCGACGCCACACTGCGGAGAGGCTATCCCTCTCCCGCTCTGCGGCATTTTTCGAAACTAATCTCTGACTGATGATCTCGCAAATGGGTTGCCACCCATCACAAGAGGAAAAACAGGAAGGACTGCAAGGGGTTGAGAGACCGGACAGGTTGGGATGGAGAGAAGACTTACGGCCGCGAGAACAGGTTGTCCACGCGCCGTCAGAAAAGCTTCGTCTTTCTGCACGGATGTGGGTTCTGACGTTCTGTCTCGATTGGATAACTTTTCCCAGGACCCAGCGGGAGACGTACAACGAAAGTGGTGGAAATCTCAACGCATGGGTAACGGGTACTGTTGATGCATTCTCATCAAGTCCGGATGGAAGTCTTGGATCAGATTCTTCGCGGTGAGTTTGTCAATCCCGCCACGCTGCTTGGTGCAATCTTCTACGCTCTGCTGTTCCTTTTCTTGGCCCGACTGGGAGCACGGTCGCTGCGTCTCACGCTGCTGCATGTGGAAGATCGGTTACTAGACCGAACAACGGCGAGATTTCTTCGTCGCATGGGGCTCACGCTCATTTGGGTGTTTGCTATTATCTTATATGCGCACTTGATTCCTGAGCTCCGTTCTTTGGGAACCGCTCTACTCGCCGGTGCGAGCGTCGCTTCCATTGTCATTGGCATCGCTGCGCAGACTACCCTTGGCAATCTTGTTGCCGGTGTATCTCTGCTCCTCTATCGTCCATTTCGGATTGGGGATTCAGTTCGGCTAACTGTTCCCACTGGAGTTCAGACAGGAACGGTCGAAGACCTCAACCTCGGTTATACAGTCATTCGGACAGAAGACAAGAATCACGTTGTGGTCCCGAACAGTGTGATGGCGAGCCAGGCTATAATCATGTCAGACGAGTAATCTGACTCATTGGACAACCAGTTCTGCTTGAAATGCCTGCCCAGTCCGATCGAGCTTTCTGAACCATTAATGTGCATCGTCTCACTCAGTAGACGCTCTTGCTCACTTCGTTCGAGAAACCACTCTCAATGCCGCTGCCGTTATAGGCTGTCACGACAAAGAAGTAGGTGTTTCCGACTGCAAGATTAGGGACTGTATAAGACGTCACGTTGCCAACGCTGAAGGAAGAGCTATAGACGCCTGAGGCAGTGCCGAGATACACCTTATAACCGGCCAGATTGGTAGATGCATCGAGATTCCAGGTGAGCGTCGCGGTGCCGCTGCTACTCGATGGGCTGGAACCTCCGGCGGTCACCGTCAACGTCACGGGAACTGAGATCCGTCCTCCATTGGCCGTGATGACCTTCACGGTTGCAGAATAGGTGCCCACGGACAAGCCCGCGGGATTGACACTCACCGAAAGCTGTGCTGAGCGTGCGATCATCCCCATCGTAGGAGAGATGGTTACCCACGCGGCGTTGTCGCTGCTACTCCAGATGACCATGTGGTTCGTATTCTTGAGGACGTTCACGATTTGGCTCGGGGGAATCTTCCCCCCTGGACGGCTTGGAAGCTGAGCGTCGTTGGACTGACTTGCAGCGCCCACGCGGCGGGAGTTGCGGCCAAGCTAATGGCGAGTGCCACTCCGGTATACAAGAGTGTGATATGCAGTCCCCTGGTTGGGAATGGATGATATCGTTTCAACGAACTCATTTGTTCCTCCGATATAATCTCTCAGGCAAAAGAGTATCTGCCCTCCGAACTTGAAGAGTTCGGAGGTAGCGTGTGTCAGTGTTGCTCCCGCGGGGACTGATAGTCGCCAGAGCATGGTGCATGCCATACCGGCGAGACTTACAGAACCGATTGAATTCGCATATTCTTAATGTGGCAGAAACTGAGAATCGTGCGATGACCAATCTTTATCGGGCGTTGAGGCGTAGGGTGGACGCTACAACCATTACAGGGGAGTGGCTCCTCAGGCTACTTGCGCGGTCCACTCATCCCTTGTCCAAACAAAATGTAAGTGGAGGATTAATCCAGTGGCGGAATATTGCGTGGCGTGGAAATGTTCGTGAGGCGGCTCGATTGTTATTGCCAGCAACGCAGCAGACCAATTGGCAAATAAGAATCGGGCGGGAGGTTATTGAGGTAGGTCGGTTCCGAGGGGCGTCAAGGTCGCAGGGAGGCGGTTGGGCTTTCTCCGTTCTTCCATGTCTTGATCAATCACCTTCAAAGCGTCCAATTGGGACTCCAACTCCGCAATGCGTTTATCTCGCTCTCGTATCTGTCTCTGAAGAGACTGCACCACACTCGAGTCGATAGCGGGCGGATTGCTTTTATGTTCAACCGGGGTGGCAGGCAGTGATCCGCACGCGCTCAAGGCAATGGCCCACAGCAAACCACCTCCTAGGCGGCTCCAGGCCCTTGTACAGCTCAGGCTCATGGTCTAGATGTGTCATGAGACGCCACCTCATGCCAGCACATTCGCGTTTCTGACGACCCTCATTTCAGTAACGCCCCTGGGGAAGGCCTGACCTTTCTTCGCTGCCAGGAATACTACCATTTTCCAAATCGACCCTTGTGCCCTTCTAGGCAATCCCCTTAGAATTAATCTCACTGCGACGCCGAAAGATCTCTCACGATTCGCCCGCAGCACCGCACGGAGGATCCTTGCAGTGAGAGTGACTAGTTTGC
>Ga0187776_10002031_pt1 | contig 10269 bp, 13 predicted proteins | sample 0216_BV02_MP12_2_FD_132426 | JGI IMG/M metagenome (GOLD analysis project Ga0187776, IMG submission 132426) | Tropical peat soil microbial communities from peatlands in Department of Meta, Colombia - 0216_BV02_MP12_20_MG | ecosystem: Environmental > Terrestrial > Soil > Wetlands > Peat | place...
GCCAGAAGTCGGTCACCGCGATTCCCGACAGCGCGACGCCGACCGCGGCGGCGGTGAGCAGCGCGCCGGCGAACATCACCGGCAGCGCCCTGAAACGCCGGATTAACCCGCCGGTGATGAACGAGGGCAGGTACATGCCCACCACGTGCGAGGAAATGACGAAGGTGGCGGCCTTGTAGGGGTGGCCGCAGATTTGCATCGCGATGGGCGTCGAGGTCATGAGGAAGTTCATGACCCCGTAGCTGATCGCCGCGCAGGCCACCGCGACGATGAATTTCGGCTGCGCCGCGATCTCCGACAGCGGCCGCCCCCGCTCGGCGTGCGCAGCCGCCCCGGCGTGCGGCATGCGGATGAAGCTGAGCAGCCCCATGGTAGCGAGCGAAACGAGGATCAGGGCGAGGTAGGCGCCGAGGAACTTCTCGGGCAACAGGTCGACGGTCAGCCGGCTGGCCGTCGGGCCCAGAATCCCGCCGACCAGCCCGCCCGCCAGCACCAGGGAAATCGCCGTGGGTCGGAACTGGGCGCTCGCGACATCGGCCGCGGCGAAGCGGTAGTACTGGCCGTAGGCGTTGTACACCCCGAACACCAGCGTCGCGAAGCACAGCAGCCAGAAATTGTGCGCGCGGATGGCCGCCGCGCACAGCAGCGCGCCCGCGACGCCCCACAGCGTGCCGAGCATCAGCCCGCGGCGGCGCCCTACGCGCCTCATGTGCAGCGAGGCGAGCATCGTGGCCACGGCGCCGCCGAGCACCCAGAAAGTCACCGGCAGCGTGGCGAGGCCGCGCTGCGCCGCGAGCGCGAGGCCGGCGAGCCCGTTGATCGAGATCAGCGTCGAGTTGTTGGTCATCAGCATCGCCTGGCATGCGGCGAGCAGGGCGACGTTGCGCCGTTCACTGATCATATATACAGTATCGCAAACGCTGGACGAAGGCGGGATTTTACCGGCGCGCACGATGCCGAACGACGCAAAGAACGAAACACGCTCCGTGGCGCTGCCGGCAGCGCGCGTGCAGCTCGCCGGCAAATCGCGCGGCGCGCTGTCTTACCCGCAGGGGCGCTTCGAGCGCGCCGCGCGCGAGCCGTTCGACGACGGCTGGACGCGCGTCGAGGAGGAGCCGCGCGCGCTCGAGACGCATGTCACCGAGGAGCGCGCGCGCTCGATCATCCAGACGAACGACTCGCCCGACCTGCCTTTCGAGCTCTCGATAAACCCCTACCGCGGCTGCGAGCACGGCTGCGTGTACTGCTACGCGCGGCCGAGCCACGCCTACCTGGAGCTCTCGCCGGGCCTGGATTTCGAGACCCGGCTGTTCGCCAAGGTGAACGCGGTCGAGCGGCTGCGCGAGGAGCTCGCCCACCCCGGCTACGCGGCGAAGCCGATATCGCTCGGCGCCAACACCGACTGCTACCAGCCGATCGAGCGGCGCTACCGCATCACGCGCGGCCTGATCGAGCTGCTCGGGCAATGCAAGCACCCGCTCACCATCGTCACCAAGTCCGCGCTCGTCGAGCGCGACCTCGATCTGCTCGGGCCGATGGGACGCGCAAACCTCGCCAAGGTCTTCGTGTCGCTCGGCACGCTCGACGCCTCGCTTGCGCGCCGGCTCGAGCCGCGCGCCGCGAGCCCGCAGCGGCGCCTGGACACGATCCGCGCGCTCGCCGCCGCGGGGGTCCCGGTGGGCGTGATGGTCGCGCCTGTCGTGCCGGCGCTGTCGGACAAGTCGCTCGAGGAATCGCTCGAGGCCGCGGCGGGCGCGGGCGCGAGCATGGCCGGCTACCAGCTGCTCAGGCTGCCGAACGAGTTGAAGGGCGTGTTCCGCGAGTGGCTCGCGGCGCACTATCCCTTGCGCGCCGGGCACGTGATGAGCGTGCTGCAGCAGCTGCGCGGCGGGCGCGACAACGATCCGCGCTTCGGCACACGCATGACCGGCACCGGGAACTACGCCGAGCTGCTCGCGCGGCGCTTCGAGATCGCCTGCGGGCGCCTCGGGCTGAACGGGAAAGAGCGCGGCGGCGTCGCGCGCCGCTCGCTCGACTGCTCCCGTTTCGTGCCGCCCTCCCCCAGCGGCCAAATGCGGCTGTTTTGAAGCTGCGCGCGCTCTGGCTCGCCGCCGGCTGGGCGATGGTAGCCGGCATCGTCTATGGCTCGGTGATGCATTCGCCGCCCTCGCTCGGCTTCGCGCAGGGCGACAAGCTCGAGCACCTGGGCAGCTACGGCCTGGTGATGTTCTGGTTCTGCCAGCTGTACGCCGCGCGGCGCGCGCGCGTGGGCTACGCACTCGGCTTCGTGGCGCTAGGCGTGGCGCTCGAATTCGTGCAGGGCTGGCTCGGCTACCGCGACTTCGAAGTCGCGGACATGGTCGCCGATGCCGCCGGCGTGGCGCTCGGCTGGGGCGCGGCGCTCGCCTTTCCAGGAGCGCTGCCCAGAACGCGCTAGCCGAGGAACTCGATCAGCGCGTCGAGCACCGCATCCGGCGCCTCGGCCATGAGCGAGTGGCCGCTCGCGGCGATGCGCAGCACGCGGCTGGCGAGAATGGCGCGCGCGAGCGCCTCGCTCGCCTGCGGCGGGGTCATCATGTCGCGCTGCCCGACGACCAGCAGCGCCGGGCACCTCACCTTGGCGGCGCTTTCCAGTCCCGCGGCGTAGTCGTTGCACGCCTTGAGCGACTTGTAGAGCACGCCCGGGGCGAGGCGCGCCAGGCGCGCGAGCGACTCGCCGTACATCCACATGCCCGGGTTCGGGTTGGCGCCGAGCGGCACGCGGGGCGCGTGCGCCCAGATGGTGTCCATGTCGTAGGCGTCCTGCTCGTTTCTGCGCGCCGCCTCGAGGAAGGATTCGGACACCCTCATCGGAAAGGCGACGCCGAGCAGCGCGATGCGCTCGACACGGTCCGGATGGCGCGCCGCGCACTCGAGCGTGGCGAGCGCGCCGAGCGAGTGGCCGACCAGGCTCGCGCGCGAGACGCCCGCCGCGTCCATGAGCTTCGCGACCCAATCCGCGATCGCCTGCACCGTTTCGAGCGGCGGCCCCTCCGAGCGCCCGTGCCCGGGGAGATCGAGCGCCAGGGCGTTGCGCCCGTGATAGCCGAAATATCGGCTCTGCAGCCCGAAAGAACTGTGGTCGAGCCCCGCGCCGTGCACGAACACGACACTCGGCCTGGCCGGATCGATGGCGCGAGCGGCGGTATAGGCGAACGCCGCGCGGCCCTCGACCACGAAGTTCACGGCGCGGCCTTCTGCGCGGCCTTGAGCGCGCGCCCGAGATCCTCGATCAGATCGTCGGCCTCCTCCAGCCCGATCGACAGGCGCACCGTGCCGGCGCCGATGCCGGCCTTCTTCAGGTCCTCATCCGACATGCGGTAGTGCGTCGTGCTCGCCGGGTGGATGACGAGCGACTTGGCGTCGCCCACGTTGGCGAGGTGCGAGAACACCCGCAGGCTCTCGATGAACGCGCGCCCCGCGGCGCGCCCGCCCTTCATGTCGAACGAGAACACCGCGCCGGCGCCGCGCGGCAGCAGCTTCTTCGCGAGCGCGTGATCCGGATGCGAAGCGAGCTCCGGATAGCCGACCGACACGACCGCCGGATGCGCGGCCAGGAACTGCACCACCTTCCTCGTGTTCTCGACGTGGCGCGGCATCCTCAGGTGCAGCGTCTCGATGCCCTGCAGGATCTGGAACGCCGTCATCGGCGCCATGCAGGCGCCGAAGTCCCGCAGCCCCTCGCGCCGCGCACGCAGCAGAAACGCGCGCGTGCCCGACTCCTCCTCGAAGTCCATGCCGTGGAAACCCTCGTAGGGCGCGGTGAGCTGCGGAAACTTTCCGCTCTTCTCCCAATCGAAGCGTCCCGCATCGACCAGCACGCCGCCGATCGCAATGCCGTGCCCGCCAAGGAACTTGGTCGCCGAGTGGTACAGCAGGTCCGCGCCGAGCTCGAAGGGCTTCATCAGCCAGGGCGTGGTGAAGGTCGAGTCGACCAGCAGCGGAACGCCTGCGTCATGCGCGATCCGCGCGACCTGCGGAATGTCGAGCACGTCCAGGCCCGGGTTGCCGAGCGTCTCACCGAACACGAGCCGCGTGCTCGGCCGGATCGCGCGCGCGAAGTTCTGCGGATCGCGCGGGCTGACGAAAGTCGTCTCGATGCCGAAGCGCCTGAGCGTGTAGCCGAGGAGGTTGTGCGAGCCGCCGTACAGCGAGTTCGAGGCCACCACGTGCTGGCCGGCATCGAGCAGCGTGGCGACCGCGAGGTGCAGCGCCGCCTGCCCGCTGGCCGTGGCGATTGCGCCGACGCCGCCCTCGAGCGCCGCCACGCGCTCCTCGAGCACCGCGACCGTGGGGTTGGAGATGCGCGAATAGACGTGTCCCGCGCGCTCCATGTTGAACAGCGATGCCGCGTGCTCGCTGTCGCGGAACACGTACGAGGTGGTGGCGTAGATCGGCACCGCGCGCGCGCCGAACGTCGCATCCGGCGACTGCCCGGCATGCAGCGCGAGGGTGTCGAATCCGGGGTACTTGGGGCCGGCCAACGCTAGTGCAGGTTCTTGCGGCTCGGACGGGTATAGGCCTCGAACGCGCGCTCGGAAGGCTTCGGTTGCGAGGCCTTCTCCTTCCAGTCGCGGTCGAACAGGTCGTTCACGAGCAGCACCACCTCGGCGATGCGCTCCTTGCCGAACTGGCGCTCCAGCAGCGCCGTGACGTCCTCGACCATGCAGCGACGCTGCGCCTCGTGGATCGCCTGCGCGGTCGGCCCAACGAACAGCAGCCGGGCTTCCTGGTCGCCGTTTTCGTGGTAAAGCGTGACGTCGACCTCGACCGCCTCGTAGCAATAGGGCCCGAGGTTCTCGAGCGCCTCGTCCAGCGCCCGGTGAAAGCTGCGCCCAATTTCGCCAGTCCAGCAGACGTAAAGCATCAGTTCCTTATCGTCGTACTTGATGCCGGGCTCGTCGGGTTCGAGACTTTTTACCTCCCCGATGCTGTCGGCGTCCAAATATTCGAGCAGCGGCGCAAGCGCCTGCTCGATCTGCTTCTTGGAAACCCCCTCCAGGACGGGGATGTCGGCGTGGACGTGGACTTCTATCCGCATAGGGGAACCCTGCTTGTGACTTTTTGCATTCTAGCACCCGCTCCGGGGCCGGCCCCGGCCCGGCAAGGCACGAAGCTTGCGTGTCTCTCCGACAGGAACACGTGCGGCGTAACCAGGGGCCGCAGGAGGGCTGCGATGAGGGTGCTTTACGACAGCAGCAACTATTACGTGGTCGAATTCCCCGGCCGGCACGGCATCGAGCTGGTGGACAAGCGCGCCGGGCGCACCGCCTACCTGCAAGGCATGCTCGAGGCGCGCTTCCGCGCCAGCATGGCCGACCTTTGCTCGCAGGAAAACAACGACGAGTCGGTGGACGAGTTCCTCGGCTACTACGACGCCCTGCTCACCAACCCGCTGGTAATGCACTGACCGCTCGCCCGCTCCGCTAGCATCGGGGAATGCTCCCCGAGTACGGCGGCGGATCGCTCGTCAACCTGATGGCTTCGCTCGTGGCGGCGCGCGGCGCGTTGCCTATTGCCACGTGCGGAGGGGCACGCCGCATCCCAGTTTTGCAGAGGGCATCGGCGACGTCGCCCTGCTGATGAACGGACGGTTTACCATCAAGGACTGGACGCCCGGCGAGTCCCGGCACCTGCACTTCGGCAATCACGGCGGCGCAAGCGAGGAGGAAATGACGGTCCCGCTGATCGTCGCCGTCATCTAGGGGGAGAAGATGAAAGCGACGGTCAACGGCATCGAGGTGTACTACGAATTGCACGGCAAGGAGGGCGCGCCCTGGCTTACGCTGAGCCACTCGCTCGCGTGCAGCGTGCGCATGTGGGACCCGCAGATCGAGGCGTTCAAGAACCGCTACCGCATCCTCGCCTACGACACACGCGGCCACGGCGAGAGCATGGCGCCAATTGGGGCTTACACGCTCGAAATGCTCGCAGACGATCTGCGCGGCCTGCTCAGGCACCTGAATATCGAGCGCACCCACTTCGCCGGCCTGTCGATGGGCGGCATGATCGGCCAGACTTTCGCGCTCAAGTACCCGGGCACGTTCAGGAGCCTCGTCCTCGCCGACACCACGAGCCGCTACCCCGCCGAGGCGTCGGGCGTGTGGACCGAGCGCATCAAGACCGCCGAGTCGCGCGGCATGCAGCCGCTGGTGCAGCCGACGCTCGAGCGCTGGTTCACCGAGCCCTTCCGCAAGGCGCATCCCGAGGTGGTCGGGCGCATCGGCGCGCTGATCGCCTCGACGCCGGTGGCGGGCTACGTTGGCTGCAGCCACGCGATCCCCAAGATCAACCTCACCGCACGGCTGAAGGAAATCAAGGTGCCGATTCTGGTCATCTGCGGCGAGCAGGACGCGGGTACGCCGCCCGCGATGGCGCGCGACATCCACGACAACGCGCCCGGATCGAAGCTCGTGCTGATTCCGCAGGCGGCGCACATCTCCAACATGGAGAAGCCCGCCGAGTTCAATCGCGCGCTGGAGACGTTCCTTTCATCCCAGCCCAGCGCCTGATGCCCGGTGAGCGAATGCCGTACAGGTCGAGCACGCGCGCTACCGTGTGCTCGACCATCTCCTCGATCGACTTCGGCCTGGCGTACAGGGCGGGCACCGGTGGAAAGACGATGCCGCCCATCTCGGTCACCGCGACCATGTTGCGCAGATGAGCGAGGTTTAGCGGCGCCTCGCGCGGCAGCAGCACGAGGCGCCTGCGCTCCTTGAGCACCACGTCGGCCGCACGCGAAACGAGGTCCTCGGCATGCGCGTGCGCCACCGCAGCAAGCGTCTTCATCGAGCACGGCGCGATCACCATGCCCTCGGTGACGAACGAGCCGCTCGCGAGCGCCGCGCCGACGTCGCGCGGGTTGTAGGCCACGCCGGCCAGGCGCTCGATGTCCTTGCGCCGCATGCCCAGCTCCTGCCAGGCAGTCAGCGCCGCGGCCTCCGAAAGCACCAGGTGGCTCTGCCAGGCGCGCTGCCGGCGCAGGATCTCGAGCAGCCGCACGCCGTAGGCGGCGCCGGTCGCGCCGGTGATCGCCACGATCAACCGTTTTGCCATGGGCGCAAGCCTACCGCGATTGACGCGCAGCCGCAGGCCTGTCACCATGCGGCTCTACATGTGTAATTACACACCCTAGCCGCCGTGGCCATGGACGCTTCCAGGAAACGCTGCACCTGCTTCCTGCTGCGCAAGCTCACGCGCCGGGTGACGCAGGCCTACGACCAGGTGCTCGCGCCGGCGGACCTGACGATCACCCAGTACTCACTGCTCGCGCACCTCGCGCGCGGCGAGGGCGCCTCGGTCTCGGTGCTCGCGGAGCGCATGGGAATGGAACGCACCACGCTGGTAAGGAACCTCAAGCCGCTCGTCGCCGCGGGTTGGGCGCGCTACGGCGAGCGCAGCCGCGGCAAGCGCGCCGCGCTCGAGCTCACCGCGGCCGGCCGCACCCGCTTGCGCAGCGCGGCGCCGCTGTGGGAGCGCGCGCAGGGCGCGCTCGAGGCGCAGCTCGGCGCGAAGAGCGTCGCGGCGCTGCACGCGCTGGTGGACGAGTCGCTCGCAACGCTGAGCCGTGGGCAGCCCGCATGAGCGCCACGCAGCGCAACTACGTTATCGTGGCGCTCGCCGCGGGCGCGGTGTTCGCGCTCGGCCTCGGGGTGCGCCAGGCACAGCCGCTGTTCATCAGCGCGATCAACTCCTCGACCGGCATCGGCTACGCCACGATCAGCCTCGCGTTCGGCATCGCGCAGCTGGTGTGGGGGGTAGCACAGCCCGTAGCGGGCGCGGTCGCCGACCGCTGGGGCCCGCGCCCAGTCATGATCAGCGGCGCGCTGCTGGTGTCCGCTGGCACCGCGCTCACCCCGCTGGCGCACAGCGGTCTCGCGCTGGCGCTGCTGATCGGCGTGATCGCGGCGAGCGGCGCTGGGGCGATCGGGCCCTCCCTGCTCATGTCCTCGGTCAACCGCTGGATCCCGGAGGCGAAGCGCGCGTTCGCGACCGGGATCGTCAACGCCGGGGGTTCGTTCGGCCAGTTCACCCTGGTGCCGCTCGCGCAGCTCGCGATCGGGCTGGCCGGCTGGCAGCCGGCGCTGGTGCTGCTCGGCGCCTCCGGCCTCGCCGCGATCCCGCTCGTGCTCTGGCTTACGCGCGGCGGCACCGCGGCCGCCGGCGGCGCGGGCGCCGGCATGGCCGGGGCCGCCTCGCTCGGCCAGGCGCTGCGCGAAGCCGCGGGCGACCGCAGCTACCTGCTCCTCAATGCGGGGTTTTTCACCTGCGGCTTCCACGTCGCCTTCATCGTCACCCACCTGCCAGGTTACGTCGCGTTGTGCGGGCTGCCGGCAACGGTGAGCGCTTGGTCGCTCGCGATCGTCGGCCTGTTCAACATCGGCGGCAGCCTGTGGATCGGCATGCGCATCCAAACCCGGCGCATGAAGACGTCGCTCGCAGGCATCTACGCCGCGCGCGCGGCGATCATCCTGGTGTTCTTCCTCTTCGCCCCCAAGACCGAGCTTAGCTTTCTCGTCTTCTCGGCCGCGATCGGCTTCACCTACCTCTCGACCGTGCCGCCGACGGTCGGCCTGGTGGCCAAGCTGCACGGGCCGAAGTACCTTGCGACGCTGTTCGGCGTGGTGATGCTTTCGCACCAGGTGGGCGGCTTCCTCGGCGCCTGGCTCGGCGGCAGGGCGTTCGAGGCGACCGGCAACTACGACCTGATGTGGTGGGCCGACATCGTGCTTTGCCTGTTCGCGGCGGCGGTGAACTTGCCGATCCGCGAGGCGCGCCGGCCGGCGCCCGCCGCTGCCTAGTCTTTGCCCGATCTTCCGCCGCGGAACGCGGCGACGAACAGCCACACGATGACGAGGGGAATGAGCAGCGGCAGCAGGAACGGGAACGCGAGCCACGCGAGCGCTACCCCTGCGAACACCAGCACGCCGAGCACGAGCAGGCCGATCCCGGCGAACACGAAGGCGAGCAGGATCGCGGCGCAGAAGAGCGCCACTACTGCCACGAGCACTCCCCAGCCCTCGGCGGCGAGCCGCATCGGCCCGCTCAGCGGCTGGCCGTTCACCGTGATGACGACGTGGCTCGCGCCGAACAGCGCCCACGCAAGCAGTGCCAGAACGACGAGGACCAGCAGGAGCGCGACGTTTCTCATGGGTTAGACTCGAGCATGAGCGGCTTCCGAGGAGAGTGACGCAATGTTCCAGACTACCATCGCGGGCAGCCTGCCCAAACCTTTCTGGCTCGCCGAGCCCGGCAAGCTGTGGCCGGACTGGCGCGCGACGGGCGCGGACTTGGCGCGCGCCAAGCGCGATGCGACCGTGCTGTGGCTCAAGGAGCTGGAGGACGCCGGCATCGACATCGTCACCGACGGCGAGCAGTCGCGCCAGCACTTCGTGCACGGGTTTCTCGAGGCGGTCGAGGGCATCGACTTCGAGCACAAGGTGAAGATGGGCATCCGCGACAACCGCTACGAGGCCATGGTGCCGGTGGTGGTCGGTCCGCTCAGGCTGAAGGGGCGCGTGCACCAGGTCGAGGCTCGCCTGGCGCGTGCGCACACGAAGAAGAAGCTCAAGATCACCATGCCTGGTCCGATGACCATCGTCGATACGATCGCCGACCGGCACTACGGCGACAAGGTGAAGCTCGCGATGACCTTCGCCGAGCTGCTCAACCAGGAGGCGCGCGCTCTCGAGAAGGACGGTGTCGACGTGATCCAGTTCGACGAGCCGGCGTTCAACGTCTACATGGACGAGGTCAAGGCCTGGGGCATCGACGCGCTGCACTGCGCGATCAAGGGCCTGAGGTGCACCACCGCGGTCCACATCTGCTACGGCTACGGCATCAAGGCGAACATCGACTGGAAAGAGACCCTCGGCCAGGAATGGCGCCAGTACGAGGAGATCTTTCCGGCGCTGGCGAAAAGCAGGATCAAGCAGGTCAGCCTCGAGTGCATCCATTCGCACGTGCCGCCCCAGCTGATGGCGCTCCTGAAGGGCAAGGACGTGATGGTCGGCGTGATCGACGTCGCCTCCGACAAAGTCGAGACGCCCGCCGAGGTCGCGGCGACCATCGGCCTGGCGCTCAAGTACGTGCCGAAGAACCGACTGTTTCCCTGTACCAACTGCGGCATGGCGCCGATGAATCGCGAGATCGCGCTGGCCAAGCTCAAGGCGCTCGGCGCCGGAGCGGCGCTCGCGCGCAAGAAATGGGGAGGGAGGAAATGAGCATGGA